>CAJDWT010000009.1_pt1 | contig 37608 bp, 25 predicted proteins | sample 7391671 | NCBI WGS metagenome assembly CAJDWT01 (sample SAMEA7055729, study PRJEB34461) | soil metagenome | biome: terrestrial ecosystem; feature: Peninsula; material: soil | place: Antarctica | collected 2016
CGACGGCGACCGGCCAGTGCAACACGCGTTCGCCGGGCTCCAAGCCGATGACACGACGAGCCGCATCGTCACGAGCGGGCACTATTTGCAGTGGAACGTGATGCACGAAGGCAGGGCGATGACGGCCTTCGAGGACGCGCGCTCGGCCGATGCAAGCACGCCGACGATCTGGTTCGGCGCCGGCTCGGTCCTCTCACCCGACGACGCGCTCGTCATCGACAGCGGCGGCGGCCCAGTCAGCCCATACGAGGACCCTCGTAGCAGGCTCGGCGACACGCGCCTCGGCGGCCCGCGCCTCGCCCGCACGGCTGACTCCATGGATGTCTACGCGCTCGGCGGGTTCGATCACGCAGCGTTTTGCGCCTCGTCTCAGCTGTTCGCCACGACCGTGGGCAAGCACGTCGAAATGCACTGGCAGGAAGCGGCCGCGCCTCTCGCCGAGGTCAACCTCCCCTTCCTTCCCACCGTCGTCTCGTTCTCGAACGACGGCACCACGCTCCTCGTCACCGGCGAAAGCGCTGCGATGACGCTCGCGATCAAGGACTGCAACTCCAGCGAAAAGTGTGTTTCAGAGCAACGCCCTGCCGTTCGAGGCAGTCGTTCAGCCGCGAATGCGATCGCTCAGAACTGCGCGGCCTCCGTCGACTCTACGAGCGCGAGCGTCGACGACTCTCCCGACGAGATGACCTGGCCGACCTGATCGAAGTAACCGGTGCCGACCTCGCGCTGATGGCGCGTGGCCGAGTAGCCGTGCTTCTCCGCGCCGAACTCGCGCTGCTGGAACTCGCTGTAGGCCGTCATGCCGCGGTCTCGGTACTGATTGGCGAGCTCGAACATGGAGTAGTTGAGGGTATGGAAGCCGGCGAGGGTGACGAACTGGAATTTGTAGCCCATCGCGCCGAGCTCGCGCTGGAACTTGGCGATGTCGCCGTCGGAGAGGTTCTTCTTCCAGTTGAAGGAAGGCGAGCAGTTGTAGGCGAGCATCTTGCTCGGGAATTGCTTCTTGATGGCCTCGGCGAACTTCTTTGCCTCGGCCATGTCCGGCGTCGACGTCTCGCACCAGACGAGGTCCGCGTACGGCGCGTACGCGAGACCGCGACCGATCGCCGTCTCGATGCCGCCCTTGAGGCGATAGAAGCCTTCCTTCGTGCGCTCCTTCGAGGTGATGAACGGGTGATCGCGCTCGTCGATGTCGCTCGTGATGAGCTTGGCCGAGTGCGCGTCGGTGCGTGCGATGAGGACGGTCGGGACGTCCATGACGTCGGCGGCGAGACGCGCGGCGGTGAGCGTACGGATGAACTGCGAGGTCGGGACCAAGACCTTGCCGCCCATGTGACCGCACTTCTTCTCACTCGCGAGCTGATCTTCGAAGTGGACGCCGGCGGCGCCCGCTTTGATCATCGCCTTCATGAGCTCGAAGGCGTTGAGCGGGCCGCCGAAGCCGGCCTCCGCGTCGGCGATGAGCGGCGCGTAGAAGTACTGCCCGTTTTTCCCCTCGGCGTGCTCGATCTGGTCGGCGCGGCCGAGCGCGGCGTTGATCTTCTCGACGAGCTTCGGGACGCTGTCGACCGGGTAGAGGCTCTGGTCCGGATACATCTGGCCCGACGTGTTTGCGTCGGCGGCGACCTGCCAACCCGACACGTAGATCGCCTTGAGGCCAGCGCGCACCATCTGCACCGCCTGGTTGCCGCTCATCGCGCCGAGCGCCGGAAGGAACGCCTCCGAGTGGAGCAAATCCCAGAGACGACGCGCGCCGAGCTCAGCGAGCGTGTGCTCGATCTTGACCGAGCCGCGCAAGCGCACGACGTCGTTCACCGCGTAGCTTCGCGTCACGCCGTCGAAGCGCTTCGGGTTCGTTTCGCTGGTGTAGGAACGGCGGAGGCTTTCGATTTCGGCGAGCGCTGCGGACATGAGTTGGCTCCTTCTTGAACGTGCTGCGTGGACGATACGGTGAAGGTGAAGACGGCCTCAGCTCAAGAGCTCGTAGGCCGGAAGGGTGAGGAAGTTTTCGAACGTGTCGGCGATCGAGAGGCGCTCGAAGAGCGCACGAGCGGTCTTGAGCGTCGCGAGCTGCACGGGCGGCGCTTTTCCTTCGACAAGAGCGCGTTCGAGGAGCCCGCACTCTTCGCCGATGAGCTTGGAAACCAGGGCCTTCGTCACGACCTCGTCGCCGCTCTTGGTTCGAATGGAGGCGCCGAGCTTCTGCCACTGCCAGACCTGCGCACGCGAGATCTCGGCGGTCGCGGCGTCTTCCATCAAGTCGTAGAGCGGCACGCAGCCTTCGCCACGCAGCCAGGCCGCGATGTACTGCACGCCGACGCGGACGTTGTGACGGAGCCCCTCTTCGCTCCGCGTGCCGGTCGGGACGGCGAGGAGCTCGGCCTGACCGACCTTCACGTCCGCGCGCTTCTGGTCGATCTGATTTTTGCCCGGCATCTTCTCGTCGAAGATCGCGCGCGCGGTCGGGATGAGGCCTGGGTGCGCGACCCACGTGCCGTCGTGGCCGTTATCGACCTCGCGCAGCTTGTCCTCGCGGACTTTCGCGAGCGCCCTTTGGTTAGCGGCCTCGTCGTTCTTGATCGGGATCTGCGCCGCCATTCCGCCCATCGCGTGGACGCCGCGGCGGTGACACGTCTTGATCAAGAGCTGCGAGTAGGCGTTCAAAAAGCCCTTGTCCATCGTGATCTGCCCGCGATCGGGGAGGATGCGCGCGGGGTCCGAGCCGAGCTTCTTGATGAACGAGAAGATGTAGTCCCACCGGCCGCAGTTGAGGCCGGCCGAGTGCTCGCGGAGCTCGTAGAGGATCTCGTCCATCTCGAACGCTGCAGGGATGGTCTCGATGAGGACGGTCGCCTTGATCGAGCCCCGCGGAATATCGAGCGCCGCCTCCGCGTGGACGAAGACGTCGTTCCAGATCCGCGCCTCAAGGTGGCTCTCGAGCTTCGGCAGATAGAAGTACGGGCCCGTCGCCTTGCGCTTGGCGTTCGCGGTACGAAGCGCGCGGGCGTTGTGGAAGAAGAAGAGACCGAAGTCGACGAGCGAGCCCGGCACGGGCTTGCCTTCCTGCGTGAGGTGGCGCTCTGGGAGGTGCAGCCCGCGGGGCCGGACGAAGAGCGTCGCGTGCCCCTCTTTGAGCTCGTAGTGCTTGCCGTTGGCGTCGAGCGTGATGGTTCCGCGGACCGCGTCGTAGAGGTTCTTCTGCCCCTCGACGACGTTCTCCCACGTGGGAGAGCTCGCGTCCTCGAAGTCGGCCATGAAGACGTTCGCACCGCTGTTGAGCGCGTTGATGATCATCTTGCGGTCGACCGGGCCGGTGATCTCGACGCGGCGGTCGAGGAGGTCGTCCGGGAGCGGCGCGACCTTCCAGTCGCCATCACGCACGGCCTTCGTCTCGGGCAAAAAGTCGTAGAGCTCGCCCTTGAGGAGCGCCTTCTGACGGAGCTCACGGCGAACGAGCGCTTCGTCGATGCGCGTCGAGAATCCGGTCGCGAGGTCCGCCACGAAGGCGAGCGCATCGTCCGAGAGGATCACCTTCTCCGCTTCGCTGTTCGTCCGCTTCGTAACTGCCAGCTTCGACGTCATCTCGGGGGCCTCATTCGATCCTCAAACCGTCACTTGCGCGATGCGTTGAAAATGCAGTCAAGAACGCGTTTCGTCAATGATCCTCGAAGAAACAAGCGTTCACTTATGTCAATCGCGCGTTGTAAATTTGTAAACTCTGTCAACGAACGCCGCGAAATGCTACGCTCTGCAAAGGCGCCGCAGACGCAGAAATAGGAGGGCTCATGGCAAAATCCGGCAATGACGGACCGAAGCTCGGGGCAAAAGTCCGCGCGCTCCGGCGGCGAGAGAGTCTGAGCCAGGTCCAGCTCGCTGACCGCCTCGGGGTGTCGCCGTCGTACCTCAACTTGATCGAGAGCAATCGCCGGCCGCTCACGGCCACGCTGCTCATCAAGATCGCGCAGCTCTTTCAGGTCGACCTCCACACCTTCGCGACCGATGACGACGCGCGGCTCGTCGCCGATCTCTTCGAGGCGTTCAGCGACCCGCTGTTCGAGGAGAGCGGGCTCACGTCGACCGAATTGCGCGAGATGGCAGCAGCGAGCCCGAACGCAGCCCGCGCGGTCCTCTCGCTCTATCGCGCGTACACGGGCTCACGCGCGTCGGCCGACTCGCTCTCGCATCGCCTCTCCGACGGCGAGGACGCGACCGGCGTCGGGCGCTCGAACCTGCCGAGCGAGCAGGTCTCCGACTTGATCCAATCGCACAACAACCACTTCCCCGTCCTCGAGGCGGGCGCCGAAGAGCTGTGGAACAAGGGGAAGCTCGAGCCCGAGGATCTCTCCGCCGGTCTCATTCGCCACCTGCAGAAGGCCCACGGTGTCGAGGTCCGCATCGCGCGCGGCGAGGCCGAGCGCAACACGCTCCGTCGCTTCGAGCCGCAGCGGAAGCTCCTCTCGCTCTCGGAGCTGCTCCCGACGCGCAGCCGCACGTTCCAGCTCGCACATCAAATCGGCCTGCTCACGATGCATGACGAGGTGACGCGCCTCGCGACCGACCCTCGTCTCACGACCGACGAATCACGCTCGCTCGCCCGCGTCGCGCTCTCGAACTACTTCGCCGGCGCGGTGATGATGCCGTATGCGCCGTTTCTCGAGGCGGCGAAGGAAGAACGCTACGACCTCGACGTCATCGGCCGTCGCTTCCGCGTCGGCTTCGAGCAGGTCGCCCATCGCGTGACGACGCTCAATCGTCCTGGCGCGAAGGGCGTGCCGTTCCACATGGTGCGCATCGACATCGCGGGAAACATCTCGAAGCGCTTCAGCGCATCGGGCATCCGCTTCCCTCGCTTCTCCGGCATCTGTCCGCGCTGGAACATCTTTGCCGCATTCCTCACGCCGGGCATGATCCGCATCGCGCTCTCACGCATGACCGACGGCGTCAGCTACTTCTGCATCGCACGCACGATCCAGAAAGACTCCGGCGGCTATCACACGCAGCACTCGGTCCAGTGCATCGGCCTCGGGTGCCAGACGCAGTACGCGCGTGAGCTCGTCTACTCCGACGGCGTCGACATCGATCACCTCGACACCGCCACGCCCATCGGTGTCACGTGCCGCACGTGCGAGCGCACCGACTGCGAGCAGCGCGCCCTCCCCTCGATTCGACATCCCTTGCAGGTCGACGAGAACGTGCGTGGCCTCACGCTCTACAACCCGGTACCGCGCACGGGCGCGCCGAGCCCCAAACGAGCCTGAATTCGCGGCTAATAAAGGGCGGCGCGGCGCGTCATTTTCATCCAAGAAAATAAGGCGAAAAAGTCACTCGGACGCCCTTTCTTTTTCGCAAAAATCAGTCACTCTCGGACTCGACGAATGAGCCACCACTGGTACGCGATCGGAGACGACATTTGGCACCCCCTTCTGGCCCCTGAGGGCCAAGAAGAGCTCGTGCTAGAGATCCTCTCGCAAGCGATGCCGGGCGTGCCGGTTCGCTGGGCCGAAGGCCCGGAGCGGACCCAAGTGGCCACCTGCATCACGCCAAGCGCCGACTCGCGAGACCACACGGTCGTCTACGCGCGCAGCCCGTCGACCGCTCCCGCGACGAAAACGGCGTAAGAGACACACCGGGCAGCGCGGCTCCGTTCGGAATTTGCCGCGCGCTTCCGGTCGGGCGATCGACCGCCGAACCCGTCGTTGCGAAAAGTCGAGCTTCGAAGTCGAAGTTCCCAATTCGACACTGGATTGTCGAATTAGGTTGCTATTTCAAAAACAGACTCACAATTTTCGACCATCGACCATCGACCATCGACCATCGACCATCGACCATCATCGACCATCGACCATCGACCATCGACCATCGACCATCGACCATCGACCATCGACCATCAGCTCGTTTTAATTTTCAATCCGTGGGCCGAAAGCGGATCAAGCACGTGCGTGTCTTCGACCGGTGACCCCCCAACATCGAGCATCTGAAGCTTCTTGGCCGAGAGCAGAGGCTTCAAATCTTTCACCCCCGTGTTGCGGAGGCTCAGCTTCTCGAGCTTCGTGAGCTTCGCAAGGACCGAGATGTCGTTGATGGGCGTGTCGTCGAGCGATAGCTCGGTGAGATCGGTCATGTTGCCGATCACGGAGAGGTCGCTGATCTGGGTATGACTCAAATCGAGCCGGTCCATGTGCACCATGCGCGTGAGGGGCGTGATGTCGGAGACCTGGTTGCCGGTCGCGCGAAGCGAAACGAGCTGATTGAGGCTCGCGAGCGGTGAGAGGTCGGTGAGCTGACCCTTGCCGAGGAAGATGTCGTGCACCCCCTTGAAGAGGGGAAAAATGCACGGGTCGAGCTCGTCGACCGGCTCCGAGGTCAGGTTGATGGATTTCACCTTTCCGAGCTCGTCCTTCGAGATCGGTCCTTCAGGCTTCGCGAGCTTCTTCCTGACCTCGGCTTCGAGGCCGGGCTCGTTGAATACGACCGGGTTGGCGGCCGGATCGCACTGGATCTTCTTCTTCGGGGCGGCCGAGGCCATCGCCGTCGCGGTCGTCGGTGCAATGGCCGTGACCTCCGGCGTGGAGGTGGAAGGCGCGGTCGCGGTCGTCTGCGTCTTCGGGTCATCGCAAGCGGTCAAGGTCAGGAGCGCGAAGGCAGCACAGCCGAGGAACGTCCGCGTGGTCGTTTTCATGCGCGCGAGGGTACTCCGAAGTCGGGGCGACCTTCAAACACCGCGCTTGACGGGGCGCGTCGGCGAAAGCAACCTCCAGCCCATGCTCGACACGATCCGCACGCAGCTCCACGGCGCCATCACGTCCAAGACCGGCGACTCGCTCACGCCCGTTCGGCTGTCGAAAGATCTCGCACGCCGCGCGAACACGCTCTTCGGATTGCCGCTCTGTTCGGCAGAAGAGCTCGTTAAGCGCAAAGCCGATCGCATTTTGCTCTTGCCCGTGCTCGGCCCGTGGATCGATCTCGCCGGTCGAGGGACGTGTCAGACGCCAGCCGAGGTCGCTTCCAGCCGAAGAATTGCTCACCACCAAAGGGATCACATTCGCCACGCGCGACGTCGCCGGCGACGACGCAACCAAGGCGTTCGTCTGCCGCACCGCCGGCTGCAAAGACGACGAGCTCCCGATCGTCTTCGTCGGGAGCGACGCCGTCGGCAACTACCAAGCGGTGGCCGCAGCCGATGTCTCCGGCGAGCTCGCCAAAAAAATCGGCGGTTGACTCAGAACGTTCCGACCGCGGCGAGGCCGGTCGCGCCGCGCTCGTTGTAAGGCGCGACGGAGAGCGAGAAGAACGACGGCATTTTACCGCTCTTCGTGGCGTTTTTCGCCTGATGAGGCGCTCCTTCGACGAAGAGAGCGTGCTCCGGCAAACCGACGGCGAAGAGGATGCCGCCGACGAGCTGCGCAACGCCAGAGGTCACGAGACCGACCTTGTTGCCCGTCTCGGCGATGCACGGGTCGACGGGGATGTCGGTGCTGGAAGCGACCTCGGCTGGCGTCTGACACGTCCCTCGACCGGCGAGATCGATCCACGGGCCGAGCACGGGCAAGAGCAAAATGCGATCGGCTTTGCGCGCCGAAGACCAGCGCGAAGGTGAAGCGCGAGGTCTCTACGTGACCGACACCGACGATCTCGTCGCCGTCCTCGAGCGTGCCGGACATCTCGATTTTGTCGGTCGGCGCGAGCTCGACGGTGCGCTCTCCTTCGGCGAGGCGACCACGCACGAGCGGTGAGCCCTCTGGCGAGAAGGCAGTGCCGGGCTGGAAGCGCACCGCGCTGCCGTCGGCCATGCGTACGGCCGTGATGCGGTCGTCGGCGTCGACCTGGATGACGTCGTTCGGACCGACGCTGACGACCGTGAGGCCATGCGCGTTGGGGATCGTCGCCTTGCCGGTAGCCGCGCCAACCGAAGGCGTGATTGTCGCGTCCGCGGGGACGGTGACGCGCGAGCCGTCGAAGTGAATGATCGCCGAAGGGGCGAGCTTGCCGCCGGTCAGATGGGAGGCGCGGTCCTGGGAGACCACGCGCGTGACGTCGACCGTGGGCGAGCAGCCGAGCGCGAGGGTAACCGTCGCCGAAAGCCCTAGAAAAAGGCTCGATCTCATTCCACCCGCCGAAAACCCACCGAGGTGCCCAAGTGTCCCAGCTTACGCGCCTCGAGACAGCATGGCGACCCCGGCTCGACGATCCGGCAGTCCTCCGGGCGGACGGCGTAGACCGCGCACGGGTAGCTTCCCGCCACCGAGACATCGAGCCCGCCGCACCGCTGGCCCTCGTTCTTCATGAAGCGCCAGCCGGGCGGTGACGTGTCCTCCTCGGTGTAGAGATCGAGCAGCCGCTTGCCCATCCGCGCATCATCGGTCTGGAGCAAGTGGACCGTGCGCGGACCGTGATGACAGCAGCGCCCGCAATCGACGCAATCGGCGCCGTCCGGGTCCGGAGCCCCTTCGACCGGGGTCAGGCCCTCGACCTCGCGCTCGGCCTCGCGCGTCATACGACGAGCGGCCATTTGAGCTTCGAGAGCTGCGGCGCAACCCGACGGAGGTGGCCACGTACCTCTTTCACCGAGGCGCGATCCTGCGGCGAGCGACGGAGCGTCGAATGAAGGATCTCGGCGAGCCCAGCGAGGCCCACGCGCGACGCGAGCGAGGCGACCATCGGCGGCAGACCGTCGTGGGCGATGTGCATCGCGATCTGCTCGATTTCGTTGTCGGCGTCGAAGAGCGTGTCGCCCGTCAGGGCCTCAAACATGAGGCAACCGAAGGCGTAGACGTCGGCGGCCTGCGCGGTCGGCGTGGCGTTGTCGGCGAGCGCGCCCCAGACCTCCGGCGCGCCGTAAGGGCCGGTCGCGCAGCCGGGTCGGATGTGACGACCAGCGAGGCCGAAATCAACCAAAACAGGCTCTTTTCCACTGCGAAGGACGACGTTCGACGGCTTGATATCGAGGTGACCGACGTTGTTTTCGTGCATCGCCTCGAGACCGGCGAGCACGCCGTCCAAGATCGAAAAACAGCGGCTCATGTCGAGCGCGCGCTCTTCGACCGCGCTCTCGAGCGTCACCCCTTCGACAAGCTCCATCACGAGGATCGGCTTCGGCCGTGCCGAGAGATCGAATGTGACGAACTTGGCGAGGTTGGTGTGCTGCGGGATCGCGATGAGCGCGGAGGCCTCGTCGCGGAACAACTTCTGGAACTCGGCCTCGGAGATGAGGCGCGCGGCGCTCGCGGAATAGTCCGGGACTTTGAGCGCGAACTTTTCGGCCTCAGGGTCGTGGCGATCTTCGACCCGATTGCAGACGAAGACCGAGCCGGCGGCGCCGTTGCCGAGGGCGCGGACGAGGAAGAAGCCGCCGAGCGTCCGACGAGCGGGGACCCAGTCGGGCAGCTGGTCCATCGCGCGCGGCATGAGGCTCGTGCGCGGCGCGAGATCGACGGGGAGACCGGCGAGGTGCGCAAGCGCGGAGCCGACGAGGTCGGAGAGCGCGAGCGGGACGTCGGCGCAGAGCTCACGGATCCACTCGGAGATCGTCGCGGGCGAGAGACTGACGCCCGCGCCGTTGACCACGCGCGCGAGGCTGACCGCCATCGAGCTCTCCATCAAGACCGGCGACGCGTTCTGGCTCATCGGCGCCGCTTCTGGGTCGATGCGCGATTTGGCGACGCGTGCGAGCTGACCGATCGAGCGCAGCGCGCTCTCGAGGCCGGTGGCCGCGTCGGTATCGCCGACCTGCGCGCCGATGAGCGCGCGGAGCGAAGGCGCGAGGCGGATCGCTTCGAGCGAGGCATGCATGCGCACGAGCGCGGTGCGCAGGATCTCGGCGCGGCGCGAGGCGTCGGCGAAGAGCTCGCGCGCCAGCTCTTCGAGCGCGCGGAGACGTGGGTCGAACGACTGGCTCGGTGGGGCGAGTGAGTCGATGCTCGGCATGCTGCCACCGACCTCACCCACCTCCCTGCCCGCCGCCGCGCAGGCGGTGAGGAACGACGAATAGCGGGAAAAAACGCGGATCAAATCCGGGTCCATCGACGCTTCGGCGAGCGTGGCGAGCTCGGTCGGCTCGACGAACGAGTCGGCGACGAGGAGCAGGACGTCGGTCGCGTCGAGGGCGTCGACGCGCACCAAGGCGTCGAGCGCACGCGCGAGCGCGGCAAAGAGCGTGCGGCGGAGCGCTTGCGGGGGGCCGGCTTCGAGCCGCTTCAAGAGCGCGCCCGTGACCTTCGCCCATCGCGCACGATTGCGGATCGCACGCGGGCCGTCCGGACCGCCGAGGTCTCCGTCGACGAGATGGACGAGCGCACGAAGCCTTCGCAGGCGGAGCGTCACGTGCGCGGGCGCGCCTCCCCGGACGACCGGCACGCCTTCGCGCGTCAGCACCCACGACGCGAGACGCTCCCTCACGATGTCGAGCTCGCGCTCGGGCTCGATCTCGGATCGGCCGCTCTTATCGCCCTTTCCGAGCTTCAAGAGGTCGGAGAGGACGTTCTGCTCGAGCAGGCTCAGATCGAGATCGCGCAGGACGGCAAGCGATGTCCGGCGCGCGTTGGAGGCACCGCGGTCACCGGCGTCCTCGTCTTGGGCGAGCGCGTTGAGCATGTCCATCGCGCTGTTGGCCGCGGTGACGACGTCGAGAGCGGCCGCGTAGGCTGGCTTCGCGCCAGTCACCGCAAAGGCCTCGAGCGCGGCGGCGAGCTGCACCCGGACCGGTGGATCTTCCCGATTTTCACGCGCGAGATCGAACGCGATCTCTCGGAAGAGCGACTCGCGCCCTTCGTCGCCGCTCGGGTCACCCTTGGTGACGTGGAGGCGCACGACGGCGGCAAGCTTCTTCGCCGCGCGGTCGACAAACGCGGAGTGCTGGAGCTCGTTTGCGAGGTCGACCAAGGCCTCGGCCGACTCCATCGGTGCGGCTTCGATCACCTGCGTGAGGAGCTGCGAGGCCGCCTCCGACTCGGCTTCGGCCGCGCGCGCAAGCCCCCAAAGGAACGACGCCGCCACACCCGGATCGCGCTCGAGCGCGCCGCCGTCGATCGCGATCGATGCGATTTTCAAGGCCGAATCGGGGCTCACGGCGAGCATCGCGGCGAGCGACGTCGCGCCACGACGCCACTCGGTCGGCGAGAGCGTCGGCGCGAGCGAGCCGGTCACCTCACCTTTTTGCTCACCGAGCCACGGTGCGATCAGCCCGCGCGCGACGGCGACGTGCTGCCAAACGAGCGACTCGCGGTCGTCCAAGAGCCGGTTCCAGGCCTCCCGGATCGCCTCGGTCCGGAAGACCCGCATCGCGTGATCGTCGCCGAGCTGCGCCTGCGTTGCCGCCTCGCGCGCGGCCCGCTCGAGCAAGCGCGCGGCGAGCCGCCGAGCCGGAAGCGAGCCCGTCGACGGCGTCACGATCCATTCGCGCGCGAGCTCCCTCCCCGAGGCGAGCGCGAGAGCGAGCGGGCCGTCATTCACGCCGAGGCCGATCGGCAGCTCGGTCACGAGCGAGATGCGCGCGCGCATGCTGGCGGCGCCGATCGATTTGGCGCTCGTGCGTGCCATCCGCGCCGCGATCGACGCGAACGTCTGCGCATTTCCGGCGTTCAGCCGGGCTAGCACACGCCTTCCGAGCTCGCGCTGCTCGGTTCCCACCGGCAAAACGGCGGCGAGCGCGTAGAGCGCGATGCCGGCCGCTGCGGGCTCGAGCCAGTCGAGATCGTCGACCAACCCGGCGTGGAGCGCGGTCTGGACCGCCTTCGCCAGCGCCTCGGGATGCAGCCCTTCGAGCGCGTCGGCGCCGTCTTCGTGAGCGAGCGTCACCATCGACTGGCGCCAGGCCGCAAGCCGTTCCGATGGATCGGTCAGCTTCGGCAGGTCCAGCAGCCCGCTCACGTATGCCCAAGAGCCCTTCATTCGCGAGAGTCGACGATATCAAGCGCCGTGCGCTTTGCACACGGAGCGTGGTAGGAGATGCGCGCCGTGATTGTCCTCGAAAACCTCACCAAACGTTTCGGTCCGAAAATCCTCTTCGAAAACGTCTCGCTCCAGTTCGACCCTGGCAAGCGCTACGGGCTGACCGGCGCCAACGGAGCCGGGAAATCCACGCTGATCAAGATGCTCGGCGGGGACGAAGACTCCGACGTCGGATCGGTCAATATCCCTGAAAAACTGCGTCTAGGCGTCCTGAAGCAGAACCATTTCGAGTACGACAAAGAGCGCATCCTCGACGCGGTCATGATGGGCAACAAGGCCCTGTGGGACGCGATGTCCGAAAAAGAGCGCCTCTATGCCGGCGAGATCACCGACGAGGTCGGCATCCGCCTGGGCGAGCTCGAGGGCGTCGTTGCTGACGAGAACGGCTACGTCGCCGAGCAGGAAGCGGCCGAGCTGCTTGTCGGCCTCGGCATCCCGGCCAACCGCCACACCGACCCGATGTCGTCGCTCCCCGCCGGCTACAAGCTGCGCGTGCTCATCGCCCAGGTGCTCTTCGGCAAGCCCGACGTCCTCTTGCTCGACGAGCCGACCAACCACCTCGACCTCGAGTCGATCCGTTGGCTCGAAGAATTTCTCATCGGCTACAAGGGCACGCTTGTCGTCATCAGCCACGACCGCCACTTCTTGAACGCGATAACGACCCACATCGCCGACGTCGACTACCAGACCATCACCTTCTACACCGGTAGCTACGACGACTTCATCGAGCAGAAGTACGAGACCCGGCAAAAAGCCGAGGCGCAGAACAAAGCCGCCGGGAAGAAGATCAAAGAGCTCCAAGGGTTCATTGACCGCTTTGGCTCTCACGCCTCGAAGAGCAAGCAGGCCCAGAGCCGCGTGAAGATGATCGAGAAGCTCGAGGTCAAAGAGCTGAAACGCTCGAGCCTCATTCGTCCCTTCATCCGCTTCGAGTTCGAAAAGGCCTCGGGCCGCGATGTCCTCCGGATGGATGAGGTGTCGAAGTCGTTCGGCAAGAAGAAGCACATCTTCCAAAAGCTCGGCCTGAACATCAACCGTGGCGACAAGATCGCGGTCGCGGGCCCGAACGGCATCGGTAAATCGACGCTTTTGAAGCTCATGATGAGCGGCGTCAAGGGGCTCGACGCGGACACGGCGAAGGACGCCCTGAAGCCCGACAGCGGCGAGATCCGCTGGGGGCATGAGACGTCGGTCGGCTACTTCGCTCAAGATCACCACGAAGCGCTCGGTCACCAGCAGAAGGGGTTCACCGCGTTCGAGTGGCTCTACCAATTCGACGAGCTCGCGACCCAAGAGAGCATCCGCGGCATCCTCGGGAGGCTTCTTTTCTCGGGTGAAGCGGCGCTCAAGCCCCTCGAAGCGCTCTCGGGCGGCGAGGCCGCGCGCCTCCTCATGGCCAAGCTCCTTCTCCTCAAGCACAACGTCCTCATCCTCGACGAGCCCACCAACCATCTCGACATCGAGTCGATCGAAGGGCTCATCGACGGCCTGCAGCTCTTCCAGGGCACGCTCATCTTCGTCAGCCACGACCGCCATTTCGTCGACTCGCTCGCCAACCGCGTCCTCGAGCTCCTCCCGGGAGAAGGCGGGACCGGCGAAGAGCGCGAGGCCTGCAAGGTCGAGGACTTCAGCGGCACCTACGCCGAGTATCTCGAGCGCTCGCAAAAAGATCATCTCCACGCCTGATCGGTTTTCGTACGCTATCCTGAAGACCAGCCATGCTGGTTCCGGCGACACGCACGCGTGATTTCGCGAGGACGACGTTGAAGCCTCGTCATCGCGTCGTCGTGCGCGCGATAGCCGAGGCGATCTTCGCGAACGAGGGGCCGGTCGCGCCCGAAAAGCTCGACGACTTCGTCGAGGAGATGGACCGCTTCGTCTCGCCGGCGAGCAAGACGCTGCGCTTCGGTCTCATGCGTCTCCTCGAGCTGTTGACCATCATTCCACCGCTCTTGATCGGGCGGTTCACGCTCTTCGAGAACCTGCCGATCGACGACCGGCTGCGCGTGTTCAAAAAGTGCGAGATCTCGAAATTTCCGCTCTTTCTGCTCATTTTTATCGCGTACAAAACCATCATGGCGATCGTGTGGTTCGAGGACGAGGACGAGCTCGCGGCGCTCGGCTACCCGGGCCCGGCGCGTGAGCGCTACAAGCGCTCGCTCCACCTGGCCGAAGAGAGCAAGCGCGCGCTCGAGGTCGTGCGATGACACTGCGACCGGAGTCGATCACGCGCGGACGCGAGCTCGGCGCGCCCTTCGAAGCCCAATGCGACGTCGTGGTCATCGGCAGCGGCGCCGGCGGCGCGGTCGTCGCGCGCACCCTCGCGGCCGAAGGCTACAGCGTCATCGTCCTCGAGGAGGGCGGCTACTACACGCCGGCTGAATACGGCGCGATGACGCCGACCGCATCGCTTCGCCGGCTCGCGCGTGAGGCGGGAATGGCGGCCGCCGTCGCGATCGGTGAGACGCCGCTCATCAGCTTGATGAGCGGCAAATGCGTCGGCGGCTCGAGCGTCCTCACCGGCGGGGTGTGCTTCCGCATCCCCGACCCCGTGCTCCACGAATGGTCGACCGAGCTCGGATTGACCGAGCTCTCGCCCGAAAAGCTCGCCCCCTACTTCGACGAGGTCGAGCGCACGATGCAGGTCGAGACCGTGCCCGAGTCGATGCGCTCGCGCTCGACCGAGCTGTTCATCGAAGGCGCCGACAAGCTCGGCATCACGATGAAGAGCCTTCGGCGCAACACGCACGGCTGCATGGGCGCTTCGCGCTGCAACTTCGGCTGCCCGAACGGCGCGAAGATGAGCGTCGACATCTCGTATTTACCCGACGCGGTCGCGAACGGCACCCACATCTTGGCCGACGCGCTCGTCCAGAAGATCGAGATCGCCGGCGGCCGCGCGACCGGCGTGCACGGTAAATTCCTCGATCAACAGACGGGCGAGCCGCGCGTCCCCTTTTACGTGCGCGCCAAGGCGGTCGTCGTCGCCTGCGGCTCGCTCCATACGCCCGTCCTTCTCCGCAAGAGCGGCCTCGACAGCGTGCACATCGGCCGTCATCTCACGCTCCACCCTGCGTTCCGCATCTGCGCGCTCTTCGACGAGTATGTCGGCGGTTGGGACGGCGCGATGCAGAGCGCCTACTCCGACCAGTTTCAAGCCGAAGGGATCACGCTCGTCAGCGCCTACAGCGCTGCAAACATTCTGGCGGGCGCCTTTCCTGGCGTGGGCAAAGAACATCGGCGCATCGCCGCAGAGCTCCCTCGCCTCGCGGTCTTCGGCGGGATGATCCACGACGACGGTGGCGGTCAGGTCCGGCGGTGGGTCTCGCGCGAGCCGCTCATCACCTACCGTATGAGCCTTCGCGACAAGCTCCGCATGTTCAAGGGCATCCAGATCCTCGGCAAGATGGCGTTCGCCGCCGGCGCACGTGAGGTCCTCCTTCCGCTCTTCGGCTCGGAGTCGATCAAAAAGGAGAGCGAGCTCGACGTTCTCACCGAGCGACCGCCGTCGGTGAAGAGCTTCGAGTGCATGTCGTTCCATCCGCTCGGGTCGGCGAAGATGAGCGTCACGCCGAGCACGGGCGTCGTGAAGCCGACGGGCGAGACGTGGGCGGTCGACAACCTCTTCGTCGCCGACGGCAGCGTGCTCCCGACGAGCATCCACGTGAACTCGCAGGTGCCCGTGATGACGATGAGCCTCCGCATCGCGAGGCAGATCGCCGCGGACTTCGGCCGGATTCGCCGCCGCGCCGCCTGAAAGGCTAGGCAAAACGCCCCTACCCTATGGTAACCTCATCTGTTTTACGCCGACGTTCGTCGGCGCACTTCGAGAGGAAGCCAATGAAGCGTCTGCGATGGTTGGGTTGGGGGACGATGGGTTGTTGTGCGGTCGCCACTGTGATCGCGTGCAGCGGTAGCAGCGACAACGCAGGTGACGACGACATCGGGCCGGGCAGCGACTCCGGCTCACCCGACACGTCGACGGACGGCAACACGCCCATCGATGCGAGCGCAGACACGAGCACCGATGCCGGCCCGGTCTGCACCGCCACGCCGTGCGTCGTTGCCGTCTCGGTCGGCGGACGTCACAGTTGCGCGCAGCTCGACGACGGCACCGTTCGCTGCTGGGGCGACAACTCGGTCGGCGCGCTTGGCTTCGGAATGCCCGACGGAGGCCCCGTGCACGTGCCGACCCCGACGACGGCGGTCGGCGTGACGGACACTGCGCAGCTCCGCGTCGGCGGCGTCTACGACGGCGAGAACGCCGACTTTTCGTGCGCGATGAACAAGGCCGGAATGGTGAGCTGCTGGGGCGCTGACAACCCTTCGTTCCGATCGCTCGGTCGCGGAGACGCAGCCACCGCGAACGGCCTGATCAATCCGAGCGCCGCGCCGCTCGCCGCGCCCGGTCCGTACGTCGAGCTCTCGGTCGGCATGGTAACGAGCTGCGCGCTCAACTCGGCGGGCGCCACCTTCTGCTGGGGGTTCAACGTCGGTAGCCAAGTCACGATCGACGGAACGACCCTTCCGGTCGCAGCACCCTTGCAGCTCGCGACGGCGACGCCGTTCATGCACGTCGCCGTCGGCGCCTTCCACGCGTGCGGTATCGCCGCCGACAAGAAGGTCTGGTGCTGGGGCAGCCCGAGCGTTGGTGAGCTCGGACGAGCGCCGACCGACGGTGGCGTGGGCGACATCAAGCCCGCGCCCGTCGAGGGGCTCACCGATGTCGTCGACGTCGCTACGGGCTACTACGCGACTTGCGCGCTCACTAGCGACGGCGTCGCCCATTGTTGGGGCTACGTTTTGGCGCTCGGACGCGGCGGCGACTTCGACGCTGGCGGTGCCGGATCGTTCTTCACTCAGGCGCCGGTCGCCATGCCGAGCGGCGTGAAGTTCACGAGCCTCGCCGCGCACGCCTACGGATTCTGCGGCCTCGCCACCACCGGCGACGTGTGGTGCTGGGGAGCGAACACGTTCGGCGCCGACGGCCCCGTCGACGGCGGCGACGCCGGAAACGGAGCGCCGGTTCCCGCAGTCGCGCCGGCGAAGGTGCCGATCGCGAACGTCACGCAGATTTCGAGCAGCCCTACAGGCGGCCACGTCTGTGCGCTCATCGCGGGCGGCAGCGTCAAATGCTGGGGCTTGAACAAGTCCGAGCAGCTTGGCACCGCGCTCGTCGACGGCGGCGCGGTCTTCTCGACGATGCCCCTCGACGTCCACTTCTGATCCACAGAAGAACCGAATAAACGAAAGCCCGCCGACGAGCGATCGTCAGGCGGGCTTTTTTTAGCCAATTTCCAAAAGAAGGATCAGGCGAGCGCCGGCTCTTTCTTCGGGCTGAGGTCGCTCGTGCACGACTTACAGCGCGTTGCCTTCGCCGGAATCGTGTCGAGGCAGTAGGGGCACTCTTTGACGGTCGGCTCCTCGGCAGTCCCCTTCTTCGTGACCTTGCCCTCGACCGCTTTGATGAGGCGCGACACGACAAGAAAGAGGACGAACGCGACGATGAGGAAGTCGAGCACCGAGCCAGCGAAATCACCGTACTTCAATGACACGACGTTTTTCGGATCGGGTGCGCTACGGAGCACGAGCCCCGCTTCGCGCCAGTCGCCTGCCGGCGTCAGGAGGGCGACGAATGGCATGATGCAGTCGGCGACGAGCGCGCTGATGATTTTCTGGAATGCGACGCCGATGACGACGCCGACAGCGAGATCGATGACGTTGCCTTTGAAGGCGAACGATTTGAAATCTGCAAAAAGCGACATGGAAGCTCTTCCCCTTGGTGACTACGGGCTCTGCGTTTGCGGCTGGGTGCTGTCGGGCGATGTCGGCGGCGTGGTTTGCGGCGGCACCATCGTCTGAACCGGCGGCGCTTCCGGGGTCTGTGGCGTGCTCGCGGCCGGCTGCGTGTCGGATGGCAGCGGAGGCGGCGGCGGAGGCGGAGGCGGCGGCGGAGCAGGATTCACCTCCGGCGCGCACTGCGGGACCGGCTGATCTCTGCAGGGGCAGTCGTCGGCCTCCTTCGGCGCAGCGACGTCACTGAACGCGTAGATCAAGTTCAAGGTCGTCGTCGTATCGACGTCGGCCTTGCCGGGCAACGGATCGTGGTCGTAGCGGAGCGAGAAGCCGACGCCGAGCGAGAGGCCCGCGCCGACGTTGGCCGCGACGAGCGCGTCGTAGTTGATTCGATTGCGCGTCGATTCGACGAAGCTCTGGAGGTACTCGAGGCCGGTCGTCAGCGTGACCTGCTCGTTGAACGCGTGCTTCAAGCCCGCGAAGAGACGACCCGAGTGGTCGACCCGCGTCTTGTCGAGCAGCTGGATTTGCCCGTTCGCGTCGAGCACCGGGTTGCCATCGCCGTCGATCACGACACGGTCGGCGTTGCGACGGATGTCGTACTGGAAGTCGTAGCCGGCCTCGCCCCAGAACGTCGTCGTCGGGGCGTTGACGAAGAGATACTTCACACCGGGATCGATGTTGAGGCGAAAATCCAAGCCTTGGAAGCGGTCGTAGCGGCCGGTTCCGATCAAGAAGAGCGACAGCTTTTCGATGAGGTAACGGTCGTAGCGAAGTCGACCCTGGATGTTTTTGCTGGTGAGCACCGAGTCTTTGCCCTGCGGTGCGCCTTGCCCATAGTTGCCGAGGAGCGAAGCGCCGAACCCGTTCATCCCGCGACGCATGTCGAGCGCGCCGTTGACCGTTCCGGCCAAGAGCTGCGAGTTGCCCGTCTGCCACTGACCGCCAGCCGCCAAGCTCACGGTCGTCGAATGGGTCTTCGCTGCCTCGGCGTCGATCTCCGGCGCAGCGATGTCGACCGCAGGAGCCGCCACGAGCGCCTTCGCATCGGCCGGAGGCGCACCGGTCGGAGCGATCGGCGTGTCTTGCGCGAACGAGGAGGAGGAAGCGAGCGCGACGGCGCTACCGACGCCCAGGGCGAGGAGAAGGTAAGGTTTCATGCAGGCCGTAATATCTTAAAACATTGGCGCGTCGCTCCCCTTTTTCGAACGATCGGTCGAGCTTTACGTAGGGTGAGCTCGTCTCTACGCGCCCAGCGCTTCAGGGCGAAGCGCAGCGTGGCTCTTCACGAGCGTCACTCGATCTTCGCCCCGAACGTGCGGGCGAAGCTCTCCTTGTCGCTCGCGCGCTCGAGCGCGATGTCGAACGTGACGATCTTGTCGCGCACCAGCTTTTCGAGAGCCATGTCGAGCGTTTGCATGCCGAGCCCCTTGCCGCTCTGCATCTGATTGGGGAGCTGGAACGTCTTGTTCTCTCGGATCATCGCGGCGACGCCGCTCGTGCCGAGGAGGATCTCGTGGGCGGCGATGCGACCCTTGCCGTCGGCGGTCTTCAAGAGTTGCTGCGCGACGATCCCGATCATGCTCTCGGCGAGCAGGCCGCGTACCTGCGGCTGCTCGTCGCTCGGGAAGGCGTTGATGATGCGCTCGATCGTCGCCGGCGCGCTGTTGGTGTGGACGGTCGCGAAGATGAGCACGCCGAAGCTCGCGAGCTGGAGCGCGAGCTTCATGGTCTCGTTGTTGCGGAGCTCGCCGATGAGAATCACCTGCGGGTCCTCGCGGCCCGCGCTGCGGATCGCGTGGGCGAAGCTCGACGCGTGGATGCCGATCTCGCGATGCGTGACCTGCGCTCTCTTCGATTGGTGCACGAACTCGACGGGGTCTTCGATCGTCAGGATGTGACACGCGCGGGTGCGATTGATGTGGTCGATCATCGCCGCGAGCGTGGTCGACTTTCCGGAGCCGGTCGGCCCGGTGACGAGGACGAGGCCCGCCCTGCGCTCGGCGAGCTTCATGATGATGTCGGGCGTTCCAAGCTCCTCGAGCGAAAGCACCTTCACCGGAATCGTGCGAAAAACAGCCGCGATCCCGGTCGATTTGTAGAAGTAATTCGCGCGGAAGCGCGCCTTGTCCGCGTACGAATACGCGAAGTCGAGGTCGAGCTCCTCGGTGATGGTCGTCTTCTGCGCGGGCGTCGCGATCTCGAAGAGAAGCTCCTCGAGCTCACCCTTCGTGAGGATCTGATCGCGGAGCGTGACGAGCTCGCCGCGCTCGCGCACGAGCGGCGGGTAGCCAACGCCGAGATGAAGATCGGAGCCTTTGCGCGCGAGGAGCGCATCGAAGAGCGCGTCGATCTTGCTCACGAGATCCCCTTCGCTGCCTTGTCGTACTCCGGCGATTCGGCGCGCGCCGTGTCGACGGTGATGCGTCCCGATTTGACGAGATCGACGAGCGAGTCCTCGAGTCGGATGATGCCGAGCGCCTTTCCGCGCTGTTGGAGGCTCGGGATCTGGAACGTCTTGTTGTCGCGAATGAGCGTGCCCAGGGCGATTGAGCCGGGGAGGAGCTCGGCCGCGACCGCGAGCTTGCCGTCGATCGTCGGGACCAGGCGCTGGCTGACGATGAGACGCAAGCCGACGGCGAGCGTCATCCTCACCTGCCCTTGATCGCCCGGCGGGAAGAGGTCAATGAGACGGTCGATCGTCTTGGCGGCGCTCGGCGTGTTCATCGTCCCGAGGACGAGGTGACCGGTCTCGCTCGCCGACAGCGCCATCTGCACCGTCTCGGTGTCGCGGAGCTCGCCGACGACGATGACGTCGGGATCTTCGCGGAGCGAGGCCTTCAACGCGCTCGCGAAGCGCTTCGTGTGCGTGCCGACCTCGCGCTGGCTCATCATCGACTTGGCCTTCGGATGCACGTACTCGATCGGATCTTCGACCGTGATGATGTGGTGGGTAGAGCCTCGGTTCAGGATGCCGACGATCGCCGCGAGCGTGCTGGTCTTTCCGTGACCGGTCGGCCCGGTGACGACGATGAGCCCTTGATGATGCTTGGTCGCGTCGGCGATGCCGGGCGGAAGGCCGAGGCCTTCGAGGGTCGGGATCGCGTCGGCGATCAGTCGGATCGACAGCTTGTAGCCGGTGCGCTGGCGCGTCGCGTTCACGCGCAATCGCCCATGATTCACGTGCATTGCGAAATCGGCAGCTCCGTCCCTCTCGAGCTCGCCGCGGAGGCGCTCGGGGACGACGGTCGCGATCATGCGCTCGAGCTCACGCACCGAAAGCACCGGTCCGCGCGGAACGAGCTCGCCCGCGATACGGAAGAGCGGCGGGCGCTCGGCGATGAGATGCAGGTCACTCACCTGGTCGGCTCGCGCCGCCGACACGAGCGCCTCGAACGACGCGTCCTCCACCGCCTTCGTCTGCAGATGCGCGACCGCGCGCGGCGCCGCTTCGAGGTCGTAGGGAACGATCGGCGTCGGAGGCGAGACGTCGTGCAGCGGCTCGCGCCTCGACGGCGCCATCGACGTAGGCGCGGCGGCGTCGAGCTCGATCTCGAGCCCCAGGCCGTCGTCGCTCGCGCCGAGCGTGCCGAATGAAGGCCTTCGCGCGGCCGCGATCGTCGAGATGGCGGGTGGCGATACGGGTGGCGACGCGACCAACGGAGGCGGCGCCTTCGGTGCAGGAGGCGCAAGAGGCGCGCTAGCGTCCTTCTTCAGGAGCACCATGCGCGCCTGCACATTGCCAGCGCGGTCGATCGCGCTGACCGCCACGCTGCCGACGCCCTCGATGCGCGTCGTCCACTGCACCGCCTTGTCGCCGAGATCGTCGAGGTAGCGCGCACCGCCGAGCTTCGCGAGGATCTTGAGGATCGCGTCCGCCGAGCGCGCGGTCTCGTCGACCGGCTTGTACTGCCCGTCGATCTTCACGCACGGAAGGCGCCCGGTCATCAGCGCGATCTCGGACACCTCAGACCGTGCGAGGTTTCGCACGAGCTCTTCGAGCGTGAGCATTGAGCGATCGATCTCACCCGACCGCACGAGCCTTGTCTAGCCCAGCGTTTTTCTGGCGGCGTTTGGGGTTGATCTAGGCAGCCGCCTGGATGCTGCTTGCTATTTTTTCTTCGGTTTCGCCGTGCCGTAGAGCGCGCCCGTGCCGAGCTCGAACTCAATGCGGAGGAGCTGGTTGTACTTGGCGACGCGATCTGACCGGCAGAGGCTCCCGGTCTTGATCTGGCCCGCGTTCGTCGCGACGGCGAGGTCGGCGATGAACGTGTCCTCGGTCTCACCCGACCGGTGGCTGATGATCGATTTGTAGCCGTTTTTGTCGGCGAGACGGATCGTGTCGAGCGTCTCGGTGAGGGTGCCGATCTGGTTGAGCTTCACGAGGATCGCATTGGCGATCCCGTCTTTGATCCCGCGCTCGAGACGCTCGACGTTCGTGACGAAGAGGTCGTCGCCGACGAGCTGAACGCGGTCGCCGATCTTCTCGGTGAGCTTCTTCCAACCGTCCCAGTCGTCCTCCGCGAGGCCGTCCTCGATCGAGAAGATCGGGTATTTCTTGCTGAGCTTGTCGTAGATGCCCACGAGCTCGTCGCTCGAGACCTTCTTCTTGTCGAATGTGTACGTCTTCGATTTCTTGTCGAAGAACTCGCTCGCGGCGGGGTCGAGCGCGAGGAAGACGTCCTTACCGGCTTTGTAACCCGCGGCATCGATCGCGTTCATGATGAGCACGAGCGCCTCTTCGTTCGAGCCCAGGTGCGGCGCGAAGCCGCCTTCGTCGCCGACCGACGTCGTCAGCCCCTTCTTCTTCAGCTCGGCCTTGAGCGCGTGGAAGATCTCGGTGCCGGCACGGAGCGCCTCCGAGAACGTCGGCAGCCCGCTCGGCACGATCATGAACTCTTGGATCTCGAGGCCGCTGTCGGCGTGGACGCCGCCGTTGACGATGTTCATGAGCGGAACGGGCAGCACGCGGGCGCCGACGCCGCCGAGGTAGCGCCAAAGCGGGAGACCGAGGACGTCGGCGGCTGCGCGCGCGTTGGCGAGCGAGACGCCGAGGATCGCGTTCGCGCCCATTTTACCCTTGTTCGCGGTGCCGTCGACGTCGCGGAGGATCTGGTCGATCGCGGCTTGGTCGAGCGAATCGAGACCGACGACCGCCGGGCCGAGCGTGCGGTTCACGTTGTCGACCGCCTTCCTCACGCCCTTGCCGAGGTAGCGCTTCTTGTCACCGTCGCGGAGCTCGATCGCCTCGTGCTCACCGGTCGACGCGCCGCTCGGAACTGCGGCGCGGCCATGGCCGCCTTCGTCCGTCTGGATTTCGACCTCGACCGTCGGATTGCCACGAGAATCGAGAATTTCGCGCGCCAAGACTGCGGTGATTTCGCTCATGCGCGGTGAGTTACCACGACGCCGTCATAAAACCGAGAGGCTTCCCCCACCCACCTTCGAATGCTCCGTTGGCTCGCGATCGTCCTCTTCGCGGCAGCGTTTTTTTGGCCGATCCACGCGCACGCTTGTGCCACTTGCTCGGCCGGCGATCCGACGCTCGACGCGAGCGGATCGGAGAAGCCGTTCGCCGCACGCAAGCGGCTCGCGCTCGATGCTCGCGCGACCACGGCGCACGCCGCCGACGTGACGATCGCCGAAGAGCGACTCGAGCTCCGCACCGACCTCGCCCTCTCGCCGATGTTGCTCGTGTCGGCCGCGCTCCCGGCGCTTCATCGCTCCATCACCACGTTCGACGGAGCGCACTCGAACGAGGTCGTCCTCGGTGACGCCGAGCTCCGTGCGACCGCCGTCGTCGCGGACACCGGCATCGCGAACGTCCGGCGCTCTATCCTCGTCTTCGGCGGCTCGAAGCTCCCGACCTCGCCGCTCCAGACCGACGCGAAGGGGCGCGATCTGCCCGTCGCCCTCCAACCCGGCTGCGGCTCGATCGATCCGATGCTCGGCGCCTCGATCGTCCTCTCGCACGCACCGTTCACATTCGTCGCCTCGACGCTGTTCTATCTGCCGTTCTCGGTGAGAGCCGGACCGCACGCGGGCGATTCGTGGCGCACGTCGTTCACGCTTCAAGTCCAGCTGCCGGGCTCGGTCGTGGCGACGCGCTTCGGCATCTCGACGCGGCTCGATCAAGCAGGTTTGCTCACCGATCGCGAGATCGACCCCGACAGCGGAGGCTTCGTGACCTACGTCTCCGGTGAGGTCCTCGTGAGCCCCGTCCGCGATCTCGTCCTAGGCCTCGGCATGTTCGCGCCCGCGGTCCAGGCCTTGCGCGGAAGTCAGCACGAGGGCGGCATCGCGCTCGCGACCGCCGCGGTCGACTTCTAAACGGGCTTGAGCGAGAGCCGATGGTGATGCGGGTGGACGACCTCTTCCCAGAAGCGACGCACGTCCTCCAAATGGGATAGTCGCCTCGCGGGCGGCAGCGACTCGAGGAGGGTGCGACCATAGCCCCGGGTCGCGGCGCGCTTGTCCAGGATGGCGACGATACCGGCGTCGTCGTGACGACGAATGAGCCTGCCGAAGCCCTGCTTCAACGTGAGCGCGGCGAGCGGCACCGAATAGTCGACGAACGCATTTCCTCCTTCGCTCTCGATCCGCGCGCTCCGAGCAGCGACGACCGGATCGGACGGGACGGCGAACGGGATCTTGTCCATGACGACGAGCCGCAGCGCCTTTCCTGGGACGTCGACCCCCTCCCAAAAGCTCATCGTCGCGACGAGGACGGAGTCGCCATGCGCGCGAAAGCGGGACAAAAGAAGATGCTTCGGCGCGGTGCCCTGGACAAGCACGGGCGCGTCGATGCGCGGTCGGAGCGCGGCAGCGAACGCCTTCATCGTCCGATTCGACGTGCACAAGACGAACGCGCCGCCGCCGGTGATCGTGACGAGCTCGTGGATACGGTCGGCCGCTTTGGCGATGAAGTCGGGGTCACGCGGGTCGGGAATGTCCTTCGGCAGGTAGAGCGCGGCGCGTGCTTCGAAGTCGAACGGCGAAGGGATAACGAGCTCGTCGACGTCGGAGACCGCCCCGAGCCGCTGACGTGAGAAGCGAAACTTCGACCCCTCGAACGAGCGTGAGGCCTCCGGGGTCGCGAGCGTCGCGCTCGTGCAGATGATCGCGCCGACGCGTTCGAAGAGCGCCTCCGACAACAGCGGACCGACGTCGATGGGGCTCGCGCCGATCGACGTCGAGCGGTCACGGATGTCGATCCACGCGACATGCGCGGGCGGCTCGCGCTCGGGCGCCTCGTCGACCTCGTCCCAGGAGGACGGGTACGCCCGTTCCACACCCTTCACGATTTGCCGCAAATCGCGCCTGATTTCGCCAGCGCGGCGGGCGACGCCCGCGATGCTCTCGCGCTTTGCATTGGTCTCGGCGAACGTCTCGACCGCCTCGAGCGCGGCATCGAGCTTGTTGTACTCCGACGCCGTCGCCTCGAGATCGTGCGGCGCCACTGGCCGGCGATCGGCCGGTTTGGCGGTCGCACGCGCGGTCGGATAAGAGGATACGCGCTGCGAGTCCGGAGCGGGCGGCGTCACGCGTGTGAGCGCGCCGAAGTATTCGCGCGCCATGCGCTCGGCCTGCTCGAGGAGGGGGGCGCCGCCTTCGAGCTTCTCGGCGTCGAAGGATCGTCGCGCGTCGCGACCGAGCGCATCGACGCGCGCGCTCGAGACGCGGGTACCGAAGAAGCCGGTGGCCACGTCCTCGAGGCGGTGCGCTTCGTCGAACACGACCGCGTCGTAGGGCGGAAGCACCGTCGCGCCCATTCGGCGGTTTCGCCGAAGCGCGAGGTCGGCGCAAAAGAGATGGTGGTTGACGACCACGATCTGCGCCTCCTCCGCGTCGCGCTTCATGCGCGTGACGAAGCACTCCTCATAATATTTGCACTCCGTGCCTATTCGCGTGTCGGTCGAAGACTGCACGTCTCGCCACGCCTGCGAGTCCTCGGCGAGATCGCCGAGCTCGGCGCGGTCGCCACGCGACATCAAGATCTCGCCATCCTCGCTCGGGTCGGGCTCTTCCTTCAACCAGCGCGAGATCCGCGAAAGATCGGGATCGACGTCGATGCGGCCACCCGCCGCGCTCGCCGCGAGCTCGGCGAATCGGCGCTTGCACAAGTAGTTCGACAAGCCCTTCATGAGGGCGGCGCGGACCGGATAGCCGGCAGGCTCGAGCACCTTGGCGACCAGGGGAAGATCCTTCTCGAAGATCTGCTCTTGCAGCGCGCGCGTCGCGGTCGAGATGATCACCTTCTTGCCGCTCAAAACCGCGGGAATGAGGTACGCGAGCGTCTTGCCCGTGCCGGTGCCGGCCTCGACGAAGAGGGCGCGCTCGCGCATCAACGCGCTCGCCACCGCCTCGGCCATCTGGACCTGACCGGGCCGGTCTTCGTACTCGGGAAGGGCCGAGCGGAGCGCGGCGCGCATCCACTCGCCCACGCTTCCTTCGACCGAACGGGCCACGCCGGACGAGATACACCCGGAGCTGCCCGGCGTCGAATCGCCCAAGATTTAGCGTTCGCCGAGGTGGGCTTGCTACGATGAGAAGACAGTGAGCACCCCCGTTCCACCGAGAAAGCGCGAGACCGCGCGCGCCCGCGCCACCGCCGCGCGCACCGCCGTCACCGCACCTCCGCCGCCGTCGAAGAAAGACACGGCCACGGTCGAGCTCCGCCTCGCGATCGGACCGGCCGGCGTCGGGATCGAGCTCGGACGCGAAGCACGCCTCGGCCCGCTCCGCATCACGTCCCTCTCGGTCAGCCTGCCGAGCACGCGCTTTCCGATCGACGTCTCCGGCGGCGTCGCACGCTTTCGACACAAGCGCGGGATGCTCCGCGAGCTCTCTATCGAGGTCGACGTCGAGCGCGCGAAGAAGTGGGGCGCACGCGAGGTCCGCGGCATCGTCGCGACCGGCAACTGCCAACTCTGGCTCGCCGTCGCGAAGTACGGTGCCTCCGTGGCGGTCGCCGACGACGAAGGCAAGGCCGTGCTCGCGTTCGACGTCACCGTCGAGTCGCGTGGCGACACCCTCGCGCTATTCCCCCTTCGCGCCCGCGGCGTCGGTCTCCCGGCTCCCCCCACCGCCCTCGCGATCGCGACGCTTCAAGCGTTGCTCGGAAAGTCAGCTTCTCGCGAAGGAGCGGCCTTCATCGTCGCCGGCGCCGTCGACGCTGTTGCCAGGGCGGTCTTGCCGGAGGCCGGTGCCCGCGCGCCCGAGACCGACGACGTAAAATGGACCTCGATCGCGTCCGCTCAAGATGCGTGGATCCTACATGCATCTCACGTCGGCGCGCCCTTCGAGCCGCATTCGCTCGCGACGCGTGCGCACGAAACGACGAGCCTCTTGCGCGCCGCCGACGACGCGCTCCACGAACGCCAATACGACGAGGCCCGCCATTACGCGCTGGCGCTCCTCGAGCGCGCGCCTCGCCATCCTGAGATCGTCGCGCGCATCGCCGAAATCGATCAGCACGTCGGGGGCCGGGCTGAATCGGCGCTCGGGCTCCTGGCCGAGGCCGAGCGCGACCCAGAGCTCGCCTCGCCACTCCGGTGGATTCGGGCTGCGCTCCTTGCCGAGACCGGCGACGTCACGGGTGCGATCGCCGCGTTCGCGAGCGCCGCGGAGCGCGAAGAGGCGCCGGTCCTCGCCGCGCGTGGCTTCGAAGCTGCCGCCGACCTCACGAACGATCCGGTCGAGTCGCTCGCGTGGATCGACCGCGCCGTCGCCCGCACGCCGACCTCGCGTCGCCTCGTGGCGCGCCGTCTGGATCTTCGTCTCGTCGCCGGCCGCCTCGACGACGCAATGGCCGACGCCGAGCGGCTCGAGGCCCAGGCCCGCGGCGCCAAGGAGCGCTACCGCGCTTGGATGGATGTCGCCAAAGCATACAAAAAGGCCGGCTTCTCACCGCAGGCGGCGACCTTCTTCGAACGCGCGCTCCGCTTCGCCCCTGACGACGTCGACGCGCTTTCGGGCCTTGGGCACGCGCTCGTCCGCGAAGGCCGCGCCGCTCGTGGTGTTGCGCTCTTGGCGCGCTCGCTCGACTTGGCAGACGCACTACTCCGAAAAGGGTCGGCTCTCCCCGTTGCTTACTACGGCGCCGTCGTCGAGCTCGCCGAGGCCCTCGCCGTCGCGCTCGACGACCGCCCTGCCGCCGTCGCGCGCGTCCGCACCGTTCCGAACGATGCGCCCGAAGCCGCGCTCGCCCGCACGCTCGAAGGTCGCTGGCGCGCAGAGCTCGGAGATCTCGCCGGCGCCTCCCTCGCCTTCGCTCGCCTGCGTGAGCTCGCTGAAGAAGCGCCAGCTGGCACCGCCCACCTCGTTCCACTCTTGCGCGAGGCCATGGTGTTCGAAGACACGATGCGCAATGACGTCCTCGGCGCGCATCGCTTCGCCGCTTCGGCGTTGCGGCTCGCGCCGAACGACCGAGCGACAGCCGCCGACTACAAGCGCCTCGCCGCCAAGATTCCTGGCCATCGTGCGGCGCCGACGACAACGGCGGCGACGCCGGTCGAGGCGCCCACCACCGCCGTCGGCGAGCTCGACGAAGCGGTGCTCGACGCCCGCGTTGACGAGCTCTCCCGAAAGCTACAGGCCGACGCGTCGAACGAGGCGGTGGCCGACGAGCTCGCGGTCACGCTGATAAAGCTCGGCCGTGACATGGAGCTCTTCGCGCTCGTCACCGCCCGCGTCGAGGACGCGCCTGACGACGTCACCCGCGAAAAATGGCTCCCGCGTCAGATCGACGTGCTCGCGCGTCTCGAGGCCTCGGCCCGCAGCGCGGGTGACGAGCGTGGAGCATCGTTTTACGCCGAGGCGCGCACACGCATCGGCGGCTGAATCGTCACGGCGCGGCCTTCAGCGCCTCGTCAACCTCGGTGAGCGCGTGGTCGACGTCGCCGGGCTCGAGCCCGCACGCCTTCGCGATCTTCAAGAGGATGTTGCGCTCGCTGTCGGCGACCCCTTCGCTCGCCTTCGCGAGGAGTGCAGCGATGCGCAGGACCTCACGCGCGTGCTCCTTCTTGCCGACCAGCTTGGCGATCGCCGTCACACGCGCGTCGAGGCCGTCTTCTTCGAGCAGACCCTCGAAGTCACCGACGAGCGCGGCGACCTGGTTCTGAGCGACGGTGCCGCCGCACGCGGCGTAGACCACGCGTTCGAACGTCTTGCGCTCTTCGGAGTCGACGACGCCGTCGGCCGACGCGACCAAGTACGCGGCTTCGACGATCGCCTCGAAGAGCGCGACGGCGATCGGGTCGAAGCCAGTCGGCGCGGTCGCGTCTTCCTTCGGGCGCGCGCTGTACGACGCGGCGGCGAGGAGGAGGATCGAGCTATCGCTCGAGACGTCGTCGTCCTCGGACGGAGCATTGGTGCGCGCCACTTTCGCCAGCAGATTGATTTGATCGTCGGTCGCCATTGGACAGGTAAGGAAGAGCCTATCCAAACCGCGTCCCGATTACTCCGGGAATTTGGGGGGTAAATACAGAACGAGCGCGCCTTGGGAATCGGTTGTTCCCTCGCCGATTCGAACCTGCGCAGAATTCGGGTTGCTCGCATCGAGAGGGGCGAAAACCTGCACGAGCGCCCCTTGGACGAAGCCGCCGCCCGAATCGTAAAGTCGGAGGCTCGCGTCGTAGGGAGCCGGGACGACGACGTCGAGGGGGGCCGGCGGTGACGCGCCCGGGGTGACGACCACGCTCGCGGGAGCGACTCCCCACGCGTAGCCGGCGCTGGGCGGCGTCTCGACCGAAATGTCGTACGTCCCCGGGTCGAGCGGTAGGGAGTACGCTCCGCTCTCGTCGGTCCTGGTTTGGGTCGAACGGGCGAGGTCGGCGAGCTTGCGAGGAACGTTGGACGTCGGCGCACCGAGCGTGCGGGTCGCGTCGATGACGACGCCACCGAGCGGTCGACCGTCGCTCAGGGTCACGTGACCGGTCACGGCGACGGGCGGACGGAGGACGAAGTCAAACGCGGAGCCGCTCTGAATGTAGTTGTCCGTCCCGCCCGGTGAGGTGGTGAGGACGTTCACGCGGCCGTAGGTCACCGCGAGCGGAGCACCGGTCGGGTCCGGCGTGAGCGCCACGTCGTACGTCCCGCGCGGCAAGCTCACGCTGTAGAAGCCCGCATCGTCGGTGATGACCGACGTGCGATACACGAGCGGCTTGTTGCCGTAGAGGAGCTGGAACGCTTCGTCGTTGCTGGCAAAGTCGACAATCGCCTTGACGGGGGCACCGTTCGCCGATGCGTCAGCGCTCGGCAGCGCTGTCACGTGACCCTGCACCACGGCGGCGATCTGAACCGCCGGATACGACTGCTCGCCGGCGATGACGCCCTGGACGGCGACCGAGAAGATGCTCGGCCAGATCGGCCCGGCCGGCGGCGCGAAGAGCAGCGCTTGTCCGGTCAGACCGTCGATCGGCACGTTCTGCTTCGGCGTCACCGTGAAGAGTGAAAAATCACCGCCTGACGGGCTGTGGAACGTGTGCACGTTCGATCTCAGGCGCCCTGTCTTGGCGTCGACGAGCGAGGCCGTCCAGCCGGTGCAATCGTTGCCCGCGCAGACGAAGTGGCCAGCCGGCGTCACGTTGTCGCCGGCGACGAAGCGGGGCGTGAGCGGCTGGATGTAGTTCTGGTTGATGTAGTCCGACGTCGCGCCGACCTTCACCGGAAGCGGGAACGACTGCGACGGACCGATCGTGACGAGGTCGCTCCATGGCGGGAAAGAGTCGTTGAAAGGCGGGTCGACCTGGATGTCGCGGCGGTAGCGGCCGGGCGGCAAATTCGCGGTGAAGTCGATCGGCGGGGCCCCACCCGGGCCACCCGGTTGTCCGACCACGATAGGAGCGTTCGTAAGGGTCGCGAACGTCGAATAGACGGGAACTCCCGTCGACTCCTGGGTCGTAGCCGTCGTCGGATCGTTCGTCAAAAGCGTGTATGTTGCATGGACTGGCAGCGTCGCCTCCGTCCCTCCCACGTAGCGACCGACGTCCTTCGCGGTCTGTGGATCGACGTCGTAGAGACCGCGGTTGAAGCCGACCGGCGGGAGCTGGACGCACGTGTGGGTGGTCACGTCGCCGTTGCACAGACTGACCGCGTCCGTCGGGACGTAGAGCGCGAGGTCGGCGCTCTGCACGACGACAGTAGTCCCCGGCTGATAGCTCGCCGTCGGAGGCATGGCGATCGCGAGCGCGTACGGATACGGAGTGCTCTGAAGCCGCGCTACGCTCAAGATCGCGCCCGACGTCACGCACTGACCGCGCGTGCACGTGAGCGGCACGTCTTGTCGATAACGCATGCAATCTGCATTCGTCTTGCAGGTGTTGCGCACGTCGGTCTGCGAAGCTGGCGGCACGCTCGACGAGCACGCCGCGACGAGACCACCGGCGACGACGAGCCACCGCGCCTTCAATCGCCGCCTCCGTCGCTGGCGTCGACCGGCGCGGCGTCGGGGAACGAGCCATCGTTCGCGCCGCCGTCGTACACGCTGCAGCCGCCGAGATTTCCGCCGGGTGCGTAGAACCAATCGGCGGTGTCCGACAAGGACGGATCGGCAACGGCCGATCCTGTGAACGTCTGCGAGAGCGTCACGAGGAAGTGGATGTTGTGACACAGGCCGTCGTTGACGCGCGTAGGCGGAACGCTGAACTCAGCGGTCGCGATGTCGGGTGCGGTCGGCGAGCCGATGATGTTCTGGGCAGTGAGCGGGCGGGCCGAGGGGGTGTTGAAATCGAGGATGGCGAGATAGGTCACCGACTGCGTCGGGTCCGGGATTTCGACCTGGACCTGAAACGCCTTGGTCGGCACCTCACCGATCACGCCCGGCGCCGGCGTCGCCGACAGGATCGTCGGTCGCCGCGTCGGTGGGGACGGGAGATCCGCTGGATCGTCGAGCAAGATGCACGACGCTGTCGCCAAAAGCGCGGCGCCGACGAGCGCCGCCGAAGCGACCTGGACGACCGCCCGAGCGTTCACGATCGATCTCATGGCCGGGAAAAGCGGAATCGACCCGTCGAGCCTGGGTCGCGCGAGCCGGCCGGCGGTGGGGGACGCCAGCGTGCGTCGGCGTATTCCGGGCTGACGGCGAGCCGTAAGAGGTCTGCGATCGCGGGAAAACGAGCCGAAAGCGCGACGAGGGCAAGCGGGCCCGCAACCATGTCTTGCTCGGACTCTTCCAAGAATTTGCGCGCTGCGAGCTCGAAATCACCGGCGACGAAGAGGCCGAGCCGGCGAGCATTCTGCCGCGCAGCTCCGGCGATAGACTCGAACTCCGGTAGCTGCGGCATGCGCAGGAGCTCCTGGAGCTTGCGTTGCGATTTGGGCGGAAGCGTCTGCCAGAGCGCCTCGGAGATCTTTGCCGACGTCGGATCCATCTCCCGCGCCTGCTCCGGCGGACCGAACGCACCGACGACCGCACGCCAGAGGATCTTCCCTTCCTTCTCGCCGAGGCCGAGCGCGAGAACGTTGTGCGGCAATGCGCTCGCGAGCCCACGACCGAGCGCGTAACGAAGCTCCGGCGTCTCCGCGCGCGTGTCGCCGTCGAGAATCGTGGCGGGACGCGCGAGGATCGCGACCTCGCTCGTAACGCCCGTCGTCTCGCCCGGGCGCGACGGAGGACGCGCCATGCGTCGCACGTAGAGCGGGATTTGCGGCGCTTCGAGGAGCGTGAGGACGACCTCATACAGCCGCGAGACCGCGGAAGCGCCGCCCGGAGCGACGAGCTCGACGCCGGTCACGCCGTAGGTCGACAGGTCGCGAACGAAGAGCGTGCTCGCCCCTTCCCAGACCACCGCGAGCGCATCGAGCGCGGCGTGCACCGCGGACGTCGCCGGCCGCGCGATCAGGCTGAGCATACCGGGCTGATCGGCCTGGGCAACGAGCGGAGGTGGCGGAAGCGGGCCCGCGCCCGGGTCGAACGCGCGCACGACGTGCTCGATCGCGCGAGCCTGGGCGAGGTTGTGATCGGCGAGCGCAACGACACGCAGCGCTTCGAGCCGCGCGCGATCCCCCGCCGCGAGCTCGACCTGGAGGCGACGCACCCGCATCAAATCGGTCGCGCGTGCGCTCGACCCTTCCAGCACCAGCGCGAGATCGTCACCGGCCTCGACCGATCCGTCACCGAGCGCCTCCCACAGGACCGCTTCAGCGGCGTCGAGCGCGCCGCGATCGGCGTGGGCTTTCGCGAGCGCACGACGCGCGGCGATCCGCTCGTCGACGCTCGGCGCTAGCTTCACTGCGGCTTCGAGGTCGTCGATGCGCGGCGCTTCGCCGGCGAGGACATAGTGGATGCCACCCGAAGCAGGTGCGTCCTCGGTGCCCGCGCTCTCGGCGGGTGGACGCTCGCTCGCCCGCGCGACCCGAGCACGCAAGGTTCCGAGCTCGGCCTCGAGCTGCGCCTTGAGGATCGAGCCGTCCGGCGCCGCGGCGATCGCATCGCGGAACGCGCGTGCACCCTCGATCTGGTCGCGGTTGTCGGGCGATGCACAAAGGAGCCGTCCGAGCTGCGCGAGCGTGAGCGCACGGTCTTCATCCCCGACGGAGTGCGCGAGCTCGAGGAGCACCGCCCGGGAACGCTCGACGTCACCCAGGCTGGCGGCCACCTGCGCGATACGTTTGAGCGCGGTGATACGAACGTCGTCGTCGAACGCAGCGATGTCGAGGAACTTGAGCGCAACGGTCGGCCGCTCGCAACGCATCGCCGCGTCGGCGGCGCCGATCGCCACGACGCCACGCGAGCGGAATCCAAGCAAATTGCCGTCGAGGGCCGTCTCGAAGAGCGGCAATGCCTGCGCGAAGCTCGCCGCCGCGGCGAGGCGCTCGCCCATGCCGAGCGCGACGAGCGGCCGCGCGCCGACCTGGCTGTATGCCTCCGAGAGCTTGGACATCGATTCTTGGTCGCGCCCGAGCACGCTGAGCGCTTCGGCGACGAGGAACGTCTTGAGCGCGACGTCTTCGGCGTCGAGCGCTCCTTCGATGCGCGCGAGGTCGTCGAGCGTCGCGCTAGCCTCTTGGAGCGTCCCGGCGCCGCGCATGCGGTATTCGAGGCCGCGCGCGAAGAGCTGCGCGGACGCTTTGCCCGGCGCTTCTTCGGACGCTCGCTTCGCGCGGGCGAGCGACTTGACGTTGTCCCCTGCCCTCGACGCGGCCTGCGCCGCCTCTACCCACAGGTCACTCGTCACCATCGCGTCGACGCGACCGTGCTGAACGCGGGCGCTCGCTTCGAGCGCGTTTCCGAGCTCGATCGGGTCACCTGCTTTACGGGCGAGGTCGACCCACAAGACGTGTGCATCGACGTTTTCCGGATCGCGTGAGAGGATCTCGCGGACGAGGACGAGCGCGCCAGGATGGTTGCCGGCGTCACGCATCGCGATCGCCGCACGGAGCTCGAGGTCGGCCTGCGTCTGTGGCCCGTGCGCGAGCTCCGACAAGTGACGGAGGAGCGGCGCCGCCTTGCCCATCTGACCGCTGCGCTCGTAGAGGTCGGCGAGGTAGCGGAGCGCGGTTTCGTTGTCGGGCCAATCGCGGAGAAGGCGCTCGAGCTCGGCGCACGCCTCTTCGACCCGTCCGAGCCGTTGTTCGAGGATCGCCGCGCGACGCAGGCGGACCGCGCGAAGCGCGTCGCGACGATCCATGCGGCCGAGCCGAGCCGCCTTTCCAGCGAGATACGCGACGAGGCGTGGGTAGTCATTCCGACCGACGAGGATCACCTCGATCGCGCGATCGGCCTCCTCGTCGTCGGGCTCGGCCGCGAGAACGCGTTCGAGACAAGCGAGAGCGGCCTCGATGTCGCCGACCTCTTCGAGCGCACGCGCGAGACGACGGAGGACCGCAGGCCGCACTTCGTCGGCCACGCGTGATTCGATTTCACGAAGCGCGCTCACGCGGATTCCGGCAAGCTGAGCAAGCTCGGCGGCGCGCTCGACCGCGCTCCAGCGGACGAGCGGTCCGGGGTCGGTACGAGCGGCGTCGAGCAGTGCGTGCGTCGCGCCGACGAGGTCGCTCCGCTTCTCGCGCAAGTGCGCGACCTGCGTGAAGCGGTCGGCGCGCACAGCCGCCGTCAGCGATTCGTCGGCCGCGTCGCGGAGCGCGCGCGCCTCGAAGTCCTCTTCGCTTCCGAGGCTTTCGTAAATCCCGTGGACCTCCGCGAGCACCGGGTCGCGCTCGTCAGCGGGCAAGAGCTGGAGCGCCCGCTCGTAGGCCGCGAGCGCCACGTCCGATTTGCCGCTTTGGACGAGCTCGCGGGCATAGGCGAGAAGCGCTTGCGCGCGCGCGTCGGCAGGCACCTTCTTCTCGAATCGCGCAGTGAGGGCCTCGTCGTTCAGACGACGGACCGCCTCATCGCCCTTGCGGACGAGAACGGCGTCTTCCGGCCCCCGCTCGGCGGCATAGACCGCGAGCCGGTCCCGTGTGTTCACGTCTTCGCGCGCACCGGCCACTGCACCCAGTAAGCGGACCGCAGCGACGCCGACGTTCGAATAGGGCTTTTCGATGAGCGCGACGCCGTTCACGACGAGGTCGAGCGACCGCGGGCACGCCGCGAGCGTGAGGGAGTAACGAACGAGCTTCTCGTACTCGTCGATGTCGGCGTCGGTGTCGAGCGCCCGCTCGATCGCGGCGATCGCATCGTCGCTGTCGTCGAAGAGCTCGACGGCGAGCATCGCGAGCGCGAGCGCGACGCGCGCCCCGTCGGGGCCTTCGATCTTTGCCGTGAGCATGCGGCTCGCATTGCCGATGCGCAGCGAGAGGCTATCGACCTCTTCGGGCGCGGCAGCCACGAGCTCGCGCGCGGCGTCGCCGAGGAGCGCTAGCGTCGCGGTCGAAGGCTCCATCAACGCCGCACGCAGCAGGAGATCGACGCGCTGACGGGCACCGTCCTCCCCGCTTCCGGTGAGCGACGCAGCACGCAGGAGCCATGCGGCCCGCGCGCCGCGTGAATGCGCGAGCTCGGCGACGGTCTCAACCGCACGCACCGCCGCGAGCGGATCCGACGCCGCGCGCGAAATGCGAGCGAGGAGGAGGAACGTCGCGCCCTCCGACGGCACAGCGATGAATGCGTCGGCCGCATGTTTGAGGGCGAGCTTCGGATCGCCGAGCTGTTCGAAGAACCGCGCGCCACGATAGTGAGCGGCCCGCTTTCCGAAACGGCCGAGAGCGCGCGCGCCGACGGCGTCGTAGAGCGCGGACATCGACGTCCCACGACCACCGACAATCGACGCACGCTCGGCGATTTCGAGCACGCCCGCGAGATCGGGGCTCGCCTCGAGCGCGATCTTCGCGAAATCCATCGCGCGCGACGTCTGCCCGAGCGAGAGCGCTGCGCGCGCGACCTCGGCCGCGATCGCGGCGCCCTCGGCTTTGTCGTTCTCCCGGGCGACGAGCTCCGCCATCCGATCGAGGGCCAGCATTGGGTTCGCGAACTGCGCGAGATCGAGCGTCATCGTGAGGTGACCACCGGCGCCCGCGAGCTTCGCGGCATGGAGCCACGCCTGCTCCCCGCCTCGAGTATCACCGGCCAGATCCCAACGCGCGGCACCGAGCTCACGCCATGCCCGCGACGCCTCGGCCTTCGCCTCCGGATGAGCGTCGAGGACGCGACCACGCGCTTCGAGGAGAGAGAGGAGGCCATCGCCTGACCACGCCTCGATCTTCGAGAGCTCGTCGAGGCGCGGTGCCACGAGCGCGACTTCAGCTCCTTCGCGGAGCGCGCTGGCGAGCGCGCGGACCTCACCATCGACGTCGGCGAGGCCGGCACGGCACGATGCGAGCTCGACGAACAGAGCACGGCGCTCGTCGGCGGTCGCGCCCGCGGCGATCCATCGCTCGAGAACCGTGGCGACGAAGCCTTCATCGTGACCACGTCCGCACGCGAGCATCGCCTCGCGGAGCGAGCCGTTCCGTGGCCCGAAGACGTCGAGCGCCCGACGAGCGACGACCAGCGCACGCTCCGGCTCGATCCGCACGAGCGCCCCGAGCCCTTCGCTCACGAGCTCGGCGAGCGGACCGCTCGGCAACGGCTGCGACAAAACCCAGAGCAAGGCGTCGCCGAGGCGAGCCGCGTCCTTCGCGCGCACGACGCGGTCGACGAGGAGCTTGGTCGCGTCCCGGTCACCGGCGCGGAGCGCGACGTACTGTTGCGTCCAAGCGACGGCATACGAGGTTTCGCCGAGTGCTTCGAGCGAGTCGGCGAGCGCGGCGCACCACACGCCACGCGGGCAAACAAGCTTGATCGCCAGCTCGGTCGCCGCGGCGCTCGTGCGGTCACGAAGGCCGAGGCAAGCCGACGCGAGGGTCGCTGCCGCGCGCGCGAACGTCGGCTCTGCCTGCGAGGCCGTGGCGGCGAGAGCGCGCGCGCCGTCGACGTCTCCGGCAGCGAGGAGCCGACCGGCGGCGATCGCGAGCAAGACGGCGCGCAAATGTGGGGGCGTGTCTTCTGCGATCGGCTCGAGCGCGCGCGCCTGCGTCGCCACATCGTGCGTGATCGTCGCAGTCATCCACGCCAGGCGCGCGAGGCGCGGCGGCGCGCTCTGTACGTTCGCGCCGAGCACCGACGACGACTTGCGAGCCGCGAGCGCCAGCGCAGCGGCACGATTCGCCTCGCGGAGCTCACCACGAGCACGCAGGTCGAGCGTCTCGAGGACGGCGTCGAGCGATTCCCTGTCGTGCCCGTGGCCGGCTCGCTCCCGCTCGCGCGCGAGCGCACGAAGACGAGGGATGTCTCCAGAATCGAGCGCCGAATGAACCGCCCCGTCGTCGCCGAGGAAAACGATGTCGGTGAAGGTCCCGGTCTGAGAGACCGAGCCTTTCTCCAGGATCACGACCCGATCGGCAAGAACCGCCGCGTCCACAGGATCGTGGGTGACGAGGATC
>CAJDWT010000192.1_pt1 | contig 35540 bp, 33 predicted proteins | sample 7391671 | NCBI WGS metagenome assembly CAJDWT01 (sample SAMEA7055729, study PRJEB34461) | soil metagenome | biome: terrestrial ecosystem; feature: Peninsula; material: soil | place: Antarctica | collected 2016
GACGACGTCGAGACAAAGGAGGAATAGCGCCATGACAAACGTGTGGAGCACCAGGCGACGCAAAGCTCGCATCGTAGCCCACCCAGGGTCGAGCCGCGCTACGCGAAGCTCCACGAAGAGCGACCCTCGCTCTCCGAAGATAGACGAGGCTCCTGACCGCGCCCGCGTCTGTGCTCGAGCGCGCGGGCTGACCGTTGCGGCCGCGCGCGCCGACACCTAGCATCACAACATGGACACGCACGGCATTTTGGTGACGACCTCTGTCTTCCTCTTCGTGCTCAGCGCGACGTGCTCGATGATCGCGATGGTGATCTATCTCCGGCGGCCGGGCGCGATGCTCGTGGGCTTCGGCTTCGCGCGCTACTACTACGGAGAGATGCGGCGGACCCGGCCGCTCTTGTTCATCGGCTCTCTCGTGGGCGCCGTCGCCGGCATCGCGCTACTGATCCTCGCCGGCCCAATGCGTTGACGGCGCAGCGGAGTCATCGTGGGCAGAGTCGCCGTGGCGGTTCGCACATCGCTGCGATCGCGTCCGAATTCGCGTTACACAGGCGCCGCTCATGACGACCGCGCGTCACTGCCTCGGCTGTCAACGCATGTCGTCGAGCGCGTTCTCGCTCACGGCTTCTCTTCATTGACCCGGTCACAAATCGACGCGCTTCAAATTCACTTTCGGATCGAACCCGTCGTCGGCCGTGATCTTGTACGTGCGCATGATTTGCCCGTTGTTCTTCTTGTTCGCCTTGCCGCGCGAGTACTGCCACGCCTGAACGCTCATCATCATGTCGCCGGCTTCGTTGGTGTAGAACGTCGGCGTGCCGGGGCCATACAAGTCCTTCGAGGCATCGGTGTCGAGCCAAGGCCCGGCCGTCGTGATCTTCTTGCAGCGCGGCTCGCCCGGGCCGCGATCGTCGCCGGTAATCGTGTCGCCGCAGTCGGCGTAGCCGAGCGCGTAGCTGTTGCCAGCCCATGCGCGCCCCGAGTAGACGACGAGCCAGTGACCCTTGGTTTTGGCTGGCGGCGTGAGGTAGACGATGCCCGCATTCTCGAGGACCGGCTGCTCCCAGCTGCCCGGTGCGTTGCGAGTGAGGACCTTCCAGCTCGAGCCGGCGTCGTAGCTCTGACCGCCCGGGCCGAGCTTGCGGATTTGGATCGTATTGATGCCGCCCGGCTGATCGATTCGCGCCGAGAGGTACCAGTCACCACCATTACCCTGCACGAGGTATGGATCGATCGCCCAGAGCGAGCCTGGCTCGCATTCGATCGGACCGTCGTAGTCGTCGACGAACGGGCCGTTCGGAGTGTCGGAGCGCGCGCGCCAGATGCACTTCTTCTGCTCCGTGCCTTCGAGGTCCGACGCATAGTAGAGCATGTAGTGATTGCCGATCTTCGCCGCCGCCGGGGCCCAGACGACGCCGTCGTCCTTAGCGTGCTTGCCGAGATGCGGGAGCGCGTCGCCGTGCAGCTTGAACTTGCCGGTGTCGTCGAAGCTCGCGACCGGCACGTGGTAGTGCTTGCCGTCGATCGTCTGCTTCGCGAAGTACGCATGGTACGTGCTGCCTTCACGAAAGATCGTCGGCGACGCGTACGCGCCCGGAAATCCGTCGCCTGTCTTTCCCTTCACCGACATCTCGTCGCTCGAGCCGACGCCGTCGTCGTCGAGAGAGCCGTCCGTACCGCCACACGCGAGAAGCAGGGAACCGAGGAAGAGCGCGGGAACGACGACGCGAGACGAGAACATGAGAGCCTCCGGAGGTGACGACGAGAGACGAACTGCATGCGGCGTTCCATGGGGCAAGGCCACCAGCGTTTTAACCGCGCGTGCGCTCACCGCCGCGAATCAACCGCATTTTCTTCGATGGCTCACGGGTGGATCGAAAAAGCCCAGGTGCATTCATCCACCCGGGCGCAAATCGGAAGATGTGGAATTTCCGCGTGGATGAACGTCGACGACGTCGCCGAACGTCCGCGGATCACGCGCAGACCATGCCCGCCGGTCGGGTCCTTCCGACATGTGGCAACAGCTCTGCCACGCGAACACCGATGGCAGGGGAATCAACTCCTTCAAGAGCGTGGATGCACGAAATCAACGCCTCATGGTCAAGTGCTTCCGAGCTGGGTACCGTGCAACTCCAGAAGGAGTGCCCCATGATCGATCACACTGGCCTCAGCATGAGCGTGCCCGCGCGCAGCCGCCGTTTCTACGAAGCCGCGCTGGCTCCGCTTGGATACAAGATGATGATGGAGATCCCGAAGGAGCACACGCAGGGGCTCGTCGTGCTCGGGTTCGGCGTGCCGCCGAAGCCGGACTTCTGGATCCACGAAGGGGCGCCGCAAGAGCCACGACTCCACATCGCGTTCCGCGCCAATTCCCACGCCGAGGTCGACGCATTCTACGCAGCAGCACTGGAAGCCGGCGGTCGAGACAACGGTCCGCCCGGACCGCGCCCGCACTATCACGCCGGCTACTACGGCGCGTTCGTGCTCGATCCCGACGGCCACAACATCGAAGCTGTCTGCCACGAATGAGCGATCGGCGACGACGCGTCGTCGGTGCGGGCGTAAGCTATCGCGACGAATCGTAAGCTCGTATCTGCTTGTCAAATGCGTCGCTGTGTCGCACTGAGACCGAATGGCTCGCGTGCGATCTCGACTTCTTTTGGCGTTGGCGGCAACCACCTGTCTAGGAGCGGTCCACTGCGTGAGCGACGAGCCGTCGATCCCCACGGGGAACAACGACGGCGGCGTTGCCGACGGCGGCAGCAGTGACGGGAGCCCGAGCAATGACGGCGCGCCGCTCGGCGACGGCGCCACCGGGACGATCGACGTCAACGGGACGCTCACCGGCCGCGCCGTAGTGGGCGGGGGTCCGCTTGCCAGCCGCGACGTCGTGGTGATCGACGCAAACGGCGTGGTGACGAAGACGTCCAGCGGAGCCGACGGCACGTTCCACGTCGCTGGCGTAAAAACACCGTACGACGTGGCGGTTCCGTACATTCCGGTATCTCCAGACATGCACTCAAGCCCGCGGTACTATGCGGGCATCACGCGCGTCGATCCCGTCGTCTCTGGCATCGACTACAACCCTTCTTATCTGACGACGAGGAGCGCGAACATCACGTTCACGGTGTGCTCGAACTGCAATCTCTGGATGTCGGGTCCAGACGACAGCCACTTCGACTTCGGCACGGGCGTCTCGCAAACCATCAAGTACACGTGGCACGGTGACTCGACGCGGACGATAGACCTCCACTTCTATTTCCAGCAGAGCCAGACCCAAAGCGTCCCCTTCACGGCGCACGTTGACAAGGCGTCGGTTGCGCTTGCCGACGGCCAGACCGTAGCGCTTGGCGACCTCGGTGCTGGGACGCCCATTCCAACGAACACGTCGACGACCTTCACGGCGACCTTACCGGCCCTGTACACGTACTCGGGGGCCGACGTCCGGTTCTACGGCGCGGACGATTCCTCTATCGCCTATCAACAGTGGGACGAGCTCTCGAGCACGGTGCTGATTCCACCCGTGGCGACCTTGCGTGTTACTGCCGGGGGCACTTCGTTGGGTCCGAGTGGCGAGCACGCGTATTGGTCCGTCGGTTACGCGGCCGCCACCTCCGTTCCGACAGCGATCTCGGCGAGTGTTCTGCCGGCGCCGGTTCTCCTGACGCCGAGCAATCACGCGGTGGGTGTCCCGTCGTCGCAGGTGCTGAGTTGGTCGGCGTTCGGCGCGCCGAGCAGCTACCAGGTCTACCTCGCCGAGACCAACGGCGTGGAGCTACTCGCCTACACCAGCTCCACGAGCTTCGACATGACTCGCCTTGGTTTGGCGGGCATCGTGCTCGCTTCGGGTCACACCTATAGCTGGCAGGCGATTACCGACGAGCACAAGAGCATCGACGACCTCGTGACGAGCACCGCGCCGCCCGCTGTCGACGGCGTCGTCAGGTACGCCGCTCATTCGAGCTCTCAATCGTTCACCGCCCAGTAAATAGCGCGCGCAACGAGCGCGATTCGATATCGGATCCGACGAGCGGCCGCTCGCGCCGCTGCAGCGCCGGTCCCTCTGCGGCGGCGCGCGCGGGTCCGGGTCACGTCGCTCCAGCGCGGAATTGCGGTTCCGCACCGGACCGACGAACGTGAGAGCATCCGGTCATGCGCGACCCAAAGCGGTTGGGGCTTACTGTCCTGGGCTTCGTCGCGATTTCACTGTCGGCGGCGCCCGCGTATGCCGACGCCACAGGCCTCAAGTCCCTGGGCGAGCTCTTCGCCATCATGATCGGGATCGTCGCCCTCGCGCTCGGCGTCCTGCTTGGCGCACTGGCCTGGTTCAAGGTGCTCCGGCCACCGAAGTCGGCAGCGGGCGTGTTTGGTCGAGGCTTTGCCGGCGTCTCGGCGGCGTTGGCGTTCGCGATCGGTGTGATGGCGTTCGCCCTGGGGTTCGACGTGAAGGCACCCTTGATGATCGTAGGGTTCGTGCTCGTCGTGGTGGTCATGGCCAGCGAGTTCGTCATCGCTGGCGTGCTCTACGACCGCGTCCATCGCGCGCGCCCGTCGACCGTCGCACGGTGGCTCGCATTCGCCAGCTTCGCCATTGGCGGGCTCTTCGTTCTCGCGGCCCAGCTGGTGGTGACCGTCAGCCTCCTGATGCTCGCATTTCCGTCTACGTCGAACTACCCCAATGGGGAGGTGCGCCGCTATCAGAAGGGGTGCGCGGCTGACAACAGCAGCGACTGCAACATGCTGGGGCTGCGCTACCAGGCGGGGGACGGCGTCCCGAAGGACGAGGCGCTCGCGCGAAAGTACTTCGAACGCAGCGCCCAGCTGGATTCGCACCGGTGACGCGGTTATTCGTCCTCTCGTTCCGCTACCGATCTCCGCGCGCCATCGTGGCTACGCAGCGAGCACCCTATGTCGAACGTCGCACGATAACGTCCACGAGCATCCTACTTCTCTGGGGAAGAAAACGAAAAAGGCATCTCCCGTGAAGGAGATGCCCATGCCGTTGCAGACTAAGTGAAAGAAACAATCATCTGTCCCGAAGGACAGATGTCACGTCACTGGCAGATTCCGCCGCAGTCGGCGCCGCCGTGGTTCGGGTCGCAGCTGTCGGTCGGGTCATCGACGCAGGCCTGGCCCTTCGGGCACTGGATGCCGGCGATCCCGCCGCAGAACTTGCCCGCCGGCTTCGTCTGGCAGAGCCCGCCGCAATCGGCGCCGCCGTTGTTCGGGTCGCAGCTGTCGGTGGGGTCGTCGACGCAGGTCTGGCCCGCGGGGCACTGGATGTTACCGATACCGCCGCAGAACTGCGCGCCGGCGTCTGCCTGCTCGCACGAGCCGGGCCTGTCCGTTCCCGGGGCGTCGCAGTCGTAGCCGTCCGGGCAGGAGTGCGAGTTGAGCGCATAGGCGCCGCACGCGATGTCGTCGATCGCGACCATCTCGCACGTGTGTGTGCCGTTGTTGCACTCGGGCACGCGCGTATCGACCATGATGTAGAGCGGGCAGATCGGGTTCTTCTGCGGGCACGTGAACGAGCCCGTGTAGTCCTTCACGTGGTTCTTGTTAACGGCTTCCATTTGGCCGTGGTGGCAGCACGCGTTGGCGGGAACCGCTTTGCAGTCGGCGTCGACCTTGCACGAGGCCCAAACCGGCGTGGCCGGCGTGCCTTCGAGCTCGACGGTGAAGCGCGCGTTCCAGAAGTCGTAGTCACGGACGACGATGTAATGCGTGGCGCTGGCGTTCGCCGGGAGCGTCACTTTGATTTCGGAGTCGAGCGAGCGGTTGGCGTCGTCGTTGAATCCGACCACGCGGAGATCGTTGTCCAAGACCCAAGCGACCGAGTCGCCGCCATTGGACGACGTGACCTTCACGTCGATCTTGTCGCCTTCGTTGCCGGCGAACTTGAACGCGCGGTACTTGGGCGGATAGCTGTAGTTGAACGGGACGGACGTCTGGCCGTAGTCGAGCGAGCCCAAGATCTTCCAGCTTCTCGGAAACGAGATCGCGTCCGATTCGTTCGAGACGTCGGCCTTGTCGGTCGGAGCGCTGCTGCAGGCCACCAAGGAAGCGGTTGCGGCGGCGGTGATGAGGGCAAAGGCGTAGATCGTTCGCATGGCTGGTTTCAGTCCCCGTTGAATCGTAATGACGATGTAGTCGGAAGCGGGGACAGTGATGGCGGGAGACCCGTGTGATGTCAAGTCGCACCGTGTAGGTATTTGACGCAGTGAGCTAAGTGTATGAAAGAACGTAAAAATAATGTCGATGCTAACGTAGACGCGAGTTCGCTATGACGAAACGGGACGTCTGATCGCCGGGCGCCGCGGGAGTGAGACTCGGCGGCACACTGAATTGAACGGAGGTCTGGGGCGTCAATTTCGAGTATCTTGCGCGTCGCCGGGCACGCCCAAAGGCGGGCGCCGCGCCGAACAATCTAGCTTTCGGAGAGTCCTCGTCATGCATCTTCAGCGCTCGTTGGGCATCGGTTTGATGGTCTCGTCTCTCGCCTTCGGGGCGGTGGGCTGCGGCGGAAAAGAGGTCGTGCGCGACAGCACCGACCCGACCATCGACAACGCGGCGATGAGCACCGGCCTCGACAAAGACGATGTCCAACGGATGCTCAAACAAAACCTCGATAGCCTCCGCACGGCGCCGATCATGGATCTTTGGCGCGGCGACAAAGGCCAGGACACCGTCGCGATCTTCCCATTTCAGAACGAGACGAGCGAGCACGTCGACGACATGCTGCAGGCGTCGCTCAGCGAGGCCGAGACCTGGCTCGTCGACTCCGGCGTCGTCACCGTCATCAGCCGCGAGCGCCAAAACCAGATGATCGCCGAGGTCGAAGGGCAGAAGAACGCCGCCTTCAACCCGGCGCACGTCGCCCTCTACGGTCAGCAGCTCGGCGCGAAGTACTTCGTGACCGGCAAGGTCTACACGGCCGACGAGCGGACCGAAGACGAGCGCCGCGTGCAGTACTTCTTCTTCATGCAGGTCATCGAGGTCTCGACGAGCGCGATTCGCTGGCAGCACAAGGCGTACATCACCAAGGCGATCAAGTAATCGCCGGCCGGCTCGGTGCCCTCATGAAGCGGCTTCTTTTCGCCGGAGTCGCCCTTCTCGCGGCGACGAACGTCGCGTGTGGTGGGCACACCGCACGCACGCTGGCGATGCGCACCGCGCTCGACGAGGGAAATCCGCGTGGCGCGATCGCGGCGCTCAACGACGAGCTCGACGTCAAGACGAGCAAAGAGCTGCCGCCCGACTTGGAGGGTGACAACGCGCTGCTCGTCTTGGACCGCGCGAGCATCCAGCAGTCGATCGCCGCGTTCGCGGACTCGAGCCGCGACTTCGAAGCGGCCGACAAGGCGATCGACATGCTCGACCTCGCGCACAACGCGGGCGACACGATCGGCCAGTACATCTTCAGCGACTCGGCCGGTAAATACCAGGCGCCGCCGTACGAGAAGCTGCTGCTCAACACGCTCAACATGGTGAACTACCTCGAGCGCCAAGACTTGAACGGCGCGAAGGTCGAGGCACGTCGCCTCGACGTCATGCAGCGCTACGTCGCCGACCAGCTCAACGAGCCGAACAACTCGGTGCTCGGTTTGGGTGCGTTCTTGGCCGGCCTCGCGTTCGAGAAGAGCGGCGACGCCGACCGAGCCCTTCGCTACTACGATCAGGCGCTCGGCTTCGCCGGCTTCGACTCACTCCGCGCTCCGGCGCGCACGCTCCTTACCGAGAGCTCGCTCCGCACACCGCGCCTCACAGCGATCGAAAAAGACCCGGTACCGCCCTCGCTCGCCGACCAGAACGAGGGCGAGCTCGTCGTCATCGTCGGCTACGGTCGCGTGCCGCACAAAATCGCCAATCGCGTCCCCGTCGGTCTCGCGCTCACCCTCTTCGCAAACGACATCAACCCAGGCGACGCGTCGGCGGCGAACAAGCTCGCGGCCCAAGGGCTCGTCACGTGGGTGAACTTCCCGACGCTCGGCAAAGAGCGTGGGCAGTACGGAAGCCCGAACGTCGTGATGGATACCGAGAGCATCGGCCTCGGCGCCACGACGAACATCACGCACGAGGTGCAGCTCGAGTGGCACAAGCTCGAAGGGAAGATCGTCGCGAGCGCCATCACCCGCATGATCGCGCGCGTCGCGGTCGGGCAGGGGATTCAGACCGCGACCGGCCGCGGCGACAGCACCGTCGGGATCATCGGCCTGCTCGCGTCGCTCGGAACGCAGGCGACGCTGACCGCGCTCGACACGCCGGACACCCTCAAGCCTGGGCGACCACGCAATTGCGACCGGCCGCCTTGGCGGCGTAGAGCGCATGATCGGCAGCCATCACCAAAGATCGCGACGAACGCCGCTCGTCCGGCGTCGCCGCGCAGACGCCGACCTTTCCCCCCTTACTCGCTCAAAACAGCGCAAAAGGTAAGGATGCGGGAGGGCAATTATCCTACATGTGGGACGGCATGCGACGTGCTATAGCGTCCCGCACATGCGACTCCTGACAAAGCTCTCGCTCCTTGCCCTCTTGTCCCTCGCCGCCGCCTGCTCGGGCGGAGTCGACGACGGCGTCGAGGCCTCGGACAACGATCTCACGAGCGCCTCGGCGCGTGCGCGCAAGCTGACCTTCACCGGATACGTCTACGTGGACGAGGACGCCAGCGACGCCGAGATCGCCGAGCAGGTCCGCAAGCAGACGCAGACCGCGTTCGGTGCGCTGCGCACGGCCGAGGTCGGTGTCGCCTCGCGCGAGCTCAAAGACGTCGACGCGAGCACCTTCAAGAAGACGAAGGTCACCGTCGCTTCGCCCTCATCGTCCTCGACGCGCTCGATGCAGAAGGTCTCGTACGTCTACAAAGACGCGGCGGTGGTCCCGGTCGCGATGGCGAAGCGGACGGCGCTCACGACCGCCGTCATGAGCCCCGACTACGCCTCGCAGAACGCGCGCATCTTGAAGGAGTGCACGGCAGGCGACAGCGAGGCGGTCGAGTTCGAAAATTCGATTTGGTACGTCTTCGATCCGTCGGTGTCGGGCTGCCACACCGCGATGGCGGCGGAGCAGAAGACGATCGACGCTGACGCCGCCAAGATCCCGACCGGTGACGTTCCCGAAAGTGAGGTCTCGCGCCTCTATCTCCCGATCACCGTACGGCTCGCGTCGGCCAAGACGTATGCCGGGTCGACGTATCCCGAGTACGACCGCCTCTGGTCGGGCGGCGTGCAGCCAAACCGGCTCGTCATCTCGTACGTGAACGGGCTCATCGACGACAAGGCCTACCCCCACATGAGCCAAGACTCGGCGTGGGACGAGTGGATCGACCAGCTCCGCGAAACGATGGCGGACCGCGACTTCGCCTTCACCTCGATCGATAGCGGCGCCGACCTGTCGACCTATACCGTCGCCGGCACGACCGTCACGCTTCCGCACGGCTTCATGGACATCGTCAATGGCGAGCTCCCTAGCGGCGTGAGCAGGAGCGCGCTCCTCGCTGCCGCGGCCGACAAGGTCACCTATCACTGGCTGCGCTTCGAGGCGAAGGTGAGCGTGAAGATTGGCTCCGCGCAGCCGAAGGACGTGACGATCGAGCTCATGACGTATTTCGGCTCGGGCGGAAGCCAGACGCCGCACAAGTACGCGATCAAAAACAGCGACGTCTTCGTCTACAACGGTCACTCGTACATCGGCTATGGGCCGCTCGACCCGTCGAGATTCAGCGCGAGTGACTTTCCGTCGAGCTACCAGATGCTCTTCATCGACGGCTGCGTCTCGTACAACTATTACAATCACGGCTACTTCGATCTGAAGTCGGGCGGCACGAAGAACCTCGACATGATCGTCAACGGCATGGAGGCGCCGAGCTGGCACTCCGGCTACGCGCTCGGCCGCTTCACCCACGAGCTCATCGACGGCTCGCAGCAGAGCTACTTGAATCTCCTCAAGGCTGCGGTCGACACCGACGAAGTGGGCGGCAGCCTGCGCGTCGTCGACGGTGAGGTCGACAACGTCTACCGAAAGAGCAAGACGCCGATTCGCGTCCGCTGAAGATATGACCGATAGTGCGGCTGCACGGCCCGCGTCGTCGGTCGCGCTCGCTGCAAAATAGCAAAGCATTAGCCACGGGCCGTTCGCTCGCAATCTCGGTCACATCCCGAGAGCGGGTTTCTACTTCTTGGCCCGCAACGCCTTCAGCTGGGCGATCCGGATGATCGCGCGGACCTGGCGGACGAGCGCATCCTCGTCCCCTTTTTCGGAGATGACGCCGTCAAAGCCGTGGTCCTCAGGCCTGAGCGACGCGTCCGACGAGTACAAATAGAAGAGCGCCGGATGGTTGTCGCCGGCGGCGCGGCGGAGCGACTGCACGACGGTACCGCCGTCGATGCCGGGCATGTGGAAGTCGATGATGACGAGGTCGACGTTCGGAATGTGGCGAGCGTTGCCGACCGCCTGCGTCGTCGTCATGACCTCGTGCCCTTCGGCCGTGAGCGCGCTCTTCACCTTCGCGAGGATCACGTCACTGTCGTCGATGACGAGGATTCGGAACGCCGCCATGTACGATCCGCACTTTAGTACCGAAGGGTAGGCGCGGTCAGGTTTTGGTCGACGATCGCGCCGTTTCGGGCCCGCCGTCGGGTTTGGTGCCTGCTTCGCTCGCTCCTGGGCCGAGCGGCGCGGAGAGCGGGCGCAGCACGAAGCGGGTCATTTTCTCGGCCTGCGTGTGCACCTCGATCGTGTAGTCGATGCGTCCGAGCTCCTGACGTACCGCGCCGAGGCCGACGCCGCGGCCGGCGAGGCTGCTCCTCGGACCTGCGGTCGAGAAGCCGGGGTGGAAGATGAGGTCGGCGACGCCGAGCTCGGACGAATCGTTCAAGGCTTCGGCGCGGCCCATGATCCTGTCGTGGTCGAGACCGCCTCCATCGTCCTCGATCGTGACGGTTGGTCCGGCTTCGCCGCCCTCGACCGCGGAGAGCTTGATGATGCCGAGCGCGGGCTTGCCGCGCTCGCTGCGGAGATCCGGCATCTCGATCCCGTGGGCGATCGCGTTGCGGACAAGATGCACGAGGGCGGGACCGAGCGAGGCGGCGAGCTTTGGCGGCAGGCGGACCTCGCGACCTTCGACCTCGACGTGGACCTTCTTTCCTTCGCGCTCCGCCCACGTCGGCGCGCCTTCGACGAGCATCAACGTCGACTCGCCGAATGGACGTGCTGCGAGGCGATCGGTGATCGTCACGAGCTTCGCGAGCGGCCCGGACTTGCGCATCGCCGGGAGCGCTCGCTCGCTCGTCCTCACCCATTCGAGGAGCTCGTTCACGTCGCTGCGTTGCACCGTCGCCTGATCGAGCGCGGCACGTCCGATCGGCGACGCGGCGACGAACACGTCGGCGGCGCGCTCGAGCTCGGGCCGCACGCGATCGAGCAGGAGGGTGACCTTGGCTGCCTCCGAGCCCGGCACCCGTCCGCTCCGAGCGTCGCCGCGCAGCTTCTCGAGCATCGCCTCGAGCGCCTGGGCCGCGAACTCGAGCTCGTTCAAATCGAACGCGCGGGCCTCGCTCTTGATCGTGTGCGCGTGGCGGAAGAGCTCGTCGATTTGCGCGGAGCTCATTTGTTTCTCGCGGACGCTCTTCGCGAGGATCGAGGCCGAGCGCAGCAAGCGCTCTTTCGAGCCTTCGAGGAACGACACGAACACCTGCCCACCGCCGGCGAGGAGCCTGCGCATCGCGGCCATGCGCTTAAGGTGTTCATCTTCCTGCTCGCGCACGGTCTTCTTCAGACGCCGCGCCTCGGTGACGTCGGTTGCGAGCATCATCACGCGACGAACCTTGCCGCTTTGCACGATCGGCCGGAATTCCAGCTCCAAAATGCGTTCGCCGCCCTCTCTGCGTCGGAGCTCGAGCTCGGCGGGCGCGAGCGCTGCGACCTCCGCCCAGCGATCGGGCGGCAGCTCGAACGCGACCTGCATCCACTCGTCGAACGCTTTGGCGTCGATGTCTTGGGCGCGGCGGTTCTGGTACATCAGCATCCGCACGTCTTTCCCTTCGAGCGCCTTCGAGCCGAAGGCCTCGGCGGCTGCGCGCGACGCCTCTCCTTCGATGCGGCCGTTCACGTCGAACGCGACGATGACCTGGCGCATCGCGCCGAACAGATCGCGCAGGCTCTTGGTCGCGGTCTCGAGCCGCGCTTCGCGATCGGCGATCGCCTCTCCCATCGCGTTGAACGCGTGCGAGAGCATGCCGATCTCGTCCTTCGAGGTGACTGGCACGCGCGCTTTGTAGTCGCCCATGCCGACCCGACGGGCGGCGTCGACGAGCGCACCAACCGGCGTGACGACCTGGCGGCGCACGACGAATACGAGCAAGATCGCGCTGCCGGCGGTGAGGCTCGCGAAGAGCGCGAGCAAGCGGAGACGGGTCGCCGCGATCGCGTCGTTCTCCCGCGCGAGCGAGAACACGAGGAGCGTGCGACCGACCGATTTGCCGTGCGCGGTCACCGCGCGTGCGACCTCGAGGCGGTCGGGAAAGCTCACCGTCTGGCCCAACGCATCGCTCTTCGGCGCGAGCAGCTCGATGCACTTGTCGCTCTTCGACGCCGCGATCGGCTTCGAGTCGTCCCCTTGCCATACCGCGGCGCACGTCACGTCGTAGGAGGACGTAAAGTCGGCGATCTCACGGTCGATCGCCTCGATGTCGGAGAAGTCGAGCGCGGCCGACACGCTGCTCGCGAAGAGGTCCGAGACGTTGGCAGCGGCGAGCTGCTTCGAGCGCAGAATTCCGCTCTGCTCGCGCGTCGTGAGCTCCGAAAAAAGGAGAGCCGAGAGCACGAGGAGCACCGCGCCGATCGTCAGCGCAAGTCGAGTCCCGAGCGACACGCCTGCCATGGTACAACCGGCGAGCGTGTCGCGTTCCGCTCTTCTCCTCTCTCTGGCCGTCGTTTCGATAAGCGCGCTCGGCTCGGCTGTCGGCTCTGCGGCCGAGCCTACGCCAGCGGGCGTAGTGGTCCGAACGATGGTGAAGGCCGCCGACTACGACCGTCACTTCGCGGCGAAGGTATCAGGCAAGGTGCATGTCGCCGTCGTCTACAACGCAGGTGAGCCCGCGAGCGAAGCGGCCGCGCGCGGCGTCGTGAAGGAGCTCGCAGTTACCGGCAAAATAGCTGGTTTCGAGCACGACGAAGCGCTCATCGCCTATCCGGGCGCCGACCCCCTAGCGGCCGAGGTCCGGGCCAAGAGCCTCTCGATCGTCGTGCTCGGGCCCGACCTCAGCGCCGAGATGGAGAAGCTCGCCCACGCCCTCGACGGCATCGCCGTCCTCACGGTCGCGCTCGATCCCGACGACGTCGGCCGCGGCGCGGTCTTCGCCGTCGACGTCCGCTCGGGTAAGCCGAAGATCACGATCGCCCAAGCACAGGCCAGGCGCCAAGACGTCGCTTTCGAGGCCTCTCTTCTCACGCTCGCGAAGGTCCAATGAAGCTCGCCGCGCTCTTCTCGTTCCTCTTTGCGGTCGTCTTGTGCGGCTGCCCGTCCGGTCTCGCTCCGGAAGGGAAGCGCGAGACCGCGTGCTTCGACGACTGCAAGGCGCACGCGAAGGACTGCGACGAAGATCACTGCGCGCGCGGCTGCCGCTTCATCCTCGATCGCCTGGTCGAGAGCGAGGGGCACAACGTCGTCGCGTGCGTCGCCAAAGCCAACAGCTGTGAAGATCCGACGTGGGCCGACTGTGCGGCGAAGATAGGCCCCCACCTCGACGGCGGTCCGCCCGCGTACGTTCCGCCGCCCGCACCCGACGAAGAGTGATGAGCATGCTGCGGCTCTCCGACGATCACGGGCGCGAGCTCCTTTTCCCTTCGGTCCCGAAGCGCGTCGTCTCGCTCGTCCCTTCCGACACGCTCTCGCTCGCCGACCTCGGCTGCGGTGACGCGCTCGTCGGTCGCACCGACTACTGCGAGCTCCCCGAAGAGCTCGTGAAGGATCTTCCGTCGGTCGGCGGGACGAAGAACCCGAAGCTCGAGGCGATCCTCGATTTGAGCCCCGATCTCGTCCTCGCGAACCAGGAAGAGAACTCACGCGCCGATATCCAGAAGCTGCTCGAGAAGAACGTACGCGTCTACATCGCGTTCCCGAAGCGGGTCGCCGAGGGGATCGCGCATCTCGCAAAGCTCGCGCGCATTTTTCGCGTCGAGCGCGACGAGGAAGTGCGTGTACTTTGCAAGAAGGCGTATGACGCGCTTTCTGCGGCGGAAGAGGAACGAGCCAAAAACGAGCTGCTTCGCGCGTTCTGCCCGATCTGGATGGACCCGCTCATGACGATCCACGGCGCCACCTTCATCAGCGACATGATGAGCCTCTGCGGCGCCGACAACGTCTTCGCCGACCGTGAGCGCCGTTACCCGCTCGCCGCTGACATCGGTAACGCGCGCCCGCTCCCGCAGGACAAAACCGCCGATCGCGACATCCGCTATCCACGCGTCACGTTGGAAGAGGTCGTCGCGCGCGCTCCCGAGCTCGTGCTCCTGCCCGACGAGCCGCACCCGTTCACCGAAGAGGACGCTGACGTATTCCGCGCGCTCCCGATCCCGGCGGCGAAGACCGACAACGTGTTCCGTTTGAGCGGCAAGGATCTCTGCTGGTACGGCTCCCGTTCGGCAGACGGGATCGACCGCGTCCGTTCCGTCGTCGCCGAAGCGCGCAAAAGGGCGAAGAGCTAAGTCGCTTCTTGAGCGAGGCGCGCGAACACCGCGTGGTCGAGCCAGCGGTTGTTCACGAGCTCGGCCTCGCGCGCGATCCCCTCGAACTTGAACCCGAGCCGACCGATGACCGAGAGCGACGGATGGTTGTCGGTCGCGGCGGCGACGCGCACGCGATGTGCTTTGAGCTCGCGGAAAGCCCATTTCACGATCTCTCGTGCGGCCTCGGTCATGAAGCCGCTGCCGGTCATGTCGGTGCGGAGCCAGTAGCCGAGCTCGACGCTCAGGTGTAGGTGGGCGAACGACTCGAGGCCGACGACGCCGACGAAGCGGCGGGTCGACTTCTCACGGATCGGGCAGGAGCTGCGCGCGCGACGCGTCGACCGCGTACCAGAGGTCGTGCGCATCGCTCGACTCGATCGGAGTGAGCGACAGGCGAGCGGTTTCGAGCGGCCGGATGCGGAGCTCTGCGCGAGGCGGAACTGCGAGCATGTCAGCCGTAGAGCATACGCCAGGCCTAGCGCCTTTTGGACTGGGGGTAGGCCTTGACGATGTCTTTCGTCGGACGCTCGACCGCCTCAAGCGGGCTCGTCACGAGGTCACGGCCCTCGTAGGCGAAGTAGAGCGCCTCACCCGGGGCAGGGTCGCCCATGTTCGGCACGATCGCTCCGTTCAGGAAGAACTTGAGGCCGCCGTGGATGCGGCGGCGGAGCGCGAGGTGGCCGTGGAGGAACTCGCCGCTACGGCGGTCACGGACCGCGACGCAGAAGCCGTCCTTGAAGTGATACTCGGTATTGCGTGTAACATACACGCGGTGGCGACGTCGCTCGGGACCTTGAAAGTCGGTTTGTTCGATCGCGGCTGCGGTTTCGCTCATGGTCTGCCGATAGTGCGAGGATGTGCGACGAGGGGCCAAAAAAAGGGCGCCGATTCTCGCGGTTCTCGCCCCGCTTCATGAAGTGAAAGCCGCGTCCAGAATCAGAAGCTCGGCCGCACGAACGCCGGATCGACCGTGACGTTTCGTTGCATCGCGCCGAAGGTGATTTCGGTCTTGTCCTTCGCGCTCTCGATGAGCGTCGTCTTCGTTGGCATCGAGCGATCTTTGCCGAGCGAGAAGAGGATCTTCTGCATGTGGACGTCGGTTACGGGCTTCGGGATCGCGACGAAGCTCACCTCGTCGGGCGTCGTGCTGGCGAGCGTGAGGTCGTAGCGCTTCTTCAGCTGGTCGAGGTCACCGCCGAGGATGAGACGCACGTCTTCCATCGCCGACGCGAGCCGGCCCGCCGCCGCCGGCAGATGCCCTTGGCCGCGCGCGTTTTTGTACGAGAACCCTTCGGGCCCGACCCAATAGATGACGTCGTCCGGCGGCGCGAGCTCCCAGCGCAGTCGATCCGGCCGCACCATCGTGAGCGTTCCGGTCGACCGCACCTTCGTCGCGAGCAGGCCGATCGAGCGCTCTTGGGTGAACGGGCCCTTCATCGTCTTGAGGCTCGCGCGCGCGGCTTTGATCTCGGCGAGCGCGTCGTCGAGATCGCTCGCGTGCGCGAGCCGCGGGATCGCGCCGAGCGCGAAGAACGCCGTGCAGGTCGCGCCGAGCTGCAAAAAGGATCGCCTGGTCGTCTTCATGGCTTGTCACCTCCGATTTTGGGACCGCCGGCCCGTTTGCGCCCTTCCTCGTAGCGTCCATCGTGGAGCGCGGGGTCTTCGGCGATGACGCCGACGGCCTTGTCGCGGACAGGGTCGTGGCCCGGGGCGAAGATCGCGTCGAGGTCGAAGCCCACGAATTTTCCGGAGAGGTGCGGGCCGGCGCTGACCCACAAAACGTGGGCGGTACAGTCGGCGACGATCCCATGCGTCGCGATGAACGGATCGATCGTGCGACGGTCGCCCACCGCGCACTGCCCGACGCTCGCTGCGCACGTGTGATCGCGGAGCATCGCCACTGCGCGTGGGACGTCGGCCTCTTTCGGGCCGACGGCGGCGAGCATCTCGTCGAGCTTCGCGCGGCGGGGAAGGGTCGTCGTCTTCTGCTCTACCGCGAGGTTCTTCGGGTCCTGAGCCATCGGGCCTTCGAAATGGTTCGTCACCGCGACCCGTGATTCGTCGGCGTTCTTCCGCACGAATGTCTTTTCGCCGGGCGCGCGCTCGACGACGGCGAAGTGGCCCTTGGCGTCGCCGACGAACACGATGTGCGAGACCATCACGTTCTGCGACGAGAGGATCGCGATCGCCTCGTCGGTGTCGTGCGCGTGCTCGAGCACGTCACGTAACGTGAAAACCACCGGCTCACCTTCGACGCGTGGATCACGTGCTCTCCCACCATGAACGACGATGGCGACCCCTTCTCGATTCATTCCACTGAGCACGCCGACCAGGCCAGGCCAAGCGACGCTTGCGAACGGGACGAGGCCGGGCTCCGCGACGAAGAAGACCGCTTTGTCGGTGTCATACATGTCGCCGGCTTCGAAATCGAACGCCCGGGCGAGGAGGGCGTGGCCGTCGGTCGTGCGCTCGGGGCCGAGCCCGAACGACGAGCAACCGAGCAGCGGCGAGTGCTCGAAGCTGAGCGCGATGTCGTAGAGCGACGATAGGAAAATCATGCGCTCGTAGGTCGGCATTTCGCGCGCGAATGGATCGGGCTGGACGGCCGCTGCCTGGGCGGCGAGCTCCTTCTTCCGGTCGAGCGGGACACCGAAGTCGACGTGGCGATAGCGATAGCGGCCCAGGTCCATCATCAGCGTGCGCGCGAGCGAGACTGGAACGAAGTGGCGAAAATCGCCCCAGACCTCTCCCTCGTCGGCGATCATGTGGTCGCGTAAAAGGCGAGAGTGCGCGGTGCCGATCTCCGCGGGCGTGCCGCTGAGCCGGACGATGCGCACGCCGTCGACGACATGGGTGTAATTTGCACCCAACTGCCGGAGCCCGTCCTTTTCGACCACCTCCATGTTCGTTGGAGCGGTGAAGGGAGGCGGCGTCATCGTCGAGCTCGTGACGGCGTAGAGATGCAGGCCGGTGACGGCGACAACCACCGACGCGAGCGCAATGAGCTTCTTCTTGTGACGCTGCACGAACGACATTGGACGCTTCTCTATGACTCGCCGTCGGGCTGCGTGCTCGTCTCGCGAGGCGTTCCGCGCAGAGTCCACAGCGTGCGGAGGACGACGCCGACGATGCGGGCGGGGTCGCGGACCGAATCGAAGTGGGTGACGCGCTCTTCTTCCGGCGGATACCGCACGGAGACCGGGACCTCGACGACCTTCATTTTCCGCGCGAGCGCGAGGAGCAACACCTCAGCCTCGAAGGCGTAACCGTTCGCATGCGCGCCGAGCGCGAGCGTCTCTCGGATGGGATAGCGACGGAGCCCGCACTGCGTGTCGCCCAGGTTCTTTCGCCCGAAGTAGGAGATGAAGAAGTTCGAGATGCCGTTCGACATCTGGTTCATCTTCGGTGCGCCGTCGCGGACGAGATCACGGATCCCGAGCACGAGATCGGGCGAGCCGCCGGCCTCGAGGACCTTGCGCGCCGACGCGGCCGGATGCTGACCGTCGGCGTCGACCGTGAGCGCGACGCGAAAGCCACGCTTCTCTGCCTCGCGGAGCCCGGTGAGGATTGCCGCACCCTTCCCGAGGTTTTTCGGGTGAACGAGGAGCGACACGCCATGAGCACGCGCGATCTGCGACGTGTCGTCGGTCGAGCCGTCGTCGACGACGAAGATGCGTTCGGGCGCGATCTCGGTGAGCTCGCTCTTCAGCTCTTCGAGCACGCCGGCGAGCGCGTGCGCCGCGTCGAATGCGGGTACGAGCACGCACGCTTCTGCGACCGTTGACCGCGCCATGGCGCAAGGGATAGCACCAAAATCAGACCCGATGCCTGCACACGTCGTTTTCGAAACTCGATCGAAGCTCGTCTCCGCAACGACGATTCGCCTTCGCGCGCAGCGCATGCTCGAGGCGCTTCAAATGAAGAAGGCAGAATTATCAATTGTCATTACCGGCGACAAACAAATCCACAAGCTAAACAAATTGTATCGGAAGAAAGATCGACCAACCGACGTCCTCGCATTTGCGCTGCGCGAAGGGGAATTCGCCGAGCTCTCGAGCGGCACGTTCGGCGAGCTTCTCGGCGACGTCATCATCAGCCTCCCTACTGCCGCGCGTCAGGCGAAGGAGCACGACGTAGCCGTGCTGGAGGAGACGACGATGCTCCTCGCCCATGGGCTGCTGCATCTGCTCGGTTGGGATCACCGAAACGATGCCGAGGATCGCGCGATGCGAAAAGAGACCGATCGGCTCGTCGTCGCGGCGACACGTAAGCGCATTAACAAAGATGGAAAGCGCCCTCGCCAAACATGAAGCTTTACTTCAAGGTTTGAGCGCACCTACATCGTTCGGGGTCTATCGCCCCCCTCTTCCATGGGGTTTTCCAGGGGTAGGCGTCGCAAAAAGTTACGAAACATCTATTTTTCTGCTTGCGCACCATGGAACGCAGGTGCTACCCATCGTTTCACCCGGGTAATTCCGGGGTTTCACGCAAGCGGCAAAGTCGTCGCGAAACGTGGAGCTGCAAACCGAGGCCAAACTGGAGCGTTAGAAGTTTGCTCTAGATTGTCGATTCAATTCGACGGGAGGAACCGCAAATGTCTGGAAAGCGTATGACGAAGGCGCAAGTCATTACTGAGATTTCGGAGTTCACGGAGCTCGATAAGAAGAGCGTCAATCGCGTGTTTGACGGTCTCACTGAGCTCATCAAGAAGCAGCTCGGCTCGCGCGGTCCCGGCGAGTTCGTGATCCCCGGCCTCCTCAAGCTCAAGGCCGTCAAGAAGCCGGCGACGAAGGATCGCCCCGGCATCAACCCGTTCACCAAGCAGCCGATCACGATCAAGGGCAAGCCGGCATCGAAGAAGATCCGCGCGACCGCCCTCAAGGCGTTGAAGGATCTCATTCAATGAGATCGTACGCTCGAGCTTTGCTCGAGCGTACTGGTTGAACGAGGCGCCCGCTTCTTACGAAGCGGGCGCCTTTCGTTTTGTGGTGGGTTGGCGGATCGGTCCTGACCCTTGCGGGCGGTTCCCGCCCCTCATTCGGCTTCGCCGAACGATCCTCCCCACCGCTTGGCTTCGCCAAAGCGCTTTGCGGAGCAAAGCGCGTGCAAGATCGCTGGCCGAGGGCGCTCGGTCGCTTCGCTCCTCGCTTGCGATGGCCTGTTCTCGCTTCGCTCGCTCGACCACGCGGGCTCGCTTCTCGCTTCGCTTGAAGCGTCGCTTACGGCTCGGGCTCGCTTCTCGCTTCGCTTGAAGCGTCGCTTCAGGCGGTGCGCTTATTTCGTGTCGAAAACCAGGCGAAAAAGGCTGCGATTGTGACTGTTGGCCATTCTCCGAAGCGTCCGTAGAACGTGAGCGGTGCGTTGATGAGCGCGGGGGTTGTCATGAGCTTGCCGGCGATGGGCAGGTCGTAGCGTGCTCGGACGCGGCCGGCCGCGTCGATCCAGGTGGTTACTCCGAAGTTTACGGCGCGTACCATGTCGCGGCGCTCTTCGACCGACCGCATCACGCTCATGCGCATGTGGAGCTCGCTCTCTGCGCTCGGGTGAAACCACGCGTCATTGCTGATGTCGATGAGCAGGTTCGGGTGGACGCTCATCGCTTCGCGCCCCGCACCGGGGAGGATGTCCTCGAAGCAGTTGAGGACTGCTGCGCGGATTTTTCCGGTCGTCTGGAGCACCTGATGGTCGCCTGGGACCAAGCCCGACGCGCGCGAGAACGCGTGGCGGAGCCAGGGGAAGACGTCGGCAAGGGGAACTGTCTCGCCGAACCAAAGCAGATGCATCTTGTCGTACGGCTCAGTGAATGTGTCGTTGGGCTGGACCAAGATCGCCGAGTTCGTCTCCTCGTGTGGAGCGCCGTTCAGGATGATGCCGGCGAGGACGGGGCCATGAACGCGCGCGCCGACGATCGCGCCGCGACCGCTCGGTGCGTGACGTGTGGTGTGAGGCAGGACGTACGGGTAGGCGCCTTCGTGCCACACGACGAGCTCGGCGCCGTCCTTCTCCGCCGCGACGGTGAGCGTGACGAGCTCGTCCAAAATGCGCGTCGCCGCGTTCGGATCCCAGCGGAGCGTCGCGCCGACTGAAGGCTGCACGAGCGCGACCCTTGCTGTCGGCGAAGCGGCCCGCAGCGCGTCGATCTGCCGAATGCGGATCCAGCCTGAAACGAGGGTAATCGCGACGACCGCGACCGCACCGCCGGCGAGCTTCGTCACGCGCTTGCGATCGCCCCGCACTAAGAACGCCTCCGCCAAAAGCGCGGACGTGAGCGCCATCAGAGCCGAGACGCCGCGCTCACCAACGACGTCGGCGAGCTGCACCATCACCGGCCAGGGCGTCGCGCCGCCAGCGGGGTTCCAAGGAAACACCATTGGCACGAACGTGCCCGCATAGACACCGAGCGCGAACGCAGCCCAACGCGGCGCCCCGCGGTCGGCGAGAAGCTTGTAGAATACACCTGCCGCGATCCAACGAAGCGCCTGCGCCGCGCTCAGCAAAAGCAAAGCGACGAGCGCCACGACCCAAGGCAAAGGCGTGAAACGCGTGATGACCGCCGGCACGAACGAGAAGATGAACACGTTCGCGCCGACTCCGAAGCAAAGGCCTCGCCCCGCCATCTTCAAGAGCGGCCGTGTCCGTTCGACCGGCGCCGCAAGAGCGACCGCGAGCCCAATCATCCCAAGCCAAAGCGAAGGCACGAAATTCAGTGGAGGAGCATCCATGGCAAACAAAACGCCACTGATCAAAGCCAACCCGCTCCACCGCCACCGCTTCACAAACCCGTTCTACCCGATGCTTCAAGCAAAGCGAGAAGCGAGGCCGATGCAGCGAAGCAAGACCGCCCCCCGATGCATCGAGCGAAGCAAGAGGCGAGGTCGTGGCGCCGATGCATCGAGCGAAGCAAGAGGCGAGGTCGTGGCGCCGATGCATCGAGCGAAGCAAGAGGCGAGGTCATGGCCGCCGATGCATCGAGCGAAGCAAGAGGCGAGGTCGTGGCGCCGATGCATCGAGCGAAGCAAGAGGCGAGGCCATGGCCGCCGATGCATCGAGCGAAGCAAGAGGCGAGGTCGTGGCGCCGATGCATCGAGCGAAGCAAGAGGCGAGGCCGGGCGAGCGAAGCGAGAACAGGCCTATCGCAAGCGAGGAGCGAAGCGACCGAGCGCTCTCTCGCCAGCGATCTTGGAACGCGCTTTTGCTCCGCAAAAGCGCTCGGCGAAGCCGACGAGGGGAGGCTCGAAACGCAAAGCGTTTCGAGGGGCGCTAGCCCACTAGAGTCGAACGCCGTCCAGCAATCCGCGAGGGATCGCCAAGCGCCACACGACCAAGCCTAAAAGTAAAAGGTCATCCCGCCGTTGACGATAGCGCCGCCGGACGTATTGGTGTGGCGCCCATCGCTCGAGGTGTACTCGTAGTCCGTCGCATAAGGCGTATTGGCATCGTGATCGACGCGACCTCGTACGAAGCCTCGGACGTCGAAGTTCAATGCGAAGTGCTTGGCGAGGCGGAACTCGAGACCGACGCCGGCTTGCCCGCCGAAGTAGGTGTAGTCACGCGTGTCGCCGTAGCTCGAGTAGTACGAGTTGTCTTGGTTGACGTGCGCCCACGACCAGCCGAAGCCGATCGGGAAGTAGACCTGCACCTTCGACTTCGGATTCACGAAGATGAGGCAGTTCAGGCCGAACGCCGCTTCGCTGCGCTTGTTGCCGTTGTAGTCCTTGCCCGTGACGAAATCCAAATCGGGCTCGATCGCTGCGTAGGGCGACGGGCGGTAACGAAGACCGAAGCCGAGGCCGCCCATGCCTGCGCCTTCGGCGGCGCCGCGGCCGGAGATCGGCATCCCTTCGAGATGAAGATTGATGCCCCACTCGCTCCGGCGGGGCGCAGGACGCGGCTTGTAGAGATACGGAGGCGGCGGCTCTTTGCCGTTCACGATGACGACCGTCGGTCGTGAGGGCGCCGGTTGATAGATGACCACCGGCGGCGGCGCGGGCGCTTGGCCCGAGTACGTCACGCCGTTCGCGGTTTGCGCAGGCGCTTCGGTGCCCGGGAGGGGCTGGAGATCTTTGCCGCCCGCCGCGCCTTGCGCTTGGCCGTCGCCACAGAACCAGCTGCCGGGAGGACACGGTTGGGCGGACGGGGGCGTCGGCAAAGGCTGGCCTCCGTTCGGGGCGGGTGCCGGACCCTGCGCATAGGCCACACCACTGCCTAGCGCACACGTGAGCGCAAAGGTGGTTGCAGCCAGGGCAAGCTTCGAGGAATGGGGCGAGCGGAACATCGTCATGGGATCGTGCCTCACGGGGCTACTGAAGCAACCCAAGTGCCATAAGGATTACAGTAATTAAAGGGCATTCGGCGACGCCTGTCACCCCTCGTTCACGACCTCCCGTGCACCGGCGTCGGTGTATAAGCTGCGCCAGAATGCCGACGCCCACTCTTCCGACGCTTCGACTGAAGCCTGGGCACGTGCAGCCCGTTTGGGCCGGACACCCCTGGATTTATGCGCAGGCCGTCCAGCGGGTCGAGGGGGGAGCGACCGCCGGCGACGAGGTCTCGGTCGTCGATCCCCGAGGAAATCTGCTCGGGCGCGGCTTCTATTCTCCGGGGTCGGCGATCCCGGTCAGGATTCTGGTTCGCGACCCGAAGGTGCCGATCGACGGCGAGCTCTTCCGTTCTCGAGTCGCCCACGCCGCCCAACTACGGGAGAAGACGAAAATCGCCTCGGAAGAGACGACTGGCTACCGCGTCGTCCACGCCGAGGGCGACGGCCTGCCAGGCTTGATCGTCGACAAATTCGACGACGTCGTCGTGGTTCAGCTGCTCACGTTCGGTATGCATGCGCGCGCCGACCTCATCTTGCAGGCGATCCAGGACGTTCTGAAGCCGAAGGCGATTTTGGACCGCACGCCGCTCAACATCGCCAAACACGAAGGGTTCACGCCCGAGCCCGGTCTCGTTCGCGGTGAAGCGGTGAACGAGCTCCGTTTCAAAGAGCGCGGGTTCGAGTACCGCATTCCGCTCGAGCTCGGGCAGAAGACAGGTTTTTACTTCGACCAACGTCCACTTCGCACGCGCGTCGAAGCGCTCGCGCGGGGCGCACGCGTGCTCGACACGTATTCGTACGTCGGTCCGATCGCGATGGCCGCTGCCCGCGGAGGCGCGAAAGAGGTCGTCGCTGTCGACGAGAGCGCGCTCGCCCTCGAGGTGGCGGCCGAATGCGCGCGCGCGAACGGGCTCGAGAGCAAGATCACGTTCACGAAGCAAGACTCGCGAAGGGCCCTCCAAGAGGCGGGCGCGAAGGGTGGCTACGATCTCGTCATCGTCGATCCGCCGCGGCTCGCGCCGACGCGTAGCGCGAAGGACCAGGCGCTCGTCGCGTACTCGAAGCTCGCCGAGCTCGGCTGTCGAGCCACCGTGCACGGTGGCACGCTGATCCTGTGCTCGTGCTCCGCCGCGGTCGATCTGTGGGCGCTCACGCGCGCGCTCGCGACCGGCGCGCTCCGCGCGAACGTGCAAGCGTTCGTCTACGATCGCGCGTTCCAGGGCGCCGACCACCCGGTGAGCGCGGCGTTTCCGGAAGGGCTCTATTTGAAGGCGCTTCTCGCGCGCATCGAGCCGCGCTGACGGCATGGACAAGCTCACGAAGCTCACCCCGGACGAAGCGAAGCGCATCGACGGCCTCCTCTTCGATCTCGACGACACCGTGCTCACTCGCGGTCTCCTCGTGCGCGCTGCGTTCGAAGCGCTCTGGACCTTGCACGACGCGGGGCTTCGCCTCGTCGCCGTCACGGGCAGGCCCTCGGGCTGGGGCGAGGTCATCGCCCGGCAGTGGCCGATCGACGGCGTCGTCACCGAGAACGGCGCCGTGTTCTGCGTGCGCGACGGCTCGGGGGTGCGCCTAATCCAGACCTGCAGCGAAGACGAGCGTCGTGCGCGCCGCGTCCGTCTCGCCCAAATCGTCTCCGCGGCGAGGGAGGTCGTGCCCGAGGCGCGCCTCGCCGACGACGTCGGCGCGCGCATCTCGGACGTCACGTGGGACATCGGTGAGCGGGTGAAGATGTCGGTCGATCGCGTCGATCTCATCGATCGCCTCGCTCGCGGAAAAGGGGCCCGTACGACCCGCTCGAGCGTCCACCTCCACGCCACGTTCGACGAAGACGACAAGGCCAGCGGCGCGGTCCGCTTCCTCGCCGAACGCTTCGGCGTGGACGCCGGCGCCACGCTCGCGCGTTACGCGTTCGTCGGCGACAGCGGCAACGATGGGGCTTGTTTCTCCGCCTTTCATACGACCTTCGGCGTCGCCAACGTGAAGCGCCATGCCTCGCGGCTCTCAGTGACCCCGCGCTACGTCGCCGCCGCCGAGATGGGTGAGGGCTTCGCCGAGGTCGCTCGCGCCATCCTCGCCGCGCGCTGGTGACTGGTCCGTCCGAAATGCCGAATCTGGTCGTTGTAGCTAGGCCAGTCCTTCGGCAAGCTACGTTCGAAGCAAAAAGGAGCCAAAGCCCGTGACCGAAGATCTTCTCGAGATCGCCAAGCGACGCCTGTATCCGAACTACAAGCCCACACCGTTCATCCCGGTGCGGGGCGAAGGATGCGTCCTCTTCGACGCCAAGGGCCAAAAATGGCTTGATTTCACCGCTGGCGTCGCCGTCAGCGTGGTGGGGCACGCGCATCCGAAGCTCGTCGCCGCGATCGAAGAGCAAGCGGGGCGCGTGATGCACGTCTCGAACTATTTCTACAACGAGCCGAACATCCGCCTGGCCGACGCGCTCTGCACGAGAACGGGCTACGACCGCGCCTTCTTTTGCAACTCGGGCGCAGAGGCGAACGAGGCGTTGCTCAAGCTCGCGCGGCACCACTTCTACGGCAAAGGCGACACCAAGCGCATCCGCATCATCGCGTTCGAACGCGCGTTCCACGGGCGCACGCTCGGGGCGCTCTCGATGACGGGCACGCCGAAATACCGCGAAGGCTTTGGAGATCTCGGCGCCGTCACACACGTGCCGTACGGAGACCTGGACGCGGTGAAAGCCGCGCTCGCAAGCGACGTCGCGGCGATCATCGTCGAGCCGGTGCAAGGCGAGGGTGGCGTCCTTCCGGCGCCGCCCGGTTTTCTGCCAGAGCTGCGCGCGCTCGCCGACAAGAACGGCTCGCTCCTCTTGATCGACGAGGTGCAAACCGGCATTGGTCGCACCGGAAAGTTCCTGGCGCACGAAGGGGTCACGAAGGCTGACGCCGTCGCGCTCGCCAAAGGTCTCGGCGGCGGCTTCCCGATCGGCGCGATGCTGACGACCGAGGCGCTCGCCGGCGCGCTCCCGCCCGGAACGCATGGATCGACGTTCGGCGGCAATCCGCTCGCGTGTGCGGCCTCACTCGCGGTGCTCGCGATCCTCGACGAGGAGAAGCTCATCGAAGGAGCGAAGACCAAAGGCGAAGCACTCGACAAGTTGCTGCAAGGCTTGGCGAAGGAGCTCCCGGCGGTGACCGAGGGGACGCGCGGCGCCGGCCTCTTGCGTGGCCTAATTCTCAAGAAGGGGTTGGTCGCGCGCGAGATCCTGCCGAAGGTGTTCGAGGCCGGCCTTCTCCTCACCGCCGCGGGTGAAAACGTTCTCCGTTTCTCGCCGCCACTCAACGTGACAGAGGGCGAGCTCGTCGACGCCGTGAAGATCCTCCGCGGGGTCCTCGCTGAGCTGAAGGCTCCTTGAAATAGGCTCTATTTCGACTCGCAGTATTGACCCGGCGGCGCCCCCGATATTCGATGGGGCGCCTCGAAATGCCGGACGCCAACGCCACCTCCAGCCCGCCTTCGTCGCAGCCGACGTGCCCGGCCTGCGGCAAGACGCTCGACGCCCTGCGAGCGGGCCAGGTCGCGATCATCGACGGCGCCTTCGTCTACTATTGCAACGCTGCCTGCAAACGCGACGCGTACGAGGCGCGGTCGTCGCACGTGCAGAATGCGATGACGGCCGATCCGCCGCCGGTCGCAGAAGGTCCGGCGTCGAGCGTCCCGGTCATCTCCTCGTTGCCCACATCCGCGCCCGGATCTGCGCCGCTCTCGCTCCCGCGGGAGCGACCGCCGGCCTCGGGTGAGCGCGCGTCGGCACCTCGACGCTGCGCTCGATCGCGGTGGCGAGCAGCGCCGCGCTCGTCGACTCCGCGATGACGGCCTACGACGACGACGGAGACGAGCGGCCGGCGGTCAGCAAGGCGCCGTCGTCGCGCGCGCGCCGCTCGGCGGCCGAAAAGCTGAAGCAACGGCTCGACGCGATCGCCGCGGTCGGGTTTGGCGCCGGGCTCCTTGCGGCTGCGCTCGTGCTCGGAGGCGCGGGGCTCGAAGGGGTGCGGGCGGGGCTCGCCGCGCTCGCTGTCGCGCTTCTCGCTGCGCGGGTGACGCTCTCGCCGCGTGACCCGGCCTCGCCACACTGGCTCGCCGTCCTCGGTCCGCCGACCGGCGCGCTCGCGATCGCCGTCTTCGCGCATTTCCACGCCGACCCTCATGCGTCAGCGTTGATTTCACTCGGTGGTCTCGCGGCCGCGGGCTCGCTCTTGGTCGCGTCCGTCGTCGAGCGCGCGTTCGAGCCGCTCGCCGCCGAGCGGATGAAGATCGCGAAGGCGCTCGCGGTCGATGTTGGCGTCGTGCAGAACACTGCGAAGGAGGACGAGGTCGTCGAGACCTCGCCGGCAGATGTGAAGGCCGGCGAGCACGTGCTCGTCGAAGCGGGCAACGTGGTGGGCGTCGACGCCTTGGTCGTCGCGGGCAGCGCGAGCGTCTTGCCATGGCTCGGCGCGCGCGTCGAAATGAAGAAATCGAGCGGCGATGCGATTGTCGCCGGCGCGACGATCATCACCGGACGGCTGCGCCTCGTGACGACGTGGGCCGGCAACGACCGTGCATGGGCGCGACTGGCGGAATCACCGACCCATCGCCTCGAGGTTGCTTCGCCGGCGGCCCGCCTAGCCCGCACCATCGTCGAGCGCGGCGCACCGCTGGCATCGTGTCTCGTCGGCGTCGTCGCATATACCCAGGGCGCGTCGCCGGTCGAGGCGATCGGTGCGGCCTGGGCCTGCACGATCGCGCTCGGCGCCTGGGGGGTCAGCCGCGTCGTTGCCCTTCATCACGCGCGTGCGCAGGCGTCCGCGCTCGAGCACGGCGTCGTCTTCAAAGATGCCCGTGCGCTCGCCGACGCCGGCACGACCGACATCGCCGTCGTCTGCGCGCGCGGCACCGTGCTCATGGGCGAGCCGGAAATCGTCGCCCTCGAGACCACCGGCACCGTCGAGGCCGACCGCATGCTTTCGCTCGCAGCCGGCGCCGAAGCCGCGTCGGTCCACCCGTTTGCCTCGGCCATTCTGCGGGCCGCCCGCGCGCGCGGAATCCGGCCGGAAGCGGTCCGCAACGCCAGCGTCCACGAAGGGCTCGGCGTGACTGCGCTCAGCGCCGCAGGCGAGCAGCTCGTCGTCGGTGGTCGGGCTCTCCTTCTTCGCGAGCGCGTCAGTGTGGCTGCCGCCGACGCCCGCATCACGGGGCTCGAGGCCGAAGGGCGCAGCGTTATTCTCGTCGCTCTCGGCGATAAGCTCGTCGGCATCATCGCGCTGCAAGACGGCCTTCGTGCCGGGGCGCGCGGCGCCATCCAACGGTTGCATGATGCACACATCGAGCCCGTGCTCATGAGCGGAGAAGCGCGCGAGACGTGCGAGACGATCGCCCGCGCTCTCGACATCGATCACGTTCGGCCGGAGATCCCACCGAACGAGCGGGGTGCACAGGTCCGTGCCCTCGCGGAGGGTGGTCATGTCGTCGCCGTGCTCGGTCATCCCGACGCCGACGACGGCGCTCTCGGTGCCGCCGACGTCGCGGTCGCGATGGGCGCCGCCGGCGCCACGCCGGGCGAATGGTCGATCGTGCTCGCGTCGGACGACGTGCGCGATGCAGCGTTTGCCTTGAAGCTTGCGCGCTCGCTCCGCGACCGTGTCCGCACGGCGACCATCATCGGCTTCGCGCCTTCAGCGCTTGTCGCGCTCGGTCTCGCCTTCGGTGCAATGCCGCTCGTGCTCGCGCCTCTCGTGGTCGCGGCCGCGAGCCTCGCTGCGCTCGGCCAGGCCCGGCCCAAGGGCTGATCATCGTGGTCGACGCCATGCGAGCGCCGATGAGCTCCGAGCACGACTCGCGCGCCGTCGAGCTCCGCGACCTGTTCCGGGATCTCGACCGCGTCGTCGCGCGCGCGAGCCGGTTCGGTTGGGACCATCCAGCGACGGCGAGCGTCCTGGCCGCGGCCGAGAAGTCCTTCGCCGAGGCGCTCGCTCAGAACGCAGACCTCGTGAGGGTCGACGTCCTGCCCGAAGGGTTCGCGTGGAACGAGCGCATCGTCTGGGCGCCTGCCGCGCCGCTCGAGCACGCGGCAAGGACGTTGTTTTCGGCCGGAGCCCGGAGCATCTCCGTTCAGCCGGGGGTGCATGCCTCGGAGCTGCGCGCGTGGGTCGCGGCGATGGCGAACGACGCGGAGAAGAGGCTCGGGCCCGACGACGACGTCACGACCGTGCTTTGGGACGCGGCGCTTGAGCACATCAAGATCACGATCCACGACGAAGCTGTCGCCCCGATCATCGCTCGGCCGCGCCTCAAGCTCGAACGAGCGCCGCTCGATCGGAAGACGCGTCTCGCGCTCGCCGAGCTCGCCCGGCACGAGGTCGCGGGCGAGTCGCTGACTAAGCTCGTCGACGTGCTCACGTCCGATCTTGCTCAGGCCGACCACGAGGCGCGGGCGACGCTCCGCGAGCGATTGCGGGCGGCGGCGCTCGAGCTCATCGACCGCGGCGCTCTCGCGCGCGTCGTCGACGTGTACCAGTCTCTATGGAAACGGATCGACACACCCGATCATCCGCGGGCTGAGGCCGGCAAGCTGATCGAGAGCGCGCTCTTCGACCGCGACGTCTTCGCTCGTGCGCTCGAGCATCTCGCCGAAGCGCCACGGGACATCGCGAAATTCGGCGTCATTCTCGATCGAATCGATGGTGCGCGCGTGACCGAAGCGCTTGCCGCGCTGATCGGCGGTGCCGACGGTGAGCTCCGCGATGCCCTCGAGCGCCTCGTCGAACGCGCAGCCAAAGGCCGCGAGGCCGAGATCGCGCGCACGATCGTGGATGCCCCACGCGAGGTCGCCGTGCGGCTGCTCGGCGTTCTCGCACGCGTGAAGACGAGCGCGGCCGCGGCGGAGATTTCGCGGCTGTCGTCCCACGACGACGAAGACGTGCGCCTCGACGCGAAGCTCTTGGCGAATGGGGAAGGGGAGGCCGCGGCCGACGACATCCTCCAGCTCCTCGATGCGCCGACCGCGTCGTCGCGGAGCGCGGCGCTGCGTGCGGTCGCGCGTCACAAGATCTGGGCCGCAGCGCCATCGCTCTTGCGCCGGCTGCGCGCACCGACGTTCGTCGCGCTCGCGCTCGAAGAGCAGCGTGACTTGCTGGGCGCGCTTCTCCATCTCTCGCCATCGCAAGGCGAGACCGTCGCGCTCGAGATTCTGCGGAGGGGGGGAATGTTTCAGTCCGATGCTCGCGAGACGACCCGCGTCTTGGCGATCGAGCTCCTCGGCGAGCACGCCACGTCGGAGGCCGCGAACGTCGCGCTCCGCGAGCTGGCGCGGACGCATTGGGGCGCCTCGCAGACGATGCGTGAGGCCGCCGAGCGCGCCGCGCACGCGATGGAAGAACGCCTCGCGGCGGCGGTGGTTCCTTTGCAGATCGTGGAAATCGAGGTGATCGAGCGTCGTCACGACAGCGCTCGACCGGCCGCGCGCTTCGATGTCGTTCCGCACAAGGCGCTCGGCGCCGAGCTCTCGGTGAGGCTCCTCGATGCCGCGCGGTCCGCGCTCGAAGGCACGCCCCGCTTGCCTGCGCTAAAGCGCGTCGCGCAGGCGCTCACCGATCTTTCCGACATCGACGACGCTCGGGTGATCGCGACGCTCCTCTCCGAGCCTTTGCGTGGAGACGCCGCGCGTGCGATGGCGCTCGTGGCGGCGCTCATCGCCGGTGCGTTGCGTCAGCTCGCTCTCCCCGCCGATGTGATCGCCGAAGCAGTGCTCGCTGGGCTCGAAGCCGAGGTCGCGCGCGCGCGCTCCAAGACGAACGACGCCGGCGCCGTCTTGGCCGCGCCGTCGTTCGGTCGCCTCGACGAGCCGGCCGCGCGCCGCCTCGTGCTCGTCGCCGAGTCGTTCGCCACCTCGGAGGACGGGCTACCGCTGGCGACGCTTCGCGGCCGCATTCTCGCGCTCTGTCGCCGCTTCGTTCGTACGCTCGCGGGTCGTTCGCAGCACGGCGTCGAGGACGTGAAGGCGGTCCTCACTTCGATGCGCGAGACGGTCGAGCCGGGCGACCGTGATCTCGTCGACGTCCTCGCCAAGGGGATCGATCCGCCACCGGCGGCAACGGCGAAAGGCACGCTCGAGGGGACCCCGTTCGTCCATCTGCTCGCGTACATGCTCGACCACCGGGCGAGCGGGTCGATCGATCTTCTTTCGCCGACGAGGCAACGGCGCATCGTGGTCCCGGACACGACCGCGCCCGACGAGGCGCTCGCGGCGCTCGCCCGGCTGGCACCGCAAACGACCTACGTGTTCTACGAAGCGGTCGACCTTCTCGAAGCGACGGAGGGCGCGTTCTTACGTCATGGCCCGCTCGCGCTCGCTCTGCGGGCGGCACGAGCTTGGCCGGATCGCTCGCGGATGGAACGCATGCTCGCGCGCATCTCGCATCGTCGGCTCGTGTTGCATCCGCACGCGCACGTCGAGGGGCTCGACCAAGGCTCGACCGATCGCGAGGTCCTCGCGGCGCTCCGGCGCGGTGCGCGTCTGCCGGAGCTCCGGCTCGCGCATGTCGATGCCCTCGCCGACGTCGATACGCTGATCTACGTCCTCGCGGTGATGCGTCAGCTCTCGCTGCCGGGGCTCAACGGCGATCCAATCGGCTGAATTTCAGCCGATTTCCATCGCTGCGGTCCGGTATTTCATCACCAAAAAATCGCGCAGCGTCTCCATGTGCTTCTTCGGCCCCTCGGGATCGGGCGCGCGGGCTGTCGGCGCCGAGGCGGCGCGGGCGAGCTCGGCCTGCGCTTGCCATTCGGCTGAATCGGGCAGCCCGAGCACAGTCCGGAACGCGGTCCCCATCTCGATCGCGTTCGCGAAGCGCTTCTCCGGCTCTTTCTCGAACGCTTTCGTGAAGAGCACGTCGAGCGCGGGGGGGAGGTGCGGCGCGAACGTGCGGATCGGCGGCGGCGTCTCCGTGACCTGCTCTTTGCGGATGAAGAGCTCGCTCTTGCCCTCAATCGTGAACGGCGTGCGACCCGACAGCATTTCGTAAAGGACGGTCGCCGCGGAATAGAGGTCGCTTCGGCCGTCGAGCGGATGGGCGAGCACCTGCTCCGGCGACATGTATGCTCCTGTTCCCGGCACCATGTCGCCCGCATCGATCGCACCCGCCAGGTTCGCGATGCCGAAGTCGGTGAGCTTCACGATGCCGTCTTTGCGGACGAGCACGTTCGAAGGCTTCACGTCACGATGCACGATCCCGAGCACGTGCGTCGCGGCGAGCGCGCCGAGCAGCTGCTGAAAGTAATACCAAGCGCGCGGCAGCGGAATTCCCGGATGTGCGGTCGGTCCAGCGAGGCGCGCCCGCGCGATGTGTCGTGCGATCACGCCGGAGAGCGTGTCGCCCTCGACGTACTCCATCGCCAAGATGAGCGACGAGTCACGCGCGCCTGGCGACGGCCACGAGAAGAGCTCGTAGAACCGGACGATGTTCGGATGAGGCAGCTGCTCGAGCGATTTTGCTTCGTTCAGGAAGAACGTCTGGACGAGGTCGGAGCCGCGCATCGTCTCCTCGAGCACCTTGAGCGCGACGAGCGACGGCGCCTCTTTCGCGCGCGGGTCGGCCGGGGGATAGAAGAGCCACGCGCGCCAGACCGTGGCCATGCCGCCCTGACCGATCTGCGCGTCGACGACGAACCGCCCATAACCGCGCTCGATGGTGGTGCCTTTGCCGACCTCAGCGCGCTCTTGCGGCAGAAGCGCGCGGCACTGCGGACAGATCCGCATTCCTGGAAAAACAGGCGTCCCGCAGACCGGGCAGGGCTTCCCCATCGAGCGCGTACCGGGCACAGCGGCTAGCCTAAGGCGCAGCGTCCAAAATGCCTCGTTTTTTGCCGCGCCGGCTCGCGCGAGGGGGTTGTGGGTCGTAGAGTCCAAGCGGAGGAGCTCAGATGAGAGCGCACGTTGCCGCGGACGACATGCTCGCTCCCACGCCGAATTTTCGGTACGTGGGCGTTGCACCGCTTTTGGTTTCGCCAGCGCGCACCGCGTTTTTTTGGTCGATGGGCGGCGCGATGCTGGGCGCCGGAACGTTCGGCCACGCCGGTCATTCGCTCCACGACATGGTCGGTGCCGCGCTCTTCGGCGGCGTGAGCGCCGGCATTTTACGCGTCATTTCCAACCACAAGGAGACGGCCCACCAGCGGATGACCCCGCCGTCGCCGCTCGGTATCGTCCCCTGGGGCGTGCTCATCGAGAGCGAGGAGGAGCCGCGTGCGCTCCGTTGGCCGGCGATCGTCCGGGTGAAGGTCCAGTCGAAGTTCGTCCGAAGCGGGGCGATCGACTCGACCGCGTGGAGCACGCTCACCATCGAGACCAGCCGTGAGCGCTTCGTCGGTCGCGCGCTCGGTGACGTTCCGCTCGAGCGTCTCGAGGCGCATCTCGCGGCCTATTCGCGCGAGTCGTCGCATCGCATTGCGCTCGATCTCGACGGGGCGCGTCCGACGCCAGCCCATTTGGTTCCGAGCTGCGACGCACTGCTGGAGGCGGCGCGCGAATATCTCGCGAGCTCGGCGGCGGTCCGGCGGCTGTCACTCTCCGGCGCTGGCTATCGACGCGCCTCAGGCAGGGTGGCGAGCCGCCATGCGATCGAAGAGCTCCGCAGCGTCCTCGTCGACCGTCGGGGGATGAACGTCGATCCTCGTCCGTTCGCCGCCGTCCTCGCCGCCGAGCTCTCCGCGCGGCAGCTCACACGCGAAATCGTCGCCCTCGTCCAATCGCCCCACCCGCTCGTCGCCGCAGTCGCGAAGGCAGCGGCGCAAAAGCTCGGCGTGGCCACCTCGCGGGCTGGCAGCGTGGAGGAGGTCGCACCCTTCCTCTTCGGCGATGACGTCGGACGCCTCGACGCGTGGGTCGCGTCTTCGCCGCTGGCCTGATACAGATCGCCGCCTCATGGCGACGCTCGAATTCAAGGTGACCGACGATTTGAACGGTGAGCGGCTCGACCGCGCGGCGGCGAAGCTCGCTGCCGGGCTCTCCCGTGCGCGCCTGAAGAAGGCGATCGAAGAGCGTGCGGTCCGCGTGAACGGTCGCGTGAAGAAGAAGGGCGACCTCGTCTCGGCCGGCGACACGATTTCGATCGTCGAGGAAAAGATCTCGAATCCCGACGCGCCGGCGGTACCGACGCCGGATGCGCCGCTTGATGTCCGGTTCGAAGGCGAGGGGGTCGTCGTCGTCGACAAGCCGGCCGGCGAGCCGACCGCACCTCTCCGTCCGAACGAGACCGGGACGCTCGCGAATGCGCTCGTCGCGCGCTATCCGGAGATGGCCGGTGTCGGTTACGGCGCACGCGAGCCCGGGCTCGTCCATCGTCTCGACACCGATACGTCGGGGCTCGTGGTCTGTGCACGTAGCGCCGAAACGTTCGAGGTTCTGCGTAATGCTCTCCGCGACGGCCGGCTCGAGAAGCGCTACCTCCTCATCTGCGACGAAGCGGACCTCGCCGACACCGGGACAATCGACATCCCGATCGCGAATCATCCGAAGGACCAGCGGCGCGTCTACCCGTGCATTCACCCGCGCGACGTCATGCGCTACGCCCCGCGTCCTGCCTCGACGCGTTACGACGTGTTGAAGCGCGCGCATGGTCTCGCGCTCGTAGAGGTCGAGGTCTCTCGCGCGCTCCGCCATCAGATTCGCGCGCACTTCTCCGCGATCGGTCATCCGCTCGTTGGCGACGCGCTCTACGGCGGCAAGCTCGCCGAAGGGCTCGGCCGTCACGCGCTCCACGCGTCGCGCGTGACATTCGCGGGTGCGCCCAAGGTCGCCAAGCTTGACGTGAGCTCGCATCTCCCGCCGGCACTCCAAGCGCTCATCGATTGATTCGCGCCAACCGAACGCGCTGCGATCGCGGGCTAGCTAACGATCGAATGGTCGTGAGCTGGCTAACGATGCTCCTCGTTACTTGACCCCTCGCGCGCGAGCCCTTAACGAGAGAGTCGGATGTTGCTGGATGCTCGAAAAATCCCGGGTTTGCGGCTGGCCGCGTGCTCGGGGTTCGCTGCGCTTGCGCTGCAGGCATGGCGCGGCCCGACGCCGGTCGACGACCTGTCCGGCGTGGCGTCCGCGCTCAGCTATGCGATCGGCGGGACGGTCGCGCCGGAGGACGTGCGTTGGGCGCCGTCCGAAGGAATCGTCTCAGACTATACGAAAGGCCGTTGGGCCCTCTTCCTCGGGAGCGAGAAGCCTGGCGCCGCGCGGGATCTTTACCGCGCTCGCGTTCGACTCGCGCCGAACGGCCGGCCGCTCGCGGTTCGGAGCGCCTTCGACCTCACGTCGACGCCGCTCGGCGACGACCATGCGCTCACCGTTGACGGCGACCGCGCCGCGTTTGCGACCTTCGCGTTCGGACAAGAGCAGAGCGTCTCCGCGCTCGACCTCCACGGAGAGACGCGGCCGAGCGGGCTCACCCGTTCGGCCCATCCCTTCCCCGCTCGATCCTGACGATCCGTCCTCGATGAG
>CAJDWT010000059.1_pt1 | contig 33514 bp, 29 predicted proteins | sample 7391671 | NCBI WGS metagenome assembly CAJDWT01 (sample SAMEA7055729, study PRJEB34461) | soil metagenome | biome: terrestrial ecosystem; feature: Peninsula; material: soil | place: Antarctica | collected 2016
CCTTCGAGAAGAAGATGGCCGAGGCGCTCGCGTGGCTCGTGGAGCGAGCGAACGCCGCAAAATGAAGCGTATTAGAAGGTGGCGGACAGGCCGACGCCGCTCGCGCCGACGGTGATGCGCATTTTCCCGGGCGCACGCTCTTGGCGAGCGTCGCGGATGATCATGTAAACGCCCACGCCGGCGAGCACGACACCGCTGCCGAGCAAGACGTCCGACAGCGTCGAGAACGTCTTCACGCTCGTGATGCGATTGTTTGCGTCTTGCGGACATTCGGTGCGCGATGGGCCGCAGTCGGCGTCGAGCGATTTGCTCTTGTCGAGCGCGGCGATGCCCATGACCGTGCCGGTCGCGAGCGCGGCAACACCGATACCGCCGACGACGAGACCGACGTTGCGAAGCGTGTGAGAAGGCTCGGGACCGGGCTCGAGGATCGACCGCACGTGTACGGTGCGATGCTCGCCGTCTTGGAGCTCAAGGGGGCCGGACCATGTCGCCGCACCGGCCGTGACGCTCACCGAGTGACGCCCCGGATCGATGTCGAACTTCTGGAGCTTCGTGGTCGGGACCAGGACCTCGTCGACGGTGACGCGTGTGACGGTGACGCCCGCGGGCGGCACCACTTGCAGCGTCGCCACGCGAGCGCGCACCGTCGGGAGCTCGGATGCCGCCTGCTGCTGCGCCGACCGGAATGCCTCGGGCGCATCGGGCGCAAGCGTATGATTCGCGATCGCGGTCAGTGTTTTCGTGGCGTCGACGACGTGGTTCAAGAGCGCTTGGCAGTGGGCGATGCGGAGCTCGATCGACGGCGCAGCGAATGCCGCGTCGGCCTGCTTCCAGAGCGGTATCGCGCGGTCACAGCGACCGGTCGCGAAGGCGGCGTCGCCCTTCTCTGCGAGCTGACGAGCGGTGACACGCGCCGCGTCCTCTTCGGCCCGCGCTCCTGGCGCGAGCGACGCGCAAAGCGTGAAAGCGACCGCGGCGAGACCGAGCTTGCGAGCCGAGCGCACGCGGATAGTTCTATCAGAGGCCGAGTGGCGGAAGCGAGAACGGCGAGCTCGGCGAGGATGCGGTCGGCGTCGATGCGGGCGGCTTCGCTGAAGCTTGCGCGATCGGCGGCTGCGCATGGGTCGTCGCGGACGAGGATGAAGCGCCCCTTCCGTTGTTCTTGGTCGATGCGTGTACTTTCCCTGGATTCGCTGGCTTCGGGGATATGGCCGGCGCAGCCGCCACCGATTCGACGGGGGCGGCGCTGGCGACCGGCGCCTCGGTCGGTGCCGTGGGCTCCACCACCGGCGGGGTCGACGTGGGTGGCGTCGTGGTCACCGCCGCCACCGCGTTGGTCGGCAACTGAGGCAACGAGGGCGTCGACGAGTTTTTGTAGGCTACCCCGGCGATCGCGAGCGCGATGACGAGCGAGCCGGCGAGGGCGTAGAGCACGGCCTTCGACTTCTTCGGCACGCCGGTAGGGAGGTCGGCCGCGGTCGACGTCATCGTATGCTTCGCCGTCCGCGATAAGGCGTCGGTCGATGAGACGGTCCGAGTGCCCGCGGCGGTCGTCAGGTCCGGGCTGCTCGACGCGGCGGACATCATCAGGTTCGTGGGATCGGCGGCGAGCGCGCGGCTCGGGAGCGCTACGCCGAGCGCGTCGGCGAGAAGCGTCGCCGCCGTCTGCGGATCGGGAAAGCGCAGCAAAGGGTCGCTCGCGCAGGCGATCTTGAACCAGTCCTCGAACGCGGGCGGCACGTTTGGGTTGAGCTCGCTTGCCTTGCGCGCCTTGCCGAGCTGGATGTTGGCGAAGAGCGTGACGATGTCGTCGCCTTCGAACGGGGTCTGCCCCGTCAGCGTCTCGAACGCGACGATGCCGAAGGCCCAAATGTCGGTCGCGGGGCCGACGTCCGCGCTCATGCGCACCTGCTCCGGGGACATGTAGTGCGGCGTTCCGATGAGCTTTCCCGTGCGCGTGAGCGTCGAGAGACTCTTCTTGGCGACCTCGGCGAAATCGGTCGCGCTCGGACGCGCTTCGTCCAAGCTGCCGATCAGCTTGGCGATGCCGAAATCGACGACCTTGACCTCGTCTTCCTGCTCTTCGTTCTTCGTCAGGAAGATGTTGTCGGGCTTGAAGTCACGGTGGACGATGCCGAGCGCGTGGGCGCGCTGCAGCGCCTTGGCCGCGGAAGAGAGCACGCTCGCCGTCTCGGCAAACGACAAACCGCGGAGCCGATCGATCCGCTCGCTGAGCGGCTCGCCGCGGAGGAGCTCCATGACGAGGTAGGGCTGGTCGTCGTCGGTGAGCCCGAAGTCGAACACCTGCACCGCGTGACGTGAGCGCAGCTGCGCGGTGAGCTTGGCCTCCATCAAGAAGCGTTGCTTCGTCTCGTCGTTGTTCGCGAGCGAGCCGGAGAGGAGCTTGATCGCGACCTCGTTCTCGAGCGCGAGATGCTTGCCGCGCCAGACCTCGCCCATTCCTCCTTCGCCGATCTTGGCGTCGAGGACGTAGCGCTCACCTAACCGCGCACCGCTCGCAGCGACCCAGCTCATCGCCTTCGAATTTAGCACGTCGGTCGGCGCCACGACCGCAAAGGCATGCAAACAGCGAGCCTCAACTGTCCGCAAAGCGCGATCGAAGGTCGAAGGTCGAATGGCAACGACTCCATCGATGGGTAGGTGGCTGGCGCCGCTCTTTTCAGCAGAAATTCTGGGTGGACGCGCGTTCGTGCACTGAACGCGAGCCGCGTCTCCCGTCGCACGACGTCGGTCCGCAACGATTGCGCGGTCACACCTCGGGACGTGACTTTTCCGTCAGTAGCCCTTGCGCGCTACGGCGTTGTCGCCCGTCTCGATTTCGCTTCGCGATTGGGTGACGACGCAGGTGGCGGTGTGATCACGGACGTCGACGACGCGGAGCTCGCCGATGACCTCCTCCGGCAGCACCGCATTATTGTGCGGCGTCGGGACCCGCTCGGTCTCCGCCGGCGAGTTGCTCTCGAGCGCGATGCGCGTGGCGTCGGCGTCGCTCGCGAGGCTCTGCCGCCAGGCGTCGCCTTTCCGGATGATGAAGAGCCGATTGCCCGGGCGAAGACCGTCCTTGTCGCCCTTGTCGATGAAGACGATCTGGTTCTGTCCGTAAAACTCGTGCTGGTGGATGCTCGCGAGCACGTGCGCTTGCACGTCGCTTTGGTTTCGCGCGGGCGCAACGATCGCGAACTTGCGCATGATCGGCCCGATGCGCGCGCCGCGCTCGATCACGTCGAGCGACTCGATGATCTGACCGCGAGCGATGCGGGCGGCCGGATTCCACGAATCCACGCGAACGGTGCCCTGGATCTGGATGACCTTGCCGCCGGGCACGTTGCGCACCGGGCGATAGATTGTGAGCTCTTGGCCGAGCTTCACCTCGCGGCTGCCGCCCATCTTCAAGTAGATGGGGTCGAAGTTCGAGAGGAACATCTTGTCGACCGGCGCGCCGATGATCTCGCCCCAGTTCTGATCGGCCTTGTCGTCGACGAAGCCGCTGTCACGGAGGAAGATGGTGTTGCCAGGCACTTGCCGCCGGCGATCGACGAGCGACGAAGGGACGTCGTTGCTGCCGTTGCCCAACGCGCCAGAGGCCGTGTTCATCGTGATGCCGTTGCTGCGGAGCGCGATCTGGTCGCCGGGGTAGATCCAATGCGGGTTCTGCAGCTGCGGGTTGTACGACCACACGCGAGGCCACTCGTATGGGTTCTGGAAGAAGCTCTCGCAGATGTCCCAGAGGGTGTCGCCCTTCCTCACCGTGTAGCTGCCCGGGACCGGTCCACCGATGCGGAGCGAGCCGCTCTTCGAGCCGCCGAGAAACACCGGGCCGTTCTCGTCACCGTGCGCGGTCTCCGCGGTCGTCCGCCCTTGGCTCAAGTCGAAGTGGTCTTCGCCGCTGCCGGTGATCGGCTGCGACGACGACGAGCCCTTCGTGTTGCCTCCACCGACCACTTGTCCGTCGGGCGTGGGAGCAACGTTGCCGGGATAGACCGGGAAGATCGTCGTCGTGCTCGTCGTCGTCCCGCCTTGCGCCGCGCCGGTAGCAGCGGCACCGCCCGAGACGGGCGCGCCTTGGTCGGCGGCGGGCACCGTGCTCTGCGCGAGCGCGAGCGCGCCGAACGTGAGCGTCGAGGCGCTACCAGCGAAACGAGCCAGACCGATCCAAATCGAACGAGACCTCATGGCGCACCTTGTTTGTCAGGCGATTTCGGATCGCCTGCGAGCCTCTTCGCGGCTTCGCTACGTGGGTAGTCGCGCTTCAAGCGAGCGAGCGCGGCGGTCGAACGGCCCGCGTCGCCGAGCTTCTCGTACGTCGCGCCGAGCTTGAGGAGCGCGTCCGGCACTTTGTTGTGGAACGGGAAGCGGGCGATCGTCCCTTCGAACTGCTCGGCGGCGCGCGCGTAATCGCCCTTCGCGTAGAAGCATTCGCCTCGCCAGTAGGTCGCATTTCCGGCGTTCGGATGGTCGGGCCATTTGACGAGGAACGCGGCGAGCGCGGCGAGCCCTTCATCGTATTTCTTGGCAAACACGAGGGCCAACGCAGCGTCGTAGTCCCTCTTCGCTTGCGGCTCGAACGCGCCGACTCACGCCCACGGCTGCTCCCTTGCGAGACCGACCCGGCCGGGCGCGCCGCGTGAGCCTCGCGCGGCGAGCTCGTGCCGAACACCTGGAGCGACGGTCGCGCACCGGGATCGTTCGGGTCGGCGCTCTCTTGCTGCGCCTCTTGTTGTTGCTGTTGCTCCGCCGGATTTCCGTCCGAATCGAGGCGCACGACGCGGAGCTTCGGCAGCGCGATCGTCGAGGCGTCGTTGCTCGCCGCCGAGCGGATCGACGGGCTCAAATCCGGGCTCGGCTCGTCGCCGGACGCTGCGCCAGTGTGGAGCTCGATGGCATCGACTCGCCGGTCGAGCGCGTCGTGCTGGGTCTGGATGCGTGTCAGCTCGTCGCGCATTTTCGCGAGCTGTCGCTCCTCGACCGGCTCCGAGTGCGCGCATCCCGCAGAGAGGCCGAGAGCAAGCAGGGTAAGAATCCGAACGCCGAAGCGTTCGATCCGAATGGAAACGGCGGTGGGGAGCTGAAAATGGAGAGAGGACACTGCAAAGCCGAGCGTAGGGGGGTCGCAGCAAGTGGGCCAATTTCCTTCCGGCAAAGCTTTACGTGGCGGCGGATATGGGCCAGATTCCTTGGCGATGCGTTCGCGGCGGCCGAGGAAAGTCGACCTGAAGAAGACTCTCTTCCTCTTGCCGAACATGATCACGCTCTCGAGCATCTTCTGCGGCTTCGACTCGATCCGGCTGAGCGGTGGCGCCACGAACGACGACGACTTCTATCGCGCGTCGCTCTTGCTCGTCTTCGCTCTCTTCTTCGACATGTTGGACGGTCGCGTCGCGCGCCTCACGAAGACGCAGAGCGCGTTCGGACTGCAGATCGACTCGCTCGCCGACGTGATCTCGTTCGCCGTCGCTCCGGCCCTGCTCGTCTATCGCTGGTCGCTCTACCAACAGGATACGCTCGGCCTTTTGATCGCGTTCGTGTTCGTCGGCGCCGGCGCCGTCCGCCTCGCGCGCTTCAACGTCCTGTCGATGGGCGAGAGCGGCACGCCCACCAAGCCCGGCAAGTACATCGTCGGCCTCCCGGTTCCGGGCGCGGCCGGCATCCTGATCTCGCTTGTCGTCGCCAACCACGCCGTCACGGGCACCCTCATGGGCCCGAAGTACTCGTGGGTGATGATGGTGCTCACCGTCTTCCTCGCGTTCTTGATGGTCTCGACGATCAAGTTCCGCTCGTTCAAAGACCTCCGCCTGAACGCCGCGTCGGTGTCGCTCGTGCTCTTCGCGGTCATCTCGAGCGCGGTGATCTCGCTTCAAACGAAGCCAGAGTTCGTCCTCGTGTGGCTCCTCGGCTTCTACGTGTCGATCGGCCTCGTCGAGACGGTCATTACCTATCCGCGCCGCCGTCGTGAAAAACGAGCCGAAGTGCGCTCAAGCGTCCCGCCGCTTCCCTGAGATTTCTTCACGGGTCCTCGGATCTCGATGCGCGACAGGATCGTCTCGACGATCTCCTGTTTTCGCTTGAGTAGAAATTCCGGAGAGCTCAGGTTGACCGACCACATGCCCTGAAGAAGGCGCTCATCCTGGAGGCTGATCGTCGCGAGCGAGAGCACCGAGACGCACAAATGATGCGCGTCGACGTCGGCGCGGATCTCGCCGCGGGCCTTCATCGTGTCGATGTAAAGGACGACGGCCTCGAAGACCGGCCGCGCGTTCTCCTGAATGACCCTCAGCGAAAGCTCGTCGGTCGCGGTCGATTCGTGACGGAGGATCGACAGGACCGCACCGTGCGCCGCGTAGAAATCGAGCATCATCCCGACGAACGCGGTGGTGAGCTCGCGGAGCTGCGGCTTGTTCTCCGGGCGCGCGAGCCGCTGCAAGATCGTCCAGCCCTCGGCCGACATCGCCCCGAGCGCACGTGCGATGACGTCACGGTAGAGCCCCGCTTTGTCCGAAAAATAGTGGTGGATCAGCGCCTGCTGCACGCCTGCCGCCTTCGCGATGTGGGCGAGCCGCGCGCCGTCGAAACCCTTCGCCGCGAACTCCGCCTCCGCCGCGTCCTGGATCTTCCGCTTCGTCTCGACCGCGTTGCGCGTCCTCTTCGGCGCGGCTTCGAGCACGACCCCTTCTTCGACTACGGACAGCGTGGCGAGGTCTCGCTTCACGCGCTCGCCTCCCAATTTTCGTACTCGATGATGTCGAGCCGCTCGAACCCCTTGCGCACGTAGGGCGTGAGCAGGCCAAGCTTCTTCACGTTGGGGACGATCTTCGAGAAGAGCAGCTTGCGGAAGAGCGACATCGTCTCGCTCTTCTCAGCGAGCTCTTCGCAGCGCTTCTTCGGAAGGCCGACGCGCTCCCACACCTCTTGGCCGACGAAGCGATCACGAAGCAACTGCGAGCTCTCGAGCAGGAAATCCTCGCGGTCGCGGAGCTCGGCGGCGGGCATGTCTTTGTACATGTCCTTGAGCGCGAGGACGCCGAACGCCACGTGGCGCACTTCGTCGCGCATGATGAATTCCGTGATCTGACGGATGAGCGGCTCGGTCGACGTCTGGTGGACGAAGCCGAACGCACCGAGGGCAACCCCTTCGACCATGATCTGCATGCCGAGGTATTTGAAGTCCCAGCGTGAGTCGGTGAGGATCGTGTCGAGCAGCTGCTTCAAGAACGGTGAGATCGGATAGACCATCTCGAACTTCTCGCGCAGGTAGCGGTCGTAGACCTCGACGTGGCGCGCTTCGTCGTAGACCTGCGCGGCGGCGTAGAGCTTGGCGTCGGGCGTCGGCGCGCTGTTGACGATCTGCGCGGTCGCGAGGAGCGCGCCCTGCTCACCGTGGAGGAAGTTCGAGAGGATGTAGCTGCCCATGTGATGGCGCAGCTTCGGGATCTCCGTCTTCGGATCGAGCTTGTTCCATATCTCGGTGCCGAAGATTGGGTTGGTCTGATCGGGCGAGTTTTCCCGCTCCGGGTCGACGTCGATGCTCCAGTCGATGTCGGTGCGCGCGTTCCACATCAGGTCCTTCGACTTCTCGTAGAGCGCGCGGAGGTCGACGCGCTTGGTCGCGTAGTCCCAGGTGTAGGTGACGGGCAGGATCGCGCCATCGAGCGTCTCGATCCCCCGCGGACCGACCTTCGCCGGGATGGCGGCGCGCCTCGCATACTCGGTGTAGCCCTCGTCGGGAGGCGGCGCGTTCGGCGAGCCTCCGTTCGTCGGAGCGGCGTTGCTGAGCGATTCGGGGGCTGCGTTGGCCATCGGAGCTTCTCCTCGGAAAGAGACGGTTCACAAGACAATTGCTGATTTACTAAATAGTAAATAGCGAGCCAACGCCAAGACGCAAGCTCTAATTAACTTTTTCAGCAATTCGTGGGTGCTACCGTGCTCGTCGTTCGGTGAACGCCGGACGCCCATGACCTCCTGACGACGCCGCACTCGCTCGTTCTCTGAAGCCTTCCTGAAAAGGAGAGCCGGTCATGGCTCGTCTCCAGCTTCAAGCAGCGTCCTTCGCGTATGAAGGTCGCGCTCCACTATTTTCCATCGATTCCCTCGTAGTGGACCCTGGCATCGTCGGTCTCGTCGGCGAGAACGGAGCGGGGAAATCCACGCTCCTGAAGATGCTCGCCGACGAGCTCGCGCCGACGTCGGGTCGGATCACACGCGTGCCCGAAGACGCAACGCTCGTGGCCGTCTCTCAACTCTCGGCGCTCACCGCTTCGGTGCGCGCGCTCGCGAATTGGGAGCTGCCGGACGCTGGCCTCTGGCTCTCGCGCTTCGCCGTCGATCCGGCGCTCGTCGATCGCTTCGATACCGCGTCTGCAGGCGAGCGGCGGAGGCTCGTGCTCGCGGCTGCGTTCGCCGAGGCGCCGAACATCCTCTTGCTCGACGAGCCGGGCAGCCACGTCGATGCGCGCGTGCAAACCTGCTTGCGTGACGCGCTCGCCGATTTTCGCGGCGTCTGCGTCCTCGTCTCGCACGACGCTTCGCTCCTCGACGCCGTCACCACCCGCACGCTCTGGCTCGAAGAAGAGACTCTCTTCGACGTACCCGGCAACTTCACGCTCGCGAAGCTCGAACGCGAGCGCAGGCTCGATCGAAGGCGGACCAAACGCGACGCGCTCGTCACCGAGCGGGATCACCGAGGGCGCGAGCTCGCCGACGCCCGGCGCGCGCGTGATTCGGCGACGGCCAATCGGAGCACCAAAGCGAAGAACGTGCACGATCACGACGCTCGCGAGTCCGGCAAGAAGGTGCTCGCCGAGCACGCAGAGAAGTCGCTCGGTCGGCGCGTCCACGTGAAGCGCGGGGCGGTCGAGCGATTAGACGAAAAGATCGACCTTGCCGCGTTCATCGACGACCGCCAGCGCGCGATCCGCTTCCCGTATCGCCGTCCGAAAGAGCGGCGCCTCGCGAGCGTGATGCTCTCGGAGCTCAATGCCGGCACGACGCTCCTCGGGCGAAACGTGTCGTTCGTGATCGATCGAGATACCCGCGCGCGCATCTCCGGCCCCAACGGCGCGGGGAAATCCACGCTCCTTCGGGCGATTCATGCAGAGTGCAAGAATCACGTCTACCTCCCCCAGGAGCTCTCGACCGAAGACACGCTCGCGCTCTTCGAAGCGACGCGTGCGCTCGCGCCGGCAGAGCGTGGGCAGGTGCTCGCCGCGTTCGCATGCCTCGGTGGCGCGCCCGAATCGCTGTCGGCGTTCGCGTCACCCGGCGAAGCGCGCAAGCTCGCGATTGCGCACGGGCTCGGATCCGGAACGCCGCTCCTCGTCCTCGATGAGCCGATGAACCATCTCGATCTCGTGAGCCAACAGCGGCTCGAGAGCGCGCTCGAGGCCTACGAAGGGGCGCTCGTCCTCGTGAGCCACGATGCCGGGCTCGGCGCGAAGGCATGCAAGACCGAATGGGCTTTTGTCGACCGGTCTCTCGTGCCGATCTGAACGCGGCTTTTGCTTTGTTCGCGATTGCGTCATTCAATGCCCTCCGTGGGCGATCGATCGGGCCGCGTCTTCGCCGGTGCTTCGCTGCTTGCGTTCGCGCTCGCAGGCTGGAGCGCGAGCGTCTTCGCGGCCGATCGCTACGCGCTCGCGTGGCATCCGGCCGAAGGCTGTCCGACCGCGGCCGACCTTCACGGAAGGATCGACCGCATCCTCGGCGCCTCGCCCGCCCACGGCGACGTGCTCGCCGCCGACGCCTCGGTGAAGACCGACGGCTCGACGTATCGTGTGCACATCGTCCTCACCTCGAAGGGCGAGCCGAGCGCCCGCGACGTCGACGGCGACTCGTGCGACGCGGTGGCGGATGCGACCGCGCTCATCGTCGCGCTCGCGATCGATCCGAACGCGATGGAGAACGCACCTACGCTGCCCACGACCGCCGCGCCCAGTGCAAGCGCGAGCGCACCGTCGGGGAGCGCGGCTCCGAGCGCCAGCACGGCCCCCTCTGCGTCGGCGGCACCTGTCTCGTCCGCGAGCGCATCGCCACCACCGCCCGCGCGAGAGCCTCGGGTCCGTAATTCCGACACGCACGGCGATGCGACCGATGCGCCACCGTATGCGTTCGTGAGCGCCGGCTACGTCCTCGACACCGCCACCTTGCCGAAGCTCGGCTCAGGCCTCGGCATCGACGTCGGCTACCGCCTTCGCCATGTGTCGTTCGCCGCAGAAGGCTGGTGGCTCGGTGCGCGTGACACGCGGCTCGAGGCGAAGCCGAGCGAAGGCGCGGTCGTCGGCGCGTTCGGGCTCGGCGCGCGCGGCTGCTGGGAGCTCCTCGAAGGCTCGGCGCTCGACCTCGGACCATGCGCCGGTGCTGGCGTCGCCTGGCTCCGAGCGAGCGGCTTCGGCGCAACGACCCCGGCCGACGCGTCGGCGCGCCTGTTCCGCCTCGATTTTGCGGCGCGCGCGCAGCTCCGAATCTGGCGCATCGCGGTTTTCGCCGAGGCCGGCGCCGCGCTGCCGCTCACCCGGCCCGAGTTCGTCATCGAAAACGCCGGCACGGTCGAGCACGTCTCCCCCGCGTCGTTCATCGGCAAAATCGGCGGACAGGTCCATTTTTGATGCAAACTGGGTGACGAAGCGGCCACAAACGGGAAGACATCGTTTCACCCTTCTCGCGATTCCCGCTGTTTTCCGCCATGTTCGCCGCCAACGTCGCTCCCCTCCCCTCGAAAGAGGCGCCTGCTCGGGCCGCGGCGAAGCGCACGTTCGACGACGTGTACGACGCGAACGTCGACTTCATGTGGCGCAGCGCGCGTCGGCTCGGCGTCGGCGATCATGCGGTCGACGACGTCGTGCAGCAGGTCTTCATGGTCGTGCATCGGCGGCTCGCGGCGTTCGAAGGACGCTCGAGCGTCAAGACCTGGCTCTTCTCGATCCTGCTGCGCGTCGTGCAGGACGAACGGCGCTCGATCCGGCGCAAGAGCCCGCATTGGAAGACTGGACCGGCCGATCCCGATCTGCTCGAGGACGAAGCGAACGATCCCGAGGCGCTCGCCGAAAAGGCCGAGGCCTCACGCACGATCGATCTCTTGCTCGAGAGCCTCGACGGCGAAAAGCGGATCGTGTTCGTGATGGCGGAGCTCGAGCAAATGAGCGCGAACGAAATTTCCGAAGCCACCGGCCTGGATCCAAAAGCGGTCTATTCGCGTCTCCGCGCGGCCCGGACCGAATTCGAGCGCGCTGCCGTGAAGTGGCGCAAAACGCACGACGTCGAAAGGACGCCATGAGTGATCTGAGCAAAGAGACTCGAAACCTCCTCGCGCGCGGTCGTGGCGGCACGGGCATGCCGACGCGTCGACGCACGGCGATCAAAGGCGCGGTATTGGCCAAGGCCGCGGCCGGGACCGTCGTCACGACGTCCGTGACGGCAGCGGCGTGGACAACGACGACGAAGGCGATCGGGATGGCGGCGGTCGCGCTCGCGGTCGGTGGCGGAACGGTCGGCGTCGTGAGGTACGAGAACGCGAAGGCCGAGCGCGAGAACGCCGCGACCGTGACGACGAGGACGAATGCCGTGGCGACGACGTCGAAGCCGCCGAGCGCCGAGCCGCTTTCAACCGTTGAAACCATGACCGAGCCGATACCGATCCCGGTCGCGTTGACGCCAGAGCCTGAGCTGACGAACGCCGCGCGCGTCCGGGTGATCGACGGCACGACCGCGACCACGACGACCGCGACCACGACCGCGACGACCGCGACCACGAGCACGACGTCCACGACCGCAGCTTCGTCGTCGCTCGGTGAGGAGACGGCGCTCCTGCGCCGGGCTCACGACGCGATCGCGAGCGGAGACGCGCCGCAGGCGCTCTCGCTGCTCGAGCAGCATGCGCGCCGCTTTCCGACGAGCGCGCTCGAGCCCGAGCGTTCGGCCGAGCGTGTCTTCGCGTATTGCGCGGAGCATGAAACGGATGCGGCGCGCGGGGCGGCGACAAGCTTTCTGACGTCGCATCCGACTGGACCGCTCTCGGATCGGGTCCGCAGCTCGTGCGGTGGAACGAAATAGAGCGTTTTTTTCGGCGTTTCGTCGACCGTCTCAAAAAAGCGCAAGCCGGCACAGATTGTCTGCGAATCGAGAAGGGCGGCGGCCACCCATGGACGAATCCAGCGCGCTTACCCCCACGCCTCGTCTTGTTCAGGAGCCTTCCCATGAAAACGCTTTCGTTCTCTCTCCTCGCCGCCATCCTCCCGCTCTTCGCCGCCTGTAGCTCGGGCTCCTACCCCGTCGGCACCGATCAAAGCGGCGCGACCGGTGATCCGAGCGTCGACGGTGGCTCGTGCTCGTCGGACAACGATTGCGAGAGCGGCTACCAGTGCGCCTTCAAAGAGGCCGAAGCCTGCAGCGCCAAGGGTCGCTGCTTCGACACCCGCGGGATCGCGGTCTGCGCCGCGTACTCGGCCGGTTGCTCGTGCAACGGCGAGACGGTCAACGTTGCGTGTGAGCCTTTCCCCGACGGCTGGACTCATAACCCGATCGCCCACGCCGGCGAGTGCACCGACCACGCGATCGACGGCGGCGGCGCGCCGTGCACGACAAGCGCAGACTGCGGCGGCAGCCAGTTTGAGTGTGCGTTCGTTCAGAGCGCGGGTTGCTCGGCGGTCGGTTCTTGCGTCGACACCACGGGCATCGCCACCTGCGCGGCGTACTCCGCCGGCTGCGCATGCGACGGTACCGAGATCAACGTGGCGTGCACCTACCCGCCCGGGACCGCAACGAAGCCGCTCGCGCATGCCGGTACGTGCGACACCGCGCTCGACGGCGGTCCCGCCCCCGGCCACTGAGTGTCGCCATCGTCGACCACGGTCGACGAACGATCAATCACGCGTGATGACCAAATTTCGAGCTTTGTTCGCTACTGCGTTCGAGGTTGTTCGCCCCCGCAGCCCGAGCGAGACGCGTTGGCCGCCGGCGAACGAGCCGCAGCTCGAGAATGAGCCGTCGTCGGTCGCAACAGCGACATCGGCGCCTCGGCGCGTGACACGGATTCGATTCGCGTCGGCGATGGTGCACGCCGCGGTCGAGCCGTAGACACCGATCGTCAGCTCAGAGCCGCCGGGAGCGCGGAGGACGACGAGCGGCGTCTGGAGCTTGCCCGTGTCGAACGCGAGCGAAAACTCGGCGTAGCTCGCGTCGGTGATGAACGCTGCCGCGCCGGGGGCGAGCGAGAGGCCGGAGCCGGGATCGCCGCTCGCGGCCGCTTCGAACTGCACGCCGTCGCCGGGCAAGCGGTCGGGCGCGAACGATTGCGGATCGGTCGCGAGGAGCGTCCTCACGTCGGTCGAATAGGTGCCGCGCGCGTCGAAGCGGAGACCGACGAGAAAGCCGGCGTCGTCGAGCCAGAGCGCGAGCCCCGCGTCCGGTGACGCGAGCACCCGTCGGTCGACGTCGGCGGGCGGGCCGTTCGCGGTCGATCCGCCTGCTGCCGATGCGGTCTCGGCGAATTGCACGAACCCGCCGGCCCACGGCGACCAACGGAGCCAAGCGGAGCCGGTCCACAAGAGCGGTGCGCCACCGGCGCCGGCGAAGAGGCGCACATTCGAGCCGGGAGGGAGGCTCGCGATCGACGGAGCGTCTTCGGCCACGTGATCGGGGCGCAGGACGGAGACGAGCGTCGGGCCGGCCGCGTCGGGCGAGATCACCACGAGCGCGCCGCCGGCCGGGAGCGCGACGAAGGCCATGTGCGAGGACGCAGAGATGCTCGCGGTGCCGGTCGCGGTCGTCGCGTCGGCAGAGAAGTATTCGACAGTACCGACCGGGCTGCCATCGGCGTCGGCTCCGCCCGCGACCATGATCTCGCCGCTCGCGAGCGTGAGCATGATCGGATTGCGACGCGGCGTGGCGAGCGTGATCGGCACGACGGTGGTGGCGCGCGCGTTGGCGACGTCGACGATCTCGAACGAAGAGTAGAGCGCGCCGTCGTCGGCGACGCCCCCGCACAAGAGGACCTCCCCGTTGGCGAGCAGTGTCGCTCCGTGCTCGCTCCTAGCTTCGAAGAGATCGATCGATTTGCCGGTAAAAGCGCTCGATTTCGCGTCGAAGATCTCGGCGGTGGATTGCGCGCGATTGCCCGAGGTACCGCCCGCGACGAGGACGCCGCCACCAGAAACCCCGAACGCGGTAGCGCTCGCGCTCCGACGAGCGACTCCGATCTCTTGGCTCGCGCCCGACAGCTGAACGGCCGACCCATTCGAGAGGTCGACGACGAAGCTCGGGAGACCGCCGCCTCCGGTCACGAGGACGTGGCGGTCGTCGTATGGCGTGATCGTGCTCCCCGGGCGCGCGTCGAGGTTGCGCGACAGCGCGCAGTCGTGGCCGAACGGCCAGAGGAGGACCCCGACGTCGCCGCTGCCGGCGACGGGGCCGAAGCCGCGCCAATGGCCGCCGGGCGACTGCGCGTCGATCGCGAGCTGGCGCGTCGTCGCCGGGAGCGCCGAGAGCTCGGGCGACAGCGCATCGAGCCGGACGCCCGCCTGCGGGGGCGATGACGGATCAGGCTGAAAATCGCCGGCGGCGGAGTAGAGCGCGAAGGCGTCGTCCGGCACCGTGCACGCTGGCCGGTCCGCGCTCGGGGCAAACCTGTAGAGCGTGACGGTGCGTCGATCGACGACGGTGTCCTTCCCGCACGCAGCGGCGAGCAGCAAAAAACCGCAGGAAAGTGCGCTACTCTGGGGGAAACGCCGCATCATCGAAGATCGCCGCTCTCAATGTACCCTCAAGTCTTCGGCAAGTACGTCCTCGAACGCGAGCTCGCTCGCGGCGGGATGGCGCGCGTGCTCTTGGCGACGCTGCGGGGCGCGGGCGGCTTCGAAAAGAGGCTGGTCGTGAAGCAGATCCGCGACGACCTCGCGCTCGACGAGGACTTCGTCCGCCGCTTCGTCCAAGAGGCGAAGACGACCGTCGCCTTGAGCCACCCGAACATCGTCCCGGTCTACGAGCTCGGGGTCGAGCGCGGCACCTACTTCCTCGCGATGGAGCTGGTCGAAGGCGTCTGCGTCAGCGAGCTCTTGCAGGGCGAGAAGGGCAAGACGCGCCTCACGCCGGAAGAGGGGGCGTACATCGGCGTCGAGATCTGCCGTGCGCTCGACTACGCGCACCGCCGCATGCAAGTCGTCCATCGTGACATCACGCCGCGCAACGTGATGATCGATGAAGAGGGGCAGATTAAGCTCATCGACTTCGGCATCGCCGCCCACGCGGTGAAGACCCCGGCGCGTGAGCAGCAGATCTTCGGCTCGCCCGGTCACATGCCGCCCGAGCAGATGGCCGGCAAGAAGCTCGGACCCGCGACCGACCTCTTCGCCGTCGCCGTCCTCTTGATGGAGGCGTGGTCCGGGCAAGCACCCTTCCGCCGCAAGACGACCGAAGAGTGCGACGCGGCGATGCAGGCCAAGCATCCGAAGCCGAGCGACACCGACATCCGCCTCTTGCCGCTCGACGAGCCGATCTTGAGGGCGATGAAGCTCGACCCCGCAGCGCGCCAACAGGACGCCGACGACCTCGGCCGCGCGCTCCGCACGTTCTTGCAGGGCGTCGACCTCGGTGACGTGGCGCGGGCGCTCGGCGATCGCGCCCGTGACGTCCGCGCGCGCGCGAAGGCGCGTGAGGATCGCACGACGACGCCGGAGCTTCAGAGCGCATCGACGCCGACGCCCGCCGAGTCCGGCACCGCGACGTTCGCCGCCCGCGACGAGATCCGCAAGCTCTCGGAGGCGCCGCCCGCACCGGCCGCGGTCGACGACGTCGAGATCGGTACGCGCAAGCTCGCGTTCTTGACGCCCGCGTTGCCGATCTCGAAGGAAGAGCTCGCGAAGCTCGCGCCGAAGACGAAAGCTACCCCGGACGAGCAAGAGGAGATAAAGGTGGAGACGATCGCCACCGCCCCGATCGAGACGCCGGCCCGGCGCGCGTCGCGTGCTCCCGGCAAGCCGGCGCGTTCCCGCGCTCTGCTCGTCGGCGGAGCGGTCGTGCTCATGGCGAGCGCTCTCTGGTACCAATCGACGAGGGGCGCGGCGACGCATCCGGTGACGAATGACGCTCATCCGGCGCCAACCGATTCTGCGACGCCAACGGTAACGACTGGGGCCACCACGACGCCGACCACCACCGCGAGCGCGGCTCCGAGCGCGAGCATGACCACGACCGCACCGACAGCTTCGACCGATCCGACCGCGAGCGCGCCCACGGCAGCAGCAGCGGTTGACGACGCGAGGCTGTCGCTCTTCGGCGACCCGGGGACGAAGGCGTTCGTCGACGGGGTCTCGAGAGGCGCGTGCCCACTCCGGGACCTGCCGATCGCCTCCGGCACGCACGAGGTGAAGTTCGTGTTCGGTCCGACCGGCGAGGCGCGGAGCGAGCAGGTCAAGGTGCCGGCCTCCGGGCACGTCACCCTGCGCGCCGATTTCACCGGCGCGACGCCGATGATCCACGTCGGCCGTTAGGCCCGGTCAGCGCGCATCGTCATCTCGGACGCGGCATGCTAAAAAGGCGGCCGCGATGCCCGATTTCTTCGATATTTCCCGCCACCTCACCGACGAAGAGAAGACCATCAAGAAGACCGTACGTGCGTTCGTCGACGCGCGCGTCTTGCCGACCATCGGCGACCACTTCGAGAAGGGGACATTCCCGAAAGATCTCATCCCCGAGATCGCGGAGCTCGGCCTCCTCGGTTGCAACTTGCAAGGCTACGGCTGCGCGGGCGTGAGCGACACCGCCTACGGCCTCGCGATGTGGGAGCTCGAGCGCGGCGACACCGGCATTCGCAGCTTCGCGAGCGTGCAAGGCTCGCTCGTCATGTATCCGATCCACGCGTTCGGGTCGGAGGCGCAGAAAGAGAAGTACCTGCCCGGCATGGCCAAGGGTGAGATCATCGGCTGCTTCGGGCTCACCGAGCCCGACTGGGGCTCGAACCCGCAGGGGATGATCACGACCGCGAAGGACGACGGCACGCACTACGTCTTGAACGGCACCAAGCGCTGGATCACGAACGGCAACATGGCGCACGTCGCGCTCGTGTGGGCGAAGCTCGACGGCAAGGTCCACGGCTTCCTCGTGCCGACCGACACCAAGGGGTTCGAAGCACGCATCATCCACAAGAAGATGAGCCTGCGCGCCAGCGTGACGAGCGAGCTCATCATGGAAGACGTGCGCATCCCGAAGGACGCGATCCTCCCCGGCGTCGCCGGCATGAAGGGGCCGCTCTCGTGCTTGACCAGCGCGCGCTTCGGCATCGCATGGGGCGTCATCGGCGCGGCCGAGGCCTGCTTCGACTGCGCGCTCGACTACGCCAAACACCGCGTCCAGTTCGCCGGCAAGCCGATCGCCGCCCATCAATTGGTGCAGGCGAAGTTCGCCGAGATGCTGACGCAAATCACCTCGTCGCAGCTCCAAGCGCTCGAGGCCTCACGCCTCAAAGCGGAGAAGAAGCTGCGGCCCGCGCACGTGAGCATGATCAAGCGTCACAACGTGCGCGTCGCGCTCGAGACCGCACGCGTCTGCCGCGACATCCTCGGCGGCAACGGGATCACGCTCGAGTACCCGATCATGCGACACCTTTGCAATCTCGAGACCGTCTCGACATACGAAGGCACGCACGACGTGCACACCCTCATCCTCGGTCAAGAAGTGACGGGCATCAGCGCGTTCGAGTGATTGGGCTGTAGTCGCACAAGGCACCCACTCTGACTCGAATGTCGTGTCGTGCGCTCGCGCTGCGATCACGTCGAGAGCCGTTTTGTCGGTGAATCAAGGGTGGCACCGTCGTTGCTGAAGGGAGAGAGCGGTTCGCTTTCTTCCTTTGCTTTCTCTTTGCTTCACTTCCGAGGTGCCATGACTTCGAGGATAGTGTGGGGTGCGTGCGCATTGGCGTTCGCATGCGTGATGAGCGGCTGTTACGTGCAGTCGGCATCGTGCGAGGACAGTGAGACATGCCCGCCACCGGCCTACGACGGGGGCACGCCTGACACGGATCATTCGTTCGACGGCGGACGAAAAGACGCCTCGACGATCATCGTCGATGACGCTGGCAGCGGCGGCGGCGATACGACGAGCGGTGGCAGCGGAAGCGCCGGTAGCGGAGGAGGAGGCAGCGGCACCGCCATCTGTGCGCCCGGCGCGGCGTGCGGCGGGCTCTACGCGTGCGATGACAGTTGCTTCGGCGAGGATTGCTGCCGGCTCTATTGCACGTGCACCGATCCGACGGGACAGAGCGGCACCCAGCAGTGCTCGCTCGCGTGCAACTGACTCAACCCATGTAGGTCGAAGCGAACGCGCCGCTCTGGCGAAGCGCTTCGAAGAGCGCGATGCCGACCGCATTCGCGAGGTTGAGCGAACGCACGGCGCCGAGCGTCGGGATACCGAGGAGGCGCTCCTTGTATTCTGCAATCAGCTCCTCGGACAGCCCGGTGCTCTCTTTGCCGAACACGAGGACGTCGCCAGGCGTGAACGGTGCCTCGACGTAGCTCTTTTCCGTGACCGCGGTGAAGAGATGAAGACGTGCGCGGGCGGCGGCTGCGTCGGTCCCCGTCTCGGCCATGTACGCATGCAGGAAGTGCGGAAAGTCGATGTGGGTGCGCACGTCGACGAGGTGCCAGTAGTCGACGCCCGCACGCCGAACCGCGTGCTCGTCGATCCTGAAGCCAAGACGGCCGACGAGATGCAGCGGCGACTGCGTGGCGGCACACAAGCGCGCGATGCTGCCGGTGTTCGGGGGGATCTCCGGCTCGACGAGGACGACGTGGAACGGAGCCGCGAGCGCCTTGGCGCGGAGGCGCGGCGTCTGGTCATTGGTGCGAGGCATGGACGGCGGGACCGTCGCACAAAGCGCTCTGGTTTGGGAGTAGGCTCAGGCCATGGGAAAAAGGACATCGAGGGCGAGTTCGGGCACGATGACAATCGCGCTCCTGCTGACGACGGGATGCGGAGGCGGAGCGAAGCCCGCGAGCCTGCCTTCCGCCGCTCCGGTGAACGAAGTCGCAACGAGCGCGCCGGATGCCGGAGCCACCACGATTCCGGAGCCGCCGCCGCCGCCCACGGCCGACGCCTCACCGCCGGAGACCGACCCGACCAAAGTCCCGCCGCTTCCGGCAGACAAGGGGAAAGCGCCGAAGCTGAGGATCGAGGCGCTGAAGATCACGTTCGCGAAAGGGATGCTCCGCGACACTGAGATCGAGCTCAAGAAGGACGGAGCGGTGTCACTCGACGGGAAAAAGGTGGGCAAGATAACCGGCAACAGGGTGACGATTGCCGGTCGCCCCAAGCAGGTCGTTCTCCGCTCCGATGGCTACGTCGAGCAGACTGGCGACGGCTTCGGGAAGGGCTTCCACATGAAGGCCACCGACGATTCGCTCACGAACGATAACGGCGCGGTCACCCAGATTCAGAGCGACGGGACGATCACGGCAACGCCTCCTGGTCAGCCAGCGCAGACGATCGGCAACGTCACCGGCGATTTGAAGACGACGGAGGCGAAGCGCACGGCCGTATTGCTCGTCGGCCTCGAGCTCCTGAGGCCGCCGGACTTTTCGCGCGCGAAGAAGGAAGCGGACGATGCGGTGAAGCAACTCCAGCAAATGCAGAGTCAGCCGGCGCAACCAGCGCCGAACTGACGTGTCGTCGGTGGCCACGGTCGAAGCGTTTCGCGCGCGCTACCGCGCCACCGAGATCGGTCCGCGCTATCGCGGCTGGGTCCACTTCGCGTTCACGTCGCTCGTCTCTCTCGCCGTCGTCGCCTTCGCCCTCTCGAAGGTGCATGCGGCTTCCTGGACGGAATGGGCAGTGGTGCCGCTCTTCTTTTTGATCGCGAACGCGGCCGAATACTTCGGTCACAAGAGCGCGATGCACGTGCCGCGCAGAGGGCTCGGCCTCGTCTACCGGCGCCACACCCGCGAGCACCACCACTTCTTCACCGCCGACGCGATGAGCTATGCGTCGGCGCGCGACTTCAAGATGGTGCTCTTTCCGCCGGTGATGATCGTCTTCTTCCTCGGCGCGATTGCGACGCCGATCGCGCTCGTCCTGTTCGCGGTCGCAAGCCGCAACGTGGCTTGGCTCTTCGTCGCGACGGCGATGGGATATTTCCTCACCTACGAGTGGCTGCATTTTGCCTACCACCTCCCGCCGGAGTCCACGGTCGGTCGCTCGCGCGTGATCGCGGCATTGAGGCGACATCACCAGGCCCATCACGATCTCGCCTTGATGGGTCGCTACAACTTCAACATCACCTTCCCGATCTGCGACGCGCTCTTCGGAACGACGTTCCGCGGAGATCGTCAGAGATAGCGCTGACCTAGAGATAACCTTGGGCCTGGAGCGCGAAGAGCTGGGCGTAGCGCCCGCCCTTCGCGACGAGCTCTTGGTGGGTACCTTCTTCGACCATCGTCCCCTTCTCGATCACGAGGATACGGTCGGCCATCTTCACGGTCGGGAAGCGATGAGAGATGAGGATGCTCGTCTTGCCCTTCGTGAGCTCGCGGAAGCGGAGGAAGACGGCGTGCTCGGCCTCGGCATCGAGCGCGGCGGTGGGCTCGTCGAGGACCAAGATGTCGGCGTCCTCGCGCATGAACGCACGCGCGAGCGCGACCTTCTGCCATTGCCCGCCGGAGAGCTCGACGCCCTTGGTGAACCAGCGACCGAGCGGTGTCTCGAGCCCTTCTTTCAACGCCGCAATGACCTCGGTCGCGCCGCCGCGCTCGACCGCCCGATCGATTTGAGGCTTGTTCTCGAGCTGCTTCACGCTGCCGAGGCCGACGTTCTCCTTGGCTGTGAGCTGGTACTGGGCAAAATCCTGGAAGAGGACGCCGACGCGACGACGGAGGTCGGATTCGTTCCAATCGCGCAGATCCTTGCCGTCCAAGAGCACGCGCCCCTCGGTCGGTGAATAGAGGCGTGTGAGGAGCTTGATGAACGTCGTCTTGCCCGCGCCGTTCTGCCCGACGAGCGCGAGGCTCTGACCGGCGGGGATGAAGACGTCGATGTGACGGAGCGCCCACTCTTCGCGCCCTGGGTAGCGGAAGCCGACGTCGGCGAAGCGAATGCCCTTTTCATCGAGGATCGGACCGCGTGGAATTTCGATTTCCGATATCGGTGTGCCGTTCGCGGCAGTCACGGCTTCGGACCGAGCGAAGGAGGGCTCACCGACGCCGAGGTATTCGAAGAGGTTCGACATGTAGAGGTTGTCCTCGTACATGCCGACAAAGCTGCCGAGCAGCGACTGAAAGCTCTGTTGGCCTTGACGGAACGCGACCATGCCGAGCGTCATGTCTCCGAGCGAGAGCCGGCCAGCGACGGCGGCGCGAAGAACGACTCGCCGAGCGTTTTGTAGCGGCCGAGCAGGAGCGGACCGAGCTCGTAGAGCTTGACCTCCTTCGCGTGCTCGTCGTTGGCGAGCACATACTCCAAGTACATGAGCTTGCGCGACTCGGGCGAGCGCCAGTTGCGCATGCGGAACGCCTGACCGGAGAAGCGCATCTCGGCGACCGTCGCCGGGATCGCGGCGAGGAGCAGCGCGGCGACCGCCCAGCCGCTGAAACGGAGGAGGAGCGCGGCGTAACCGAGGAGCGACACCAAGCTCTGCACGATTGAGAACGTGCGCGTGACGACCGAGAGCGGGCGCGACGAGGCCTCGCGGCGCGCCTTGGTCAGGCGATCGTAGTACTCGGAGTCTTCGAAGTGGCGGAGGTCGAGGGCGACCGCCTTCTCGAGGATGGTGAGGTTGATGTCGAGCCCGAGGCGCCCACCGACGATCTGACGCGTGAGCGAAATGCCCTGCTGGCAAGCCGCAAGGACGGCGACGCACGCCAGCTCGGCTAGGACCCAGCGAACGCCCGCATGCGCATCGTGCGCGACGACGGCGTCGATGATGCGCTTGCCGATGTAGGCGATGCCGAGCGGAATGACGGCGGCCGCGAGCGTGAGCCCCAGCAAGAGCGAGGTGCCGCCGGGCGATGCCTTGAAAACGAGGCGAATCGTGCGCGGGGCGTGCTCGAAGCTCTGGGTGAGCAGCGCACGCAGGGGGACCTTCTTCTTGGGCTCGGCGATGGGCCGCATTCGCGAAACGGCAATGTAGCCATTTTCCCCGGGCTCGCGGGCGCGCCTCACGCTTCGCGGGAGCCAGGGTGATGTGCTAGAACGTGGCTGTTTTCGGGGTGTCGCACAGCCCGGTAGTGCACGAGCTTTGGGTGCTCGTCGTCGGGGGTTCAAATCCCCCCACCCCGACAGATTCACTCTTTTATGCTTGTTTTTGGCTGTTTCGTGACACGGGCTACTTCCGTTTCCCCCCAGTTACCCAAAGCATCCCGATGGTTGCTTTGAGATCGTCGCCCGTGGCGTGGACGTAGCGCTGCGTGACGTCGAGCTTCGAGTGGCCCGCGAGGACACGGACCGCTTCGATGCTCGGATCAGTAGGCACCATACCGCTTGGCAACCTCTTCGAAGGCGGCGGGATCGCCTCCGCCGTTATCGATCCCCGAGAGATTGAGCGCATAGGTCATGGATCCGTCGACGACTCCGGTGCGCATGAGCCCAAGCGCGGTGTCCAACACCGTTCCGACGTAGGTGGCGCTGGTGCGGTAACTCGTGTCGGAAGGGACCTCTTCAGCCAAGCGCGACGCGTAGGTCATGTAGATGAAATCGAGGTTCGGGACGCGGAAGGTAGTGAACGCATCGCCCAAACGACTCGCCGTCCATGCCCCGTCGCCGCTTGCTTCGAAACCGGGGTCATCGAGCGTGAATCCGGTCCCCGCGACGTCATCGAGCCAGGCCGCGACACGGAAGTTACCGACTCCCTGCTTCTCGTAAAGCCGCAGAGTGAGCTCGGCGGTTTGTTTTCCGGAGAGGGCAGCCGTGACATCGAGATCGACGGTCTGCCATCCGGCGTAGTTGACGACGTCCTTTTCGGCGACCACGACACCATCGATCAACGCCTGCACGACGTGGAAGCCGCCCGAGGTTCCGCCGACGAAGTCGTCACCAACCGAAAACGAAAGTCGGTACGAGGCCGATGGCGTCACCGTGACACGCTGACTGATCGCGCCATACTGGCCAAGGGTCGACGGTGTCGCGGGCGGGAATGCAATTTGGTAGCAACCGGAGCCCGAGTGACACTTGACGAGCGAGCTGACGAAACGTCCTTCGAAGTCGGCCTTGGACGCATCGCTCGTATTCATCCCACCGGTAGACATAGCGGCGTACGGCAAAATCACACCATCAACCGCTCGACGGTAGAAGGTAGCGATCGCCGTATTTCCAGCATATTGAGGATAGTAAAGAACGACCGAAAGTTTCAGCCATGGGGCGAGCGCACGGGCGTCCGTCATCATCGAGGTGACGTAGGCGGGCGTGAAACGGAACACGTACTCGCCGCCCCATTCCGTGGTGTTGCCGGCGAAGTCGTCGAGCACGATCCCGCGCAAATTGGGGTGCGCGACGGCGATGGTGGCGAGGGCGTGAGCCCATGCCGCGTAATTCCATCCGAACGGCTTGTACGCCGGCACGCGCGAGGCGACGGGGACCGCGCCGCTACCGGCAAACGATTCGCTCGGTGGCACCAGGTACGCGAGCACGGCGATATTGCGCGCCGCAGCGGCATCTACGAACGCGGGGAGATCGTCCCACTGTGCTTGGCTGATCGCCTCGGGCCCCGCCGAGCCCCAATCGGCTCCGCCGTAAATGAGATAGGCATAGGTGTTCACGTGAGCCGCAGCGAGCCGCGCAAGCGTCGCGTCGGTGTCGATATGCTTGATGCCGTCGCTCCCCTCCGCCTTGCGTTGCGGCGCCGCGTAGTCGGCCAACATGGGACGCATTGCGTTTGCATCGGCATCCGGTGCGTCGGCGTCGCTGTCGGTAATCCCGTGTGTCCCACCGTCCGTGGTGCTCGTCCCACCATCCTGCTCCCTTCCATCCAGTTCCCTCCCAGCCTGATCATTCGTAGAGCTGCAAGCGGCTACGAAAAGAAAACCCGAGAGGGTGCATGCGCGAGAGAAGATCATTCCTTTTGCAAGATAGCCCGAGACGGAGACATCGAACACCGCATGCCGTGAGCCGTGTGCCGCGTAGATGGGCGGGTGCGAAGGCAGACGATCGTCCTTCTCGTCCGACAACCGAGGCGTGCCATCCGCGTACTTCGACGGGAGCGATGTGGGAACCTACGACCACCGGTTTCACGACGTCGTACACCATGACGACCGCGCTGACGCATGCGCGGACTACCGGTTTCGCAAATCACAAGAGCTGCGAATGTCGTTCACGGCGAAGCGTTAGACGTCTCGTGTCGGGTGGAAAGATCGCGGATCCAACGTGATTTTCAGCGTATGCGCGCTGCGGCGTTGATCCGCTGCGCAAATACACGAACGCCGTCGCCCCGAAGATTCTCGGGCGACGGCGTCGTGGGATCGATCGTCGGTCAGACCGCGGGAGCGGCTTCGGCGAGCGGGGTGAGCGGGGCGAGCATCACATTGGGCTCGACGCGAAGCGACTGCTTCACGAGGCGCTCGATGTCGCGCAAGAACTCGCGCTCGTCTTTGTCGCAGAAGGAGACGGCACGACCGGTGGCGCCCGCGCGCCCGGTGCGACCGATGCGGTGGACGTAGCTCTCGGCGACGTTCGGGAGATCGAAGTTGACGACGAGCGAGATGCCGTCGACGTCGATGCCGCGGGCGGCGATGTCGGTGGCGACGAGGACGCGGGTGGTGCCGCGGCGGAATGCATCGAGCGCCTTTTCACGGGCGTTCTGCGCTTTGTTGCCGTGGATTGCCGCCGTCACGATCCCGGCTTTTTCGAGCTGCTCCGAGAGGCGATTGGCGCCGTGCTTGGTGCGCGTGAACACGATCGCTCGCTCCACCGTTTGGTCCTTCAAGAGCTCTTGGAGGAGAAGTCGCTTTTCGTGCTTCGAGACGAAGATGACCGACTGATCGACCGTCTTGGCGGTCGTCTCTTTCGGCGAGATCGAGACACGGACCGGCTCCATGAGCATCGTGCGTGCGAGCGTCTCGACCGGCCCCGCCATCGTCGCCGAGAACAAGAGGGTCTGACGCTGCTTCGGGATCATCGCGACGACACGACGAACGTCATGGACGAATCCCATGTCGAGCATGCGATCGGCTTCGTCGAGGACGAAGTGGGTGAGGTGGCTCAAGTCGACGAGCCTTTGGTTCACGAGGTCGAGCAAGCGGCCCGGCGTCGCGATCAGGATGTCAGGAAGCTCACTGAGCTGACGCTCCTGCCGCTTCTGGCTCACGCCGCCGTAGATGACGGCGTGGCGGAGATCCATGTACTTGCCGTATGCAGCGACGCGCTCGGCGATCTGCGCTGCGAGCTCACGCGTCGGCGAGAGGACGAGCGCACGAATGAACGGCGACGACGAACGTGAGAGCTGCTGCAAGATCGGCAGGACGAACGCCGCGGTCTTGCCGGTGCCGGTCTGGGCGCAACCGATCAAATCGCGATTGGCGAGCAAGTGCGGGATGACCTCGATCTGAATAGGCGACGGCGTCTCGTAGCCTTCTTCCACGACCGCGCGAACGAGATCGGGCAAGAGGCCGAGGCCGGTGAAGGGCGAATTCGCGACCTTCTCGGCGAGCTCCCGCGTCATGTCCGCGACGACGCGACGCGTGGAGCGAACGTGAACGTGCTGCGCGGCGAGCTGCGCTTCGCGGAGCGGAGCTGCGGCCGGTGCGGCGCGCGAGGCTTCGTAGCGACGCGGGCGGTCGCCCTGCGGACGGTCTTCGCGCGGTCGGAACGAGGTCGCTCGCTCTTCGATCTCGGGACGGACGTCACGGGCACGGTCGTCGCGCGGGCCGTCAGCACGCGGAGTCGCGCTACGGACGGGCCCGGTGCGCGGGGCCCGATCGGAAAACTGCGGACGGTCGCCGCGCGGAGCCGGACGATCACCACGCGGGGCCGGGCGATCACCACGCGGCGCCGGTCGATCACCACGCGGCGCCGGACGATCACCGCGCGGGGGCGGACGATCGCCTCGCGGGGCACGGTCGGAAAACTGCGGGCGGTCGCCTCGCGGAGCCGGACGATCACCGCGCGGGGCCGGGCGATCACCTCGCGGGGCCGGGCGATCGCCTCGCGGGGCCGGACGATCACCACGGTCATTTCGGCCGGGATCACCGCTCGAACGCTGGGGCGGACGGTCTCCACCCGGTTGGGGGCGGCGATCGCCGCGCGGAGCAGTGCTCGGGCCGTCCGTACGCGCCGGGCGGTCGTCGTGACGACGCGGAGCGCCTTCACGCGGCGCAGGACGCGCGGCGCCCTGACCTTGCGGGCGCGCAGGCCGGTGCGGACCTTGCGAACGCGGCGCTCCGGAACCCCCTTCCGAGCGAAAACCAGGCTTATTTTGCGACGGCGACTTCGAACGCGGCGGAGAAAACGAGGCCGGCTGATCACTACGGCCCGGCCGGGATTGACGAAAACTCAAGAGGACACTCTTCTTCTTTCCGCGACGTTGAGGCGCGATTGGGGACGCGGTCTTTAGCGCGGTATGTGTCTGTGTGCAAACTGCAGGTTTCCGAGCGTTTCGGCGCAACCTTCCGGCTGCTATGGTCGACCGCATGCCCGTGACGCTTCTTCTCGACGTGCTCGCGGCCTTTTTACGCTCTCCTTCACGGTCCGCTTCACGTTCCACACGCGACGGCGAAAGCGACCCGGCATGAACGTCGTTCCTATCCCCCGCGAGCGCCCGCGCGATCTGCAGGGGATCCTCCAAGCCATCTTCGGCTTCCGCTCATTCCGTCCTTACCAAGAGGACGTCTGCAAGACCGCGGCGGCGGGTAACGACGTCTTGCTCGTGATGCCGACCGGCGCCGGAAAATCGCTCTGCTACCAGCTGCCGGGCATCGCACGCCAGGGGACGACGCTCGTCATCTCGCCGCTCATCGCGCTCATGGAAGATCAGGTCGCGAGCCTGCAAGCGCTCGGGCTTGCCGCTGAGCGCATCCACTCCGGGCGTGACCGCATCGACTCGCGCGCCGTGTGTCGCCGCTACCTCGACGGCGAGCTCGACTTTCTCTTCATCGCCCCCGAGCGTCTGAAGGTGCCCGGCTTCCCGGAGATGCTGGCAAAGCGAAAGCCCACGCTCATCGCGATCGACGAGGCGCACTGTATCTCGCAGTGGGGGCACGACTTCCGCCCTGATTACCGCATGCTCGGCGATCGGCTCCCGCTCCTGCGTCCCGCGCCCGTGATCGCGCTCACCGCGACCGCCACGCCCGAGGTGCAAGACGACATCGTCAACGAGCTCCGGCTCGATTCGCCGCTCCGCTCGATCCACGGCTTTCGCCGCACGAACATCGCGGTCGAAGCGGTCGAACGCATGCCGCGCGAACGGCTCGACCTCGTCAAAGCGATCCTCTCGAACCCGGCGCACCGCCCGGCGATCATCTACGCGCCCACGCGCAAAGAGACGGAGGCGACCGCGAAGGCACTCGGCTCGCGCCTCCATGCTGCCGCGTATCACGCGGGTCTCACCGCCGCCGTCCGGAGCAACGTCCAGACCGCTTTTTTGCGCAGCAAGCTCGACGTCATCGTGGCGACGACCGCGTTCGGCATGGGCATCGACAAGGCGAACGTCCGCACCGTCATCCACACCGCGCTGCCGGCTTCGGTCGAGGGGTACTACCAAGAGATCGGACGCGCCGGCCGTGACGGTGAGCCCTCACGCGCCGTCCTTCTTCATTCTTTCGGTGACACGAAGACGCACGAGTTTTTCTTGGATCGCGACTACCCCGATGCGGCGATTTTGCAGGCGATCCACGACGCCGTCGTCGCGCACCCCGGCATCGAGATGTCGGATTTGCCGAAAAAATCGCGCGTGGTGCCGGAGGTCTTCGAGAAGGCGATCGAGAAGCTCTGGGTCCACGGCGGCGTGACGATCGACGTGGACGAAACCGTCCGCCCCGGCGCGTCCGACTGGAAGACGCCGTACCAAGCACAGCGCGCGCACAAGCAAGAGCAGATCGCGAAGATGCGCCGCTACGCCGAGACAAACTCGTGCCGCATGCTCGAGCTCGTCGCCCACTTCGGCGACCAGAATGACCCCGGCACCCCCTGCGGCAATTGCGACATCTGCGCCGCCGACGCCTGCATCGCGCAGCAGTTCCGCGCCCCGACCCCGAGCGAAGCGAACGGCGCGAAGAAGATCTTCGCCGCGCTCAAGGAACGCAACGGGCGCGCGGTCGGCCAGATGCACCGTGAGATGTTCGCCGACGGCTCGCTCGACCGCGACGCGTTCGAAGCGGTCATGGGCGCGATGACCCGCGCGGGCATCTTGCGCATCGCCGGCGACGAGTTCGTCAAAGACGGCAAGACGATCCTCTTTCAGCGCGCCACGCTGCGCACTGACATGAGCCTCGACACCGCCCTGCTCAAGATCGTGGTGAGCCCGAAGACGGCCCGCACCCGCAAGAGCCGCGGCGCAAAAGACATCAAGGCGCCGCGCGGGCCGCGCATGTCTGACGAGATCGTCGAAGGGCCGAAGCTCGAAGGCGACTCGCTCGTCTGCGACGCCGCGCTCCGCGCGTGGCGGAAAGAAGAGTCGCGCTTCCGCAAGGTCCCCGCCTTCCGCATCTTGACCGACAAGACCCTCACCCAGCTCGCCCACGACAAGCCGCGCTCGGAGGAGTCGCTGCTCCGCATCTCCGGCATCGGCCCTTCGATCCTCGAGAAGTACGGAAAGACGCTGCTCGGTATCGTCGCGCGGACGACGCGCGCCTGACCGGCGGACGGAGGATGTTTGAGCTCCGATCTCGCGTGCTCTACTGCGCCGAGGACCTCGGCGCATCGACAATGTCTGGGCCTCGCGTTCGTCAGTTGAACCGGGCGTAGAGCATTCCGCGCCCGCCGGTGCCGAAGAAGAGAAGCCCGGGCACGTCGGCGCTCGCCTCGAAGCCTCGGATCATGGCGATGGGGACCTCGGTCTTCGTCACGACGGTCCAGGCGATGGTGTCAGCGGGCGACTGGTAGACGCCGCGCCCGCCGCCGGGATCGCCGACGAGATAGAGCTCGGGCGACGAGGAGCCGCCGAGGGGCGCGCCGACCGCGACCGTGACAGCCGAGGTGACGCCGGCGACTTTGGCGACGGTCTTGCCAAAGGCGGTCACGTGATAGAGGCCTGCGTTCTGGAGGGCGACCCACGCTTCGCCGGCGACGCCGGGGGTCGCCTGCACTTGAACCGGGGACGCGACCGGTAGCGTCGATGCGACGGTGAAGGTCGCGGCGCCGTCGCGGGTCACCCAGAGCTTGCCGCTGTCGTAGAAGTAGAACGTCTGCCCGTCGGAGCCGTCGGCGACGAGCGGACGATCGCGTTGATATTGGTTCTGCTCGCCGGCGGCGTGGCCGTCGACCGGCAGCGACGCGATCTCGCTCCAGGTCTTGCTCGTGGGGTCACGACGAAGCGGGCGTCCACCAAACGCCGCAGCGACGACGAGATCGGCGTTGGTCGCCGACACCGCGAGATCGAACGACTCCCGCGCGGGGAAGGACGCCTCTAGCGACCAAGTCGCGCCGTCGAAGCGGCTCATGCCGTCGTTGGTCTCGTCTTTCGTGATGGCGCGGTAGCGAATTTTGGCGTCGCTCGGCGCGTGACCGCCGGCGGTGCTCTCGGTGTAGCCCTTGAGCGTGGTGTCGCTCGCGCTCGGCGGCGTGTTCGGGTCGGGCTGGTAGAAGCCGAAGACGTCCGACGCGCCGCTCATGATCCCGCCACCGGGCAGCGGATCGAGAAAGAGCACGACGAGCTCCTCGTGGCCGTGGTCTTTGGAGTGCCAAACCGGCGCAGCGGCGGAGGCGTCGTCGGTCCGCCAGATTCCATAAAAGTCGGTGAGCCAGAGGCGCGTGGGCGCGGCCGGATCGAACGCCATCCCGGCGGTGTGGTCGTCGAAGAAGAAGATCGGCCACCACCCGGGCGCGTCCTTTAGTTGAGTAGCGCGTGCCTTGTCGTCGGCGGGTGACGCGAGCGACCACGTCGAGCCGCTGTTACCCGAGTACATCACCGGCGCGTGGGTCATCATGTTGGCGGCGACAGCGACGTGACCGGCGCTCGAGGCGAGACCGCCCCAGCCGTTGGGCGGCGGCGTGCCCCCGGGGGTGATGTCGCTCCACGTTGCGCCGCTGTGCTTCTTCACGCTGCCGGTGGTCGCACCGGCGGTGCTCGATGGCGTACCGAGCGTCGCGTAGAGCGTCGTGCCGTCTGCCGCGAGGCGAATCACGTCGGCGGGGCCAGCGAGCGAGAGGCCGGTGGACGTCCAGACACCGGTCGACGAGCGCGCGTAAACGTTGTCGTCCTCGACCGCAGCGTAGAGGGTGCCGTCGGTGGCTTCGGCGAGAGCGCGGAAGGTGGCGGTAGCGGGGGTCGCGAGCACGGTCTCGCGCGACCAATCGAACGTCGTGCCGCTCGGCGTGCCGTGCCAGAGCCCTTGTCCACGCGTCGCGACCCAAAGGCTGCCGTCGGCCGCGTAGACCAAGCGCTCGCCGCCCCAGCGTCCGTCGCGCGAGTTGCCGTCGACGGCCGTGCCGGGCCAGTCCTTCGAGGCCTGCGCCGCCGGAATCGCTTCGCTGAACGTGGCGCCGCGATCGTGCGAAACCAAGACCGAAGGCCCGCTGCCTCGTCCAACCAAAAACGCGATGCTCTCGCCGTCACTCGCCTTCGTCGCCAAGCCGGCGACACCGAACCACGAGGACGTCGGCGTCCAGTCGAGCAATGGGCGCCACGTCGACGCGCCGTCGTCCCAGATGTATGCGCCGCCGATGTCGGTGCGCGCGTAGACCGCGCTGCTCGTCGGATTGACGACGATCCCAGTGACGTAGCCGCCGCCTCCGACGGTGACCGGACCGAAGTGCCAAGCCGGTGGGCCAGCGGCGGCGTCATTCGTCACACTGCCGTCGCCGCCGCCGCCACCGTCGTCGGCCGCGACCCCGCCGTCGCCCGTGACGCTCGCGTCGTCGCCGGGCGAGCCGTCATTCGTCGCCCCGGGGTCGCTGCATGCGAGCGCGAAGACGACGAGGGCGACCGGCGTGAGCCAAGGCATTCGCGGCGAGAGTGGCTTCATGGGCCAAGCCTATCAGTGCCAGGTCAACTCTTCGCGAAGCCGAAGGTCTGACGAACGCGGAGCATCTCCGCTGTGTGGACGCCGGCTTCGTCACGGACGACGAGCGGGGGCTCCATCGCTGTCGGCGCGCCGGCCGCGTCTTCTTCCTTCATCGTCCAAAACAGCGTGAAGAGCGGCGCGAGGCCGACCTTCGGCACGACGTCGCAACGCGAGCGGATCGAGATCCCATGCGTCTTACACGCATCGAGCGCGCGCTCGATTTGAGGCGTCGGGAAGCAGAAGATGAAATGGCCGCTCGGAGCGAGCGCGCGGCGCGCGGCGGCGCAGTAGTCGCGGACGTCACCGTGGAGCTCGAAGCGGGCGGCGGCGCGCTGCGAGTCGGCCGATACGATGCCGTCCGATATGTCGAAGTACGGCGGGCTCCCGGTCACGAGATCGAAGACGGGCTCGGCCTCAAAGTCCCGTAAATCACCGCAGATCGTCGTCACGCGCGCTTCGAGGCCATTCGCTTCCACGTTCTCACGGAGGAGCGCGTAGCTGACCGCCTGCACTTCGATGGCGGTCAGATGCGCGTCGGGAAATTTCCAGAGCACCGACAACCCGACCGAGCCGATTCCTGTGCCGAGATCGAGCAGCTTCGTCGGCGACGACGGGGCGTGCGTGACCGCGTACCACGCAGTCGTGAGATCGTCGGTCGAGTGGCGATGACCCCGCCGCCGCTGGAACATCGCGAACCCTGCGGTGAGCGAATCGAGCGTCATCGGCTCACCGCGCTCGGTCTCGAGCTCGGCACGACGCGCCTCGAGCGCCACGCGACCCAGCGCGGGCATCGCGTTCGACGGTCCCAACGGCGACCCGGTCAGCCGATGGTGGCGGTGCGGAGGAAGGAGCCGATGCCGCTGCGTGCGCGCGGGTCCGGCTTCGCGTCGACGGCCTTCGGTGCCTCGGTGCGCTTCATCTTCGCGTTGCCGACGACGACGTCCACCATCTTCCGCGTGCGCGTGAAGACGCTCTCTTCGATGTATGGAATGCCGTACTTGGCGCAGAGCTCGATGATCTTCGGCTTCATCTCCCGATACTTGAGCATCGGCATGTCGGGGAAGAGATGGTGCTCGATCTGGTAGTTGAGCCAGAGGTGCATGAAGTCCACGAAGTCGCCGCCGGAGCGGTAGTTACCGGTGCCGACGACCTGACGCGCGGCCGCCTCGCCCTTCGACTTCGGTGGCGTGTCGAAGCGATAGAGATCGTCGCCGGTGTGGTTCGGGCCGACGACCATGAAGGTGTGCAGGTTCGTGAGCGCCTCGGCGCCGAGCGAGTTGAGGAGCACGCTGACAGACGCAACGGGCCCGAGCGGCAGGAAAAGCAGCGGGATCACGCCGAACTGCATGATGCCGTAGGGCGCGTAGCAACGCCCGAGCAGGGTCTTCACGAAGCCCTTCGGCAGCCCGTGGTCGCCGGCTCGCCTGCCGCGCGACATCCACTCTTCGAGCGTGTTGGGCGCGTAGTACGAGAACTTCCACGACACGCTGAGCGCCGCGACCATTCCGTAGCGGAACCACTTGGGGATCTTCTCCGAGCGGAGCCAGTCGGTGTTGCGCTCGACGAGGTCCGGATCTTTCTCTTCGCCGGTGTGACTGTGGTGGAGCACGTTGTGCTCGTAGATCCACGCCTCGGGGATCATCCAGTCGTGCCAGTCGAGGTGACGCCGCTTGCCACGCGCGAAGACCTTGCTCGTGTACTTCGGCGGGACGCCCGGGACCTTGTCGTAGCCACGATGGCCGACGTGATGCATGAGGATCCAGCGCGTCCCGCGACCGAGCGCGAGCGCGATCATGCTGACCGGATTGGGGCCGAATGGCGCGGTCGCGAAGCCGATGGCAGTGGCCACCTTTCCGACGCGTTCGATTTTGCGGAGATGCGCGAGGTCTTCTTCGCCGAGCGAGGCTTCGAGCTCCTTACGGAGGGCCTTCAACTCGGCAGCGAAACCCTCGAGTGCGGGGTCGGTAACGTCGAAACTCATGAGTCGCTAGACTAGCTTCTAGCTCTTCCTATGTCACGGCGTGAACGCGACGTCGTCGACGCGCATGCTGAGCGGCTGCGTCGTCCTGTCCACATAAGGAAAGCCGATATCGACGGTGCGCGTTACTTTTGACGCCTTGGCGAAGCTCGACAGGCCAGTCAGCCTTCCGCCCTCGACGCCGTCAAACGACACGGTGACCGAAGAGCCGTCGGAGACAAACAGAACGTGCGTCCAGCGTCCGGTTGGGGGGTCGAGGGTGAGCGGTAGCTGGTTGTTGATCTTCCCGCCGTCCGCGAAATTCGCGTATTCAGCGATGCTCCAGACGCCATCGAACGCTCCGACATAGAGGCTGTAGCGAGCCGGATCGTCGACGATGGCGATGACATCGACG
>CAJDWT010000066.1_pt1 | contig 33480 bp, 30 predicted proteins | sample 7391671 | NCBI WGS metagenome assembly CAJDWT01 (sample SAMEA7055729, study PRJEB34461) | soil metagenome | biome: terrestrial ecosystem; feature: Peninsula; material: soil | place: Antarctica | collected 2016
GTCTCGCGCTCCGCGCTCGTTCGAGCGAGCGACAGCGAGAGTAGGCCATCGCAAGCGAGGAGCGTAGCGACCGAGCGCCCTCCGCCAGCGATCTTGCTCCTCGTTTTGGCTCTGCCAAAACGAGTCGGCGTAAGCCGTGCGGGGGGAGGCTCATTTTGCGCAGCAAAATGAGGGGCCCTGCAAGGGTGAAGGCGGTCCCGCCGACCGCCAGCGCGGCCACTACCTCGACTCGTAAACAACCTGCGCAGGAAGCGCGACCGCCGTCAGGAAGCCTCCTTTTCCGCAGCCCGTGTCGATCGCGAGCACGTTCTCGTAGACCCACATGTCGAGCGGATCTTCGGGGGTGAAGGAGCTCAGCTCTGGCGGGAGGTTGTCGGTGCTCGTGTGGCCACAAATGACGCGTTTTCCTCGGTAATTTTGGAAGAAATCCATCGTGCGGACCCAGAGGAGCGTCTCTCGCGGCGCGATCTCGCTTGGATGCAACCAGCGCTGCGTCTCGCGATCGCGCACGAGGCCCGCGTGGACGTAGATGCCGTGCTCGTCCTCGTACCAGTAAGGGAGCTGCGACATCCAATCGATGATCTCCTCGGGGAAGAAGGAGGCCTGCTGCATTTGATTGAACTCCTCCTTTGAGGGTATGTCACCTTCGAAGTGGAGCTTGCCGGTGTACGAGCGCATCGTCGCGAGGCAGCCGTTGGGTATCGGGATGATGAACTCGGGCCAGCCGCCGGCGGCGACGCGCAGCCAGCCGTCCTCGTGGTTGCCGCGGAGCACGACGAGCTTCGAAGGGAACGCTTGCGGGAGCTGCTTTCGGATGAACTCGATGACCTGACGCGACTCCGGCCCGCGGTCGACGTAGTCGCCGAGCAGGACGATGGTGTCCTTTGCGTCAGGATTCGGGAGCCTCAAGAGCACGCGTTTGAGCGCGTTCAGATCTCCGTGGATGTCGCCGATTGCGAACGTGCGATTTGCCATGAGCCGTCGCCGAGCGTAGCAAAAGACGATGCGTCTCTCCGAAGTGATCGCGGCGCTCTCTGATCTCGCGCCCCTGGAGCTCGCCGAGAGCTGGGACAACGTCGGTCTCCTCGTCGGCGACGGGAATGCCGACGTCCGCCGCGCGCTCTTCGCGATCGATCTGACCGCGGCGGTGCTCGACGAGGCGCTCGCGAAAAGGTGCGAGCTCGTCGTCTGCTACCACCCGCCCATCTTCTCTGGCTTGAAGCGCATCGCGTCCGATAGCCTCATTTACAAGGCGATTTCGAATCGGATCGCGCTCTATGCGCCGCACACGGCTCTCGACGTCGCAGCCGGCGGCACCAACGACGTGCTCGCCGACATCGTCGGAATGGGCGCCGACCGCAAGGCGCTCAAGACCGGCGCCGCGGCCGAGACGACGTACAAGCTCGTCACCTTCGTGCCCGAGAGCGCGTGCGAAGCGGTGAGCCGTGCGCTCTTCGAGGCCGGCGCGGGCGTCATCGGCAAGTATTCGAGCTGCAGCTTTCGTTCGAGCGGCACCGGCACGTTCTTCGGTGAAGAGGGAGCAAAGCCTGTCCTCGGCAAGGCCGGCGCGCTCGAAGCTGTGCCAGAGCTCCGCCTCGAGACGGTGGTGCCGATCGGTCGCGCGAGCGACGTCGTCCGCGCCCTCCGAGCTACGCACCCGTACGAGGAGCCGGCGTTCGATCTCGTGAAGACGGCGACCCCGCCCTCGCCGGAGCACGCCGGCCTTGGCCGCGTCGGCAGCGTCGCGCCCGTTGACAAGCGCGCGCTGCTCGAGACGATCAAGAAGGGGCTCGGCGTGGACAAGCTGCTCGTCGCCGGGTCGCTCGAAGGCAACGCGACGCGAGTCGCCGTCGCCGCCGGCTCGTGCGGCGATCTCTTCAATGCGGCGCTGGCGGAAAAGGCAGACGTGTATCTGACTGGGGAGATGCGGCACCATGACGCGCTTGTCGCCGGCGCGCGCATGACCGTCATCTGCGCGCTGCATTCCAACAGCGAGCGCGCGGCGCTGAGGGTCTTCGCTGAACGATTGCAGGTAAAATTGGCTGGATTCGAGGCGATGGTGAGTGAGAGGGATCGCGACCCGTTCACGATCGTTTAGCGAGGACCTTCAGCCCTTGGCGACGTGCGCCACGAGCCTCGCGACCCCTTCGGCGAGCGCGGGCTCAGGGGTGAGCAGGCTCACCACGACGTAGGCCTCGCTCTCGAAGTCGAAGAACGCGCCGGGGTGGACCAGCACCCCGTCGGCGAGGAGCTCGAGCACCCACTCTTCTTCGGTCTTCGTCCGAGGCAGGCGCAAGGTCGCGTACCAACCGCCGTCGACCCGCAAGCGGGTGACCGGCGAGCCCGGGTCGATCGCGCGGTCAAGGGTCGCGAGGTTGGCTCTCGTCCGGGCCCGAATCGCGTCGGCCGTGACCCTACCGGCCGCGAGGAGCGCAGGGAGCGCGTGCTGCACCGGCGTCCCGACCGAGAGGAACGTGTCGGCGATGAGCTCGAGCCTCGCCAGCGCCTCGTCGACCTGCGCCTTCGGTCCGCCGACCGCGGTCCACCCGAGCTTCATCTGCGGCAAGGCGGCCGCCTTCGACAGGCCGCCGAGCGCGAAGACGAGCGTGTCCTCCGCCTCGCGCGCGGTCCGCGCGCGAGAGGCGTCTTCGGAAAGCGTGTAGGTTGCAAATACTTCGTCGCTGATGATCGGCAGGCCGGTCGCCGCCATCGCCGCGAGCTCGGCCTTCGAGAGGAACGAGCCGGTCGGGTTATTCGGATGCACGACCACGATCGCCCTTGTTTTCGGCCCGATCGCGCGCGTGAGCGAATCGAGGTCGACATGCCACGCACCGTCGTACGCGAGTCGGTACGGCCGCACGGCGACCCCTTCGAGCTGGGCGAGGTGCTCGAAGAGCGGATAGCTCGGCGCGCAGATCGCGACGTCGTCCCCCGGATCGCAGAGCAGCTTGAAGAGGAACGCGTACGCCTCGCTCGAGCTCGCGGTCAGAAAGACGCGCGCGGGGTCGATGGGCAAGAGCGGCTCGAGGGCCCGAGCGACGGTCTCACGCGCCGACGGCAGACCAAAGGGGAGGGGCTCGTAGACGAGCGCGCGCGGGTCGGGGAGCGCGCCGGTGATCGCGTCGCGATCGTAGGGAAGGCCTGCGGTGGTCGGGTTCGAGACCGTGAGATCGAGGGTCGGGAGACCAGCCGCCTGCCGCGCTTCGATCGCCAGGGTCAGCGCATTTTTGTCGAGGACGAAGCGCGATCGCGAAGCCACGGTGGTCATCGTAGATCGGGTGAGGAATTGGCGCGCGGGTAGTCGTGTCGCCGACGCCGACGCGTGGTTACATGGTCGTCGATCCGCTGCCGCCGCCGCCGCCGCACCGAACCTCGGAAGCCAGGAGCTAAAAAGCCGTGAGCGAAAAGAGCTATTGGCTCGTGAAGAGCGAGCCGTCCGTCTACTCATTCGACCGTTTCGTCGCCGAAAAGAAGGCCGTTTGGGACGGCGTGGGCAACGTCGAGGCGCGCGCCAACCTCCGCAAAATGAAGCTCGGTGACGTCTGCTTCTTCTACCATTCGAACGTAGGCAAGGCGGTCGTCGGGCTCGCGAAGGTCGTGAGAGAGGCCTACCAAGATCCGACGACGAAGGACGACTGGAGCGCGGTCGACCTCGCGCCGGTGAAGGCCATGAACGCGGAGGTCACGCTCGCGCAGATGAAGGCCGACCCGAAGCTGAAAGACATGGCGGTCGTGCGGCGCTCGCGGCTGTCGGTCTCGAGCGTGAGCGCTCGGGAGCTCGCACACGTGCTGTCGCTCGGCAAGACGAAGCTCTGATTCGCACGTCGGTGTACACTCGCCGGCAAATGGGTAATTCGTCTTGGTGGTGGGCGATGGTGGCGTTGTGGGCCGGCACGGTCGGCGTCGGCTGTGGCGGCGGCGGCCTCTCGCTCACGCCGATCAAGAGCGCGCAGAGCAAGCCGAGCAACGTCGCGGTCTACTTCAAGGTGCAGACCTCCGGCGGCGAGCCGATCGGTGGCCTCACCGCCGACAGCTTCAAGATCTACGAGGACGGCTCCCTCGTCAGCGAGCTCGAGAGCAAGCAGACGATCTTGAACCCCGAGGTCGCCGCCAGTCACTACACGCTCCTCTTGGTCGACATGAGCGGCAGCGTCTCCGGCGATCCCGACAGCGTGAACAACCTTGTCGATGCCGCGAACGCATTCACCGACCGCGTCGAAAAGCAGCAAAAAGTGGCTATTTTCGCGTTTGACGGCTCTCCGCAGCTCCATCCGATCTCGCCGTTCACGTCGACGGGCGGCGCGAAGGCCGGTATCGCCGAATTGAAATCGTTCAAGCCGCAAGACCCGAGCACGAACTTGAACGGCGCGATCGTCGCCGGCCTGGCCGAGCTCGACCGCGCGCTGTCGCAGGCCGAGCATCCGATGCGCTTCGGCACGCTCGTCGTCTTCACCGATGGCACCGACCGCGCCAACCGCGTCCCCCGTGACGAGATGATCAAGGCGGTCAAAGACTCGAAGTATCAGATCTTCGCCATCGGTCTCGGCACCGAGCTCCAAGAGTCCGAGGTCAAGGACATCGGCAAGAGCGGTACTGCGATGGCCGGCGACAAGACCAAGGTCGTCGCGGCGTTCGACGCGATCGGCTCCAAGATCGCGGCGGCGACCAAGAGCTACTACCTCCTCTCGTATTGTTCGCCGTCGCGCGCGGGCAAGCACGAGGTCCGCATCGAGGCGACCTTGAAGGCCGGCGCGCCGGCGGAGGCGAGCGCCGAAGGGAGCGCGGCATCTGGCTCGGGGAGCGCGAGCACGTCGTCGAACGCGAAATCGAGCGGCGATCGTTCGGGCAGCATGACGAGTGAGTTCAACGCGCAAGGCTTCGGCCCCGGCTGCGACCCGAACACCCCTCCGCGCTTCGACGTTACGAAGGGGGACGCGCTCGCACCCAAAAAGAAGAGCGACGACGACGACGAGGACAAGAAGAACGACCACAAGAAGGCCGCGCCGAAGAAGCCGTCAAGCCCGTCGCCGAGCCTTCCGCCCCCGCCGCCGCCCGCGCCCAAACCGCCCACGCAGCCGCAAGATTTTACCCCCTGATTTGTGGCAATGATTCGTCGGATCGCGGAAGAATTGCCCCGCGGCTCGCTCGAAGGTTCTGCTACGTTTCGGGCGCGTTCCGATGCTCCGACTCCGTACCGTTCGCCAGAAGCTCATCGCGCTCGTCGGCCTGTCGCTCATCGTAAGCTGCGCGGCGCTCTTCGTCTTGCGCTGGATCCTGCACGAGCAGCTCACCCACGAAACCGCGGCGCGCGTCCAAGCGGGCGAAGAAGCGTTCGAGGCTGACGTCGAGGAGGAGACGGGCGACCTCGAGATCGTCGCGCACGTGCTCGGCACGAGCAACGGCATCCGCGACGGCGTCCACACCGGCGACGTGGCGAGGGTGCGGCGCATCGCGCAGCGCTTCTTCGATGCCTACCCGAACATGGACATGCTGTTCGTGAACGCGGACGGCAAGATCATCACGCAGCTCGGCTGCGAGGCCCCGCCCGACACCATCGAGGCAGTCGGAGAGGCCAGCGATGCCATCCACGGTAATGCCTTCCGTGGCCTGCTCGACCACGGCTGCGAAAAGCCCGGGCCCAAGGTGCCGCCCGCGTACACGATCGCGACGCCGATCGACGGCGGTGGCGCCATCATCTTGTGCCTGCCCTTTAGCCCGGACCTGCTCGAAGACTCGGCGAAGAAGCTGCACATGCAGCTCTCCCTCGTCGCGCCGACGAGCAAGATCATCAGCGCGACGAAGCGCTATCCAATCGGCGCCGGCCTCCGCAAGGCGAAGGATTTGTCGATCGTCCACTTCAAGTCGCAGTGGTGGATTTCGGGTCGTTTTCAACCCGACAAGCTCAAGGGACCGAGCGGCGCCTACACGGTCGTCGCCGCGCTCGACGTCACCGAGCTCGAAGCGGTGATCCGGCGCAACATGGCGCTCGCGTTCGGCTTGATCGGGCTCGCGTCGCTGATCTCGCTCGCCTTCGCCTGGCGCCTCGCGTCGGTCATGTCGAACGCGCTCTCGCGCGTGAGCCTGGCACATCGCAAGCTCCACGAGCTGGCCGAGTACACGCACGTAACCGGCGTCACGACCGGTGACGAGCTCGAGGAGCTCGCCGACGGGTTCAACAGCATGGTCGAAGGGCTCCAAGAGCGAGACCGCATGCGCAACACCTTCGGTAAGTACATGACCGCTTCGGTCATGGAGCATCTGCTCGCCGGTAAGGTGCAGCCTGGCGGTGAGCTCTTGCCGGTGACCATCCTCTTCTCGGACATCCGCAGCTTCACGACCATCAGCGAGAACATGGACGCCAAGGCGCTGGTCGCGCTGTTGAACGAATATTTCTCCGAGATGGTCAGCATCGTCATGCAAGAGGACGGCGTCGTCGACAAGTACATCGGAGACGCGATCATGGCCGTCTTCGGCGCGCCAGTCGGGAGGCCCGACGACCCCGTCCGCGCGGTTCGAGCGGCCGTCCGGATGCGCGAGGCGCTCGCCAAGCTCAACGTCAGCCTCAAGGCGCGCGGCATGCAGACGCTCCGTACCGGCATCGGGATCCACACCGGTGAGGTCGTCGCCGGGAACCTCGGCAGCGAAAAGCGCATGGAATATACGGTCATCGGAGATGCCGTGAACCTCGCGTCGCGGCTCGAGAGCGCGACCAAAGAGCTGGGGGTCAACGTCCTCATCAGCGAGGACACCTACGAGCTCGCCAAGGAGATCGTCGTCGTGCGCGCGGTGAAGGAGCTCCACGTCAAGGGACGCGGGAAGCCGGTCATGACGTACGAAGTGCTCGGTTTGAAGGGCGAGGAGCTGTTGCCTGAGGACGTCCTCCCCCCGCCGTCGACCAAGGACGCGTAGACGCCCGGAAAAAGGCGCTCTTCCGAGGTCCTGATATACTGCCCGGCAGATGAACCGGGCGAATGACCGTTCCGATCCGCCGAGCGCGCCTCCGCTCATGCTCGGCCGATACCGATTGCTCGAAGAGCTGTCGGAGAACGGCGTCGGTGTGCTTCATCTCTCACGGCTCGACGGGCCGAACGGGATGCGTTGGGCGGCGGTCCGGTGCGTTCATCCGCACCTCGCTTCGGACCCGGTCTACGTCCGCGATTTTTACGACGCCGTCCGCGCGTCGGCGAGTATCCGCCATCCAAACGTGGAGGCGACCCTCGACGTCGGCGAGACCGACGGCACCCTCTGGGTCGCGAGCGAATACCTGAACGGAGAGCGTGCGGCGCACCTCGTGAGCCGCGCGGAGATCGCGGAGACGGGCGTCGCGTGGGACGTCGCGTGTCGCATCATCGGGCAGGCTGCGCTCGGCGTCGATGCGATCCACGCGGCGCATCTGCAACGCGGGGCGCCGCTCGAGCTCACGCATGGCCGGCTCACGCCGCGACAGCTCTTCGTGAGCTACGAGGGGGAGACGAAGATCCTCGAGGCCTGCGTCCCGCGGCGCGTGTCGGGGATCTCGTCCGACGTCCTGCCGTACATGGCGCCGGAGCAGGTATGGGGTGAGCCCACCGACCGCCGCGCTGACGTGTTCGCGCTCGGCGTCGTCCTCTGGGAGATGTGCGCCGGCCGTCGGCTCTTTCTCGGAGACGACGACGACGCCACGCGCGCTCTCCTCGACAAACATCACGTCCCACGGCTCGAGACGCACGTGCGCGGGATGCCCGCGCGGGTCGACGAGGTGATCGCGCTCGCGCTCGCAGAAGATCCCCGGCACCGTTATCCGACGGCGATCGACCTGGCGCATGCGCTCGACGAGGCGCTCGTGGGCGAGTCGCTCGTCGTGACCGACTACGACACCGGGCGCTACATGAAGGCGCTCTTCGCCGATCGCTACGCGGCGCGGGAAGAGCGGCTTCGTCGCGCCGCTGACGCGACTGAGATCTTCCATCGCTCGACCTTGCCCTCGAGCCGGCCACCGCCTGCGGCGTTGGCGCCGGTCTCTCGCCGCAACTCGATCCCGCCGCCGCAGCTTCCGCCGAAGAGGCGCATCCCGAGCGCACCCGAAACCATCCGTGACCTCGAGAGCGTGCACGAGGCAAAGACGGTCGAAGGGATTTCGCTCGAAAACTACCTCGAGTCGAACGAGAACCCGACCGCGATCCTGAGCGAGAAGGAGCGCAAGTTTCTCCTCGCCGAGTCGACCCCGGAGAGGGCGACGACCGACGAGAGCGAGACGGCGATCCATCGGGGCGCCCAGCCGAGCATGGAGTTCATCGACTCGACCGAGATCCAGGCGGTCAAGGGGCCGACCGCGCATCTCGAGCTCGCCGACATCATGGACGACGAGGAGCCGGCGCCGGAGGCGTTCTTCCGAACCGGCGAGAACGAGACAAACATCGGGCCCGCGCCGATGGCAGCGGCGCTGCCGGTCCCCGCCGCGGTCGTGCGCCAAGGCGGCTACCGTGGGCGTATCTCGTCGATCCCGCCGCCGAGCTCGGGCGCGCTCGAGCAGCCGCCGACGGTCGAGATCAACGCGACGCCGCCGCCGATGAGCGCGGTCGACGCGGCCAATTACGTGAACGATCCGGCTCACTACGCGAGCGACGGGTTCTTCCGCGCTGCGCCCCCGCGCACGAGCTATCCGCCGCCGCCGCCGATGCCGCACGCGGGTCAGACGTACATGATCCCGCCGGTCAAAACGAAGACCGAGCTCTCGACCGTGATGTGGCTCTTCGTGCTCGCGTGCTTGGCGGTATGCGTCGCGCTCGTCTTCGACGTCTGGTCGCGCTCGAACAACGCACGCGCGAACCAGGTCATGGAATCGGTGCCACCCGCGGTGGCGTCGTCACCGGCGGCGCTCACGACCGCGCCACCGCCCAGCGGTGTGGTGAACGCGTCGGATCTACCGATGGCGACGACCGGGGTCGTCCCGCACACGAAGGGGCCGAAGTCGCCGCCGACCGTCCACACCGTTCCACATCCGCACCCGCGCGCACCTTCGCCGCCGGTCACGCACGACGTGGCGCCGAGGCCGACCCCTACGCCAGTTGCGGCGAGCGGCGGCACCGGACTTTTGACCGTGATCTGCACCCCCGCATGCGACGACGTGCTCGACGGCAACACGTCGCTCGGTCCGTCGCCGGTCTTCAAGGCGCAGGTCAAGGCTGGGACGCACAAGATCACGCTGAAGACGAACGATCCGCCGGCGAGCAAGGTCGTGTCGGTCACCGTGCCGGTCGACGACACGACCGTGCTCAAGCAGCAGATGGCCGGAGACTGACGAGCGCGGCGGCGCACGCCCCCCGATTCTTCGTCAGTGCTCGGTTGGCGTCGCTTTGCCGCGTGAGGTTCGAAAGATCATGACGACGTAGCTCGCCGACAACGCGATCGCCGGAAGAAACCACGTCATGGCGACCGCGAGGCCGTGCGCGCCGCTCGCGGTTTGGGCCGCGTCGAGCGAGTGCTCTGGCGCGATCGTCGACCGTAGCAGCGTCGGCGAGAGCGCGGCGGCCGCGGCGAGCAGTGTCCCGGCGAGAAAGCACGACGAGCCGAGGAAGCCTCGCAGCTCCGAAGCGCGCCCGTGGAGCGACTGCACGACGAGCGCCGCGCCGAGCACAGCTCCGAGCGCGAAGACCCACGCAGCCGGCCGCGTCACGAACGCATGCGCCGCTTCCGGGTTCACGGCGACCGACGTCACCGCGACCACGACGTCGAGCACGGCGCCTGCGATGAGCAGACGCTTCGCGAGGACCGTGGCCCGCGCGGCCATCGCCCCTTCGGTCTTCCACCGCAAAAAGAGCGCCGCATGCAGCCCGAGCGCGACGACGGCAAAAAGCCCGACGGTGCACGTGTACGCGTCGAGCGCGCCGGCGTCGGACGACGGCATCAAATGGGTGAAGAGCGGCGCGCTGAAGAACCCGTCGGCGTCGAGCGGAACCCCGCGTACGACGTTGCCGAATGTGGCCCCGAAGACGAACGCGAGGAGCGTCGAGGCGACCGCGAACGTGGCGTCCCAGAACGACGCCCACATCGCGTCGTTCACCTGACCGCGCAGCTCGATCGAGAGCCCGCGGAAGACCAGCAGCCACAATACGATCATGAGCGGCATGTAGAAGCCGCTCGTGGCCGACGCGTAGGCGTGCGGGAACGCGAAGAACAAGAGCCCGCCGGAGGCCACGAGCCAGACCTCGTTGCCGTCCCAGAGCGGTCCGATCGCCGCCAGCACCGTCCGCCGTTCGACGTCGGTCTTCGCCACGAGCAAGTGCAGCGTGCCCGTGCCGAAATCGAAGCCGTCGAGGACGACGTACGTCGTGAGCATCACGCCCAAGATCCAAAACCAGATGAGCGGCATCATGCGGGCACCGCCTTCGTTGCGCCGTGGGCGGGGACCGGCCCGCGCAAAATCTCACGCCCGACCAGGATCAAGAAGAGGACGCCGACGACCAAGTAGAGTCCGAGCCAGCCGATCAGCGAGAACGCGACCGTCCCGGACGCGAGCTCCGGCGAGACGCCCGCGGAGGTCCGCATCAACCCGTAGACGAGCCACGGTTGACGCCCGAGCTCGGTGGTCATCCAGCCCGCCGTCGTCGCGATGTAGGGAAAGGGGCAGGCGAGCATGACGATCCAGAGCAGCCACCGCGATTCGGTGAGCTTCTTGCGAGCGAGCTGCAAACTCGCGAGCGCCGCGATCGCGAGCAGGATCGTGCCGAGGCCGACCATCACATGGTAGGCGTAGTAGAGGAGCTCGACGTTGTCCGGCCACTGGTCCTTCGGGATATCATCGAGGCCGCGCACCGTCGCGCCGAACGAGCCATAGGAGAGAAGGCTCAGCACCCACGGCACCTCGATGGGGTTGTCGATCCTGCGCGCGGGGACGTCAGGCTGACCGATGAGCACCATCTCCGCGTGGTCGCCCGACGCGAACTTCGCCTCCATTGCGGCGAGCGCGGCGGGCTGGTACTCCGCGACGAGCTTGCCGCTGCGATCCCCGGTCGGGAATATTTGCAAGATGCACGCAATGAGGGCGGCGATGACGCCGACCTTGAGCGAGACGCGCGCGACGGTCTCGTGCTGCCCGCGCAAGGTCCAGAACGCGCCGACGGCGGCGACGACGAACGCGCCGGTGATGACCGCCGCGCACATCGTGTGGAGGTACTGCCAGAGCGCCCATGGGTTGGTGAGGTACGCCCACACGTCGACGATCTCGAGCGCGCCGCTCGCCATGACGCCATGGCCGACCGGATGCTGCATGAACGCGTTGGTGACGATGATGAAGTAGCCGCTCGCCCACGAGCCGGCGCAGAGCACGCAGGCCACCAAGAAGTGACGCTCGGGCCCGAGCTGCTTCTCTTTGAATAAAAACAGCCCCAAAAAGGCCGATTCCGCGAAGAACGCGAACATCCCTTCGAGGGCGAGCGTGAGGCCGATGACGCCGCCGGCATAGTCCGAGAAGCGCGCCCAGTTGGTGCCGAACTGGAACTCCATCGGGACGCCGGTCACGACACCGACCAAGAAATTGATGCCGAAGATGCGCGCCCAGAAGCGCGCCGCGTCGTCGTACTTCGCTTCGTGCTTCTTCAGCGCGAGGCCCTTCAAGATCACGATGACGAGCGCGAGGCCCATCGTGAGCTGAGGGAACAGGTAGTGGTAGGTGATCGTGAACGCGAACTGAAGCCTGCTCCAGCCCGCCGGGGTCATACCCGGATTGTGAGGACGTCGCGCTCGCGGCGACAAGGGCCGCGAGCGCGTCTCCGTGTCTTTTGCGAGGGCTACTTCGCGGACTCAGCCGGTTCGGACTTGACCCGTGATTTCTGCGTGAATTCGCTCGAGAGGCGGTCGAGCGCCTTCGCCGTGAGCTCCAACGTCTTCGCGCTTTGCTCGAGCGCGGCCGTCCCGAGCTTCAAGCCGTAGGCAGCCCAGGCGAACCCGAGCTCGAGGACGGTCCCGGTGAGCCCTCCTTCCTTCGGCGGCGTCAAGGTCTCGGTGGTGGCATTCGATGGGGTCGTGGTGGTCGTGGTCATGGCTCTCTCCTTCGTTCAGCCTTTCGGCAGACAAACGTCACAGACGAAAATGCGTACGTTCTTGGTTTTGCCCGGCTGAGGATCGGTCAACCCCATATGAGCATGCGTCCCCGCCGGCATCTCCTTGCGGCATTTGGCGCATGACGCGCCTTGCGCGAGCGTCACTGCTTGGAAGGCGAAGACGTCCTTCAGCGGATCGAAGAGGACCTTCTTCCTGAGCCTCTGACGCTCCTTTTCGAGCTGGCTCGCCGCCTTCTTCAAGCGCCCTTCGACCGTCATTGTTGCGGCGTCCGCCACCTCAAGCGCGTCCTCGAGGATCGTGCGCACGAGGTTCGAGACCGGCACGCGCAGGTTCTCGGCGAAGCGTTTGAGCTCTTGCTCCAGCACGGCCGGAACGCGCGTATGCAGCACGCGCTCCTTTCTCTCGCTCTCGGCCGCGTCGGCCTTCGAGCGCTCCGAGGCGCGAGCGGCATCGCTCTCGGATGACGCCTCGGGATCGGCGCTTCGCGAGGAGCGGGATGAATCACGGGGCAGTTCTTGTGTCACGACGTGATACGTAACACCGATGTATCACGCGTCAAGGGAGGCTGATTTTTCGGAGTGTCGTTCGTGATACGGATCTCGGTCCATGGCTGAGCCCGAAGCGCCTTCGACCGAGGACCAGCCGATTGATCTCCCGGCGCTCGCCGCCGCGCCTGCCGAGCGTCGCTTGAAGCTCGTCTCGCGCGCGAACGCGTTCGAGATCATCGGCGCGACAGCGACGCCGCGCATCGACGACCTCTACTTGAAGCTCCTCGCGGCGCCTTGGCGCTGGACGATCGGGCTCATCGTCGTCTTCTTGCTGGGTCAGAACTTCCTCTTCGCGATCGCCTACTGGCTCTCGGGCGGCATCGACGGGACGACCACGCTCACCAACGACTTCGCGCGCGCGTTCTTCTTCAGCGTCGAGACGCTCGGCACCATCGGCTACGGCACGATGTACCCGACCAACATGCTCGCGCACGTGCTCGTCACGATCGAGAGCATCACGGGCATCTTGTCGATCGCCCTCATCACCGGCGTCATCTTCGCCAAGTTCTCCCGCATCCGCGCGCGCGTGCTCTTCTCGCGCCTCGTCTGCATCTCGCTCGTCGACGGCGTGCCGACGCTCATGCTCCGCGTCGCCAACGAGCGCGGCAACTACATCGCCGACGCGACAATCACCGTCACCGTCCTCCGCGTCGGTCAGACGCGCGAAGGGCACACCCTAGCCCGGATGCAGGATCTCAGGCTCACGCGCGACCGCTCACCGGCGTTCACGCGCACGTGGCTCGTCATGCATCCGATCACCGTCGACAGCCCGCTCTACGGGATGACGCCCGAGTCGCTCGCAGCGGCCCGCGGGGAGCTCATCGTCGCGTTCGGCGGCGTCGACAACGTCTCGAACCAAGGCATCCACGTCGTCGACTCATACTTGGACGACGAGATCCTCTGGGGCCACCGCTTCGTCGACATGATGATCATGGGACCGAGCGGCCGCGGCGCGGTCGACATGACCAAGTTCCACATGAGCGAGGAGCTCCCTGCGACCGGAGATTTCCCCTACGGGCGCGCCGCCTCCTGACCCGGGGCACGCCCGTAAAACACTCCCGCGTTCAGCGTCGCGATGCCGTGCTGCGATGGTGTTACTCGTCGCTCTTGACGACCTCGCCCTGCTGAATCCAGAAGGTGTGGGTCACGACGATCTTTGCGCCAAACGCGTTCTTTCCGCGATAGGTCGAGGTGACGACCCAGTGCATGCCTTGGGCAAAAGGAATAGTTGTGCGAACGTGCTCATAGCTATCAGGGTCGTTCATACGCTCCTTGATCGACGTCTCGACGGCGCGCACTGACCCATCCCACGCGGAGTTGACTGGCATCGGTCCTCGAAGGTCATCGACCAGGGCCGCTGCGGCCTGCTCCCTTTCTTCCTTCGCGGCGGCTCTCGCGTCGTCCGCCGCTTTCTTCTGCGCAATGCGATCGAGCTGCGGCTGAATTTTCTGGTGAATGGCCGTCACCTCGGTGTCGAGATCGGTGTAGTCCTTCGTCGTCACGACGCTTGTTCCAGCAACACGATTGAGCGCTGCGCGCGCACTGTTGAGAGAGCTGTCGGAGGCTTCCCACTGGCTCCGTCCCGCCTTGTTCAATGCCGAACGTAGGTTGCCTTTAACCTCCGTCGCAATCGCCGGAAAGGCATCAAGCGCTGCAGCCTCGCGGGCTGCGCTCTCTGCGGCGGCCTGTGCTGCTGCCGCTTCGTCCGTTGCTTTCTCGAACGCGACTTGTCGCGCGTCTACGTTCCGCTGAGCCATGGAGATGTCGGCCGCTCTATTTGCCGGACACACGCTCTTGGCCCCATCCAATGCCTTATGCGCAGTCGAGAAATCGTTTTGAGCGAGCGCAGCGGCCGCCCTACTTTGATTCGAAGCGCACTCGCGCGCAGCTTTATCCGCCTGGGCGGCGCGAGCCGCAACGGACGTAAAGCCACCGAGCACTGCAGTGCCCATCAACACCCACGCGGCGCCGTACCGGCGAAGAACGGCCGAGACTCTGTCGACAGGCGGTGAGAAGTCTTTGAACGCGCCCGTCGTTGCGAACGCGGCGGACGCGATGCCACCCACGATTAGAAGCACGGCCGCGGCTGTCGACGAGCTTCCTAACCCAATGAAGACGGTGAGCGCCGCCATCGAACAGCCGATCCAGCCGAGGCCGATTCCCGCTTTGCTCGCAAAGGTCGCTCGGTACATGTGAGGTGACGCTTCGGCTTCGCGAAGAATTTTTCGTCCGAGCCAGATGGCGGGTATGCCGGTGATTGGACCAACAGCGAGCGCGCACAGACCAAAGATGAACGCCGTATTTTCTGACGGATGAACGCGCGGTCCGAGGGGCGCCGTCGGACCTGGTCCGTATCCAGGCGCGTAACCGTACGCGTTGCTCGGGACCTGTACCTGTGGATATGGCGGCTGCCCGTACTGGCCTTGCTGTGGGCTCCCGTAGTGACCTTGCTGCGGATATCCGTGTTGACCGTTTCGCGGCTGACCGTAGCTCATGAATTCCTCCCCTTGTGCGCCGCGCGCTTGCGGGTTTCGGGGCAGACACGCGCAGTGACTAGACGTTGGAACGGCGTTCGAAGCTTCCGAGTTAACAGACGCAGCCGATTTTTCGCGAAGTGGCGTCGCAAGTCGTTTCGCGCGAATCCAACGTTCTGCGGCTTTCGTTCCTAAGCGCTCAGCAGCCGCTGAGCGCCCGAGTCGACGAGGCCACCGACGTCCACGCGTTCCTCGCCGGGACGCCGGCAATGGGTGGGTGCGCGCCGGAGCGCTGAGCTCCAGGCATCGCCGGCTCGCCGACGTTTGCCGACGGAGCACGACGGCCTTATGGAAAGACCATGGCCGATTCGATCTTCCCGATACCCTCGAGGAGCTCTCGCAGAAACGGCATGAGCTCGCACCGAGCCCGGAACGCGCGCTCCTTAAGCTCAGCAAGGGCGCACGCGACCCCGTGCCCGTCCTGAATCAAGGGTCGCGATGAGCGTCGTCGACCGCATGGTGGCCAGAGCACGCCGGTTGCGTCCGGGTAGCTTCGCGCTGGTGATGGCGACGGGCATCGTGTCGGTCGACGTCACTCAGCACGGCATGGCGTGGCTGGGTCGCGCGCTCTTTTGGCTGAACCTGGTCGCATACGCGTGGCTGTTGCTGCTGAGCGGCGTGCGACTGGCGCGTTATCGTCACGAGGTAGCTGCGCAATTCGCCACGCCCGGGCGCGGAGCGGCGTTTCTCACGACGGCCGCGGCGACCTGCGTGCTCGGCACGCAGTGCATGCTGGTGGTGCATCTGCCAATTGGCGCGTGTGCTTGCCGTGCTCGGCGCCGTGTTCTTGACGGGGCTGATCTACCTGTTCTTCTTCGTCACCATGGTGCGACGACACAAGGCACCCTTTAGCCACACCATCAACGGTGGTTGGCTCGTGGTGGTGGTCGCGATGCAGGCGCTCGCTGTGTTGATCGCGCTGCTGGCGCGCGAGGGCACATCGGCGACTCACGAAGACCTGCTGCTCTTCGCGATGTGCCTCTATCTGATCGGGTGCGCGTGGTATCTCATCATCATCACGCTGGTGGTGTACCGCATGGTGCTCTTGCCGCTCCACGCGCGTGAATTCACGCCCCCGTATTGGATCAACATGGGCGCGCTGGCGATCAGCACGCTCGCCGGCAGCTCGATCATCATGACTGCCCCGAATGGCCCGCTCGCGGATCTCCTGCCGTTCGTCAAGGGGTTCACGCTCTTTTACTGGGCCAGCGCGACCTGGTGGATCCCACTTCTAGTGATGCTAGAGGTATGGCGGCTCGGGTGGAGTAAGACGCCGGTCGTGTACGAAGTTGACGATTGGGACATCGTATTTCCGATCGGCATGTACACGGTCAGCACGTTCGCGCTCGCGCACGCCATCGGTGAGCTGCGTCTGCTTCCGATCGCTGCGGTCGGCGTGTACGTCAGTCTGACGGTGTGGGCGGTGGTGACCATCGCGATGCTGCGCCGGCTGCTGCACCGGCCTCGAGCGATCACCAGCTGACGGCCCGCGCTCCAGATCGAGGAGCCTGGGCCGCTCGAACGGCTTTCGACTGCGGTGATCGCGAGAGGGCGCTCGCGCCGCGCGCTACTTCCACGTCAGCTTGAAGTGGATGCCGGTCGGCGCACGCGTGAACGACACGTGCACATCCTTGCGGTCCAGGTACTCCATGACCGCCGCGATCCCGGCCGAGAGCCCGGTCGCGTCGTAGTCCGACAGGTCGGGGTAGCCGCGGACCTCGAGGTCGGTCGAAAAGGGCGACGACTGCATGACGACGAGCGCGCCCCGGTCGAAGGTCTTCGAATAGAGGATCGGCGCGCGTTTGACGATCGCGCCGTCGGACACCTTCGAGAGGAGGAAGCGCCAGAACTTCGGGATCGTCTTGCCGACCGCGGCGTGCACGACCCACTTCTGGAAGTCGAGCGGCGGGCGACCGACCGCCTCGGCGATCGCGTTCTTCGCGAGCATCGCGGTCGTCCCGTCGAGCCACGAGACGGCGAGGAGCTCGGAGATGTCGGTATCGAGCGGGGGAGGGAGCGAGGCGAGAGCGCGGTCGACGACGTCGCTACCGTACTCTTTGCGTGCGACCTCGAGCTGCTCGAGGATGATGCTTCCAGCGACGCGGATCGGCTGCTTCATCGGCTCGTCAACAGCGTAGAGCAAAATGAACGAGGGATGGGGACGGCCAGCATCACAGTGGCCAGGCCGAAGCCCGACGTTGCCCCCCAGGCTCGAGGCGCCTTCATCCTTCGAACGGGGTCGACGGCAGCCCGGCGACGTCACAATCGACGGCAAATAGGCTGCCAGAGAGGGGCGCTTTGCGGAGGTCGGCCGCCGACAACGTCTCGCGTGCGGTCGTGACGAAGAGCGTCTTGCCCTCGGGGCCACCGAACGTGCACGAGGTGGCGCGGGGGACCGGCAGCTCGAGGGTTCGCTCCAACGCGCCGTTCGGATCGTAGCGGCGAATCTGTCCAAGCCCGACGATGTTGCTCCAGACGAACCCCTCGGCGTCGACCGTGAGGCCATCGGGAAAGCCGCCCGCGCTTCGGTCGTGCTCGTCGAGCGCGGAGAAGGTGCGCCGGTTGGTCACGTCTCCCGTCTCGAGGTCGAAGTCATAGGCGAAGACGCCGTAACGAAAGCTCTCTGTATAATACATGGTTCTGCCATCGGGGCTCCAGCCCGTGCCGTTGGAGCAGATGACGTTCGACACCTTCGTCTCGACGTGACGTCGGGCGTCGAGGCGAAAGAGGTGACCGGCGGGCGCCGACCACTCCTTGGCGTCCATCGTCCCCGCCCAATAGCGTCCTCTCGGGTCGCATTTGCCATCGTTGAAGCGATTTTGCGGCAATTTCGCCTCGACCGAGGTGATCCTCTCGAGCACTTCGGTCGCCGGATCGTAGAACGCGAAGTCCTTCTCCAACGTGAGGACGAGACCGCCCGAAGCGCGGAGCGCAAGCGAGGTGACGATCTCGGGAAGCTCGAACGTCTCGTTCGTCCCGAGCACGGGGTCGAAGCGATGGATCTTCTTTCCCTGAATGTCGACCCAATACAAGCGTGCTTCGCGGGGATGCCACGTCGGACACTCCCCGACCGTCGCCTTCCACTCCAAGACGCAGCTGGGCTCACCGCACTTCACGACGCCGCCAGCCTTCCGACCAGATGCTCACCGACCCGCAAGGCGTTGGCGATGATCGTCAGCGACGGATTGACCGCGCCGCTCGACGCGAAGAAAGAGCCGTCGACGACGTAGAGGTTGTCCAATTCGTGCGCCTTGCAGTGGACGTCGAGCACTGATTGGGCCGGGTCGAGGCCGAAGCGGAGCGTGCCGTTTTGATGTCCGACCCCCTCGAGCGGAATGCGCTTCTTCAAGTAAGCGCGGAGGTGGAGCCAGTGCTCGGCGTGACCCAAGGCCTTCAGCGTGGCGATCCATTTGTCGCGCAGGCGCTCGAACGACTCGACGTTGTTGGGCGTGTATTCGAGCCGCACCTTGCCATCTACCAACCGCACGCGGTTGTTCGGGTCTGGCAGATCTTCGGTCGTGAGCCACCACGGGACCGCATGGGTCGTCATGAGATCGAGGACGAACGTCGGGGTCAACGGTGGCGCGTCGTCCTTCATCATCTCATGGTGGAACGAGCCCACAGGTTGGATGTTCCCCATGGGAAACGGGTAGTCGGCGTCGCCGAAGTAGAAGTCGTTGAGCGTCAACGTCTTCATGTAGGAGGACGGGTTGGGTTTTTTGCCGATGGCCAAGATGGCGTCTGCTTGATGGAACATGAAGTGACGTCCCACCATGTCCGAGCCGTTGGCGAGGCCGGTCGGATGCCGGTCGCTCGCGCTCGCAAGAAGAAGCGCGGCCGAATTGATCGCGCCGCAGCACACCGCCACGATGTCACCGCGGAACGTTGTCGTCGTCTTTCCAACGCCCACCTCGGCCTCGACGTGCTCGACGGCGGTGCCGGTCGCGTTGGTGACCAGGCGCGTGACTCGAACGCCCGTTCGCAGAGTCACGTTCGGCAAGTGCATGATCTTTCGGATGCAGTTGATGTCCGAGTCGGATTTGGCGTGGAGCAGACACGGGTAGCCGTCGCACGTGTCGCAGCGGATGCACTTGCTCTCGACGCGGTCGGCCTCGTTGAGCTTGAGCCCCAGCGGGCAAGGGAAGGGCTTGAGCCCGGCGTTCTCCAAATCCTGCTGAATCTCCTGCATCCGCGGCTCGTTCGTGATCGGAAGATAGGGATAGGGCTCCGAGCGCGGCGCCTCGGTCGGGTCGATGCCGCCCTGCCCGTGGACGCAGAAGAGCTTCTCGGCCTGCGTGTAGTACGGCTCCATCTCCGCATACGTGATGGGCCACGCGGGGGAGATGCCACCCTTGTGGTGGAGGACGCCGAAGTCCTCGGCGCGCAAGCGGAAGAGAGCCGCGCCGTACACCTTGGTGTTGCCACCCACCCAGTAGCCGGTTCCTGGGTGGAGCGCATTGCCGTCCTTGTCCGTCCACACGTCGTCGGTGTGGTAGCGGTTCTTCAAGAACACCGCCTCGGTGTTCCAGTTGCTCTTCTCCTGGGGAAGAAACGAGCCGCGCTCGAGGATCAAGATGCGCTTGCCAGCCATCGCCAAGTGGTAGGCGAGCGTGCCGCCGCCCGCGCCCGTTCCGATGATGACCACCTCATAGTCTTCCGACATCGGTGCGACTCCTTCGAATGGGTATGACCTGAGCCGCGCGGAGCCTGACGGTTCGATCGCGCGCTCGGGAGAGAGAGTGACCTTAGCCCTCCGTCGTCGCGCGCGCGCGCAAACAACGCCAGCGAACACCAGTAAAAATCGCGTAGCCCATCCGACGGCGCGCGCGCCAGCCCAGCCATTGCGCTCGCTGACGCCGCTCGTTTGCCGTTCGTTTGCCGCTCGTCTGATCGGCGTGGTCACGCTCGCGTCGTCCGAACCTTTCACCGATGTAATGCTCGCGAAAGAGTGCCGCAGAGGCGTGACCGCATGCTGCTCCTGTCCCGCGATCTCCGCGGACCATTCATTGGAGCTCACGCCATGCAGATCAATCCGCAAGTCCCGTCGCCGCTCAGCTCGCAGAACGGAGCGCTTCCGCACCGTCCCCGCGTCCCGATAGCGGCACGCGGTACCCATCCGACCATCCAGTCCATCGAGGAAGACGTCGCGCGTCACGGAAGCTGGGTCGTGCCCCTCCAGCAGGAGGTCGGTCGCGTGATCATCGGGCAACGCGCGCTTATCGAGAGGCTTCTCGTGGGTCGACATGCTTCCGGCCGACATCGTCGGGACGCTGATCTACAACCCGCGTGACGGCGACTTCGTCACGAAGAAGGGGCCCGTGTTTTCGAATTTCGTGCTCGCCGACGAGATCAATCGCGCGCCAGCCAAGGTGCAGAGCGCGTTGCTCGAAGCGATGCAGGAGCGGCAGGTGACGCTCGGTGATCAGAGCTACCCGCTGCCGGTGCCGTTCATGGTCATGGCGACGCAAAATCCGGTGGAGCAAGAAGGGACCTACCCGCTGCCGGAGGCGCAGGTCGACCGCTTCATGATGAAGCTGTCGGTCGACTATCCAAATCGCGGAGAAGAGCGCGCCATTTTGGATGCGATGGCCACGAGCGAGCCGCAGCTGCACGTTCAGCCGGTCGTGAACGTCGCCGAGATCACCGAGGCGCGACGTGTCGTCAATCGCATCTACGTCGACGACTGCATCAAAGACTACGTCGTCGATCTGATCAGCGCGACCCGCAAGCCCGATCTCTACGGCTTGCCGATCGGACCGCTCATCCAATACGGCGCCTCACCCCGCGCGACGATCAATCTCACGCTCGCAGCGAAGGCCTACGCGTTTCTTCATGGCCGGGGGTACGTGACGCCGCTCGACGTGAAGCTGCTCGCGCCCGATGTCCTCCGCCATCGCCTCGCGGTGACCTACGAGGCGGAGGCCGAAGGGGTGAGCTCCGACCAGCTCGTGCAGCGCATCCTCGAGACCGTTCCGGTTCCGTGAGAGAGGACCGTGACGACCATGGACCAAGCTCAAATGCGCGAGATGGTAGCGAAGGTGCGGCAGATCGAAATCCGCACCCGCCGCCTCGTCAACGATTCGGTGGCTGGACACTACCACTCGGTATTTCGTGGACGCGGGATCGACTTCGACGAGGTGCGCGAGTACGTGCCTGGTGACGAGGTTCGAACGATCGACTGGAACGTGACCGCTCGGGCGGGGTATCCGTTCGTGAAGAAGTTCCGTGAGGATCGCGAGCTCACCATCATGCTCGTGGTCGACGTGAGCGGATCGTTCGAGTTCGGCTCGACCGCGAAGAGCAAGCGCGAGATGGCCGCCGAGCTCGCGAGCGTGCTTGCGCTCTCTGCCACGCGAAACAACGACAAAATAGGCCTGATTCTCTTCAGCGATCGAATCGAGAAGCACATCCCTGCGAAGAAGGGACGCGCCCACGTCCTCCGCGTCGTGCGGGAGATCCTCGGCGCCGAGCCGCTCGGTCGCGGGACCGACATCGCCGGAGCGCTGCGATTCGCGAGCACGATGACGCGACGGCGGTCGGTCGTCTTCCTATTGAGTGACTTCGAAGGGCCGACCCCCAAGCTCGCCGAGCAGGACGGATTTCGCGATGCCGTCCGCCTGACGCGGCGTCGCCACGACCTCGTCGCGCTCCAAATTTCGGACCCGCGCGAGATGAGCCTACCCAATGTCGGCATCATCACCTTGGAGGATGCTGAGACCGCAGAGCTGGTCGAGCTCGACACGGGCAGCGAGAAAGTTCGCAACCGCTTCGCCGAGCTCGCCAAGGCCCGCCGGCTCGAAACGGTAGGGACGTTGCGCCGCGAGGGGGTCGATTGCCTCGAGCTCGACACGGCGCGTCCGTACTTGCCGCCGCTCCTCGGGTTCTTCCGAGCGCGCGAACGGAGGATGCAGTGAACCCCACCCCCGACGACATCCGCGATATCCATGGTCCGATCGCCATACCCTATTGGTGGATCCATCTTGCCGAAGGCGCAGTGGTCGTCCTTGCGCTCGCCGCGCTCTACGCGACCTACCGGGCGATTCGCCGGTGGTATCGAAAGGAGCACGCGAAGACGGCAGCGCAGATCGCGCTCGAGCGGCTCGCCCGTGCCAAGGACCTCTTGACGACCCAGTCGTCCGCGAAGTTCTCGGCGGAGGTCTCCGATACCGTCCGCGCGTACATCGAAGCGCGCTTCTCGCTCCCAGCCTCGCATCGCACGACCGAGGAGCTCTTCCGTGATCTGGTAGACGCTACGTCGAGCCCGATCGCGAGTCATCGTGAGGCACTCGAGGAGTTTCTCTCGTGGTGCGATCTGGCGAAATTTGCACGGCTCGCGCTCAGCGCCGAAAACGCCGAATCGGTCATCGAGGCCGGTCGGAGCTTCGTGGAGGCCACCGCCGCTCCTGTAGCGAAGGTCGCCTCCCGTCATCGAACGTCGAGCCCGCATCCGAGCACCGCCCAATCGTCGGAGGTCACGTCATGATCCAGTTCGCATCGCCGCATTTTCTCTGGCTGCTCCTCCTCGTGCCGCTCCTCTTGGTGTGGCGCGGTCGGCGGGGGACCGGACCGGCGCTCGGATTTTCGAGCATAACCACCGCGCGCACCGTCTCCCGTGAGGTCAAGTCGCGATGGGGAAGATGGCTTCCGATCGCGCGCACTGTCGCCATCGCGTTCGGCATCATCGCGCTCGCTCGTCCGCAAGTGGCCCATGCCCACACGACCGCGCAGGCGAGCGGCGTCGATCTGATGCTCGCGGTCGACGTCTCCGGCTCGATGCGCTCGCTCGACTTCCAGCAGAATGGCGAGCCGGTCGACCGGCTCACTGTCGTCAAGTCGGAGGTCGCCAAGTTCGTGGCCAACCGCCCGAACGATCGCATCGGAATGATCGCGTTCGCGGGTCGACCGTACTTGGTCAGCCCGCTCACGCTCGACCACGATTGGCTCACGCAGAGCCTGGATCGCGTGAAGATCGGGATGGTCGAGGACGGCACGGCGATTGGCTCGGCCCTCGGCGCGTCGGTCAATCGGCTGCGCGACCAACCGTCCAAATCCAAAGTCGTGGTGCTCCTCACCGACGGCGTCAACAACGCCGGCAGCGTGCAGCCCGAGCTCGCCGCCGAGGCGGCAAAAGCGCTTGGGGTACGCGTCTACACCATCGGCGTCGGCTCACGTGGTGAGGCACCCATGCCCGTCACCGACGACGACGGGACCACGCACGTCGTGATGACCAAAGTCGATGTCGACGAAGCGACGCTACGCCGCATTGCCGACGTCACGGGCGGGAAGTTCTTCCGCGCCACCGACACCAGCTCACTCGACCAAATCTATGCCGCCATCGACGGCATGGAGAAGACGACCCACGAGGCCCACGCCTACGAGACCCACGACGAGCGCTTCGCCTTCGCCGCCATTCCTGCCGTTTTCCTGCTCTGCGCCGAGCTCGGCCTGGGCCTGACCCGTTTTCGCCGAATCCCCTGAGGCACCATGCATTTTCATCGACCGATTTTCCTCCTCGTGGCGTTCGTTGTCGGTGCGATCTTGATCGCGCTCTACGTCCACCTCGGCTTTTCCCGCAAGCGCGCTCTCGCGCAGCTCGGTGCGTCGCACTTGCTCTCACGGCTCACGGCGTCGGTGTCGCATTTGAAGCGACGCGTGAAAGAGGTGATGGTCGTCACTGGCGTCATGCTCGTGGTCGTTGCGCTTGCGCGTCCGCAATACGGATCGCGTTGGGAGCAAGCGCATCGGCGGGGCGTCGACGTGCTCTTCGCGGTCGACACCTCCAAAAGCATGCTGACCGCCGACGTGAAGCCGAATCGGCTCGAGCGCGCCAAGCTGGCGGTCCGCGATCTCGTCGAGAAATTCCCCGAAGATCGCGTGGGCCTGGTGGCGTTTGCTGGCTCGGCATTCTTGGAGACGCCGCTGACGCTCGACCACGCCATCTTCGAGCAGTCGCTCGACGGCCTCGACACCACCGTGATCCCGCTCGGCGGCACCAACGTGACGAGCGCCATCGAGGTATCGAAACGAGCATTGGCCGACGACGACCACAAGAAGATCATGATCCTGCTCACCGACGGCGAAGACCTCTCCGGCGATGCCGTCGCTGCCGCACGGACGGCCGCAAAGGATGGGCTCACGATCTACACCGTTGGCGTCGGTACGCCTCGGGGTGAGCTCGTTCCGCTCACGACGAAAAATGGGCAGACCACTTACGTCGAAGACGAAGCCGGGAAGCCCGTGACCTCCAAGCTCGACGAAGGGCTCTTGCGAAGCGTGGCGACCGCCACGGGAGGCAGCTATCGCGCGCTCGGCGACGACGGACGAGGTCTCGAGTCGCTCTACCGGGACGAGCTCGCGTCTCTGCCGCGCTCCGATCTCGCGGCGCGCTCACAGCAAGTGCCGATCGAGCGTTATCAATGGCCACTCGGCCTCGGCCTGCTGCTCCTCGGCGTGGAGCCGCTCATCAACGAGCGACGTCGCACGCGAAAGGCGCGCGTCGCGTCACCTTCGACCGCTTCGTCACCGGCCGTTCGTTCTTCACGGCCTCGGCTTGTCGCAGCGGGTGCGAGCGCGCTCGCCGCGCTGTTGTTCTTCGCACCGATCGCTTCGGCGTCGCCACAGAGCGCGGAGCACGCGTACCACGACGGAAAGTTTGCGAAGGCCCAGGGCGACTACGCCAACGCAGCAAAGAGCTCGCCGAGCGACCCGCGTCTACAGTTCAACCTCGGGACGGCCGCCTACCGAAACGGCGCGCTCGACGACGCCACGAAGGCCTTCGAGGCCGCTCTCCATACCGACGACACGCAGCTGCAACAGCATGCCTATTACGACCTTGGTGACGTGCTCTATCGCAAGGGTCAGGCGACGTTGAAGGACGCCAAGACCGACGAGACGATTCGCACGTGGAAACAAGCCATTTTGAGCTACGAGTCGGGGCTACGCCTCGACGCCAAGGACGCCGACGCGACCTTCAATCGAGACTTCGTGAAACGAAAGCTCGCCGAGCTCGAGAAGAAAAAGCAGGACGAGCAATCCAAGAACGACGAGCAGAAGAAGCAACAAGACAAGAAGCAGCAGGACCAGAAGGGTCAGGGCCAGAAGAAGCCCGGCGACTCGAAGAGTAGCGATGCCAAGGGCAGCGGCTCGTCGTCACCGAACGACGGAGCGAAGGGCGGCGGGGCCGACCCGAAATCTGCGGGCTCGAAAGCTGGCGACTTGAAGGGGCCAGCAAACCCGCAGCCGAACGCGGGCTCTGCAAACGGACAGCCGCCGCAGCCTTCCTCGTCCGCTCCAGGAGGTCAGCCGCAAGCGGGCGAGCCGGGGCCGTCGAAAGGCTACGCCACGGGTGAGCCCGAAGCCCCCGCGGGGCCCGGCGAGCTCTCGAAATCAGAAGCGCGCGCGCTCCTCGACTCCTTGCGCGGCGATCTCCAGATGAAGCCAAGCAAAGCCGCACCCACGACGCCGATGGTCGATCACCCGCAGAAAGATTGGTGAAACATGATTTTCGCGAAACGTAATCACTCGGCAAAACAAGGCCTCTGCGCTGTCCTCGTGGCGTTGGGATCATCGGTAGCGAGCCCAGCGTGGGCGGGTGCGTTGACGCCTCTTGCCTCCACACAGCCTCCCGCATCTCCCGCGCCGAGGACGGCGGCCCGAAGTGGAGCGCGAGCATTCCTGCGGGTCGATGTGCCGAGGTCGAGCGTGTACGTCGGCGAATCGATCCCGGTGACAGTGCGCGCGTACTTTCGCTCCGACACGGGGGTGACCGTGACCGGCCAGCCCACCTTGAACGACGCCACGTTCACGCTTGCGAGCGGCGACTCCGTTCAGGGTACATCTGCGATCGACGGTGTCGACTATCGCGTGCTCACGTGGAAGGACCACCTCGCGCCGATCAAAGAGGGCCACCACGCGCTCAGCATGTCGATCCCGAGCACGCTCGAGTGGCAAGACGCGATCGCGCGGCGCGCGGAGCCCGACGACGCGACCGGCGGCAGGATGGGCGATCCGTTCGGCAACCTGTTCGGTGACGCGTTCGGCGGCGGCGGCGGTGACCCCTTCGCGCAGATGCAGAAGCGGATGCAGCAAATGATGAACGACATGAGCCAGCCGGATTTCGGGCCCGTTCAGAAGCGCGAGGTCACGTTGCGCTCTCCGGACGTGTCGCTCGAGGTCAAGCCGCTCCCGCTCACCGGGCGGCCCGCGGGCTTCAGCGATGCGGTCGGTCACTTCACCCTCTCGGCGATCGCCGACTCGGCCCACGTGCGCGTAGGCGAGCCCTTCAACCTGGCGCTCACCGTGAAGGGTGACGGCAACTTCGATCGGGTGAAGCTCGACGGAGTGCCTGCATCGAGCGACTGGAAGACCTACGCGCCGAGCGCGACGCAAGGAGCTGACGAGAAGAGATTCACGCAGCCGATCGTCGCCTTGCACGCAGGCTCCGCGACAGTTCCGCCGACGTCGTTCAGCTATTTCGACCCCGACGCCGCGACGTACGTGACGCTGAAGACCGCGCCGATCGCGGTCGACGTCTCGCCCGGGAGCGGCGCCGCGGCGGCCTCGAATGGGCAAGTCCCGGACTCGACGTCGGGCCCGACGCTCGCGCCGAACGCCGACGTCCTCGGAAGAACCGTGAAGACGTTGACGCCGCTCTATCTCCGCGCGGGCTTCTGGGAGGCTCAAGCCGTCGCGCTCGCGGTGCTCGTGGCTGGTTTCGCGTTCGGAGCGTACCGCAAGCGTATCGCGGCCGATCCGCATCGCGGCGCGCGGCGCGCGTCGGAGAGGGCACTTCGGGAGCGTCGCGCAGAGATGAGCCACGCGGCCGCGCGCGGAGATGCACCCGCGTTCTTCTCGGCGGCGCGAGCGGCGATTCAGGAGCGGCTCGGCACCAAGTGGAGCCTGGCCCCTGCCGCGATCTCGCTCTCGGAGATCCGTTGCCGGCTCACCGCCGAGGAGGCCGAGAAGCTCGGCCCCATTTTCGATGCCGACGCGCTGCGTTTCTCGGGGCGGAGCGCCGGCGCAACGGACCTCGCCCACTGGAAGAGCGTGGTCGAGAACGAGATCGATCACCTCGCACAGTTGGAGACGTCATGACCTTCGAACGAAAAGCCACACGCTACGCCGTCAAAGCCTCGAGCCTCCTTCTCCTCGTTGCGTCGCTCTTTCTGCTCACCAGCGGCAAGATGGCGCGCGCGGATGAGCCCGTCACGATCGACGCGGCGAATCGCGCCTTCGGTGAGGGCCGGTTCTCCGAGGCCGCGACGGGGCTCGAGCAGCTCGTCCGGTCCGACGGGTTTTCGGCGCCCCTATTGTTCGACCTCGGCAACGCTCGATTGCGCGAAGGCAAGCCCGCGCGAGCCATCGTCGCCTACGAACGTGCGTTGCTGCTCGCGCCACATGATCCGGCCATCGAAGCCAATCTTGCGCTGGCCCGCGCGGACGTCGGCGCCCCCGAGGACAGCGGGATATTGCTTCGGTCGGTGCGGAGCGTCTCGACGAGCGCCTGGGCCTGGATCGCAGCGAGCGGCTTTTGGCTCATGGTGGGTGGGCTCGGCGCCGCTGCCTTTTCGAAGCGCCGTCGTCCGCTCTGGGCCGCGGTCGCCGCCTCTGCCGCTGTCACGGCTGCGACGGCGTTCGGCGCGCTCGCCGTAGAGCACTCCGACCTCGATCGCGCCATCGTCCTCGAGGCCGCACCCGTTCGTGTGTCACCGTTCGAGACGGCGCAGAGCGACTTTTCGTTGTCGCCGGGCACCGCCGTCGAAGCCGGTCGCACGCGCGATGCGTACGTCTTTGTCCGCGACCGAGGCGGTCGCAGCGGCTGGGTTGAAAGGACGCAGGTCGAGCCGATCATCCCATCCGCAACGTGAGAGCTGCAGTCGTCGCGTCCGGGTCGTATACCTCCGATCGATGCGCCTGCTCCTCATCGAAGACGACGAAAAGATCGGCTCGTTCGTCACCCGCGGCCTCGAGCAGGAGGGTCATCGTGTCGACTGGGTCAAGAACGGTGTCGAAGGATTCGCGTCGGCCCGCGCCGGCGACTACGACACCGCGGTCGTCGATCGCATGCTGCCAGGTCGTGACGGGCTGGACCTCGTCCGCGGGTTGCGACGATTGAGCGTGACGACGCCGATCATCGTCCTCAGCGCCAAGAGCGCCGTGGAGGATCGCGTCGAAGGGCTCGAGGCAGGCGCGGACGACTACCTGACCAAGCCGTTCTCCTTTGCGGAGCTCGCCGCCCGCGTCCAAGCGCTCTCGCGTCGGGCCTCGACGGGCGGGGTGCCCACGCGCACGCTGGCGTACGGTGATCTCTCTCTCGATCTCCTCTCACGACGTGTCACGCGAGGGGAGTGTGTTATCACCCTCCAAAATAAGGAATTCTCTCTTTTGGAGTATCTCCTTCGGAACGCGGATCGCGTGCTCTCCAAGACGATGATCCTCGAGCGCGTGTGGGACTACTCCTTCGATCCGCAGACCAACGTGGTGGACGTGCTCGTCAGCCGGTTGCGGAGCAAGATCGACCGGGGGCACGACCAGAAGCTCATTCACACGATCCGAGGCGTCGGCTATGTCCTTCGCAAAGATTGAACGGCTGACGCGCTCGACCAGCGTGCGCCTCACGGCGTGGTACCTCGTCGTGTTCGTGGTCAGCATGCTGCTGGTCGCCGCCGTGGAGACGTCATTCCTCGCGAAGACGATCGATTCGCGCGAGCGCGCCGTGATGTCGGCGCACGTGGCCGAGTACCGGAGTGATGTCGAAGCGGAGGGCGTTTCGGGGCTCGCGCGTGCGGTCGCAGCACACGGGGAGAAGGGCGAGGCGGTGCGCCTTCGAAAGAAGGGAGGCACCACCCTATTCGAGCAACACGCCGGAAATCACCTTCCGATGGAGCAACTATCGAGCATCGGTTGGCGCGTGAGCACGGTGACCATCTCGGACAACCTGGAGCTCGAGGTCGGACGCGACAACGAGCGGCAGCGCGAGCTCCTGCGCGATCTGCGCGCCGACTCGCTCGGGGGGCTCGCAATGACCCTTGTTTTTGGCCTTATCGGTGGCGCCTTGCTCACTCGGCGCACGCTTCGGCCGATTCGTGAGCTCACGGCGACAACGCAATTGATCGCCGCGTCCGGCAACTGGCGGGAGCGGGTGCCGACCCGCGGCGGCACCGACGAGCTCGACCAGTTGGCGAGCCTCTTCAACCGCATGCTGGATCGCAATCAGGCGCTCGTGACGGGAATGCGCGAGGCGCTCGACAACGTGGCTCATGATCTTCGCACACCGCTCGCGCGTTTGCGCGCCAGCGCGGAGCTCGCGCTCCAAGGTGCCGGAGATGCGGCGGCGCTCCGTGAGGCGCTAGCCGACGCGGTCGAGGAGTCGGACCGAGTCTTGACGATGCTGCGGACGTTGATGGACATCAGCGCTGCGGAGACGGGGGTGATGCGGCTCGAACGAGCCTCGGTCGGCGTCGATGAGCTCGCGCGTGAGGTCATCGAGACCTACGAGATGGTCGCCGAAGAGCGCGGCGTAGAGATGGCTGCGCACCTCGAGCCTGCACGTGTCACGGGCGATGCGACTCGGCTGCGACAGCTCCTCGCGAACTTGGTCGACAACGCCCTCAAATATACGAAGGCTGGCGGGCGCGTCGAGATCTCGACGCGTGTCGCCGGTGACGAGGTCGAGATCGTCGTCCGCGACACGGGAGTCGGAATCGCCGACGTCGACGCGCCACGCATCTTCGACCGCCTGTACCGCGGCGACCGTAGCCGCTCGGAGCCCGGATTGGGTCTGGGCTTGAGCTTCGTCAAGGCCATCTGCGACGCGCATAAAGGGCGGATTCAGGTCGACAGCCTAGCCGGCCGAGGGACGACGATGACCGTGGCGTTTCCGAAGCGTTGACGTATGGAGGGGCGTCCGGCTCGCGCGCCCGTGCTCCTCGCTCGAAACGAAAAAGCCCGCTTCGCGAGGTGAAGGACCTCGGGCGAAACGGGCTTCGACGTTCCTTTCGAAACGCGTCGCTTACAGGCTCACTTGTTCTTGGCGTAGACCTGCACCGCGACCGGGCCCGAGCCCGAATTGGCGGCGATGTCGAGCTTGTACTGGACCGGGATCGGGACGATCGGGCAGATCATCGACTTGCCGGAGCCGATGACGGCCTCGTTCGTGTTGATCGTGCTCGAACCGGCGGAGATTGTGTAGAACGGCGGCGAGAGGAGGCTCATCTGGAGCTTCTTCACGCCGACGCCGAGCGGCGAGACGCCGACGACCGTGTAGCACTGGCCTGCTGTCATCGTGACCATCATGCTCTGGTGCTGGCCCTCGGCCATGTTCGCGCTGAACGGAGCGCCCGCAGCGGCCATGCCGGGCGCGTACTTCGCACCGAGCGGCGCGATGAGCGCGCCGACGATCGCGTCTTGTGCACCCGTGGTGGGGGCGGCCGTCGGGGTAGCGGTCGGCGCTGCCGTCGGTTGACCGTTCGCCACCGGAGCGCCCGTGGCTGCAGGATAGCCCGTAGCGGCCGGGTAGCCGTTCTGCGCGGTGGCCGGCGCGTTCGGGTTGTACGTGTTGTACGAGCCGGCGGGCGGCGGCTGCGTGGCGTTCGATCCACCACACGCGATAACGGGGACTACACCGGCAAGAGTGACGAACGAAAGGAACATCGCAGCACGTTTCATGGGGGCGGAGTCTTTCATGCATGCCGCCGCGTCGCAATCGCGATTTGCCGCTAGAAAAGGGCCGTACGCGAAGCTCGTGTCGAGCGCGGCAGCACCGCGCCCGCGTGAGCTGGAACCCCGAAAAACCACGTAGCGTGTCGCGTGCACGCGCGCGGCAGCATCGCGCTCGCGGGGGTGGGACCTTTGCAATGCTGTGTAACGTTCTCGCGTACATGCGCGCGGCTGCACCGCGTCCGCGGGGGTGGGACCCTGCAATGCTGCGTAACGTTCTCGCGTACATGCGCGCGGCAGGGCCGCGCCCGCGTGGGGTGGGGACCCCGAAAAACCACGTTTTTTCGGGGCGGGGCGGCGCGAGCCGCCCCGTGATGACAAGGAAGCCGAATTGATCGGACGGCTTCACCGTCCGATCAGTTCGGCGAAGCGTAGTCGTGCCTCACGAAGCAGAGCCCGTCGGAGCTCAGGTGGCCCTGCGTGCTCTGGTTGTAGGTGGAAAAGTCGTAGTAGTCGCGGAGGCCGGTCGACGGATCCGCTCCGGGCGCGAGCGGGACCGACTGCGGATCGAACGACATCGGCCCGGTGAACCGAGGATGTACGTCGGTCGGCGGATCGATGCAGTAGCGCCAAGCGATCGGATGCCCGGCCGCATCGGTGTACGCGGTGTAGTCGACCCCCCGGGTCATCTCGAGCGTCACCGTCGGCGTCGTCCCGTCCGTGCCTTGACCCGCCACGCGTGCGGCGAGCTGATCGAAGTGCATCGGTGAGTCGTGAAGGACGCTATCCCAGAAGGGGTGATCGGTGTGGACGGTCACCTGGGCGATGACCGACTGATTTGTCTTGAGCGCGATCCCGCGCGCGTGCTCTTCGTCGGTGCTGATCGGCGCCGCTGGATCGTTGTCCGGATTCTGGCAGTTCTCGTACGTCGAAGGCGATTTGTAGCACAGCGAGAATTTCACCACCTTCGGCCAGGTCGCGTATTCCGGGTCGTCGTTGCAGTCGGTGTGGCCGGCGACGGTGCCGCCTTTGAACGTGGCGGTGCCGACGTAGAGGACCGTGCACTTGCTCGCGATCATCGTCTGGTAGTCGGCCTGACCGGCCGAATCGAGGTTCACGTTTTTTGTCGAGCGGCCGTCGCTCGTCTTCGCCGTCGCCGCGATCGTGTCGAAGCCGAACGCGTAGCGCGTGCCGTCGGTCTCGAACGAATCGCCGCAGTCGAGGTTCTGGTTCGAGAGCGCGGCGATTGGAACCGCTTGCTCACCCGCGCCACCTTTGCCCACCAAATACGAGGGGTCTCCGTGCGCGAGGTCGACCGCCCACGGACCATCGACCTCGCCGACGAGCTTGCCGAACTGTGACTGATCGCTCGGTGATTTATCGGGCGTCTCGTTGAGCTTCAGCTTGTCGAGCGTGACGAGGAGCCGATCGAACCTCACGTCCCAACCGTCGACGAACGCCGGACCGCCGTCGTTGACGGGCGGGAACGGGTACCCCGTCAGGGCGAGGGCCTCACCGGAGGCCGCGAAGAGGATCCCGCCTTTGCCTGGGTCGGCCGGCGGCGTGAACGAAGCGAGCGTGCCGGTGGTCCCGGCCTCACCCGGCGTGCTCGTCGACGACGACACGCCGTTCGCGCACGTGCCGCCCGAGCTCGAGCAGGCCGCGCAGAGCGCGACGGCTGCCGCAAAGACCGAGAACGAAGCGATGCGACAGAGCGGACGAGGGCGATGCATGGTCTTGGGTTCCAAGAGGGCAGAGGAGCTCTTACAGCTCGATTGTGCTGACAAACCGCGTTGATTGCATCTTTGCTGCGGCGGCTTCAGCGCGTGAACGTCACCGCATACGGTCCGCCCGACGAGCGAAGCGCGTTGAAGAGCGTGCGGCTCGGCTGATCGCCCGCGTCGTTTGCGAAGGTGTAGAGGTCGCCGTTCTTCGTGAGCTGCGCGAAGTCGGCGCCGCGGAACAGGGCGCGCGGGTCTACGGTGAGATGAACGGTTCCGCCGTCCGCCAGCGCGAGCGCCGCCGGCAAGGTGACGATGCGCTGCTTGCAAATCACGTTGGACGTGGACGACGAGCCGCTCGATTGTCCGAGCGCGATGCTCGCGGCGAACGGGTAGGTGACGGCCGGGCAATTCTTCGTGACGTCGTTCGGGTCCGCGAGCGTGCACGTCGCCGTGCCTTCGACGGCAAGCACCGGCGTATCGGTGGCCGCGTTGACGTCGCCATGCGTGAGCCAGATCTGCGCGGTCTTCGCCGGGAGCGTCGTCCCGTCGCCGGTCCCGGGGAACAGCGACGGCGTAGGCGAGAGGAGATCGACGGTGACGCCGCTCGTGATCTGACCGACGTACGTTCCGGGCAAGATGCACGGCGTGTTCTGCGCACCGGAGGTCGGGTTACTCTGATTAAGGTAGAGCGCTCCGACGTAGATTTGCGCCCTGGTGAGCTCGACGTGCCAGTGCCCGTAGTCGAACGCGAGCGGCTGCCCAAGGACGGCGTCCTTCGGGCCGGAGGCGTCGGCGGTGAACGACACGATGCCGTCGCCGGTCGTCCCTAGGCACGCGCTCACGAAGGCGCCGAAAACCAGGCCGATCAGGAGATGACGAGCGCGCATCAGGAGCCTCCGAAGTTGACGGCCAGGCTCGCGAACACGCCGAGCGGCGGCCCGGCGATGAGCTCGCGCTGGGGGACGAGCGTCGGCG
>CAJDWT010000027.1_pt1 | contig 33381 bp, 31 predicted proteins | sample 7391671 | NCBI WGS metagenome assembly CAJDWT01 (sample SAMEA7055729, study PRJEB34461) | soil metagenome | biome: terrestrial ecosystem; feature: Peninsula; material: soil | place: Antarctica | collected 2016
GACCATCGACCATCGACCATCGACCATCGACCATCGACCATCGACCATCGACCATCGACCATCGACCATCGACCATCGACCATCGACCATCGACTTACCTTCGTCCCTTGAACCCCATCATATTCTGCACGACCGCCTCGCTCTGCTCCGCAACCTCGGCCTCTTCTCGGATCCGATCGCTGCAGTCCTCGCACATCTTCTTCGCCTTCCCGGCGACCTTGACGCTGACGAGCGAATCGACCTCGTTGTCGCACTCTTTGCAGGTGGGCATGGCCTCATCGTAGCGCTACTCTTGCCGATAAGAAGAGGAGCGCCATTCAATGGGAATTTTCGACCGGATGGGGAAGGTCATTTCGAGCAACATGAACGCGTTGCTCGACAAGGCCGAGGACGACGACAAGCTCGTCGAGCTCAACGTCGAGGAGATGGGCGAGCAGCTCAAGGAAGGCCGCAGAGACGTCATCTCCGCCGTCGCCGCCGAAAAGCAGCTCGCCAAGAAGGTCGAGACCCTCAAGGCCGAGAGCGAAAAGTGGGACAAGCGCGCCGAGCTCGCGCTCAAGACCGGCGACGAAGCGCTCGCCCGCGAAGCGCTCAAGCAAAAGAAGCGCAGCACTGTCGAGACTGACGCTGCCGAGAAGGCACGCGCCGACCAGCGTGACGCCGCGCTTCGCATGAAGAGCGAGCTCACGCGGATGGAGGCGAAGCTCGAACAGGTGAAGATGAGGAAGGGCAGCATCGCAGCGCGTGCGAAGCAGGCCAAAGGCGGCGGTGAGCTCGGGGCCCGCGGCGGCTCGAGCGCGTTCGAAAACTTCCGGAAGATGGAAGAGAAGATCGACGGCAAAGAGCAAGAGAACGCGGCGATGAACGAGGTCGAAGAGGCGCTCGGCGACGGCGAGAGCAAGCGCGATCTCGACGCCAAATTTCGCGACCTCGAACGCCAGATGGGCGGCAGCGGCGGTGGCGCCGAAGGGCCAACCGACATCGACGACGAGCTCGCCGCGATGAAGAAGCGGCTTCGCGTCTGACGCGATGCCGAGTGCCGACCGCGAACGACTGATTCTCCTCTGCCGCTGGCGCTCGCCGGAGACCCGTGTCTTCGTCGAGCGCGCCCGGGGTCTCGTGATCGGCGCGCGCGCGACGGGCGGCGCGCTGGTCGCGTGGTCCTCGACGCAGCTCGCGGTCGCGTGGCCGAAGACGTCGTTCGCGACCGCGCTCGAGCTGGCGACCGCGCTCCGGAACGAAGCAGGCCTTTGGTCGTGCAGCATGGCGCTCGGCGACCTCGAGACGCTCGAGGAGGGGAGCACGCTCGGCGGTGGCGACGCGCTGGGCGGCGCAGAGGTCTTGGCCGCAGCCGCGCGCCCGAGTGAGCTGTGGGCACATGAATCCGTGCTCGCGGCGTTTCCGGAGGCGGTGCGCGCGGGCACTTCAATGGCGATCGCCTGGACCGGGCGCGAGGTACAAGGCGCGCTCGTCGAGCGGCCGCGCGCGCCGCTCCCGCCGCCGCGCTCGCCATCGCAGGCGGTCATCGGTCGCGCGTCGGTGAATTCCGCCTCGTCGTTCGAGCGCTCGCGATCGCCAGCGATGGCCTCCGCGCCGACGATCGCGCGTCCGCCGTCGATGTCAGGATCGGCTCCGGCGCTCGCTCCGGCGCTTGCTCCGGTGGCGCCCGCGCCTACGCAGCCGCGTTATCGCAGCCCGTCGACGTTCGACGTCGAGGAGGTCGATCCCGAGGCGCTCGCGCTGCGGCTCGCACAACTCTCGCGCGACGCGCTGCTCGACGGTGACGCGGCGTCGCTCGAAAAATGGAGCGATGGTCTGAAGGCGACCGGCGAGAAGGACGCGCTCGCGGAGCGCATGTGGGCGATGGCGCGGCTCGCGAAGGGGCGCGTAGGCGACGCGCTCAAGGCGCTGCGCGCTGCTCGCTTACGCGCGGAAGAAGAAGGGCAGCTCCGTTCGCGCTGTCAGGCGGCGCTCGCGCTCGGGGTCGGGCTCGCGTTCGCGGGGCGCAGCGATGAAGCGTTGCTCGAAGGTCTCGACGCGCTCGCTCGCGCGCGCGAGGCGGCGGACGCGCAGGCCGAGGGGGCGTGCCTCGCGTTCCTCCAGAAGCTCTTCACCGGCAAGCACCCGAGCGTCTTTCCGCCCAAAGAAGCGGAGCAATCTCCGCCAAAGCTCTAAGCGATGCCCGCGCTCGTGACGTGCGCAGCTACAGCGTCGTAGAGGCTCTCGGGGATGGGGCGCCCGACGGTGAGCGAGCCGAGCGCCCGGGCGAGGTCGACGTCGACCACGATGCGGACGCCGGCCGCCTGCGCCGCTTGCGCGACGCCCGGGCCCGCGACGATCACGACGGGCGCGCTGTCGCTCCCGCGTTTCCAGCGAAGCGCGCATGCGAATGGACCGTCGCCCGTGACGACGAGCGCGGCGTCCTCGAGGCGGGTTGCGCCGGCGAGCAGCTCATCGAAGCCACGCTTGCGCGCCGCCACGAGGTGCGGGTCACCTTCGCTCTCGCGGCGCTCACGCGTGACCTCGGCATGCGTCATCTTCAGGCGATTTCGCCAGAGCAACCGCGTGATCGCGAAGTCGACGGCGGCGACGGCGAGCCCGACGAACGCGACGGTCTTCCAAATCGAGAGCACGAGCGCGAGCGCGAACGGACCGACGTCGGCTGTTCGACCCGCGAGGCGCGCGAGGTCGGCTGCGTGATCGCGCAGCGCGAGCACGACGACGAGCGTCGCGGCGGCGCCGTAGACGAACGCGCGCGTCATCGCCACGAACGTCGCGGTCGAGACGTGACGCGCGAGCCCCGCGAGCGGATCGAGCCTCTTTGCGTCTGGTAAGAACCCCTTGGCCGCGAAGACGCTGCCGGTCTGCGCCCAGGTCGCTGCCGCCGCTGCGACCGCGGCCACGAGAAGCAGAGGAGCCGCGAGCACGACGACCGCACGGGCCATCCCCGCTAGGTTGACCGACGCGACCTCGTGCGCACGATCGCCGGCGTTAGCCGCGTGGGCGATCGCCCCCTTCATCGCGTCGGTGAACCACGCCACCATCGCCGCCACCGCGGCAGGGAGGACGGTGAGCACGGCGAGGAGCGCGACCGCGCGCGCGGTGAACGGGCTCGCGCCCGCGTCGCCTTCGCGCCTGGCCTTTGCGAGCCGCTTCGGGGTCGCGTTCTCGGTCTTCTCGCTCACCGCCCCTTTTTCTTCGGGCGGTTCACGTTCGCTTTCTTCGCGGCGATGCGGCCCGCCTTGGTGGCTTTACCCTTCGCTCGATTCTGGTCCATGAGCTTCTGCTTCTTCGGGCTCGCCGCCGCGTGCTTGGCGGCGTAGTTCGCCTTCCGGCCAGCGACCGTCTTCTGAAGCTTCATCGGCTTTGCCGCCGCCGTCTTCTTCTTGGCGGTCTTCACGACCTTCTTGGCAGGCGCTGCCTTCGCGGGCGCCGCCTTCGGCTTGCGCTGGGTCGAGGGCTCGGTCTCGTCGAGGTCGTCCGGGAGCGACGCGACGCTCGGGCGGCGCTCGGTCGTCGGCTCGACGTCGTCGAAGGCCTCCTCTTCTTCTTTGGCCGCCGCCTGGCCGGACACGTGGGCATAGAGCGCGAAGAGCAACTCACGGACCCCTTCGCCCGTCGCCGCCGACACGAGATGAAGGTCGATCTTCTTCTTGGCGAATTTCGGCTTCACCTTCGCGTAGGCCTCGCGGACGTCGGGGAGGTCGGCCTTGCTCATCGCCACGACCTGAGGCCGCTTCGCCAGCGCCGGGTCGAACCGGGCGAGCTCCTTCTGGAGCGCCTCGTAGTCGGACAGCGGATCCCGCCCTTCCGAAGGGTCGAGCGTGATCAGATGAAGGAGGGCACGGGTCCGCTCGACGTGCTTCAAGAAGCGGTGACCGATCCCGACGCCGTCAGCCGCGCCCGGAATGAGACCGGGGATGTCGGCCAGGACGAAGACCACGTCGTCAGTGAGGCTCACGACCCCGAGGTGGGGTTGGAGCGTCGTGAAGGGGTAGGCGGCGATCTTTGGGCGCGCCGCCGAGACCGCCGAGATGAAGGTCGATTTGCCGACGTTCGGGAAGCCGAGCAGGCCGACGTCGGCCATGACCTTCAATTCAAGGCGAAGATTTCGCTCTTGCCCAGGCTCGCCCGGCTCTGCTCGACGAGGAGCGCGGTCGAAGGAGCTGGCAAAGTGCATGTTGCCCCGGCCGCCGCGGCCCCCTTTGGCCACGACGGTCTTCACGTTCGCCTCGGAGAGGTCGAAGAGGAGCTCGTTGGTCTCGTCGTCGAAGACCTGCGTGCCGGTCGGGACCCGGAGGACGAGGTCTTCGGCCCCGCGGCCGTAGCAGTCCGAGCCCATGCCGTGCTCGCCGTGCTTGGCGCGCAGGATTTTGATGTGCGTGAAGTCGAGCAGGGTCGACATGCCGGGGTCGGTCTCGAAGACGATGTCCGCCCCGCGGCCACCGTCACCGCCGGATGGGCCCCCGTGCGGGATGAATTTTTCTCGTCGGAAGGCGACGCAGCCATTGCCGCCGCTCCCCGCGATCAGCGAGACCGTACACTCGTCGACGAACTTCACGCCGCTCTCTATACCTTCGTCCGCCCTCGCGCGGGAAGCACGCATCGGCGGATCGAAGCCTTTTTCTCGGGCGAAGGTAGGGAGCTGGCTACCGATGCCCATCGTGGCCAACGTGGGCGGTTGCCCCGATCGATCGGTCTGAGTGGGGTGCCAAAGCACTTCGATAATCACTTCTGCTAGAGGCTGAGCGGATGACCAGCCTCGAAGGCGGTAAGGCTAGGCGCGCCTCCGGAGCTATGGCAGCACCCTAGTTTATGACGGTCCAAACGCTCTCCGCGTGGCTCCTTACCGCCATGGTCGCCTTCAGTCCCCCGCAGCAGCATCGCGAAGGGGAGGCTGCGGCGCTCGTGCGGTACGGAGAAATTGCACGCGATTTTGCTTCAGTTGCCTTGGATGAATCGGAAACCCCGCTTTTCGAGGGGGACATGGGTCGGGCGGAGACGGCGCTGCTCATGGCCGCGGTGGCTTCGTACGAATCGGCGTATCGCAAGGATGTCGATCAGGGGGTGGTCCAGGGGGACCACGGCAAGGCGCTCTGCATCATGCAGGTGCAGGTCTTCGGCAAAACGGTCGAGGCTTACTCCCGAGCCGACGTGATGAATGATCGGCAGAAATGCCTGCGCACCGCGCTCCATCGCATGCAGCAGTCGTTCAAAGCCTGCAAATCCTTGAAGCTCGTGAACCGGCTCGCTGGTTACACGGTCGGCCGCTGCCAGGAAGAAGACAAGAGCAAATGGCGCACGCTGCGCGCTCTGAACTGGTGGAAAGCCCATCCCTACGTAGACCCGCCGGCGACGGTAGCCACCGAGACTTCCCCAACGCTTCCGGGAGCTTCGACGAGCGCCGGGCTCTCGCAACGCTGAAGCGCTAAGAGCTGCGGATTCGTCTCTCGAGCGGGTTCTTAGCCGGCGGCGGCGTTTATCCGCCTGCCCACGCGTGCCTTCATGCGCCCACTTGCGCCTTCTTCGGCGTCATGTGGGCCAATGGCGGTTGCGCAGCGCGCCGATCGAACACGCGGTGGGAGAGGGTGGTTCAGTTTATGAATGCCACCATGGAGGTGGGTCTCCTCCAAAAGTGAAAAATTTGAACTTCCGAGTGAAGGAAGATCGAGCCGCTTACGTACTCTGTGATCATGCAGGGCGCGTGTTCACTAGCTGTCGTTACGATGCTCTTTGCCGTCGGCTGCGGCGACGCAACGACGAACATCGAGGCGACCGAGCACGGCAAGCGCCTCAATACGGTCGCAAACGACGCCCCGAGCGCCGATCTCTCCGGCAACGCCGTCGTCCTCGCACCCTCCGCGCTCGGCAACGTCCAGTTCCGTGACATCGCTGGCGTCGTCACCAGCAGCGATTCTCCTAAGCTCCATCAGTGGCTCCTCGCCGAAAACGGCCTCTCGTTCACCGAGCGCTCGTGCCCCGTCCTTCCGCGTGGCGTGAGCTTCGTCGGCTGCACGCCCTGGTCGCGCCTCACGTCGATCGAGCGCCTCGGCCTTTTGCAGCCCATCCGCAGCCTGTCGACCTTCCTCTCCTATGATGCCGACGGCGAGCCCGCGCTCAAGGAGATCGTGTTCGACCTCCCTGGCCAGAACCGCAGCGAGCGCACCTGTCCCATCACCGGCGACGGCGAGATCGACAGCTCGGGCTGCACGGGCTGGGCGGCGAGCGAAGACGGCGCACAAAATATCGGCGTTCCGGAGCAGACGGCGTTCAGCGACGAGGTCGTCGTGACCTTCCACGATGTCGACGGGACGCTCTTGCAGACCCAGCAGCTCGTCTCGGTCACGGGCCTCGGGGTCTGGGCTCGGACGTGCCCGGTCACCGAGCTCGGCTCGCCGGGGTGCGAATTCTCGAAGGAGCTCCGTCTCTCGGAGATCGGCATCGACTACGCGGCGATCCAAGGGCTCGGCGGCTACACCTACGAGGTCCAGGGTCAGACGCTCTACGCCGAGACGGTCATCGCCGCCGACGGCACGAGCACGTCACGGCGGATTTGTCCGGTCACCGCCGAAGGCATCCGCTTCGACGAATGCTCCGCCTGGACGACCGCCGACCTCCGCGCGGCCCTCGCGTCCGCTACGTCTCCGCTCTGATCCCGAGGACGAGCCTAAAAGTACGCCAAAAGCGCTTTTTTGCGGTGCGTTAGGTTTACACGGCGAGCCGGCACTGCTAGATAGCCGCGCGTGAAATCCCAACGCGCTCCGTTTGCCTTTCTCACGGCTCTTCTAGTCGGCCTGCTCTCGCTGCTCGTCACTACGACGGCGTTCGCGCAAGAGGCTGGCGGTGAGGCCGCCCTCAAAGTCCCCGCGCTCGACGATCCGTCGATCGCCACGTTCTTCGGAATGAGCGGAAGCAAGCTCCTCACGATGGGGCTCGGGGTGTGCGCCCTCGGCTTGATCTTCGGCCTCGTGATCTTCACGCAGCTCAAGAACGCGCCGGTTCACAAGTCGATGCTCGAGATCAGCGAGCTCATCTACGAGACCTGCAAGACGTACCTGGTCACGCAGATGAAGTTCATCATGATGCTCGAGGCGCTCATCGGAGCGGTCATCATCCTCTACTTCGGCGTGCTCGAGCACTTCTCGGCCGGCCGAGTCCTCATCATCCTGGCGTTCAGCGTGCTCGGCATCGCCGGCAGCTCCGCGGTCGCCTGGTTCGGCATTCGCGTGAACACCTTCGCGAACAGCCGCACGGCGTTCGGCGCGCTCGCGGGCAAGCCCTTCCCCTGCTACGCGATTCCGCTGAAGGCCGGCATGTCGATCGGCATGCTCCTCATCTCGGTCGAGCTCCTCATGATGCTCGGCATCCTCCTCTTCGTCCCCGGCGACTACGCCGGCAGCTGCTTCATCGGTTTCGCCATCGGCGAGTCGCTCGGCGCCTCGGCCCTCCGCATCGCAGGCGGTATCTTCACGAAGATCGCCGACATCGGCTCCGACCTCATGAAGATCGTCTTCAAGATCAAGGAAGACGACGCGCGTAACCCGGGCGTCATCGCCGACTGCACGGGCGACAACGCCGGTGACTCGGTCGGCCCCTCGGCTGACGGCTTCGAGACCTACGGCGTCACGGGTGTCGCGCTCATCACCTTCATCCTCCTCGCGGTCCCGAGCGCCACGGTGCAGGTCCAGCTCCTCACCTGGATCTTCGTCATCCGCATCGTCATGCTCATCGCCAGCGCGATCTCCTACTTCGCGAACGACATGATCGCGAAGAGCCGCTACCAGAACGCGGCGAAGTTCAACTTCGAGTCGCCCCTCACGCTCCTCGTCTGGATCACGTCGTTCGTCTCGATCGCCTTCACGTGGGCCATCAGCTACGCGCTCATCCCGCAGCTCGGCGACGGCACGCTCTGGTGGAAGCTGTCGATCATCATCAGCATCGGCACGTTGGCCGGCGCGCTCATCCCTGAGCTCGTCAAGGTCTTCACGTCGACCGAGTCGGCTCACGTCCGTGAGGTCGTCACGTCCTCGCGCGAAGGCGGCGCATCGCTCAACATCCTCTCGGGCCTCACGGCCGGTAACTTCTCGGCCTTCTGGCTCGGCATGACGATGATGTTCCTCATGGGCGGCGCGTACCTCGTCAGCCTCCTGGGCGTCGGTCAGATCATGACGATCGGCCACATGGACGCCTCGCCGGTCTTCGCCTTCGGTCTCGTCGCCTTCGGGTTCCTCGGCATGGGCCCGGTCACGATCGCGGTCGACTCCTACGGTCCGGTCACGGACAACGCGCAGTCGGTCTACGAGCTCTCGCTCATCGAGACGATCCCGGGCATCGAAGCGGAGCTTCAGAAGGACTTCGGCTTCAAGGTCGAGTTCCAAAAGGCGAAGGACTTCCTCGAAGAGAACGACGGCGCCGGCAACACCTTCAAGGCGACGGCAAAGCCGGTCCTCATCGGCACCGCGGTCGTCGGCGCGACCACCATGATCTTCTCGATCATCGTGCTCCTCACGAACGGTCTCCAAGACAACCTCGCGAAGCTCTCGCTCCTCCACCCGCCGTTTTTGCTCGGCCTCATCGCCGGCGGCTCGATCATCTACTGGTTCACGGGCGCCTCGACCCAGGCCGTGACCACGGGCGCCTACCGCGCCGTCGAGTTCATCAAGCAGAACATCAAGCTCGATGGCGTCGAGAAGGCGAGCATCGCCGACTCGAAGAAGGTCGTCGAAATCTGCACGATCTACGCGCAGCGCGGCATGTGGAACATCTTCATGGTCGTCTTCTTCGCCGCCCTCGCTTTCGCGTGCGTCGAGCCGTTCTTCTTCATCGGCTACCTCATCTCGATCGCCCTCTTCGGCCTCTTCCAAGCGCTCTTCATGGCGAACGCCGGCGGCGCTTGGGACAACGCGAAGAAGATCGTCGAGACGGAGCTCAAGGCGAAGGGCACGCCCCTCCACGACGCGAGCATCGTCGGCGACACCGTCGGCGACCCCTTCAAGGACACCTCGTCGGTCGCGATGAACCCGGTCATCAAGTTCACGACCCTCTTCGGTCTCCTCGCCGTCGAGCTCGCGCTCCAATTGAGCCGTCAGACGAGCGCGATCCTCGCGGTCGTGTTCTTCACCATCACCTGCATCTTCGTGTGGCGCTCGTTCTACTCGATGCGCATCGTCGTCGAGAACCCCGCGAGCGGAACCGGAACCAAGTCGATCCCGGTGCCGGCGAAGGTCGAAGGCGGCGCGGCGGTCGAAGGCTGAGCGTCATCCGCGCCTCTCGGTAACGAGAGACATCTCCGAAGCCGCTTCGCTCTCGAGCGAGGCGGCTTTCGTGTTTTGTACGCTCGGTGAGCAACTGTCGCTCGGAAAGCGATCAACTGGAGCGGCATGCGGTGCTTATGCTTCTTCCATGAGCGTCATCCTCGAACGCATCGAGCTGGGCTTTCCGTGGGTCACTGTCGATCCGTTCCTCTTCTGCGTGCATCACGACGATGCGTATCCGGAAGGGAACGAAGAGATGGGGCCGAAGAGGGAGCTCCTCGCCGGGCGCAACCTCGGCAACGACTTCGTCGTCAAAGACGGCTTCCGCATGTATCACGGCGAGGTCGTCCCCGGCTTTCCGCAGCATCCGCACCGCGGGTTCGAGACGGTGACGATCGTCCGCCGCGGCTACATCGATCACTCCGACTCGCTCGGCGCGGCGGCGCGCTTCGGTCACGGTGACGTGCAGTGGCTGACGGCCGGCGGCGGCATCGTCCATTCCGAGATGTTCCCGCTCGTCGAAAAGGACAAGCCGAACCACGTCGAGCTCTTCCAAATCTGGCTGAATTTGCCGGCGGAGGACAAGATGGTCGCTCCGCATTTCACGATGCTCTGGAACGACGAGATCCCGCGCGCGACGTTCACCGACGCGGCCGGGAGGGCGACCGAGGTCACGATCATCGCCGGCGCGCTCGAAGGCGCGAAGGCTCCGCCCGCGCCGCCGCCGAAGTCGTGGGCGGCGCGTCCGGATTCGGACTTGGCGATCTGGTCTCTTCGCATGCAGCCGGGGGCGACGTGGACACTCCCACGCGCAAAGGGGCCGCAGACCAATCGCACGCTCTACTTTTTTGCCGGAAAATCGCTGTCGGTTGGCGGTGAGACGCTGACGAAGCACCTCGCGGTCGTCGTGAAGCGGGACGAGGACATCGAGCTGGTCGCCGGGGAGGACGAGGTCGAGATCCTCTTGATGCAGGCCAAGCCGATCGCGCAGCCGGTCGTGCAATACGGGCCGTTCGTCATGAACACACGTGACGAGATCCAGCGCGCGATGGCGGACTACCGGCGCACGCGCTTCGGCGGCTGGCCGTGGCCGAAGGACGATCCGACGCACCCGCGCGAGGAGAAGCGCTTTGCGCGGCACGCCGACGGTCGCGTCGACAAAGTTGCGGAGAAAGGCGGCTAGCGGGCGCGTTCGGTCCGGAGATACGCGAGCGCGCGCTACGCTTACTGCGTCGTCGACGAGGTTCGCGATCCCATCGGTCGAGCCTCCTCGTTCATTTCGCGATGCAAAACGAAGGGGAGATCGAGAGGTCCGGCATCGACGCCGTGTTTTGGCCGTTGGAGATTCGGAAGAAGCTTCCGAAGACGTTGTTCTCGTAACGAACGGAGTAGCGTGGTCGCTTTGTCAGCCGCCCCTGCTTGTCGAGCGCGGTGAACGCCTGTCCGAGCGTGCAGCGCGGCTTGCCGATCGGGCGCGATGCGGAGGCGGCGTTGAAGTCGGCAGCGATCGACTCGATGGCGAGCTCGACCCAAGCGGGCTTGGGCGCGACGCGGAGAGTGCAGGAGCTGTCGCGGCTCGTCGTCGCCGTCTGAGCACGCGCGGACACGGCAGCGCGGCATTTTTTCGAAACGAAGGTCATGTCGACATTGGGCTGCCCGGTGAGGTCGGCGGTGCCGTCGGTCGCGAGCGGATCGGCATGGAGCTCGAACGGCTTGGCGTCGTCCCACCACGCGTTCGCGATCGACTGCATCCAGTCCCAATTGGCGACCGGATCGAAGGACTTGTCCGCGCCGATGCGTCCGGGGACGTCGACCTCCGGCGTATCCATAATCCCTATTTGGATGTCGTGGATCGCGCTCAGCGGCATCAGACGCGGAGTCGGCGGGGGCCGCAATGTCGGCGGAGAAACCGGCTTCGGGGGCGTCGCGGTCACGGCGACTGGAACCGAGGAGGTGGGGCGGCCAACGAGCAAGAACATCACCGCCCCGGCGATGGCGAGCACGAACATGACGAGAACGACGGCGACGCCGACGATAGCGGGGTTGCCGGGAGCACGTGCCGGCAGGAACGCACCCGGTTGCAACGGGTAGATCGCGGGCGGCGGAGGCGGCGCAAACGGGCTCGAGCGACCGACCTCGTTCTCCGCCCCGCAGAACTCGCAGCGGACGATCGATTGACCGACCTCGAGCTCGAGTGGTGCGCCGCAGCGTGAGCAAGCGATGTGCGCCATCGTTCTCTCAGCCCTCGAGCAGCTCGCGCGCGATGCGCAACGCTTGGATCTCGTCGGTGCCGCCGCCGATTTGGAAGAGCTTGGCGTCGCGCGCCATCATCTCGACGACGCTGCCGGTCATGTAGCCGGCGCCGCCCATGATCTGCACCGCCTCGAGCGCGCACTCGGTCGTCTGCTTGGCGCAATAGAGCTTGGTCGCCGACGCCTCACGCCCGGTGAGCGGGTGGCCCGCCTTCTCGGCCTCGAGCTGGCGGAAGAGGAGCGTCTGCATCGTCGAGCGCGCGGTATAGATGCGCGCGATCTTCTCCTGGACGAGCTGGAAGGTGGCGATTGGCTTGCCCCACTGCTCGCGCTGCTTGGCGTATTTGATCGACTCTTCGAGGCAGCGATCGACCATGCCGAGGAGCATCGGCGTCATGCCGAAGCGCTCCTGGTTGAGCGAGCTCTTCGCGGCGGTCCGTGCGTTCTCGGTCCGATCGCCGCCCAAGAGGCGATCGTGCGGGACGAAGACGTCGTCCAAGAAGACCTCGCCGGTGGGAGAGGCGTGCATCCCCATCTTCTTGAACGGCTTGCTCGTCGCCACGCCTTTGTCGGCGCGCTCGACGATGAAGCTCTTCACGCTGCCATCAGAGAGGCGCGCGTAGATCAAGAAGTAGTCGGCGAAGGGCGCGTTCGTAATGAACGTCTTGGAGCCGGTGAGGCGATAGCCGCCCTCGGCCTCCTCTGCGCGCGTCTTCATCGAGCCGAACGCGTCGCTGCCGGCGCCCGGCTCGGTGAGCCCCCACGCGCCGATCTTCTGGAAGGTGAGGACCGGCTGCGCGTACGCGAGCTTCTGCGCGGTCGTTCCGCGTCCCATGACGCCGCCGCCGAAGAGGCCAACCGAGGCGCCGAAGGCGAGCGCGAAGCCGGGGCACACGCGCGAGAGCTCCATGGCCAGGATCGCCGCCAAGGCCGGGTCGCTCGCGATCCCCTTCTTTTTGTCGGCGTCCGCGCCGGTCGCGCTCTTCATCTTGTCGAAGAGCGTCTGCATCATGTCGATGATGCCGAAGGTCTGTGCCATCTCGCGCATGACGGGGTAGACGTCGACCTCACCGGCCTCCATGCCGAGCACCTGCGGCTCGAGGTTCTGCGCACACCACGCCCGAATGGCCTTCTGGACCTGCTTTTGTTCGTCGGAAAAGTCGAGCATGTAGACGCCTCGCGAGAGACAATAGCCCACGTGAACGCCTCGGTCCTGCTCGATCGAATTCCCAAAGAGGTCATCGGCCTCTGCGACCGCCTGCGCGAAAAAGGGAAGCGCGGCTGGGTGGTCGGCGGCTGCGTACGTGATCTTTTGAGCGGTCGTGACGTCTCCGATTGGGACATCGCCACCGACGCCTTGCCGAAGGAGGTCACCAAGATCTTCCCGAAGGTGATCCCGACCGGCATCGCCCACGGCACCGTCACTGTCCTTCACCAGGGCAAGGGGTACGAGATCACCACCTTGCGCGGCGAGACCACATACTCCGACGGGCGTCATCCCGACGAGGTGCACTTCGTGGACGACATCGTCCGTGACCTCGCGCGCCGCGATTTCACGTTCAATGCGATCGCGATCGATCCGGTCTCCGGCCAAATCATCGATCCGTTCGACGGGCGTAAAGACCTGGAAAACAAGCTTCTTCGTGCGGTCGGCGTCGCCGAGGAGCGCTTCTCGGAGGACGGCTTGCGGGTCTTGCGTGCCGCGCGCTTCGTCGCCACGCTCGACGTCGAGCTCGAGGACGAGACCCGAAGCGCGATCGGCCGAACGCTGGGTACCTTCAAGAAGGTGAGCGCCGAGCGCGTACGCGACGAATGGGTGAAGACGATGAAGGCCAAGCGCCCGTCCCGCGCGTTCGACGTCATGCGCGAGACCGGCATCCTCGCCATCACGTGCCCGGAGCTGCTCGAAGGGTGGGGGATGGAGCAGAACAAGTGGCACGCCTTCGACGTGTGGAAGCACGGCATGGAGTGCATGAACGCGTGCGTCGGCGACCCCATCTTGCGCATCGCGGCCTTGCTCCACGACGTCGGCAAGCCTCGCACGCGGGCGATGAGCGACAAGACGAGCGACTGGACCTTCTACAACCACGAGGTCGTCGGCGCCGAGATCGCCCACCCGATCGCGACGCGCCTGAAGTTCTCGAACGACGAGCGCGCGCGCATCGTCGACCTCGTCCGCTACCATCTATTTCACTACACCGCCGAATGGAACGACGCGACAGTGCGCCGTTGGATGAAGCGCGTCGGGGTCGAGCGGCTCGAAGATCTCTATCGGTTGAACGAGGCCGACGTGCGGGCGAAGGGGCGCGACTGCTCCGAAGATCTCGACTCACTCGCGCGCTTGAAGACGCACGTCGAGACGGTCGTCGCCGCTGGCGCAGCGCTCTCTACGCGCGACTTGAAGGTCGACGGCCGTGACTTGATGACGGAGCTTTCGCTCGCGCCCGGTCCCATCCTCGGTAAGCTCCTGAACGCGCTCCTTGACGAGGTGATCGCGGATCCGGCCAAAAACGAGCGCGAAGCGTTGCTCGACCTCGCCCGCGGGCTGGCTGCCGGGCTTCTTGTAGAAAAAGCGTGATAGCGTCGCGCCGTGCGTGCGCGCGTTCGAGCCTCGCTGATTTCGACCGTGCTCCTCTCGCTGGCGGGGAGCGCCCGCGCGCAGACGCCGCCCGACGCTCCGAGGGCGATCGCGCTCGGTGACTTCACGCTCGCACCCACCCTCGAGGTGCGGACGCGCGGCGAATACCGTCACGACCCGCTGGACATCGGTGGGCTCACGCCCGGCGGACAGGCTTCGCCGCGAGCGCGTGATCCGTGGGTGATCTTCGAGCGCACGCGCGTCGGCCTCGGCGCCGAACGGGGCGCGGTCGGTGCACAGGTCACGCTCCAAGACGCGCGCGCCTGGGGGACGACGCCGACTGACGTGCTGTCACTCCCGAACGCGAGCTTCGGCCCGTACGAGGCGTACATCGATCTCCATTCGTCCGGCGGTCCGCATGCCTCGTTCCTGCGCATCGGTCGTCAAGCAGTGCAGTGGGGCGAAGGGCGCTTGATCGGCGTGAGCGACTGGAGCCCGACCGGACGCTCGCTCGACGCGATCCGTGCGCGCGCCGTGACGGGGCACTTCGAATTCGAAGCGCTCGGCGTCTTGCTCGAAGCGCCGCGTCCGCTCGGCCAAGATCTCGGCGAGCCGCAGTCCTCGCAGTCGACGAGCGGCAATGAGCTCTACGGCCTGCGCGCCGGATGGAAGCTCGACCCGCTCCTCTTGCTCGAAGCGTTCGGGATCGCCGAGATCGCCAGGAACGGCGGGGGCAACACGACCCTCGAAACGGCACGAAATTCCGGGGAAACGTACGTCGCCTCGCTCCGCGCATCGGGTGAAGCGAAGGGCTTTTCGTACGGCGCGGAAGGCGCGTACGAATTCGGGCGTGCGGCGGCGTTGAACGAAGCCACGCGCTCGGCGTACGCGCTCGCCGCGCACGTCGGCAAGCGCTTCGACTCGGTGTCGCTCGTTCCACGCTTCCAGGTCGGTGCTTCGTATGCGTCCGGCGATGACTCGCCGGCGGGCGTCGTTGATGCCGGTCGTACGCTCTACAAACAGTTCGATCCGCTCCTGCCCGACGTCCACGCGCACTACGGGGCGATGGACATCTTCTCGTGGTCGAACACTGTCGAGGCGAATGCGCGCGTCGGGATCGCGCCCACGCGCGCGACGACGCTCGAGCTCGAATACCGCTACGCGCGGCTCGTGCGCGCGAGCGGCGAGTGGCTCAACGGCTACCTCCAGCCCGTCGGTCGCAGCGACGGCAAGAGCGGCTCCGAGCTCGGTCACGAATTCGACCTCGGCTTTGGCTGGCGTCCGTGGGTTCCGTTCGAGCTTCGTGCCGGCTACTCGCTCTTCGTGCTCGGTGACGGCGCGCGCGAAATCATGGCCGCCGAAGCGCGCGGCTCGCAGAAGGCGAACGGCTCGTTCTCACCGTCGTCGACCTCTCACTTCGCCTACTTGCAGGCGACGCTCACGGTGCCATGAAAAACTCGCTCGTTCTGTCATTGTTCCTCGTCGCCGCATGCTCGAAGGCGGCGTCCTCCTCCTCCTCCTCCTCCTCTTCGGGACTGACGCCTGCGCCGAGCACGAGCACGACGCCGGCCACCGGCCCCAGCGTCGGCGCGATCGAAGAGGCCGACAGCGGGTCGGCGGCGTCGCCCGCGAAATGGACGACGTGCGAAATCCCGAAGGGGCTCGTGCAGCTCGGCACGGTGAAGGAGCGCGCATCGTTCGTCGGTGACGTGCTCGTGTCGGACAAGAGCGCCTACGATCCCGAGACGCTGAAGGCGGTGAAGGCCCCGAAGAAGCCGGCCGAGGATGACGCTGCAACGCCGTCGGGCAAGTACGCCGACGTGAAGGGCGCTCACGGCGTCGTCGTGAACCCGGCCGCGCAAGGCGCGACGGTCGAGAACACGAAGACGCATGCTTCAGTTTTGAAAGTGACCCAGAACTGCGCCGCCGGTGGGGCGATGGAGTTCGTGCTCTCGCGCACGGGTCGCTTCTTGATCTGCGCCTCCAGCCGCGAAGGGCAGACGCTCTGGGATTTGAACGTCGCCAAGCCGGACCCGAAGAAGCCGGTCGTGGTCGACAAGAACGACACGTCGGACCCCGGGCTCATGCTGGCGCCGAACGACACCTACGGCGTGTTGGTGCCGGTCATCGCGTTCGGAACGGCAGCGATCACGCGTCCCGCGATTGCCTTCACGAAGCTCGACGGAAAGCCATCGAAGCCGTTGACGCCGGCGACCCTCTCCATTGATCAAACCACGACCCCGAACGAGCCGTTCACTGTCGCGTTCTGCGGTGACGGCGCGATCTTCGCGACCGCCGGCGACAAAGAGCTCGGCGTCTACAAGGGCGCCGACGGCTCCAAAATCACGAGCGCGCCCTCGCTGCGCGGCGGAATGGTGTCGTTCAGCGCGTCCGGGCACTATCTGTCGCAGACGCGAGGCACGGCAACGACAGTCTACCGTTTGGAGTAGTCGTGGTCAGGCGACGCTAGTTGCGCGCCTCAGACGGCCGGATGGCTTCTGGCGAGACGAAACACGAGCGCGATGAGCGAGCTCGTGTCGAACACCGGCTTTGGCTCGAACGCGTCGAACCCTGCCTCGAGCGCGCGATGGCGCGAGGCGCGGTCGGCTGCTGCCGAGAGGGCGACCGCCGGCACGGTGCCGCCGTCATCCGCGGGAAGCTGCCGGATCTTGCGAATGAGGTCGTTGCCACTCTCCTCCGGCATCGAGATGTCGGACACGATCGCGTTCGGGCGGCAGGTGAGGAAGGCGGCGAATGCTTCGCGAGCGGAGTGGGCGGCGACGACTACGGCGCCGCTTTGTTCGAAGACGTGCTCCACGAGCTCAAGCGCGTCCTCCTGATCGTCGACGACGAGGACGTGAAGACCCGCGAGCGGGCGATTCATCATTTCCATTCACCATGCACGAAGAGGCCCAAACACGTCGTCTTGCCTCGACCACGCGTCCCTGCGTCAGCGCCGACCATGATTGAGCCATTTTGTCGTGTCCATTCGAACGAGGAGCCGTTGCCCTTCCGCTCGCCTACGGAGAAATACGTTGTGACAAAGCGCCACTTTCTCCTGGAAAAGAGACGCTTTGGTCGATATCAGCTGGCGGTGGGATCTGACTCGTACACGTGGCGCCGACGCTGGGCTTGCTCGTCGAGACGAGCACGCGGTGTGGCTGAGAGGGAGCGCGCTCAGCGCGCCGTGTCGACGCCCGGCTTGAACATGGCCACGGCGGAGACGAGCGCGTCGAGCGTGACGGGCTTGGCAAGGAAGGTCTGGAAGCCGGCGGCGCGGACCTCTTCGATCTTGTCCGATTCAGTGTTGCCGCTGAGGACGACGACCGGCAGCGCGGGCTGACGCTCGCGAAGGGCGACGAGGAACGCGAACGGATCCTCGCCGTCGGGGAACGTGAGATCAGTCATGACGAGGTCGGGCTTGAGCTCGTCGAAGAGGGTGAGCGCGTCGGCGAGGTTGAACGCGACGGTGGCGTGGGCGCCTGCCTTGCGGAGCACGAACGCCGTGAGCTCGCACGAGTCCCGCTCGTCGTCGACGAGGAGCACGCGCATGCCTTCGAGCCGCCCGCGGAGAGAGCTCACGCGCGGAGCGTCGGCGTCGGCGCGAGCGGTGGGCCCGCGCTCCTGGGCGTCGTTGCTCATGCCCCGAGAGGTAGCCCTCGGCCGGCTCAGCCGCAAGCGAAAGCGCATGGGTTCGGTCGCAGGTGAGCGCCTGCGAGCGTCCGTGACGTAACGCATCGCCACTCCAAGAGTGGCCACGCTCACCGAGCCCGCGATCGTGCGGGAAAATGGGCATTTGGACGAAAGCGCCGAGATCCTTTGGTTCGGTCCGTCGTTTGCTTTGAAGACAGAGTCGCGCGCTACGTTCGCGGCAACTCGAAAGGACATGCGATGAAGTGGCAAATCGGTCTTCCCCTGTTGTCGTTCGTCGGCCTGGCTGCGTGCGCGTCGACCCCAAAGGCCGCGATCGCGAGCGTCAACGACATCGGGGGCTGCGAGGCGCTCGGCGAGGTCGTCGCCGAGCAGGGAGAGGCGTCGAACGCTTCAAGCTCGCGCGTTGCGTTGCAAGAGGCGGCGGCGGAGAAGGGCGCCACCCACGTGGTGCCCGAAACTGCAGCGCCGGACGGCGCGCCGCGCGGACAGATGTACGCGTGTGCGACCGAGGGAGATAAATCGCCGACCCGCTCGCGTCATCGCCTCGGGTTCTAGATCACGCGGGCGCGCCGAGCCCAGGCTCGCGGTCTGTTGGTGGCCCCGCGATGATCGCTCGGATGCGCGAGCCGCGGACGAGCAGCTTAACGTCAGGGCCGAATAGATCGAGCACGGCGTCCCCGCGCTCGTCGAAGGGGAGCGTGACGCCGTTATCGTGCTCCTGATCTCCCAGGCGTATGACGCCGTCAGTCACCCAGCTCTCCGCGCCGCGTTCCCAGTCGAAGTGGGCCTCTTCGAGCTCGAAGTCGATGCGTTGCCAGACGCCGGCCAAGGTTTCACTCGTCTCGTCGTCGAGGACGAAGGCGTTGAGCTGCACCGTCACGGTGCTGTCCGCGTCGAGCACGTCCAGGATGCGCGCGTCGTGCAGCTCGACGAAACGGACCGCGTCGGGATTGGTCGGCGGCTCGGGAGGAGGGGGATTGGTCACGCGCCTCAGTGGACCGTCGAACGAGGGCAACCGCAACCACAGACCGTCGCGCTCGAGGCGCCGGGACGTACGACGGCGGCTTCACGTGGCTCTGCCCGCCTTAAGGCTCTAAAGACGCCGGTGGAGGCCCGTCGCGGAATAATCGAAGGGTGGCGCGGATTCACGGTGCGGCATGCGGATCCGCGTTTCGCTCTTGGCTGCGCTCGTGTGCAGCGGCTTTGCGGCGAACGCTGCGGCCGACCCCGCCAACGAGGCGCCTGCTGACCCCGACGTCTCGGCCGACGACACGTGCCCGGCGGGTGCGCTCGGCTCCGTCGACGGCGCCGTCACTCGCTTCGTGTCGGACGGCAGCCGCGTCTTCTTCATCGCGCAAGGGGCTGGCGGAGCGCCGCGGGTCGGTGTGCTCGGCCCGGACGGCGCGAGCTCGACGCTGCGCGAGGACCCGGAGGCGTCCAGCTATTCGCTCGCCGCGGTCGAAGGCGGCGTCGCGACGGCGGTCGCTGGTAGCGAGCTCCGCTTCTGGAATGACGCCGGGATCCCGAGCGCGCTCGACGTCGCCGCTTCGGACGGCCTCGTCGCCGCGGCGACGGCCGACGCGGATGGTCTACTCCATTGGTATGAGTACGACCGGCGTTACGGAACGCTATTCGAGTCGTGGAACGGCTCGAGCGTGTCGTCGAGCCGTGCGCCGAACGACTTCGAAGGGGGTAGCTTCGTGACCGACGGCCACTCGTACTTCGGGGCCTTCGCGTCTTTCGATGGCGGTCACTCCGTCGGCAAGCTCGCGGTCGGGGCCGACTCGGAGATCACGTTCGCGACCGTCCACCGGCCCGGCGCGGCCTTCGCGTTCGTAGGCATCGACGCCAACGCTGTCTACTACGTCCTCCAGACCGACGACGGCATCGTGCGCTTCGCGGGCTCGGACAAGGCGACGGGCGCGACCGTCGACTACGGCGCGAAGCTCGGCATCGACGCGACAAGGCCGCTCGTGGTCCGTGACGGGCTCGCCTACGTCGTCGACGGGACCGCGCAAGATCCGTCCGCGCTCGTCACGCGGTACGATCTCGCGACCGGCGATCACGTCACCGTCGCGGTTGGCCCGGCTGCCAACGGAGGCACGATCACCGGCCCCCTCGCCGCCGACGCATGCGGCATCGTCTACGCCGTCCGGCATGATGAGAACGGCAACGTGACGACGGATTTTACGCGCATCGCGCCCTAGAGCTGCGCTAGAGCTGGCGCGCGCTCGCGTACCGCGAATGTCTCACCGTGCGACCACAGCGCGTCCGCTCCCCTCCGCGCTAGCGTCGAAGAATCGAAAAACGGCACCAATCGCCCCCGCGCACGCGCGGCGACCGCGGCATGTCCGGTGCAAAGGGGCGGCCATGATGAACGAAGGCAAAGCCACGTCGCAGCCGCGCTGGTCGCGCAAGTCGCTCGTGAAGGCGGGGCTCCTCGGGCTCTTGGCGTGCGGCATCGTCGCCGGCGGCGTCGAGCTTTGCCGTACGCCCGATCACGAGCAGAAAATCTCTCCGATCAATGGCGGAGGGCCCGGAGCCGCGGTCAATCACTAGCGAGCTTGGCGGGGCGTCCGGCTCAGAAGCGTCCGACCACTGTCAGACCCGCAAGGCTCGGCCCAACGGCGGGCGCGAGACCGAGCTCGAGCGGCTCGGTGCTCGGTCGTTGGTTCTCTCGCGGCTTGGCCGGCGTGTCGTCGAAGTGGTCTGTCGGCGGGCTCACGGTCGGCTGATCGAACACGTAGAGCACGACGCCAGTGAGGAGGGACGCGGCGCCGACGCCGTACGCGATGCCGGCCGCCGTCGCCCAGCGGTCGCGCGCGCTCTTGTGCGACTCGAAGTCGGCCGCGTCCTGCTCCGTGAACAAGGTCGAGCCGCGGCGGTCGCTCACGTCGGTGGCCTTGCCTTGTTGCACGAGCGCGACGCCGGTGAAGGCTCCCCCAGCAACGACGGCGACGGCGGCGCCGACGAAGAGCGATTCGGCGACGACGCGTTGACCGGTCACGCCCATCTCGACAGTGAGCGTCTTGCGCTCGTCACGATGGAGCTCGATGTCACGCACGAACGCCTGGCGTCCGTTCTTGGTGACGACGACGAGATGACGCCCCGCTGGGATCGCGAGCGCGGCGGCAAGAGGCGTCGTCCCGGCAAAACGGCCATCGATCGACACGGCGGCGTTCGGTGGGGACGACAGAAGAAGCTGCGCGGCCTTCTCCCTCAGGTCGGCGTTGACGGGGGTCACCGTGCCGTCGAAGGCCTGCACGTCTTGATCGTAGTCGAAGAAGCCTGGCGCAAAGACGCGGACGTGGTGCTTGCCGGCCGTGACGTCGGGCCCGAACGGAACCGCCTTCGCTGGCGTCTTGTCGAGCACGACCCGCGCGCCCGGCGTCTGGCTCATGATCATGATACGTGGCGGCTCTTTCGTCGGTGCACGTGCGGCCTGCGCGCGATCCTCCGCGCTCAGCTTGTTCGCGATGGTTTGCAGCTCTTCGAGGGCCTGCGCGGCGTCGGCCACGCGCGCGCCGCCTTCGACGACGTAGCCCTTGTAGAGCCGAATCGCGGCGGTGAGATGCTCCGGGTTCTTGTCGAGAAAGTATTGGCGACGATGTGCCTGCGCGAGCGAGAACTCGATCGCCGGCTTCGGGAGGAGCTTGTTCGCCGCGTCGAATGCTTGGATTGCGGCGGCGTATTGGCCGTTCGTGTAGTATTGAGCGCCCGCCTCGAAGAGGTGCTTGGCCTGATCGACCACGTTCTGCGCGTGCGCCGGACGAGCGAGCGCGAGCGCACCGAGGAGCGCGATTGCGGACCATGCGCGTCTCATGGATTCACCGCCAGACCCTTGTAGACGTGGAGCGCGAGGCTCGACTCGACCACGAGATCTTGGATGCCGTCACCGTCGACGTCGACCGCGACGAGCGCTTTCCCCGACGGGATATGGCCGCGTCCGTTTCCGGCGCATGATGCGACGACATCGCCGTTGCAGAGCGGGCCCGTGACGGTGAACGCGGCGCCGCTCGCGGTCGCCTTCGCGAGGTAGAGGCCGCCGCCGTCGGTGAGGAGGGCGAGCTCTTTGCCGGGTGCTTCGTCGGCATCGATCCGCCGTGGTCGGCAATTGGCCATCGCCGCGGTTGATGTACGCCGAGAGCGTGGTGCCGCTCGGGCCGTCGGTGAGGACGACGACGTCGGCCAGCCCGTCGCCGTCGACGTCGGCACGGCGGACCTCGCCGATCGCCGGACGCGCTTGGACCGGGAGCGAGCCGAGCGGCACGGTCGATTCGATGTTCCAGCTCGACCCGTCGTATTTTGCCCAGAAGAGGAGGCCGTGCGCGATCGCATCGTGAGCCGGGTCGCCGTTTGCGATGGCCGGCGCGATACCGACGACCTCGTCGACGGCGCCGAGCGCGTCTTGGGCTCCATCGAGGTCGACCGTCACGAGCGACACGCGGGTCCAGTCGGCTGCGGGCACGTCGAGGCGCTCGGTGAACTTGAGGAGCGAAGGATCGGAGCTCAATTGGGCTGCGCCGGAGGACTCGGCGACGGCGAGGTGCACGTCGAAGGGCTGGTCGGCCCCGGCATCGGTACCGCCATCTCGCGCGACCATGGTCGCCGCGACGAGATCGAGATGACGGTCATCGGTCGTGAGCTGACCGACCGCGAAGCCGAGGGGCGACGCGACCGACGTCGTGGTCCCGGTGATGGGCTTCTGCAGGAAGAAGGGTGACTGGAGCTGGCGATTGGTCGCGCCAGCGAGGACCGAGACGCTGAAGACGCCGTCAGGGCTGCGAAGGACGACGCCGAGGTCGCTCACCGAGTCGTTCTTGCCGAAATCACCCTCGATGATGCCGGTGCGTACGCTCCGGATGTCGCCGAAGCGACCGACGATGAGAGGGTCGTCGGGCATGCCGAGGAGCTTGCCCCACATGACGATGAGGTCCGCGGTGCCGTCACCGTGATCGGCACGGAAGGCGATGTCGGGGGCGCGGTCACCGTCGTAGTCGCCGACGGCGAAATCGCTCGCAGTACCCTCGATGGCGTAGTGAGCTGCGGTGAGCTTCGCGATGTCGTTGCCGCTCGCACGGTAGATGTCGACGCGGCCGTTAGAGCCGGCGATGATGTCGGGGACGCCGTCGCCGTCGAAGTCGGCGATGCGAGCGTCGCCCCATGTCTGCGGAGCGTTGATGACGACCTCGTCCGCGGGAGGCCCGGCGTCGTCGACGGGGCCCTGACCCGGAATGTGGAGGACGATGCGGTTCGGCAACACGAGGTCCGGATACGGATCGGTGGTGACTAGGCCGACCGCGAGCGTCGTGGTTTTGTCGGACAGGAGAGTAAACGATTCGTCGACGGTGCTCGTGGTGCGGTCGGAGGTGAATCGGCCATCGCCGAGCCCGAAGGAGACGTAGGTCGCTGGCGCGGCATCGGCGCCGCCGTCGGGGAGCGTGGCCGCGGCGGCGTCTAGGACGAGATCGAGATGACCGTCACCGTTGACGTCGCCGGTGCGGACGCCGAGCCCGCCGCTTCGCGTGACGACACCCGGAGGGAGCTTGACCTCGCGCGGAGCAATGGGCGGCGCGGTTTGGCCAGCCGTCGAATCGAACGCGTTGAGCGTGTCGGCGTCGACGCAGGTCGTGATCACGAACACGCGATCGCTGTAGGCCTTGCTCCCGAAGGCGAGCGCGAGCTGCGAGCACGGAGAGGTCGGCTTGTCGATCAAGCGCGCGACCGGTATTTCACCTACGATTTGCGAGGGGAGCTGGTCGTTGGTCGGAAAGACGACGAACGCGGATTTGCCGTTCGGTAGCGCGTCGAACCCGATCTCGAGGAGCACCGAGCCGGGCGTGCCGGGCGCGATCAAGTCGAGCGGGACGAGGAGCAAGACGTCGTCGGTCGGCCTGGTGGAGCGTGCTTCGACGAGGCGCGACTCTTCGGCGCCGAGCTGGAGCGATGGATACGGCGTCGGGGCGAGCGTGCGCTCGGACCGGCCACGCCAGGTCGTCACGCCGTCGGACGCGGCGAAGACGAGGTCGCTCGTGGATTCGCTCGTCCCCGCGTCGTCGTCGCGGGCGAGCAATCCGACCGCGGGGTTCGGGCTCGATGCTCGGATCGTGAAGGGCTGGCTCAGCCCGCCGGCGACGTCGCCGTAGAGAACGCTCATCGAGGTCTCGGTCTGCGCGACGACGTCGCCGAGGCCGTCGCCGTCGAAGTCACCGGCGAGGAGGCGGTCGGCATCGACCTGCGCAGCAAAGCCGGTGTCGCGGAAGACGCCGCGAGGCTTCCGGCAAACGGCGTCAGTGCCGCACGAAAAGCCGGTCGGGCAGGGGTTGGCCGAGCAATCGTAGTGGCAAGCTGCGGCAGACCCGGCGGGATAGCAGGCGAGGTGACCGGTGCCGTCGACGATCGAGTCGTCGCAGTCCTCACCGCGCGTGGGCTCGACGACGCCGTTGCCGCACGAACCGAGGCGAATCTCTTCGAGTGTCGCGCACGAGGTCGAGAGCGCAACGACCACGGCGCCGAGCCAGACGAACCCCGCACGAAGCTGCGCGCGCATATGGGGCAAACGTAGCGCGAAACGGCCGCGTCGCGAGTGTGCGCTTTTGCTCACGGCAGTCGCCGCCGAGGCGCTCCCCATTACGAAGAGGCCGAACAGGCCGAACAGGTGCATGGGCGGCCCCACGAAGCGGCGCGCTGAAACGAGGTACATTTGAGCGATGCCGCCGCCGATGACGTTCGAAGTGCAGCTGCGCACGTTCAGGATGGTTTGGGCGTCTCTCGTCGTCTCCGTCTTTTTCAGCGTCATAGCCGCGGCGACCGGGACCATGCATGGGGATGCATCGCAGGGGTCAGTCGTCGCATTTGGCGTCGCCGGGGTCCTGTTGTGGGTCGCGAGCTTGGTGGCGCCTCGGCTGATCCTCGAGAAGAGAGCGTTCACAAAGGTCACCTTTGCGGTCCACGAAGAAGCCGTCGAGGCCGAGGGCGGCTTCCGGGCGAGCCCGGGAAAGGTGCGCGTGCTCTCCGATCCAGAAAAGGCCCTCGCGTCGTACATGCGCGTCTATCCGCAGACACTGATCATCGGCCTGGCGCTCGCGGAGGCCACCTGCTTGTGCGGCGTCGCCATCGCGCTCATGGGCCACGTCTGGTGGAAAGTCATTCCGTTCGCGATCGCGGCGTGGATCTCGATGGCCCTGCAGGTCCCGATGCCGAGCGCTCTCATCGCGAGCTTGGAGAGGGTCTCGGACGCCACGTATCGTGGCGAGCAAAAGAGCTGAGCGCCGAAGCGCTCTCGACACTTCTCAGACCGATAGCTCACACCGCCACCCTGGGAGCGCTGCGCTCGTACCCATTGTCGGCGTGGTACACTTTCGATGTGGACGCTCTTCGGAAAGACGACATCGAGCGCGCGAAAGCGACGCCGCCCGGAGAGAAGGCGCGGCAGGCGCTCGAGCTGATGGCGATGGGGATCGCGATGCAGCGGAACAAGCTCCGAGCGCAAGATCCGGCAGCTTCCGACGAGGACATCGAAGAGCGCCTCTACGCCTGGCTCGCCGAGGCCCGTTGAGCCTCGCCGGCCCGTTCGACGCGCTCGTCGACGTCTCCTTGCGGCTCGAGCAGCTCGGAGTCCGCTTTGCATTGGTAGGCGGCCTCGCGGTCTCGATCCGCGCGGAGGTCCGGTTCACGCGTGACGTGGATCTCGCCATCGCGGCGAGCTCCGACGCCGAGGTGGAGAGCTTGACGCGTGCCCTGCTTGCCGAAGGATTCACGGCTGTCGCCGTCGTCATGCAGACCGAGCGCGACCGAATCGCGATCGCGCGCGTTCGATCCCGCGACGGGATCGTCGTAGATCTCCTCGCCGCATCGTCTGGCATCGAGGCCGAAATCGTCGCGAACGCTACGCTTGTTCCCGGCCTCGAGCGCGTGCCGGTCGCAGCGGCGGAGCATCTCCTGGCGATGAAGGTTCTATCCTCTCGTCCTCAGCGGCTGCAGGATGAGATCGATGTGCGGAGCCTCCTCGCCACACAGAGCATCGATCTAGAGAGCGTGCGAGCCGCGCTCTCTCTGATCGAAGCGCGTGGGTATGCTCGTGGCCAGGATCTCCAGCAGAAGCTCGAGCGCATCCTCGTCGCGGCGAGGGGTTGAAGCGCCCCTTTAGGTCGTCGGGTTGGGAACGATGACGTAGCGGTGGTACCTGTCCGCGCGTCGGTACAAAAGTGACGCGCTCGTGCTGTGTGAAATGGGCCGAATGATCACCGCGCTCGCCGCAAAGAAGGGCGTGACCGTTCCGGCGCAGCTCGAGGACAGCAAAAAATCGAAGGTCGATGACTACTCGAAGATGACCGGCGCGAAGCTCGACCGAAAGTACGCCGATGACATGGTCGAAGATCACGAAGATGACGTGAAGGAGTTCAAGAAGGCGTCGACCGACATCAAGGACCCGGATCTGCGCGCGTGGGCGGCCAAGACGCTGCCGGTGCTCGAACATCACCTCCAAATGGCGAAAGACATGGACGCCAAGCTGACCGACGCCGGCGTAGGGAAATAGTCGTCGGGGTCGAGAGGTCGCTCCGTCGTCGCCACGGCCGAGCGCTTGCTCGATCAAGATCCTCCACGGCGCGTCCGGCGCCGCGTTGCGCTTGCGTCGTCTGTCGGGCTTTGGATCCTCCTACCCCTGAAGGGAGACCATGCGCATGTTACGCGCGTGCTCGCGGCGCTCGGTCGGGAGTTAGGCGGATTGAGCCGTGCCGAGGCTTCCGCGACTTTGGCGCCGCGCTCTGGCACACCGTGCGCGCATCACGAGAGCCAGTTTTACGATAGATCGTGAAGGCACGGGCATTGCTACGTGACGTGCCCATGCGAACCTTCTTTGGCTGCTTGGTGGGCGCTTCGATGGCAGTCATGACCGCTTGCGGTGGGACGTCCACATCGCTCGACGGCGGTGATGCTGGGGCCGAGGGCGATGCAGGGGGTACGAAGGATGGCTCGGCGCCGGACGCCGGTTGCGTGAACCCCGTCTTGGACGCGAGCTGTAGCGCGGACGACGCGGTATGCGGTCAGGAAGGGGACGGCAACCCTTGTTGCGATCAGGCGTGGCAATGCCTTGGTGGACATTGGAAATCGCTCGCGGCCGCGTGTGCATGCGCGGCGCCGTCGCAGGCCTGCGGCGAGAAGACCTGCAAGGTCGGGCAATACTGCAAGGTGCAGCCGCCGGGGATCTCCTTCGCGGACGGCGGCGTTCCGCCGACCGACTACGAGTGTCAAGATCCGCCGTCGAGCTGTGGGGCAACTGCGGCCTGCCCGTGTCTCGAGGCCGCGCCGCCATGCACGATCGGTTCGTGTACCGACTCGGCAGGCGGCGCTCCTTCGATCCTCACCGTCAACTGCATTGGAGAGTAGCTACGCTGCCGCGTCGACTCCGCGCTGCTGCGACTTACCGATGGGGTCTATTTCGGGATGACGACGATGGCGTCGTCGGAGGTCGGGGTCGTGTCGATCATGGTGAGCGTCTCGTTCTTGTGGCCCTCGACGGTCGTGACGCCGCTCCCCGCGGCGCGGATGTCGCCGCTGGTGGTCGTGACGACGTCGTGCGCCCTGACGACCAGGTGGGAGCCGAGCCTCGGCATCCCCACCGCGATGACGTGGGCGCTCCCGCCCACTCTCGAGACCTCCGCGACGAAGCCATTTTCCGCGCGGGTGCTCGTGCGATCGTACGAGAAATAGACGTTCTTCGCGTCGAGAGCGATGGCGTCGATGTTCTCGTTCTCGGGCGGGGCGACCGTTTGCGGGGGGAGCTCGAACAGCACTCGCCGCGTCGCCGTGGACCGAGCGTAGGAGGAGATCGAGGAGTGCTCGCCACACACCAGTGATTGCGCGTCGACCGCGATCACCTGGCACGACGTCGCGAGCCAGCGCTCCGAAGGGGCGCCGAGGTGCGCGCGGATGACCGCAGGTCCGCGAGCGTCGTTGCCCGCGACGAACACGTCGTCACCGTCCGATGCGACGGCGTCGACCGAATCGATGGCGACATCGAGCCTCACCGCGCTCGGGCTCGCGCTCGTGAGATCGAAGGCGTAGACCGCGGGAGGCTCCGCGACGAACGCGAAGATCGTCTTCGATGGGGAAGACGACGAGGCGGCGAGAGTCATCCTGCCGACCGGGATGCGGGCGACGAACGATGGTGGCGCGAGCGGTCTGTCTCGGCGAAAGAGCAGCAAGCCATCGTCGAAATAAAGCGCATCCCCGCGCGTCATCATGCCGACGGGCACGGGCATGACCGACTCGATGTCGGGCATCACCGCGCTCAGGTTTCGAAGAGGTGCCGAGAAGATCCCGCCCATGTCCGGAAAGTAGACGGCATTGTCGTCCGCCGCGAACACGGTCGTCGGCCTCTTGCTGGCGTTGGGTTCGGGGACGAGCACGCAGAGCGCGCGCGGATCGAGGCGCGACGGGTAACCGCTCTGGTCGGCGACCACCGCGATATTGCCGAGGACGGAGCCGTAGACGTGGTCGACCACGCCGATGAAAGTCTGCCCATTTTCGTGGGCGTGAACCCGCTTTCCTACGAGCTCGGAGAGCGCAAAGCCCGAGTCGCCGATCGCGCGTCCGACGCACTCGCCTTCACGTGTCATCGCGAGCTCGTAACGAATCCGCTCGTTGGCCGGCAGGGGAATCCGCAAGAGGATCTGCGTGAGCGTCGCCATCGGCCACAGCGCAACGAGGGGCACCCCGACCGCGAAAGCGAGCGCGCGCGTCTGCTCGCTGAACGTCACCGATTGTGTGAGCGCTTCGGCGCGTGTGACCGCGAATTCGTATCCGAGGACGTCGCTTGTCTCACGCTCCTCCAGCGCGTCGATGGCCGCGAGATCGGAGAAGTTGTCTGTCGCGCAGAAAGGGCACCGAACGACGGCCGCGCCTGCGGGCAGCGGGCCTCCGCAGACGCGACATCGCGCCGGCTCGCCTTGGCGCTCCGGAGGTAGAGCGGCACATGCCGCACGTAGCCGAGCCTGCGCGCTCTTGACGCGGAAAAATGCGCGGACAGCAAAGATCCAAATGCCGATGAACAGGACGAACGCGAGGACGGCGCCGCCGTACGTTTGATTGCGACCCGACCAATCCATGAGCGTCGGGAGAGTCGTCACGAGCTCGTACGTGAGTGGGACGCTCGCCAAAACGAACAGAACCGCGAACAGTAGGGGCGCATTTTGAGAGAGGGCACGTGCGCGAGCGTCGTCGAGCTGACGGCTACGAGCGTCCCGCTCCAACACGAATTGTCGCGCCGCTAGGAGCGTCGGAGCCGCTTCCGGCAAAGGCGGTCCGTCATAGCCGCACGCCAAGCAGCGAATCTCGTCGGGCGACGCGAGGCGGGCGGGCGTCGGCTTCCCGCAACGAGGGCACGCCGTGACGAGCATCGAGAGTGAGGGTAGCGCGCTTCGGTCTCGGTCGGCGCAAAAGGGGTGTGATGTCAGACGGGACGCGAGCGTCCAAACGACGTTTCATTCCGAGAGAGTGGGTGAGCTATCGTCACCGCCATGGGGATTTTGCCGACGATCACGCTCGTGGCCGGAGCGCTCTGTCTTTTTCTCGGCGTAATGACGCTGCTCCTCATGCGCGCTTCGAAGAAGCGCGACGAGCTGGTTGCCGGCGTGGTCGCGCAGGCCGAAGCGAACGGCGAGCGCATGTTGATCGCGCCCGCGCGCGGCCTCTACCAAGGGTCGACCGACAGCGCGTACGGCAAGATCGGTGGCAGCGGCACGCTCGTTCTCACCGACGCGCGCCTGACGTTCGTGAAGATCGGGGGCGGCATGGTCGACGTGCCGGCGAAGAACATCGTCCGCGCCCGCGCCGAGAAATCCTACAACGGGGTCAGTCGGCAGGGCCTGATCGTCGTCGAGGTCGAGGGGCCGTCGTCGGAGCTTCTGTTTGCATCGCCGCGCCAGCACAAGGAATGGCTAGCGGCCTTCGCGATGCTGGCGTCGAGAGGGTGATCGTCAGCGCAAGAGCGTCGCACTCACGGCGTGCACGACCGGCGCACGTCGATGCCGAGCGGTCTCGTTCCTCTCATCTCTCGACAGTCCGGCGTGTCGTCGGCGGTGACGGTCTCGGTGCCTTCGAAGCGCGCGTGGACGATGGCGCCGCGATCGTCGACCACGACCTTGCCGGTGAAGCGCCGCTCGTACCACGCGTGACAGCCCATGCCGCCGTTGTCGTGGCCTGTGATCGTGACGGCGAACGTGTGATCGTCGACGGTCGATACCTTCGTCATGACCGAGGTGGCGCCGAAGCAGTCGGGGAGCTCTGCGACCCATCTGAAGGCGTTGAGCGGCGCGGGTGACGGCGAGAAGAGATGCGGCGTTCCGTAGACGTCGAGCCACTCGAGCCTCGATTGGCCGCTACACAGCTTTCCCTTCGCCACCAGGTACCAAGCTGGCGTGCCCGCATCGCTGCAGACGGCCGGGTCGCTCGCATGGACGTCTACTTCCGGGTGCACGGCGGTCGGCGGCGCGATGGGCGGCGCGTCGGTCGGCGTGGCAGCTTCGTGCTCGGCTGGGGGAGGCGAGGGCGGAGCCGATGGGGAGCGCCCGCAACCGAGCGCGAGGAGGGGGAGGAGCGGGAGGTGGAAGAGCGAGCACTTCATCGCCGTAGAACGCTCGAGCCGGCAACGCACTTCGACTTTCTCACCGGCGAGTGGCGCTTCACCATGCGAAAGCGAGAACAACACTCCTTCGCACCGCTTGGAAGCTCGGTCGAGAGGCTCCTCTTCCTCTCCCTCTTCCTCTCCCTCTCTACGCTCCGCACCCGATCGATGGGAGCGGGCGGCGTGGGAAGTTACCTTGAGATGACCTATGGTCGATCGCCATGCGCGCGCTCCTCCTCGGTCCTCTGCTCGCTCTCGCTGCCTGCAATTCGACGAAGAACCCCATTACCCCGAAGGGGACAGTGATCCTCGACTGGGACCACACGAAAGCGACGCGTGCGACCTTCGCGAAGGCGACCGTCGGTCAGACGACCACGAAGGAGTTCGTCGTCACGGTGAGACCGCAGGGGTCGATGCCGTTCACCATCGACCTGCATGTCGTCCTCGCGCCAGTCGAATTCGTCGAGGGAGGCGCGACGGTGCATCACACCGCACCGGTCGAGATCAAAGCGACAGTCGACGGCAACACTGGTTGGAAGCTCGGCGGAAAGTGCCTCGAAGGGCCGAACTACCCAATGGGCTCGCTCGACGACGCCGGCGCGATGACCACGCCCGAGGCGATGGTGCAAGGCTGCTCGATCCGTTACGACCGCATCGAGGGGACGATCTTCGAGTCGAGCTATCAGCTCGGCTCGCAGCTCAACATCTATGGAAACGGCACTGTGGAGCCGTTCCCGGACGAGGGCGTCGAGATCAAGCCCAAGTGAAGCAAGCCGTCGGCCGTCCGACGTGAATACAGACGCGTTCGAGCCGCGGAGGGCCGTGCGACCATGCGTCGGAGCGTCGCTCAGCTCTTCGGCGGTGGAGGAGCGGTGAGGGCAGTGGGGTCGAGACCGAACGTCTTTTCGATCGCCGTGATTTGATCGACTGCGTCGTCGAACCCGTCCTTGCCGAACGTCTTGTGCTCGATGTCCTCGAACAGATTACCCATCAGGCCGAGCTCTTTCGGCGACAGAGCTCGCTTCCACGCCGGAAACACGATGGTGTCCTCACGCGCGGTGTGCTCTTCGTACATCCGCGCGAAGCCCTCGAGCACGTTCGCCAGCTCCGAAGCACCAGAAGCAGCGATCGGTTTTTGCGAAATCGAGAGCAGGTAGCCAGTGATCTCGCGGCCGCGTTGGTGCTGCGCGAGCAGCGTGTCGATCTCGTTGGCGGCCGCACCGCCGGCCTTCTTCACCGCGGGGAAGACGTGCGCCTCCTCGAGCTCCTTCTCGTGGTACTCCGCGGCGAATGTTCGCATCAGCTTCGCGCTGCTCAGGAGCGCGTCCGAGGATACCGACGCCGGATTCGAGCGGAGGCGAAGGGCTGCCTCCCGATAGACGACCAACACGCGCCGAATCACGCCGTGCTCACGCATCAAGTCTTCGGTGGCGCTGACGTCCTCTTCCTTTTCTCTCTTGTCGTCGTGACAGGCGACGAGCGTCGCGGTCGCAACGGTGGCGGTCAGAAATAGGCGGCGTGTGCTCGTTCGATCCATCGCGCAGCACCATAGGCGAGCTTCGCCTGGCCGTCTTCACTCCTCCTTGCCTGGCTCGCTCATCGAAGCGCGGCGTCGAGCTCGTCTGCCGAGTAAAGTAGCCCGCTCTTCTCGCTCGCAGGCACATGCAGCGCCGCGCCGGAGGCGAGCACGCCGCTCGCGGCGCGAAAGAGGGCGTCGGCGGAGCGCGCACGGACGAGCCGGGCCCACTCTTCGCTCGGGGACCGGCGCAGTGCATTCTGAGGTACTCCAGAAGAGATAGCAGCGCGGAGCTCGACGATGGCGCCGAAGCAGACGGTGGCGAGCGTCGCTTCCGTTGCCGCCTTGGGCGTGAGCCGTGCCCCATCGTGCTCTTGAGCGGCGACGAGCACGTTCGCGAGATACGCGAGCTCGTCCATCCGCTCGCCGAACAGATGGGGCTCCGCCTCGCTCAGCTCGCGCAACGCGTCCATGAACGCGCTCATCGCGGACGCGGGTGTCGACGATGCCGCGAGCGCGCCTCCGCCCTGCTCACTCGACTCATCGAGCGCGCGTTGCACTGCAGGCGGCAGGCCTCGGCTCCCTGCCGGAGATGCCGATCGACGGCCGCTCGGGGCCGGCTGTGGATGCCGCTCGAGCTCCCGAAAGTACGCGCGGGTCAGCGGATCGCGAGCGGCCGCGGCGTGGTCCTCGGGAGTGAGCGGCTTGCGCGCGAGGGCGAGAAAGCCGCGCGCGGCGCACGGCTCGACATACCCCTGCTTGCTCCGCCGCTCTTCACGCGCGGCCTCGACGTCGTCCGCGAGCGACTCGCCTTCGGTGAGCAGGGTCGCGAGCTCGTCGAGATCGTCGAGAGCGCTCCCGTCAACGAGCGCCATCCGGTCGAGCAGCCGAACGAGGAGCGGGCGATGATCGCGGTCGAGCGCCACGATCAGCAAAAGGGCGGCGTCCCACCCGTCGTGATGCTTGGCGACGAGGAGGTAGCCGTCGAGGTCTTCGGTGAGCGCGCTCTCGAGAGCCTTGTCCACGCAGCGCGACTCGTCCTCGTCGCCTTCCTCGAGCCTCTGCCGGAGCGCGTCTTCGTCCAGCACGCGTACGATCCCCGACAACGCGTGCGCCACGAAGTCCTCGTCGAGCTCGGCGACGCGATTGGCCGCGACCTCGTCCCCCGCCTCGAGCAGGACCTCGAGCCACACGGCGAAGCGGCTCATGTCGAGCGTCTCGCGCTCCCCCGCGCGCTCGCTCACGAACAGATCCTCGTCGAATGCCTGCACGAGCTGCTCGGTGGTCGCGAGCGCCACGAGCTCGCCGGCGTCCTCCACACCCACGTTGCGGATCAGTGCGGCGAACGTCCGAACCGGAAGCTGCTCGATCGTGCGGGCGAGATCGGGCGTATCGATCAAGCTGTGGAGCAAGGACCGCGTGGTGACGGGGCCTCGCGCGTCGGTCTTGGTCAACGTCATCGAGGGCTCCCTTTGCGAGACACGCTCGGCTCGACGCCG
>CAJDWT010000031.1_pt1 | contig 33375 bp, 33 predicted proteins | sample 7391671 | NCBI WGS metagenome assembly CAJDWT01 (sample SAMEA7055729, study PRJEB34461) | soil metagenome | biome: terrestrial ecosystem; feature: Peninsula; material: soil | place: Antarctica | collected 2016
ATCCACAAGGAGAACAACGTGCTGTTCCCCCGCGTGCTCGAGTTGGAGACCGGACTCTTCGGCGCGGCCTGAGTTCCCGGCGGGAGTGCCGGCCCGGGCAAAGGCACCTGCTTGGGACCGAAGCATCAGGATCGCAGGCCGGAGCCCTGTCGGTGGCCGCCGTTACGGTTGCGAGTATGAGCAACCGCACCACTGCCCGGCTGACGTACCGCTGTCACGAGTGCGGCTGGACGGCTGCCAAGTGGGTGGGTCGATGCGGTGAATGCCAGTCCTGGGGGACGGTTGTCGAGGTGGGCGCCAGCGGGCACCCTCTGGCGGTCGCCCCCCGGACGGCGCCTCGACCGATGTCGAGCCGTCCTGCCACCTCGATCGGACAGGTCGACGCGACACCTGCGACGACTCGGCCGACCGGCGTGAGCGAGTTCGACCGGGTGTTTGGGGGCGGACTGGTGCGCGGATCGGTTGCCCTGATCGCAGGCGAGCCCGGGGTCGGCAAATCCACGCTGTTGTTGGACATCGCGGCCCGGGTAGCCCGCGCCGGCGCCACCGTGCTGTATGCGACCGCCGAGGAATCCGTGGCGCAGGTGCGCTCCAGGGCCGACCGGATCGAAGCCCTCGCACCTTCGCTGTACCTGGTCGCGGAGACCGACCTGGCGGCCGTGCTCGGCCACCTGGAGTCGACCAGATTCGACCTGGTGATCCTCGACTCGGTGCAGACCGTCACCAGCGCCGCTGTGGACGGCGGACCTGGCAGCGTTTCGCAAGTCCGCGAGGTGGCTGCCTGCCTGATCCACGCGGCGCGGGTGCACGGCTCGACGACGCTGTTGGTCGGCCACGTGACCAAGGACGGGTCGATCGCCGGCCCACGGGCTCTGGAGCACCTGGTCGATGTGGTCGCCCACTTCGAAGGCGAGCGCCACGGCCGGGTCCGGGTGCTGCGTGCGGTGAAGAATCGGTACGGCCCAACCGATGAGGTCGGCTGTTTCGAGGTCACCCGCCGTGGGGTGACCGGGCTGGCCGACCCGAGCGGACTGTTCACCTCCGGCGCCTCGACGGGGGTTCCGGGGACCTGCCTGACCGTGACGCTCGACGGGCGGCGTCCGATGATCTGTGAGGTCCAAGCTCTGGTGACCCGGACTGGCGGAGCGCCACGGCGCACCACCAGCGGCGTGGACGCCGCGCGGGTGGCGATGCTGATGGCGGTCCTGCAGCGGCACGTGGCGGTGCGGCTGCTCGACCAGGACTGCTACGTCTCGACGGTGGGTGGCGCCCGGGCGCTCGAGCCGGCCGCCGACCTGGCCATCACGATGGCGATGGCTGGTTCGGCCGCCGACCTGGTTTTACCTCCGCAGACGCTGATCGTCGGTGAGGTCGGCCTGGCCGGCGAGATCCGTGCGGTGCCGGGCGTGCAACGACGGCTGTCCGAGGGTGTGCGGCTCGGGATGACAAGCGCCGTGGTGCCCGCCGGATGCCTGGATGGTCCTGCGCCAGAGGGCCTGCGCGTGCAGGAAGTCGCCGATGTGACCGACGCGGTCATCTTGATGGTCGCCCCGAGGACCCGGCGCCTACGTCCAGCATGACCGGACGAGGTCGACCGCTACGGTCCTGATCTGCGCATATCGCGCGGTAGCATCGGGGCCAGACCGCGCACCCGGATTTCGCCGCGGCGCGGCGGACCGGGCCCGACCGAGAGGCACGACCGTGTACCGGCGCTCTCACAACGAGCTGATGCGCGCCACGCTGGCAGCGGTGGCCCCCGGCACGCAACTTCGCGACGGCCTGGAACGGATCCTACGGGGCGGCACTGGAGCCTTGATCGTGCTCGGGTCTGACAAGACGGTTGAAGGCATGTGCTCGGGCGGCTTCGGAATCGACATCGCATTCTCCGCCACCAGACTGCGCGAACTGGCCAAGATGGACGGCGCAATCGTGCTGAACAGCGACGTAAGCCATATCGTGCGGGCGGCCACCCAGCTGCTTCCGAACGCCTCGATCCAGACCAACGAATCCGGCACCCGACACCGGACCGCCGAACGGGTCGCCAAGCAGACCGGCTTCCCGGTGGTGTCGGTCAGCCAATCGATGCAGATGGTGGCGCTGTACGTCGATGGGGAGCGACGTGTCGTCGAGGGCAGCGAGGTTATCCTGGCCAAGGCGAACCAAGCACTTGCCACCCTGACCCGATACAAGACCCGGCTCGATGAAGTGACCAGCACCCTGTCAGCCCTTGAGATCGAAGACCTGGTCACCCTGCGCGATGTCGCCGTCGTCCTGCAGCGACTGGAGATGGTGCTGCGGATCGACGCGGAGATGGACGGCTACGTCGTCGAGCTCGGCACCGACGGCCGGCTGATCACCCTGCAACTGGAGGAGCTGCTCGGCACCATCGAGTCGGACCGAGAGCTGCTCGTTCGCGACTACCTCGCGCCAGGACACCCGGTGGCGGCCCAGGACGCGTTGGACCTCCTGCGCAAATTATCGTCCACCGACTTGCTCGACATCAGTGGCGGTGCCGCCGCGCTCGGGTACTCCTCACTGGCGCAGACCCTTGACGACTCGGTGAGCCCGCTCGGCTACCGGCTGTTGTCCAGGATTCCTCGGTTACCCGGCGCCATCGTTGACCGTCTCGTGGACCACTTCGGCGGGCTGCAGCGGCTGCTGACCGCCAACCTTGAGGACCTCATGGCCGTCGATGGCGTCGGTGAGGGCCGCGCCCGCGCAATCCGTGGGGGGCTGTCACGACTCGCCGAATCGAGCATCCTCGAGCGCTACGTGTGAGCCCTCCCGACGTGCCGCCGGTCGACCCGGCGCAGCTGGGCGCGCTGCATCGGCGCGTCGTGCACTGGTATACAGCCGAAGGACGCGACCTGCCCTGGCGCCACATCGACCGAACCCCGTGGGGGGTGTTCGTCTCCGAAGTCATGCTGCAGCAGACCCAGGTGAGCCGGGTTGAACCACTGTGGTGTGCCTGGCTGGAGCGCTGGCCCGCCCCGGCCGATCTGGCCGCCGTACCCGTCGGGGAGGCGATCAGGGCTTGGGGCCGGCTTGGCTATCCGCGCCGGGCGGTCCGACTGCACGCGGCGGCCACGGCCATGGTGCAGCGGCATGGCGGCCAGGTCCCCGACACCGAATCAGAGCTCGCGGCGCTGCCCGGCGTCGGGGCGTACACGGCGGCCGCCGTCGCCTCATTCGCTTTCGGGCGACGGACTGCGGTCGTGGATACCAATGTGCGACGAGTCCAGGCCCGCTTGCTGCTCGGCGCCGCCCAGGCCTGCCCGACGCTGGTTGCGGCCGAGGTACGACTGGCCGAAGCGGTGTTGCCGCCCGACCCGGCCGACGCCGTGGCCTGGAACGTCGCGGTCATGGAAGTCGGCGCCCTGATCTGCACGGCCCGCGCCCCGGCGTGCGCCCGCTGCCCACTGCGCCAGGACTGCGCATGGTCGCTGGCGGGACACCCGGCCTATGAGGGACCGGCACGTCGCGGCCAGCCATGGGAGGGCACCGATCGTCAGCTTCGGGGCGCGATCCTCGCGGAGCTGCGTGCCACCTCCAGCTCGTTAACACACAACCGACTACAACGGCAGGCAAGCCGGCGGGTCAGCACCGCCTCCGATCCGGACCGCTTCGCTCGTTGTGTCGACTCACTGGTCACCGACGGCCTGGTCGAACCCCTGCCGCAGGGCCGCCTGGGCCTACCAGGGGTCGGCTCCTGACCAGCGGACCGGCACCGAAGACCGGGTAGCCTTCGATGATGGCGAACCATCCGCCGGTCAGCGGGCTGCTGCTGGCCGCCGGCGCTGGACGACGAATGGGGCGGGCCAAGGTCCTGGTCAGCACACCGGACGGGCGCCCCTGGCTGCACTTGGCCCTGGACACATTGCTGGCCGCCACCGACGATGTCTTGGTCGTCCTCGGGAGCGAGGCAGCGCGTGCCACCGAACTGCTCCCGGACGATCCACGAGTGTCCTGGGTGGTGGCACCGGCCTGGGCCGAAGGGATGGGTGCCTCGCTCCGCTGCGGTCTGCAGACGCTGCTGACCGGCAGCCGAAGTACGGCCGCACTCGTTCATCTGGTCGATCTGCCGGACGTCTGCGCGCCGGTGGCCCACGCCGTGGTCCGCGGCGGCGGTCAGGCTCCGTTGCTGCGCACCGTTCTGCGCAGAGCCGCCTACCACGGCCGCCCCGGGCACCCGGTCCTGTTGGGGCGCGACCACTGGGAGCCGTTGGCCGCTTCGGTGGTCGGCGACCGGGGTGCCCGTGACTACCTGGCCGGCAGAGTCGTCACGCTGGTCGAGTGCGGCCGGCTGGCGACCGGGCGGGACCGTGACACTCCCATGGACCAGCCACGATAACCTGCTGTTCGCTCCACTCTCACCAGCGCTGAGCCATCCTCGGCGCACCTGAAGCGCATCGTAAGGAGCCCGGACCGTGCGTGACGTCCTAGCCGAGCTGCGGGGATGGCTTGAATCTGGCCAGCCGTTCACCGTGGTCACCGTGACCAGGACGTGGCAGTCGGCACCACGACCCGCCGGCGCGGTGATGGGGGTCAACGCGGGCGGGCAGGTGGTGGGCTCGCTGTCCGGGGGATGTGTCGAGGGCTCGGCGTACGAACTGGCCAAGGAGGTCCTTGCCGACGGTGTCCCCCGGACCGCCCACTACGGTGTGACCGGCAGTGATGCGGCGGCTGTGGGGTTGGCCTGCGGCGGGGAGATCGACGTCTTGGCTCGACGGGTGGATCCGGCGCAGACCTCCGGGCAGGTGCTGGCTCGAACGTTGGCGGCGATTGCCGCTGATGATGGCGTCGTTCTCGCGACGATCGCCACCCCCGAGGATGGCAGCGCCGGCGCCACGCTTGCCGTCGGACGTGATTGGGCCCAGGGGTCCCTGGGCAACGAACGCCTCGACAGCACCTTGGTCGCCGACGCTCGGGCCCGCCTGGACGCCGGAGAAACCGGCATCAGCACCTACGGCCCGCAGGGGGAACGCGGCGCGGACGACCTCGAAGTGTTCCTTTCAGTGCACGCTCGTCGCCCCCGGATGATCGTTGCGGGGGCCATCGACTTCGCCGTCGCCGTCTGCAGACTCGGGGCGTTCCTCGGGTACGACGTCACCCTGGTCGATGCTCGCGGTGTGTTCGCGACGCGGCAACGCTTCCCAGACGCGGACCGAGTCGTCGTCTCGTGGCCGCATCGCTACCTGCAGGCCGAGATCGACGCGGGTCAGGTCGAGTCCTCCTCTGCGGTCATTGTGTTGACCCATGATCACAAATTTGATGTGCCGATGCTTGAAGTCGCCCTCCGCAGTGCTGCTGGGTACGTCGGCGCGATGGGCTCCCGACGTACCCATGACGAACGCGTGGACCGGCTGCGCGAGCTGGGGCTGAGCGCCGCTGAACTGGCGCGGTTGCGCAGCCCGATCGGCTTGGACCTTGGGGGTCGGACCCCGCAAGAGACGGCGGTGTCGATCCTGGCCGAGGTGATCGCCCAACGGCGCGGCGGGGCCCTCCTTCCGCTCTCGCAGTGCGAGGGCCCAATCCACCGCGGGTGAGCATCGACCGCGTCGACCCTGCGTCAGCCGACCCGCTGCGCCAAGGCCTCGATCGCCCCGTTGAAACACTCGACCGGGGGGTTCACCAGGCCGGCGCCGACTTGGCCGACACCCGCCGAGGCCCCGGCCATGCCGGTGTTGATCTGCGGCAGCAGGCCAGTCCGACACACCTTGGCGACATCGATGCCGACCGGGACACCGCGGAATTCCAGGATCGGGACCTGCCAGACCGGGTGTTCACCGGTGGTGATCTCATACATCGAGCGAGTCGTCGTCAGTGCGAATTGGACATCGCCGCCGACCAACTTCACGATGGCTGGCGCCGCGGCCATGGCGAACCCACCAATACCCGCAGTCTCGGTAATGGCAGAGTCCCCGATGTCTGGATTGGCGTCGTCCGGTCCGTAGGAACCGAGGAACAAGCCTTCGGGCTTGGCGGCCGGGCCGATGAACCACTGATCGCCGGTGCCTGCCGTCTGGATGCCGAAGTCGGTGCCGTTGCGGGCCATCGTGACCACGACCGTCGAGGAGGCAATGCCCTTGGCAGCCAGCGTGGCCAGCTTCGCGGTCGGCATCGTCGGTCTCCAAGGTGGCGGAACGAGCGGCGGACAGGGCGTCGCGATCTGCTCGGGCGCGCTCATCGCGCCGAACCTCGTCCTCACCGCTCGCCACTGCGTCGCAGACGTCGGCGCCGAGCAGGTCGACTGCACGAGCGACAAATTCGGCGCCACTCACGACGCCACGACTTTCTACGTCACGAACGACACACAGATGGACCCCCAGAACGGCACGTTCCACCAGGCGACCAAGGTCGTCACGCCGGACGCCACCAAGTTCTGCGGCAACGACATCGCCCTCATCATCTTGCAGGACACGATCAAGCTCGACACGTACGTGACACCGGTTGTCGAAGACTCGATGGCCAACCACGACAAGTACGAGAAGTCGGTCACGGCCATCGGCTACGGCGTGACGTCCGCGAGCGGTCAGGACAGCGGCACGCGGCGCATCAAGCAGAACATTGCCGTCAATTGCATCCCGGGCGACTCGTCCACCAACTGCAAGGGTGCCTTCGACGTCGCCGACAACGAGTTCGAGGCTGGCAGCGGCACATGCTCCGGCGATTCCGGCTCGAGCGCGTTCGAGCAGGCGAATTACACGGCGGGTACGCCCGTCACGTTCGGTGTTCTTTCGCGCGGTGGTGAGCAAGGCAACACCTGCGTCGACTCCGTCTACACACGCACCGACAAATGGGCTGCGCTCATCCGCATGACGGCGCAGGACGCCGCGAAGCTCGGCGGGTACACGGCGCCCGCGTGGGCCGGTACCAACGGCGTGGCCGATCCGGGTGCCGACGGCAACGAGTGCACGACCGCCGACGAATGCCACTCAGGCACATGCGCGTCGGAAGACGGCACCACGTCCTACTGCGCGACCGCGTGCGATCCGTCCGACTCGAGCACCTGCTCCGACGGAACGAGCTGCAAGGCCGACGCGAACGGCGACAACTATTGCTTCCCGACGGACCCGCCCTCGACCCAGAGCGCGGAGCCCACGAACGGCGACAGCGCGACCACCACGAAGAGCGGCTGCAGCATGGCGCGCGCGAACGGTCCGACCTCGCCGGTGCCTTGGAAGAGCGGCGTCCTCGTCGCAGGTATCGCGCTCGTCGCGGTCCGCCGCCGCAAAAAGCGCTGAGCGAATCACCCGCTCTGTGCGCTAGTGCTTTTCTTCGGCTGGCTCGGTCGAAGCGCGAGCCGCATTTGACTCGTCGTCGTCGTCCATCGCGGTAGCGCCGGGCACGGGCGTGCTCTCGAGCGCCCGCGGCTTTCGACGTTTGCCCGCGAGCGCCTTCCACATCGTGCGCTCGTCCCCGGCGGCAACAAGAAACCAAGCGGCGCCGACACATTCCGAGAACGCACGAAGCGGAGCATCGAACGCGCCGCGTCCGATCAGACAGAGGGCGAGCGCGCTCGTGATCGCGGGCGCGGGGCCCGGTCGAATGACCGCGACCGCAGCGAACAGCACGGACGTCGCCACCAAGAACGTCGACAGCGCACCGAGCTGCGGAAACGGCGGCGGCGTCCCTCGCACGTCGGACAGCGAGATGTGGAGCACGACCTGCCACTGCGACGCACCGGGCCTCACGCCCTCCGCCACACCCCACGCGATCACGACCGCCGCCAGGATCGACGCCCCCGCGAGCAGTTGGCCGCTCACGCGCGTCCGTGTCGTCAACCAAATCACCGCGCAGGTCTGACCGATTCCTTCGAGCAACACGCCGGCCGTCGCCACGCCCTTCGACCACTCGTAGAGCATCGGGCTCGCGCGCGTGCCCGCGAACGCAGCGAGCAACCACGCACCGTAGCGTACGAGCGATGCCGCACCGAACGCGCAAAGCACGACGCCGACCGCACGCGTGTGCGCCGACCGTAGCGTCCCCACGCCCGCGACGAGCGCGACGAGGCTCGCCATGATCGTCATCAGGCCCAGCACGGGCGGCGGAAGGCCGTAGCCGCGCTGGTGGTACCACCACGCCGGCGTCACGATCAGGATGAACGCCGGCGACAGCGACGCCGCGATCACGATCATGCGCGTCATCGCTGAGGGGTTGTTCACCCCGAAGAGCGCCCAGACCGAGCGCGCATAGAGAATCAAGAGGAAGATCGCGAACGCGTAGGTCGAGAAGCTTCCGAGCCATGCCCACGTGTCGACCACGCTCTGCGACGCGCTTCCGCGCAGCCCCGGCGCGATCACACGACCCACCGTCATCGCCACGACCGCGAGCGCGGCCGTGATCTGCGCGAGCCACACCGGCAAGTCGGGCCCGTCGTCTCGGGGCGCGATCTTCACGTCGTTTTCGGGAGCCGAGCTCGCTGCGACCGCAGGGCTCGGCGAAACTCGAATCTCAGCCACGCGGCTCCATCGGGCGAAGGATGGCACCCTCGCGCGTATCGTTGGTGTTTTGTCCCGGGACGCCCCCACTACCCTTTTCGGGGTTGGCCGGCGGTGGCGCCGTGGGCGTCTTCGCTGGCGGCGTGGTACCGGCCGGAGCCTGCTTCAGCATGATGGGGCGCGCGTTCATCGTCGAGCACGCAAAGACCTCGTCGCGGTGGAACTCCCAGTGGAGGTAGACTCTCCCGTCCGGCGAGACGATCGCCGACGGCGCAGGGCCGAACGGCGACGCGCGTTGCACCGCGTCGAGCGCTGCAATGTCGAACGCGGTAATCCCGCTCGTCCTCGTCACGCCCATTTTCACGATGTTGCCGTCGGGAGTGAGGACGATCTCGAGGTTCGTGTAGATCTTCGGGTCGTTCATCGGGTGCGTGGGCGGCAGTGAGGCGAGCGACCCCAAAAAATCGTCCGCGAAGATCGGGTGGATGCGGTTGTGCATCCCGTTCAGGTAGGTCGCGAACGGCGACGCGGCGGTGTTCAACGCCGTCATATTTCCGGGTGCCACGCTCGACACGTAGTTCTCGATCGCGCTGCGCCAGCGCTCGAAGCTCGACGCCTGCCACGAGCCGCGGTGCTCGCTCTTTCTGCGCTCGCCGTCGGCGACGCGCTCCTTGCGCAGCTGGTCGACGCCGACCGCGGCGACCACGCCGTTCACGTTCATGTTCAGGTTCACCTGCCCCGGACCCGGCGTTCCACCGAGGCCGAGCCAGCTCACCGAAGAGCGCGGCTTACCCGATTTGTCGTTTTGCGCAGTCCCGTCACCTGGGCACGGGTTGTTCGGCGTCGACTGGCAGGGATGCGGCGCGAGCGTCGGCGTCGCGCCGGGACGCAGCGGATTGAAGGTCCAGCCGCCGTTCTCCGCGCTCGTGACATCGGGGCTCTGCTGATCACCCGCCTGCGGCATGAACGGATTTTGCGAGTTGTTCACGTCCGACGGCGAACGGCCGTCTCCGCCCGGCATCGGCTGCGTGTTCCGATTGCCCGCCATCGTGCGCCGAATCGGCGTCGGGTCGGGCTGAATGTCGAACTCGGTGCCGCGCTCGCCTGGCGCTTTGCGCTTCTCACCCGCGTGGTCTTCGCTCTCGGCGATCTTCGTCTGGTCGCTGTCGCCGGTGCGCTTGTCGGGGCCGGAATGGTTGCCGCCCGGGGTCGGGTCGGGCGCGTCTTGGTCGTGCGCCGTCTGCGTCGCCACCGTCTCTTTTTCGACGTGGTTCGCTTCGTTGCCGAGAAAATTCGCGTTCGGATTGTCTTCTTGATTCGGCTGGACGTGCTGCTTCACCGCGATGCGCTTGTCGGGCACGACCGGCACGACCTGCTGCTCTGGCTTCTTCTTCTCGTCCGTTTTGACGAGCAGCGGGACCTTCTTCTTCTCCTCCGGCTTTTTCGGCTCTTTCTTCGCGACCTCGTCTGGCTTCTTCTTCTCCTCGACCTTTTTCTTCTCTTCCGGCTTCGGGAGCGGCGGCGGCGGGGGCGGCTTGGCGGGCTCGACGTTGTCGGCCTTCAGCCCGTAGTCGTTGCCATCGAGGTCGAACGTCTGCTCGCTCTCCCGCACGCGCTCACGGACGCTCTGGCCAAGCCGTGTAAGCGCAAGCTTGTCGACGTGGTTCTCTCCGACCTCGTAGCCGCCGAAGCCAAGGAACGCATGTAATTGAATGGCCACGTAGAGGAAGCCAACCCACGTCGCGACCTTCGCGGCGGTCTGCGCTCCTCGTGACCTTTTCATACCTACCGAATCGTAAAGCGCTTGCCCCTCGGACGCCAGATTCGTCACGCGCATTCTTTTCGAGAAATTCCAGGGATTTTGCGGCTGAATCTGTGGCGAAAACGTCGCCTGTGCCCGCACCCGGACCCTGGCGCGTCCGGGGCCGAATCACCCCCTGTGGACAATTCGTGATAGACCGCAGAAATGCCTGCCTACGAGATTCGGGGGGCCCTCGCATCCGACGAGGACCAGCTTCTCGAGCTCGCGCATCACCTGAATACAGTGAATTTGCCGGATGATCGGACGGCCGTCGCCACGATCCTCGATCAGGCCCAAAAGAGCTTCACGGGCGGGATCAAAGACCCCAAGCGTCGCGAATACGTCTTCGTCTTGGTCGACCTGGCGAAGAAAAAGCTCATCGGCACGTCGATGATCATCGCCCAGCTCGGCCGGCGGGACGCGCCCTACATCTACCTCGACGTCATCGACGAGGAGCGGTACTCGGCGACGCTCGACAAGCACTTCAAGCACACGACGCTCTCGATCGGCTACTCGTACAACGGCCCGACCGAGATCGGTGGGCTCGTCCTCCATCCGGACTACCGCCGCGTGCCCGAGCGCCTCGGGCAGTGCATCAGCTACGTGCGCTTCTTGTTCATCAAGATGCACCGTGACCTGTTCCGCGACGAGGTCTTGGCCGAGCTCCTCCCGCCGCTCGAGCCCGACGGCACGTCACACTTGTGGAACGCGCTCGGCCGTCACTTCACCGGCCTCTCCTACGCCGGGGACGATCTACGCCTCGCTCCTCAGCGAGAAGGCGCAGGAGGTCATCGGCAAGGTCGGCGCGCAGACGCGAGGCGTCGAGAAGATGCTTCGTCGCATCGGCTTCCGTTACGCCGAGCGCGTCGACCCCTTCGACGGCGGTCCGCACTTCACCGCACCGACCGACGAGGTGACGCTCGTGCAAAAGGCGCAGCGCATGAAGGTCGACAAGGTCGTGCCCAAGCTCGCAACCAAGCGCGGCTCGCTCGTCTCGGTCCAATTGAACGAGGCGCCGTACTTCCGCGCGGTCATCGCCCACTGCCACTGCGAGGGTGAGCACGTCACGCTCGAAGAGGACGTCGCCACGCACTTGAATCTGCAGGCCGGAAGCGAAGCCTGGATCTTGCCGCTGGATTGAGTCGATGGTCGATGGTGGTCGTCAGGCGCCGGCGACCTTCATCGCGAGGTCTTTGCAGGACGCACATATTCCGTATGCGCCCGTCGTGAAGAGGCCGTCGAACGAATTCGCGCAGAGCACGCATTCGCCGTGGACGTGCGCGCACATATTCCGTATGCGCCCGTCGTGAAGAGGCCGTCGAACGAATTCGCGCAGAGCACGCATTCGCCGTGGACGTGCGGCGCGCTCTCGAGCGCGGAGAGGCACGCCGGGCAGATCGAGCCCGCTTTGCCAGCGACGAGATGCGCGCCGGCCGTCTCACAAAAGGTGCACTTTTTGGCTCCGACAGGCTTCGGATCGAAGGTGCGGTCGAGGTACTTGAAGAAGCGCGCCTCTTCGTCGTCGCCAGGAAGACGCATGAAGCGGAAGTGCGCGTCGGGAAAGTAAGCGCCGAGAGCGGTGATCGCCGCCGCCCGCCGGACGACGTCGTTCGGATCCCAACACACGAGCACGGTGATCGAGTCCTCGATCCCACCCGCTTTCGTCGCGAGCTTGGTCGGAAGCGGCAAGATGCGCATGCGCTCGAAGAGCTCGCGCGGAGCTTTGCGGACGTCGTCGAGGGAGAATGTGGGCGTCGTCATTTCAGGCTCGCAGTCAACGAACGATAGACCCGATCGACGCGTTTGAAATCGGAGATGACGTCATCGAGCTTCCAGTTGCTCCAGTTGAACGCGCACGCTTCGCGCTCGAAGCTCGCGAGGTCTTTGCAGGACGCACATATTCCGTATGCGCCCGTCGTGAAGAGGCCGTCGAACGAATTCGCGCAGAGCACGCATTCGCCGTGGACGTGCGCGGGTGAGCGCCTCCGCGGTGGTGACGAGGCAACGGTGAAGCGGTTCGAGAAGTGGATCGAGGCCGGCACCGTGAATCAGGCGCGCGGCATGCGCGGCCTCTTGTGGGCGTGCGAGGCAGCGGCGACCCTCTCCACGGGCAAGCCACTCTCGAAGCTCCCGCGGGAGCGGGCAGAGGCGTGGCTCGACGGATGGCGTGCGTCCCCCTCGTATGCGCGCCGGTCGCTCGTGCGCGCGGTCATGAGCCCGATCAAGATCGCGCACTTCGACGACGAAGCGATCGAGAAGCGGGTCGGCTGCCGCACGAGCGCATCGCGCTCGCTCGCGCTGGTCGACGAAGAGGCACGCTGGAGCCAGCAGGTCATCGACGGCAACAAAGAGGTCGACGACCTCGAGCTCGAATGTGACGTCGTCGTCATCGGCAGCGGCGCCGGCGGCGCGGCCTGCGCGTACGACCTCGCGTCACGCGGCCGCGCGGTCGTGATCCTCGAAGAGGGTGATTTTCATCGCCGCTCATCGTTCACGGGAAAACCTGCCGAAATGTCGCGCAAGCTGTACCGCGACCAAGGTATGACGCTCGCGCTCGGCAACGTCGGCATCCCGGTCTGGGCCGGCAAAGCGGTCGGCGGCAGCACCGTCATCAACAGCGGCACGTGCTACCGCGCCTCCGAGCGCATCTTCGCGCGTTGGCGGAGCGAGCTCGGCCTCGAAGAGTACTCGGCGCGATCGATGGACCCGTACTACGCGAAGGTCGAGGCGATGCTCCAAGTCGCGCCCGCGAAGGACGAGCTCACGGGCGGCATCGGTCGCGTCATCGCGCGCGGCGCCGGTGCGCTCGGGCTCTCGCATCATGCTCTCGTGCGCAACGCGCCCGATTGCGACGGTCAAGGCGTGTGCTGCTTCGGCTGCCCCACCGGCGCCAAACGCTCGACCGACGTGAGCTATATCCCCGAGACGCTCAAGCGCGGCGGCGTGCTCGTCACCGCCGCATGCGCCGAAGCGTTCGACCTCGAGGGTCGCCGCGTCCACGGCGTGCGCGGACGGCTCGGCCGCAATGGTCGCACGTTCCATGTGAAGGCATCGGCGGTCGTCGTCGCTGGCGGCGCGCTCATGACGCCGGTCCTCTTAAAGCGCGCCGGCGTCTTCAAGAAGACGCCGTTCCTCGGTAAAAATCTGTCGATTCACCCTGCCACGAAGGTGATGGCGACGTTCGACGAGACGATCGACATGAGCCACGGCATCCCGCAGGGCTACGCCGTCGACGCGCTCGCAGAAGAAGGGATCATGTTCGAAGGGGCCTCGATGCCGCTGGGCCTGACCGCCGTCGGCGTGCCGTGGGTCGGCGCCAAATTCACGGAGCTGATGGAGCGCTACCAGAACGTGGCGACCTTCGGCTTCATGATCGAAGACACGTCCCGCGGCATGGTTCGCCCGGGCCTCGGCGGCTCGCCCCTCATCACCTACGACTTGAACGACGTCGACACGCAGAAGATGGCGCGCGCGGCGTCGATCCTCTGCGAGATCTACCTCGCCGCCGGCGCAAAACGCGTCGCTCCGATGCTTCCCGGCTTCGAGGAGGTCCGCACCGCGAGCGACATTTCAGCGATGCGAAATCACCGATTTTCCCCGAGTGATTTCGAGATTACGGCCTATCACCCGCTCGGCACCGCGCGCATCGGCGTCGACCCGAAGACGAGCGTCTGCGCGCCCGACCACGAGACGCACGAGGTCGAAGGGCTCTTCGTCGCCGACGGCAGCTCGGTGCCGACCGCACTCGGCGTGAATCCGCAGATGACCATCATGGCGATGGCCTTGCGCTGCGCCGAGGCCATCGACGCGCGCCTCGGTTGATCGCGGGTCAGTGGCCGCCGGCGTCGGGGAAGTCGGTGCCGGTGACGAAGTCGACTCGTGCAGCCGTCTTACGGGCGCCAGGCCTGGCCGGTTTCACAGTCGATATGGCGGAGCGAAACGCGGCCGTCCGAGACCTCGAGCACGCCGAAGACGATCGGCAGCGTGAAGCGCCGCGGGCCGAGCGAGCCCGGGTTGAAGACGGCGACGTCGCGATCGCGACCGATGAACGGCACGTGCGAATGGCCGCAAATCACCAGATCCGCGCGCTCGGCCTGGGCGCGGCGCCTGGCGTCGGCGCGGAGCTTGGGGCCGTTCACGGCGATGTGGAGCATCAGCAATTTCAGCCGTGAGGTGCCGCCGTCGACGAGGTCGAGCGTGAGCGCTTCGGGCACGTCCTTCACGTCCTCGTCGATATTGCCGCGGACCGCGTGCACCGGCGCGATCTTCGCAAGGTCGTCCAAGACCGAGAGCGCGCCGATGTCACCGGCATGGAGGATCGCGGCCGGCTTTTCCCGCGCGATGAGCTCGGCGGCATTCGGATGCGGCGCGCTGTGCGTGTCGGCGACGACGACGAGACGCAGCGAGCCCTCTTCGATCGACAGCGCTTCGTGATTCGTCTTCTTCACCGTGAACATCGCTCCGCAACCTTAGCCCATTTTTCGAGCTCTTTTCTCGACCGCGGCTTTGTCCGACGATTTTGCCCAGAGAAGTCAATACTCCATAAGGAGTTGAATCAGAAACGAATCCACACGACCGGAAAGCCGGCGCTGTAGCCGACGCCCGCGTGCTCGGCATGCACGAGCAGATCGTGCGCCTCGAGCGTCGTCTCGTCTCCGTGGGCATCGCGCAAGGAGGTCCGTTCGAGCGCGAAGACGGCGAGCGCGCGGCTGTCGACCGAGGACTCGTTCGTCGCGAGCTCGACACGCACGTCGCGCGCGCGTGGCCACATCACGTTGAGGTCGCTCGCGCGCCCTTCCCCTTTCGTCGCCGCCGTGAGCTCGCCTGCGAACCGAAAGACGTGATGCTTCGTCATCAAGTGCGTCACGCCACTAACCTCGAGCGCGAGCGCATTGTCTTCGAGCGGGACGAGCACGCGGTCGATCCCGGGGAAGAGCGAGAACGGCTGGGCCCCGTCGATCTCGGCGACGCTCACGCGGAGCTCGAACGAGCTGGCGCCGTCGCGCGTGCGCTCGGGATCGATCCAGCGCCAGACCTCGTGCGTCACGCCCCGTCCGTTCTTCCAGGGCTGCGTCACCCACATCGCGCGCCGCACGACAAAAGGAGCCTCTCCCGCCTCATCCGGAATTTTTTCCCGATCCCTCATGACGCGGCCTCTTCTTTGAAGGAGGATGCGTGGGGCACGATGTCTGCTTGCTTCCACTCCATGCGATCTTCGACCTTCGTCCTCTCGCTCCTAGGCGTCGTCGCCGCGCTCGCGTGCGGCTGCAATACCGCTCAGCAGAAAACCTACTACCAAGGCGACAGCGGCACCGGCTGCGCGACCACGCCCGAGATCGACTGCGACGCCGTGGCGGCGAGCACGTCGAGCTGTAGGGCGTCGGCGAACGCGTCCGGCAACGAGGCGCTCCTGCCGACGAGCACCGCGTACCCCGCCGGCTGCCAAGCGTACTTCCGCACCAGCGACTGCTCGTCCTTGGGCTTCTGCACCTGCGACCCGCCCGACGACGCCGGCAACGCCGCCGCGTGGAACTGCCACGACGGCGACGACGGCGGAAGCTGATCGCGCACGGGCCCCTTCTCCACTATGCTCCGCCGCCATCATGGCCAGCGAGCTCTCCGGCAAATCGACGCGCTATCTCCGTGGGCTCGGCCACGACCTCTCTCCGGTCGTGAACGTCGGCAAAGAAGGGGTGACCGAGTCCCTCGTGAAGGCGACGAAGGATGCCCTTTTGGCGCACGAGCTCATCAAGGTGAAGGTGCAGCCGGAGGCACCAATCGACCGCAAGACGACCGCCGCAGACCTCGCGGAGAAGACGGACGCCGCGCTCGCGCAGGTCTTGGGCCGCACGTTCCTTCTCTTCAAGCGTCATCCGAAGAAGCCCAAGATCGCGCTCCCGGACGACAAGAAGGCCAAGAAGACGCAGAAGGCGTCGAAGCCGCGCAAGACCGGGCGCTGAGTCAGTCGCCGAGCAGCGCGGTGAGCTTCGCTTTGCCGAGCGTGACCGCGGCAGCGTGATCTTCGATCGGTTTGACGATCGAGCCGCTCCCCGTGAACGCGACGTAGAGCACGTCGGCGCTATCGACTCCTCCGTTCGAAGGATTGGGGTTGATGCCGAGCTCGGACGCCGTCGCGTACGACGCCTCACCGATGCCGGCCGAGGGGCCGACGTCGCCGTAGACCGCGTAGGCGATTTTATTCTTGTAGACGACGAGGATGACGGCGCCCTTGGAGAGCCCGGCGGCGGCCGCGTCGAACTTCGCGCTCTTTCCCGGCACGACGACGTACGGAAGGTTGGCCGCGTCGAGCGGGTTGCCCTTCGAATCGTTCACTGCGGTGCTGCTCTGGTAGTCGGGATCGGTGCCGGTGTTGCACTGAGTCGTCTTCTTGCCGTCGCAGTCGATGTCCATGTCGGCCTTCCAGAAGAGCGCGCCGGTGAGGCCGCAGACCGCGACCGTGGGCGTGTCGCCGGCGTTCAGAGCGAGGAGGCCGCTCGAGACCTTCTTCGCGCAGGTCGAGGTGAGGGCGAGGAGCTGCGCGAGTTGGTCGCCAGCGTCGACGACGGCCCCAGCGTCGTGCGAAGCAGACGCATCGACGGCGACCGAGGAATCGGACGAGGACTCTGTGGAGGAATCGACCGCGCTCCCGGCATCGTCCGGGGTCGACGCATCAGAGGACCCCGGCTCGTCGGGCGACGAGCTCGAGCTGCACGCGGCGACGAGAACGAGGGCGAAGGCGACGGCGAACGAATTTCGCATGCTCCGACTATACCGGAGCCAGAAGCCGCCGCCCGCGGCCATTCGAAAGATCGATGATAGCCCGCCGATTCGCCGTCGTTTCGCTCGCGCTCGTCGCCGCGTGTGGCTCGCAATCGACGCAGCCCGATTCCTTCCCGAACGCGCGAACGGCGACCGAGCCCTGCACCGTAACGCCGGGCACGACCGTCACGCTCGCGAGCGACGTCGCGCCCGAATTTCTCATGGCGACGGCTCATCACGTCTACTTCTCGACCGCGAACGACGACGCGAACGCGCCGACCGCAACGCTGTCTCGCATTCACGTGGACGGACCTTCGACGGCGCAGGCGGTGACCATGCTCGACGCCGACACCGCCTTCGCCGTCACGGGCAGCGTTGTCCTCACGCCGAGTGGCAGCATTCCGGTCCTCGCGAAGATCGGCGTCGACGGCGAGAGCGGCAACGACGTCTCCAACGGCGCGGGGACCGAGCTCACGACCGCTTCGTTCGACGGGAGCACGCTCTTCGCTTCATTCCGCGGCGGGACTCGTCTCGCCGAGCTTCCGCTCTCCGGTCCCCCCGTCGTCGTCGCGCTCGAGCCGACCATGATCACCGGAATCGCCGCGGTGGACGGCGTCGCGTTCGTCGCGACCTACGACACGGCGCACGCGAACGGCACGATCTCGAGCTACGCGAGCGGCTCCCCTTCGCCGACCACGCTCCTCGACGACATAGGGTCCGTGACGAACATCGTCGCCGATTCCTACTACGTGTATTTTACATCCATCGCGAACGATGCGCACCAAGCCATCTACCGGATGAGGCACGATGGCTCGGCGAGGTCGGTCGTGGTCGACGACGTCGGTGGATCGTTCGCGATCGACGGAGCCAATGTGTACTACGTCAAGGCGGGCCAGCTCACGCGGCACACGCAGACTACGGGAGAAACCGGGGTCTTGGCGACGTTGAGCCCGAACGCGAAGCCGCTCGTCGTCGTCCACGGCGGCAACGTGTATTGGGGCTACCCGCCCGAAGGTGGGCTCTCGGGACCGACGACACCGGGCGCGATCCAGACGACCTGCAAGTGACGCGGCGCCGATTGTGGCGGGACGGCGTCCAGCTCAGCCGTGTGCCTTAATTCCACAGCTTAAACGGAGCTGCTCGCACGATCACGCGTGTTACCAACAGGAGGTCGTGACCGACCTCACGTCCTTGAGCACTGCCGAGCTCCTCGCCTCCGAAGAGGCGCCGCCTCTCGAGGTCAAGTACTCGGGCGCGGATCTCCTCCGGTTGAGGGAGTGTCGCGACTGCGGCCTCTACCAACGTCTGCCCGAGATCTCCGACGGCGAAGCGGCGAAGTGCGTGCGTTGCTTCCAGGTCCTCCGCCGCGCCCAGTCGCATCTCGTTCCGCTGTCGCTGGCGAGCGCGGTCCTCGCCGCGTTCCTCTTCGTGTTCTCGCTCTTCTTGCCGTTCTTCGTCCTGCGTGCCGCCGGTCGTCACGTCGAATCGACGCTCTTCACCGGCCCGCAGCAGCTCGAGAACACGGGCCTGCCCATCCTCGCGACAATCGTCGTCGTGATGCTGGTGGTCGCGCCGGCGCTCAAGCTCACGATCCATATCGGCGTGCTCGTCTCGCTCCATTTCGCGCCCGACCACCCTTCTCTGCCCTACTTGTTCGGCTGGCGCGCGAAGCTCGCGCCGTGGGCGATGCTGGACGTCTTCTTGCTCGGCGCGTTCGTCGCGTACACGCGTCTTGTCGCGCTCGCACAGGTCGAGATCGGAACGGCGAACTACGCGGTCTTCGGCGCGATGCTCGCGGGCGTCGCCGCCGATGCCTCGCTCGACACTGACTGGGTGTGGGAGCAGATGGACCAACGCACGCTCGTCAAACGCGATCGCGTCGTCGGCCACGGCATTTTGATCGGCTGTCACACCTGCGGCCTCGTCTGCCGCGTGCCGGAGAAGTCGAAGTGCCCGCGCTGCCGCCACGTCGTCCACGCGCGCAAGACCAACGGGGTCATGCGGTCGTTCGCCCTGCTCCTCACCGGCATCATCCTTTATCTCCCGGCGAACACGCTGCCGGTCATGGACATCAAGAAGCTCGGCAAGGGCGGTCCGAGCACGATCTTGAACGGCGTCAAAGAGCTCGCCGAGGCTCATCTCTGGCCGCTCGCGCTGCTCGTCCTCTTCGCCAGCATCATCATTCCGATGTTCAAGATCGTCGGCCTGAGCGGCATGCTTGCGATGACTCGCTTGCGCTCGACACGATGGCTGCTCTTACGGACGCGTGCCTTCCGCGTCATCCACGCGATCGGTCGTTGGTCGATGATCGACATCTTCATGTTGACCACTCTGGTCGGCGTCGTGAAGCTCGGCTTTCTCGCGACAGTCCTCCCTGGCTCTGGCGCGTTCGCGTTCTGCTGCGTCGTCATCTTCACCATGCTCGCGACCGAGGTCTTCGACCCTCGCTCGATGTGGGACGCCGTCCAGATGAACGGCACCGACGTCGAGGCCCATCTCGAAGCCCAAGCTCTCCGCGCGGACGCAGCACAAGAGGCCACCTCATGACCATGCAAGACCAACGCGGCCCCGAAAAGACCTCGCAGCCGAAGGAGCAGAAGGACGGCTTGCCGACCGCCCAGATCAAGAAGCATGGCCGGTTCTCGCCGCTCTGGTTCATCCCGCTCGTCGCCGCGGCGCTCGTCGTCTACCTCACCATTCACACGCTCGCGAAGCATGGCCCGACGATCACGCTCACGTTCAAGACGGCCGACGGCATCGTCGCCGAGCAGACCCAGGTCCGTTACAAAGACGTCGCGCTCGGCACCGTGAGCGACGTCAAGCTCACCGATGACATGTCCCACGTGCTCGTGAAGGTCAGGATGGACGCCGACGCGAAGCCGCTCCTCACCGACAAGGCGCGCTTCTGGGTCGTGCGTCCGCGCTTCGGATCGATCTCCGCGCTCGGCGCCGGGCTCGAGACGCTCGTCTCCGGCGCCTACATCCAGATCGATCCCGGGCAGACGCGCGGGAAGAGGACGAAGGAGTTCACCGGGCTCGAAGAGCCGCCCGGCGTGCGCTCCGACCAACCCGGTCGCGTCTTCACCTTGCGGGCCTCGCGGCTCGGCTCGCTCTCGACCGGCGCGCCCGTCTTCTTCCGCGACGTCACGGTCGGCGAGATGCTGAGCTACGACATCGGCGACGGCAAGGGCCCGGTCGCCGTCCGCATCTTCGTGAAGGAGCCGTACGACAAGTTCGTGCATCCCGGCACGCGCTTCTGGAACGCATCGGGCATCTCGGTCGGGATGGGCGCCGAAGGACTGCACGTCGAAATGGAGTCGCTGCAATCGGTCATCTCGGGCGGCATCGCGTTCGAGACCACCGCCGAGGGGAGCAAAGCGCCGCCCGCCGACGAGAACGCGAGCTTCCGCCTCTACGACGACAAGGCCCGCGCCGACGCCGCGCAATACGTCCAGAACTGGCACTACGTTACGTACTTCGAGACCTCGATCGAAGGGCTCGCCAGGGCCTCGTCCGTGCAAGTCTTCGGCGTGCAGGTGGGCACCGTGCGCGAGGTGAGCCTCGAGTACGACAAGAGCGGGAAACAGCTCAAAGTGCGCGTCACCTTCGACATCCAGCCCGAGCGCGTGACGCCCGACAAATACGACGACGACATCTCGCCCGAGGTCATGCGCACGCTCGTCACGAAGGGGCTGCGCGTCGTGCTCACGTCGTCGAATTTCCTGACGGGTCAGAAGGTGCTGTCGCTCCAATACGTGCCCGGCTCGAAGAAGGCCGAGGTCACCCAAGAAGGCGAGCTCATGGTCGTCCCGAGCGAACCCGGCGGGCTCGACAACATCACCTCGTCGCTCAGCGACATCGCGTCCAAGCTCGACCAAATCCCGTTCGAAGAGATCGGTAACCACCTGAGCTCGACGATGGCCGGCCTCGACAGGACGGTGAACGGTCAAGACCTCAAGAGCTCGCTCTCCGATCTCTCGCAGACGCTGGCCGAGGCGAAGAAGATCGTGAAAGAGGCCGACCATGGGATGACCCCGATGCTGCAAAAATTGCCGGCGATCGCCGACCAGCTTCAGCAGGCAGTCGAGCGCGCGAACGCAGCGGTGGGCGCGGGAGGATACGGGCAGAACTCCGACATGCAGCACGGCGTCGAGCGGCTCTTGAGCGAGCTCACCGACACCGCGCGCTCGATCCGGCTCCTCGCCGACTACATCGATCGCCATCCCGAGTCGCTCATTCGCGGCCGCAGCAGCCAAGGAGCCGAACGATGAAGACGTTTCGCGCGCTGACGACGATTTTACTCTTCGCCGCCGCGCTCTCCGCGTGCGGAAGCTCGCCGGAGCCCACGTACTACGCGCTGTCGCCGACGGTGAGCACGGCACGGTCGAGCGGCCCACGTCTCGTGAAGATCCGAAAGCCCGGCCTCGCCGGATACCTCGACCGCGCGAGCATCGTGAAGCGCGTGGTCGACAATCGCCTGAAAATATCGACCGATGAGCGATGGGCCGAGCCCCTCGGCGACATGCTCGCTCGCGTGCTCGCGCAAGATCTCGGCGCGCGCATGCCGGGCAGCCTCTTCTTCGTTGAAGACGGGGCGATCGGCGTCGATCCGGACGCTCTCGTCGAGGTGAACGTCCAACGCCTCGATGTCGGTGACGACGGCTACGTCGTCCTCCTCGCCCAGGTCGCGGTCGAGGTGCCGACCTCCCACGCGCCGCCGCTCTCGAAGAGCGTGACCCTGCGAGCGAAGCCGAGCGGTAGCGATACGGAGGCGGTCGTCGCCGCCGCAAGCAGCCTCGTGGGTCAGCTGTCGGACATCTGTGCGGCGATGCTGCGCGCCGCACCACCGCCCGCGACGCCTCCTTCTTCGCCCGACGCCGGTTGACGTCCGAGCGCACGAGACCGAGCTTTGCTCGTGCGACCAGAGACGAAAAAGGTCCCGAGGAGAACCGCCGATGCCCACGCTGAAAGAGCCCAAAATTCCCGGCCCTGATCACCCAATTACGATCTCGCCGAACCCGCAGCACGTGACGGTGAAGGTCGCTGGCAAGGTCGTCGCCGACACGCGCATGTCGCTCTCGCTCCAAGAGGCGAGCTACCCCGCCGTGATCTACGTGCCTCGCGGCGACGTCGACATGAGCGCGCTGAAGAAGACCGACCACCGGACCTACTGCCCCTACAAGGGCGAGTGCTCGTACTACAGCATCCCCGCCGGTGGTGACCGTTCGAACAACGCGATCTGGTCGTACGAATCGCCCTACGCGAGCGTCGAGCAGATCAAAGATCACATGGCGTTTTATCCGGACCGCATCGATTCGATCGAAATCGAAAAAGGCTGACCGCAGCCCCGAGAAAACGCGGTACGAAAGCGCCGTGAACGCAAGCGATCCGAAAGCCGAGCAACTCGCCTACTGGAGCGGCCCCGTCGGTGAGCGCTGGGCGGCATGGCAGCCCATCCTCGACCGCGCGCTCGCTCCCTTCGCTGAGCGCCTCGTCTCGGCAGCCGAATTGAAATCGGGCGAGCGCGTGCTCGACGTCGGCTGCGGCTGCGGCGTCACCACGCTCCTCGCCTCCACCGCCGTCGGCTCGACCGGCTCGATCGTAGGCGTCGACCTCTCCGCACCGATGGTCGAGCGCGCGCGCTCGCGCTCCAGCGGCCGCGGCAATATCCACTACGTCTTGACCGACGCTGCCGTCGAAGACTTCGACAAGAGCTTCGACGCCGCGCTCTCGCGCTTTGGCATCATGTTCTTCGACGACCCGGTCGCCGCCTTCCGCAACCTGCACGCTGCGCTCGTGCCCGGTGGCCGCATCGCGTTCGCCTGTTGGCGCAGCCTCGCCGAAAACGAGTGGGCGCGGGTCCCGCGCGAGCTTGCCGCGCGCTTCGTCACCGCCACTGGACCATGGAAGGTCGACGGGCCCGGACCTTTCTCGCTCGCCGATCGCGCGCGCATCGAGAGCATCCTCGAGCAGGCCGGCTTTTCGAAGATCGTGATCGAGCCCTTCGACGCGGACGTCGTCATGTCGGAGGACGGTGCTGCCGGTGCGGTCGAGTTCGCCACGAACGTCGGCCCTGCGAGCGCGCTCCTCCGTGAGGCATCGCCGGAGACGAAGATCGCGGTCCGCGCCGCTCTGCTCGAGGCCTTCACCGCCTTCGGCAAGGGGGCCGAGCTCGCGCTGCGGGGCGCGACCTGGATCGTCCGCGCCTCCAAGTAGCTCGGAGCTCGGCAGATTTTCGAGACCCTTCGAGGGCGTGGGCCGTCTTATCGTAGACGACCATGTGCTGTTTCACTGCCCCGACCGAGGTCCACTCCACCAACATCTTCGCCCGCATGACCGCGCCGGGAACCCAGGCGCTGGTCTACCAAATGGAGTACACCGCACAGAGACCGACGGCGATGATCCTCCCTTTGCCGGTCGCGCTCCCCGCAGGTGAAGCGTCGGTGAAGTGGAAGGACTTGAAGGGGTACCCGACCTTCTTCTCCGACCTCGCGCTCGGGTTTCCCGCAAAAGAATCGCGCGGCCGGTCGCTCTCGAAGAGCGCTGCCGCGGTTGCCGTGGAAGTTATCCAAGTGCACGAAGTGGGCGATTTCATCGCGTCGTTCGTCCCTTCGCAGGCAGACTTCGTCAGGCTCGATCCGCGCTTCGTCATCACGCCGAGCGTGTGGAGCGCATTCCCCGAATACAAGGACTACGGCTTCGCCGTGTTCCAGCTGAAAGAGCTCGCCGGCACACCGCACCCAATCGCGTTCGAATTCGAATCACGCTTGAAGGACGCGATCTACTTCCCGACCGTCCACATCCACGACGGAACGGCGCACAAGGAAGACCAGTTCGACCATGTCCTTTACGTGCAGGATGCACGTTTCGACGCCAAGGCGCACGACTACGACGGTCCGGACAAAGCCGATAAGTCGACCGGCTACGTCCGCTCGAAGGACAACGCGAAGTCGTTCGCGAACGTCGGCGCGACCCTGGGCCTCGTCGACGGCGACCACCTGCTCCACAAGACGACTCTCACGGGCATGCTACCGAACAAGGACACGATCGTCGGCTTGGAGCTTCCGGCGGCGAGCGGGGGCTGCGGACACTGCGACTTCGTCCCGGGTCATGCGGAGCTGCCCATCGGCCCCGCCGCGCTGTCGCTCGCGGGGCTCGCGTGGGTCATTCGGCGTCGAAACGTCGTAGGACGCTGACGATCACTCGTCGTCGTCGCCGTCCTCTTCGTCCTCATCGTCGTCGTCGTCATCGTCGTCGTCTTCCTCGTCGCTCCACTCGTACGCTTCGTACGGGACCTTGGAGACGTGCTTCTTGTCGACGATCGTGCTCTCGATCTTCGCAAGCGCGTTGCGGGCCGGCGCCTTACCGGCGAGGAAATCCTCGAAGCTCGAGGCGAGGAGATAGACCATCCAGCCGTCGGAATCCCACACGTAGACGGGCGCCTTCGGGTTGCCGGCATCGACCGCGAGGAACGACTTCACCGGGTCACTGTCGGAGTCCGCGTCCTCGTCGGTAAGGAGCGCGAGCGGCACGAGCTGGCCGAACGTCTCCTTCCACTCTTCGGCGAGGGTGTCGCCTTCGTCGATCCACTGCACTTCGCAGAGCTCTTCGAGATTGGCGAGCTCCTCCGCCCCGAAGTCGACCTCGAACGTGCCACGCAGAAATCCCTTCTTCAGGGAGAGGACCCGCTCGTCCGGCTCGTCCTCGAGGAAGTCGACGACGACCTCCGGCAAGGTGACCTCGAACGATTCTGCGATGGCGTCGGCAATGGACATGCGGCGACCCTACACCAGAATGCGATCAAAGTGCGGCGAGCGCGTCGCGTACACGCGGTCCCGTCGGCTGGGCCGTGATCGCAGCCGAGGCGTGGCGTCAGCGCGCAGCGATCATCGGCTCTTGCACTGGCACGGACAGCGCGGGCGGGGTGCTCGCGCGGTCGGCGAGGACGCGATTCAAGATCGGCGCGACGTCGCGCACGTTCACCGGCTTCATGAGAAAGCTCTCGGCGCCGAGCGCGGACAGATGCTTCCACTCCTGCGGGCCGCCCGAGCCGGTCATTACGATGATGGGCACGCTCGAGGCGATCGCATATTCGCGGAGGTGCTCGATGAGCTGAATGCCGTCGATCTCCGGCATTTGGAGGTCGATGATCGCCACCGACGGCGGCCGGTGGTTCATCGCTTCGAGCGCGGCGCGACCGTCGCCGACCGATTCGATCGTCGCGTCCGGAAAGTCGCGACGGAGCGCTTCGGTCAAGAGGTCGCGGAAGTCTTCGTCGTCTTCGGCGACGAGGATACGGACCGGGCCGCGCTTGCGCGCACGCGCGTCGGCGAGCGCGCGACGGAACGCCTCGACGGTCGGCGTGCGGTCTTCTGGCTTCTTCGCGAGCGCGGCGAGGAGAACAGCGTCGATCTCGCTGGTGAGGTCGGAACGGCGGCTGCTCGGCGCGGGCGCCTCTTGGTTCAAGTGCGCGAGCATGCACGCGACCATCGTCGTCCCGGTGAACGGCGGCGCGCCGGTGAAGAGCTCGTAGGCGAGGCACCCGAGCGCATAGACGTCGGCGCGATGCGCGAGCTCCGGCGCGACGTCGGACTGCAGCACCGACTCCGGCGCCATGTAGTACGGAGTGCCGACGATCTCGCCCGAGCGCCGCTCGTCGTGCATCGTGTCGCGCAGGGTGGCGACGCCCATGTCGGCGACGGAGATCGAGCCGTCCTCATCCATGAGCAAGTTGCTCGGCTTGAGATCGCGGTGGACGGTTTCGGCGGCGTGGATCGCGCTCACGCCTTTGCACGTCTCGTCGAGGATCGAGAACGCGGTGTCGAGGTCGGGCAACACGTTCTGCTTTCGCGCCGCCTTGATCCAATCTTCGACCGTGCGGCCATTCAGGATCTTCGTGACGAAGTACGGCGCGCCCTCGTGATCGCCGAACGAATAGATCGGAAGGACGTTCGGATGCGCGACGCGAGCCATCGCTCGCGCCTCCGCCAGGAAGCGCTCGCGGAGGTCATCGTTCAAGAGCTCGGGGCGAATGAGCTTGATCGCGACGTCGCGTTCGAGCCGCTCGTCGTGCGCGCGGAGGACGACGCCCATGCCGCCACGCCCGATGACACCAACGACGCGGTAGACGTCTCCGATGACCGTTCCCGCCTCGAACCCGAACGACGACGCCATGTCAGCCTCTAAGGTCCCTTCGAACGCGTAATGGATCCCGTTCGCTTGAAGTGTACGCACGAAAGGAGTCATGCGCGGTCAGCCAGGATTCAGCAACGTCCGTGCCGCTAACGAGCCATCGGCTAGCCGCATCAATCGAGCCGAATCGCGCTCGCGCGCGCTCTTCTCGGCGCTCGCGAATTTGAGGCGCTTTTGCCCTACGAGGCTCGAACGCCTCACTCCTCCAACGTCGGGCGGTGTCAGCGCATGATCAACATCACGCCGACGATCACTGCGATCGACGCGACGATTCCGATCCGCGTGAGCAAGAGGAGACGTGACGTCCGCGTGAGCGCGCTCCGTTGGCTCGTTCGGCCGACGCTCTCCTCGATGCGCGCGCGGAGAGCGCTGTTCATCTTGCGGGTGGTGAGGAAGGTCGGCATCGGCGGCGGTCAGCGTTCGTCGGTCGGTGGCAGGCGCCCACCGTTCTTGCTCGTGTTCTTGTCGATGAGCGCGAGCAGCTGCTCACGCGTGACGCCGAGACGTTCTGCAGCTTGCCGCGCGAGCGAGGTCCGAGCAACGCCGGGAACGAATTGGTAGGTGGGCTCTTGATCGGGTCCGAGCTCGACCTGCAGGAAGCGGAGCCCCTCGAACGATTCGTCGCTCTCGAGGCGCGCAGCGAGCTCGAGGAAATGGGTCGTAATGAAGACCTGCGGCGCGAGCTTCGTGAGCATGCGCACCACGAGCTCGAAGATCTCTTCCCCCTCCGACGGATTGGTCCCCGAGCAGAGCTCGTCCAAGATGACCATCGCCCCGGGCGGGAGCTCTTCGAAGAGCTCCCGGATGCGCACGAGCTCGGTGCCGAGCCGACCTTCGCGTTGGTCGGCGCGCGTCTCTTCGAGGAGCGACACCACGAGACCGGGCGCCGGCGCGATCGCCGCCTTTGCAGCCGGAACGAAGAGGCCTGACTGCGCGAGGATCTGCGCGAGCCCGAGCGATTGCAAGAATCGCGTCTTGCCGCCGGAGTTCGGACCGGTGACGAGCACGGTCACCGCCTGGCGGTCGATCGCCAGCGTGCACGGCACCGGCTTCACGCCGTGCACGAGCAGGAGCGGATTGAAGAGCCCCTCGAGCGTGCGCGGCGCAGTGGGCTCGACGAGCTCCGGAAGCGCGATGGCGAGGCCTGCCGCGCGTGCCAGGTCGGCGAAGCCGAGCGCGCCGAGATAAAATTCGAGGTCGCCCGTGAGCTGCACGAACGCGATGCAGTCGTCTTGCACCCCTTCGAAGACCGCGTCGATGAGCCGGGCCATGACCTCGCCGTCGCTCAGCTTGAAGCCGCGAAAGAAGAGCTCGACCTTACCGAGCCAACGACGGAGCGGCGAGCTCACGAACGGGTTCGCCTCGTTCTCGGCGATGGCCATCACCTTCAAGGCGCGGATGTGACCGTCGGCGCCGACCGACACCTTGAGGTCGAGCGTGGCGAGGCCTTCGTCGTAGCGGAGAAGATCGGCGAGCGACGCGTACGGCTCGCTCTCTTGCACGCGCTTGCCGAAATCACGCAGCGACGAGAGGCCCGAGCTTGCCCCTTCGAAGCCATCGGCGAGCGCGTCGATCGCGTCTTTGACCGCGACCAAGATGTCGATCTGTCGGCGATTGACGTCCCACTTCATCACGCCGGTTGCGCCTTCGAGGAGCGAGCGAAAGCGGCGCAGCGCCGCATACACCCGCTCGGCGTCGCTCCGGAGCGTCTTCGAGGCGTCCAGCTCGGCCACGATCGCGCGCCGATACGCGACCGTCTGCAGGTCGACCGGCGGTTGCGAAAGAAGGCGGACGAGATGCGTCGGCGAGATCAGCGGCTCGGCGCCGCGGTCGGCCTTCATGCAATGCGCGACGAAGTCGGCGACGAAGAGATCGTGGACGAACGACGGCGGATCCCACGTCGAAGGCGCGAACGTCGCTTTCGCCAAGGCGTCGGCGAAGAGGCCGCCGGCGACACCGCTCGCGAACGCGAACGCCATCGTGCGCTGAACGTCGACGACGTCGATGCGCGAGCGCGCCGCGGGGTGCAGCAAATCGAGCGGGGACGAGGCGGCCATATTCGGATGTCTTCGACCTTAGCGAAGCCTGACAGCCGAGGAGAAGCGTTGTTCCGGAAAGTCGTCAGACCGTCATTTTCCGCTGCAGGCGTCGCCTTGGCCGTCGTCATTCGCGTCGGCCTGTTCGTGGTCGAAGACGTTGGGGCAGTCGTCGTGGGCGTCAGTCCAGTGATCGCAGTCGGCATCGACGGCGATCTGGCATGGTCCGGAGTATTCGTCCTCGCCGAGCCACCACTCGTCTTGCCCGGTCGGCGGCGGATGCATGGCCTTCCAGTGCGGCTTGCCGTCGTGCGCGTGGTCGACCATGCGATCGCGGATCCAGCCAGAATTACGAGGCGACGTGATGTCGACGAAGAACGCCTGCTCCTCGCCGTCACCTCCGCCGAGCACGCCGAACGGGTCGCGCGAGCCGTCCGGCCGGGTCGAGAACAGCGGCGACCCCGAGTCCAGCGACGTCACCGCGACCGACCCGATCGTCGACCAGTCTCGCCCGACCGACAGTGACCCCTCGAAGGAAATGAGCTCGCGCTCCTCGCCCGCCCAGCTCGCGTACGCGAACGACGAGCCACCGGGCGCGACGAGCGAAGGGCGAACGACGTGGATCCCGAGCAGGCTGCCCCAGAAAGAGGAGTCGACCGATCCCGAAATGTAGCCAGGATCGACATCGACAGATGACCCCAACCCGCGAGCGTTCAATGCCCGATCGAGAGGAGCCGTATCGAGGAAGACGATCGCGAGGTCGCCGCCGAGATCGGCGTCGGATTGGAAATCGAACGCGTGACCGAGCTCGCTATACGCCGGCGAAGCGGTGCCGAGCAGCGTTCCGTGTGTCGACCCGAACGAAGGCGAGCCGACATCGACCGGCGGCAAGACGGCGACGCCGTCCGAGCCGACCACGCAGCGCGACGACGTGAGCACCGCGGTGCGCGTGAGCAAGATCCCGGTGCAGGGAAAGTCGGCGACGTCGAGCGCGCCGGTCAGACGCACGACGACGTCGGCATCGAACGGATCGGCCGTGTCGGCGTTCGAGTGCAGCCCGCTCGCGACCTCGCTGTGACCGCCGCCACTACTGCCACTACCACTACTACTGCCCGCGACCTTGCCGCCACACGCGCACAGAACGAGCGCGAGCCCTACCTTCGATCGTTTCATCGTCGTCGTCTCCTGGTTCGAGGCCGCGCGCGCACGCGGCCCCTTCGTCAGCAGGCGGCGTGTCCCTTGGCCGGGAAAATCTTTCCGGGGTTCAAAAGCTCTTTTGGGTCGAAGACCCGCTTCAAGTCGCGCTGGATGTCGAGGAGCTCTTCGCTCTGCTCGAGGCGCATGTACTGAATTTTGGAGACGCCGATGCCGTGCTCACCAGAGAGCGTCCCGCCGAGATCGATGACGGCGCGCATCATCGCCTCGAGCGCGCGGTCGATGCGCTCGCGCTCCGCCTCGTCGTTCCAGAGGAAGTTCACGTGGAGGTTGCCGTCGCCGGCGTGCCCGTACGTGAGGTGCATCACGTTCTCTCGTTCGCCGATGACATCGACCTGGCGCAGGAGCTCGACGATCTTCGAGCGCGGGACGACGACGTCCTCCGAGAGCTTGTACTTTGCAATCTTCCGCGTCGCGCGTGAGAGCATGCGGCGCGCCTCCCAGAGGCGATCGCGCTGCGAGGCGTCTTGCGCGGCGACGAGGTCGACCAGCCCCTCGTGCGAAGAGAGGAGCTCGCCGATGCGCTCGAGCGCGCTCTCGACAGTCGCCGTGTCGCCGTCGGCCTCGATGAGGAGCATCGCGCGAGCGCGCGGGTCGATCGCGACTCCTTGGCTGCGGACCGCGTCGAGTGTGGCGGCGTCCAACATCTCGAGGCAGCGGGGAACGAGGCCGGCGGCGATGAGCTTGCTGACCGCCGTCGCCGCGCGATGGACGTCGTCGAAGAGGGCGAGCACCGTCGCGATGTCGCGCGGCTTGGGGATGAGGCGCAACGTCGCCTCCGTGAAGACGCCGAGCGTCCCTTCGCTCCCGACGAGGAGCGCCGTCACGTCGTAGCCCGTGACGCCCTTCACTGTCCGCTTGCCCGTTCGGAGTACCCTGCCCCCCATCAAACAGGCCTCGAGCCCGAGCACGTACTCGCGTGTGACGCCGTACTTGAACGCGCGGGGGCCGCCCGCATTCTCGGCCAAATTGCCGCCGATCATGCAGCTCGCCAGCGAGTTGGGGTCGGGTGGGTAGAACAAGCCCTCCTTCTCGACGAGCTCGTGCAGGTGGCCGAGCACGACCCCCGGCTCGACGACCGCGATGAGATTCTCGCGGTCGATGTCCTTCACGCGATTGAGGGCGTGCGTCGCCAAGACGATGCCGCCGGCGAGCGGCACAGCTCCGCCCGTTCGACCCGTTCCTCCTGCGCGTGGCGTGACCGGTACGTTGCACGACTCTGCTATCTGGAGTGTCTTGGCCACGTCCTCACGGCTCGCGGCGATCACCAAAATGTCGGGACGGCGACCTATCGCCTCCGATTCGTCGGTCGCGTAGGTCGCGCATGCATTTTCGTCCCGCGTCGCCTTCGAAGGGCCGAGCGCACGCTCGAGCTCTAGCGCGCAGCGGTCGAGAGAAGATTCGCTCGGGAGCGGAACTTTTGGGGCCGAGAGCAGCACGCTGATACTGTAGCGACGTTCGTCCCACAAGGTAACGGGAGGCTCCTATGTCGCGCATGCAGGTCCGAGCAATCGGCTCGTTTTTGGCTGCAAGTCTTGCCGCCGTTCTCTTTTTCGTCGCACCCAGCGCCCGAGCGCAAAACACGCTCCTCTCGCCAACCGGCGGCAAGGGGCAGCTCGTATTCGACGGCATCACCGGGCTTCGAATCAGCCCGTCCGGTGTCGGCTACTCCGGCATGCTCGGCTTCGAATTCCAAAACTACAGCGTCAAACAGCAGATCCCCGGCGGCGGGACCGCGAACTCGACCTTGCACACGACGACGGTCTGGTTCGCGCCCGAAGCGGACTACTTCGTCATCGATCATCTCTCGATCGGCGGCCTCCTCGCGGTCGCGAACACGAGCGGGTCGGTTGACTCGCCCGCTGGCACCGCCACGACCGTCTCGAACGACATCCAGTCGACGACCGACCTCACCTTGATGCCGCGCGCAGGTTGGATGTTCGCGCTCGGCGATCGCTGGGGAATTTGGCCGCGCGTGGGCCTCGGCTATGCCTCGCGCCACGGCGTGCAAGGCAGCGACGCGACCTTCTCGGGCTTCTTGCTCCGCGTCGACTGCCCCTTCCTCTTCCGCATCAACGAGACGTTCTTCGTCGACGCCGCCCCCGACTTCACGTTCATCCCTGGCTCGACGTCGGTTAGCAACAACAACACGACGGTCTCGCAGGGCTCGACATACTGGCAACTCGGCGGAACGCTCGGCCTCGGCGTCATGCTCGATCTTTGATCCGTCCTCGTCTCGGCTTCGCGCTCGTTCCGCTTCTGCTTTTGGCCGCTTGCGACAAGCACGCACACGGCCTCCGCGCCGGAGCTCTCTCGGAGGTCAGCGCGCCTGAGCTCACCGTGACGACGAACGACGGCGCGACGTTTCTTTCGGTCAGCAACGAGGCCAAAGATAAGGCGTGCCTCCAGCTCAAGAACCTGTCGGCGACGATCGACGGCGTCTCGCAGAGCCTCCTCTTCGGGGGTGGACGGAGCGACGGAGCGGCGAAGGGCTCACTTCGTCCCGCCGCCGGTGCCGATTTCTGCACCAGCGCGCACTTCGCGATCGCCCGCACGATGGATCTCGATCACGCGACGAACGTGCTCGAGGTGACCGACGGCACGACGACGCTGCGGGCCGAAATTCCGAACGTGACCACGTCACCGGTGTGGAAGACCCCTCCGCCGTCCGAGGTCCGCGCCGGGACGACGTTCCACGCAGCGATCTTCCCGCCGCCGGTGAAGGGCATCGGCCCCTACGACGCCGAGAACCTCGCCGTCGTGTCACTCCACGATCCGAAGAAACCCGGGAGCGACATCAAGCTCGCCGCGCGCTCCACGGCGGAAGGGAGCTTCGACATCGACGTTCCGGCGACCGTCCCTGCCGGCCCGTACACGCTCTATTTCGCGAGCAGCGAGAGCTCCGTTCCGCCGATATCGTGCACCGCCGCCGCATGCCGGAGCGCGAGCGAATTCGTGCTCCGCAGCCCGGTCGTCGTCGCCCAGTGATGCTAACGTTCCCGGCGTGAATCAAGAGTTTCGTCGCTTCACCGGCACGCCGAAGTACCTGACCAACGAATCGCTCGAGGCCGCGGTCAACGCCGCCCTCGCGCTCGAGCGCCCGCTCCTCATCAAGGGAGAGCCCGGCACCGGCAAGACGCTCCTCGCCGAAGCGATCGCGGAGGCAACGGGGCTCTCGCTGATCCACTGGCCGGTCAAGTCGACGACGCGCGCACAGGACGGCCTCTACATCTACGACACCGTGCAACGCTTGTACGATGCACGCTTCGGCGACGGCGACGTCAAGGACATCCGCCACTACATCAAGCTCGGCCCGCTCGGCCGCGCGTTCGCGGGGAGCGAGCGCGTCGTTCTCTTGATCGACGAGGTCGACAAGGCCGACATCGAGTTCCCCAACGATCTCCTCCACGAGCTCGACCGCATGCGCTTCACCGTGATGGAGACGGGCGACGAGGTCGCCGCGAGCGAGCGCCCGATCGTCATCATCACGTCCAACAACGAGAAGGAATTGCCCGACGCATTCTTGCGTCGTTGCGTGTTCCACTTCATCGACTTTCCCGATCAAGAGCTGATGAAGCGCATCGTCCGAGTGCATCATCCCAAGCTCGACCAAGCGATCATCGATCAGGCCGTCGTCGCGTTCTACGAGCTGCGTCAGGTCCCGCGCCTCCGAAAGCGCCCGTCGACCAGCGAGCTCGTCGACTGGATCGCCGTCCTCCAGCGCGCCGGAATCGGCAAAGAACGCTTCGCGCGCGAGCTCCCTTTCGCAAGCGTCCTCCTCAAGAAGGAGCAAGACCTCGAAGCGCTCGCGCAGCACCGCCGCGGCGGCTGGCGCAGCTGATCGCAGAGCCGCGGAGCCGCGGGGCGATGGTCGATGGTCGATGGTCGATGGTCGATGGTCGATGGTCGATGGTCGATGGTCGATGGTCGA
>CAJDWT010000210.1_pt1 | contig 32784 bp, 25 predicted proteins | sample 7391671 | NCBI WGS metagenome assembly CAJDWT01 (sample SAMEA7055729, study PRJEB34461) | soil metagenome | biome: terrestrial ecosystem; feature: Peninsula; material: soil | place: Antarctica | collected 2016
GCGCAAGGCCGAGACACCGTACAAGATGACGTCGCCCGCGCGCCCGGACGTCGCGCGTGTCGTGGCGAAGCGACTCGTCGCCTCGGGGACGGACGAGAAGCTCGCGCAGAAGCTGTCGGCCTTCGTGACCCACGCACCGGACACGGACGTGATCCACATGCGCCCATTCGAGCTCGCCGACCAGTGGGAGCTCGACCGCACCGCCGTCCTCCGTGCATTTCTCCATTCGGTCCAAGCGGGTCTGACCGAGCTCCGGTGGTCGATCATCTGCCCGAGCTGTCGCACGGCGAGCGAGCGGGTGGCGGCGCTCGAGCAGATCTCCCTCCAGGGTCATTGTCAGCTCTGCGACATCTCGTTCGACTTGGATCTCGATCAATCGGTGGAGGCGACGTTCCTTCCGCACGAGGCCGTGCGCTCGGTCGTGGCGCAGCAGTTTTGCATCGGCGGCCCGGCGCGTACGCCGCACGTGGTTTCTCAAGCGAACATCGATGCCGGCGGGACCCACGCGTTCACTGCGCCGCGCGCGCCCGCGCGTTATCGCATCTTCGCGCGTGGCGGCGCGAGCACGAGCCTCGTGGTCGAAGAGGGGGCGTCCGAAACCATCGAAGCCACCGTCGAAGAGGGGGCGGTTCGTCCGGCCGAGGCGCACGTGAGGCCGGGCGGGACGATCACGGTGACGAACGCGACGAGCGAAACGCGGCACGTGAAGCTCGAGCGCCTCGGCTACGCGAGCGCCGCAGCGACCGCCCACGAGGTCTCGACCCTCGCCGAGTTCCGGCGCTTCTTCTCCGGGGACCTCTTGAAGCGCGAGACGCCGCTCAAGGTCTCGCACGTGGCGATCCTCTTCAGTGATCTCGTCGGTTCGACCGCGCTCTACACCCACGTCGGCGATGCGGCGGCGTTCCGGCTCGTCGACGACCACTTCGATCTCTTGCGCGACGTGGTCGTCGCGCACGGAGGCGTCGTCGTCAAGACGATGGGCGACGCCATCTTGGCCGCCTTTACGAGTGAAGCGAAGGCCGCCGCTGCGGGTGCGGAAGTCATCGCTGCGTTCGAAGACTTCCGCTCGAAGCGCGAGCACGGCGATCGCTTGGGCATCAAGCTCGGCGTGTACGCGGGCGCTTGCTACGTCGTCACCGCCAACGGCGCGCTCGACTACTTCGGACAGGTCGTCAACGTCGCCTCGCGCGTCCAGCACCTCGCCGGCTCGGGCGAAATCCTGCTTCCGGCCGACGTCTACGAGAACCTGCCCGCAGACCTCAAGGCACGGTTCACGATCACCGAGCGGCTCGAAGCGACGGTGAAGGGGGTCGCAGCTCCGATCCCCTTGGTCCGTCTCATCCTGTCCACGTTGTCCCGATCCGACGACGCAGCCCCACCGCTTCCGGCGTGAGCGCGTAGCGGATCACGTCGCCGGCGAACGGATGATCGAGGTAAGCGGCCAGGGCCTCAACCCCTGGGCGCTCGGTCGCGTGGAAGAGATGCGGGTCCATCGTTCGGATCTCGTCGAGGACGGCGAGCAGATCGCCGGTCAAGAGGAGCGCGGCTCGAAGCTCGGCGCGGGCGAGCGCGTTGATGAACGTGTCGACCGGGATCGGGCGGCCTTGCGGCGCTGCTACGTGCGGCGCGAGCTCGTCCAAGAGCTTGCGCTGCTTACGCGACAAATTGCGAGCGACGCTGGGCTCGTACTGGGCGACGAGCTTCGAGGAGAGGACGTCGACGTCGTCGGCGCCGTAGCCGTGGACCGCTTGGCGCGCGCACGCGATGAGGAAGGCCTCGATATGTGGAGGTGGGAGCTCTTCGAGCCACGGGACGCCGTAGGCGATTCGGGCGAGGGCGCGCGCGAGCGACGCGAGCTGCTGCGGCTCCGGCAATTCGGTGAGCGAGCGTGGAGCGACGACCCACAAGGTGTCGAGCGCGAGGACGCGGGTGCGCGTGACCGACGGTGTGATGACGAGATCGATGTCGGCGAGGCCGAGCGTCTTCGCGAGGCGATCGAGGAGCGAGCGCGTCGGATGATTGGTGCGCGGCGAGATGCGGTCACGGGCCGAGATGCCGATCTCGGTGAGGTCGGCGCGGAGGATCTTCGATTCCATGCCCGCCATCGCGGCGGCGACCTCGAGGAGCACGTGACGGCCTTCGGGTGGAAGGACGTGTGTGACGAGGGTCGGGCGATCGAGCTGCGCGTGATGCTGCTCGACCGGTGAAAGGCGCCGCGAACGGAGCCAATTGAGGCGTCCTTCGTCGAGGTCGCCTGCGACGGCGCGGAGCTCGCTCGCGAGGAGCGCCTCTTCGGTCCGGCGCTCGGCGCCGAGCGACTGTTCGAGCATCGAGAGGGCGGCCGGCGGCTCCTTGATGAGGCCCATCGGCGCGGGCTTCGTCTCTTCCCCGCCGGTGATCACCTGTGGGGCGAGCATCCCGATGAGGACGCGTGAGGCCTCGTCGTGCGCGGAGGCGCGCGTGAACGCCTTCGCGAGCTCGAGACGGACCTCGTGCATGTCGGGGTCGAGCTTCACGGCCTGCTGCAGGTGTGTGATGCCGTCACGGACGCGGCCGAGCGACTCGATCTCGATCTGCCCGAGCGCAGCGAACCAGCGCGCGTCGACGTTGCCGAGCTGCGAGCCGCGACCGATGACCTGTGCGAGCGCGCGGGCGTGACCGACGTGGTCGCGCGTCCAAGGGTCGCTCGCGACCGCGGGGGGCGTGCGGAAGCAGGCGGCGAGGCGCGCGAACGCGGTGACGCTCTTCGGGTTCTGCGCCGTCGCTTCGATGAGCGCGCGCTCGACCGCTGGCTTGTCGCCGAGCTTCTGGCGCATGTCGGCGAGCTGGAGGAGGAGGTCGCAGCGCTGGACCGGATCGCGCTCGACGTTGGTGAGACGCTCGAGGAGCAAGGCCACCTCTTCGCGCTCTTCGCGGCCGAGATCTTCCATCGATGCGTTGCGGACGCTCGTGATGTGACGCAGCAGCGCCTTCAGCGCGCGGGCATTGGCCGGGTCGATGTCGAGCGCCTTGCGGATGGCGTCCTCGGCGTCGTTGGGCTTGGTGAGGACGTGCTCGTAGATGCTGGCGAGCGCGAAGAGAGCGGTCAGGCGCGGGGCGACGTCACGGCCGCTATTGACGACCGCCTCGAGCGCGTCGACCGCCTCCGGCCAGGATCGCTGCGCGATGCAGAGCTCTGCCAACGTGAGGAGGGAAGGCGCGTGCGTGGGCGCTGCCTCGCGAACGCGGCGCATCGCCTCGATGCCGAGCGGCAGGTCGTTGAGCTCGTCGCGGGCGACGCGGGCGATCTCGGAGCCGAGGAGCACGATCGACTCGGCCGCCTTCGCGCGCTTGATCGCGTTGCGGAACGTGTCGACGATTTTCTCCGATTCTCCATTTTCCTTCCGAACGGTGGCCAAACGGCCCGCCGCCGGGATCGAATCGGGGTCGGTGTCGATCGCGCGCTCGAGGAGGAGGCACGCCTTGTTGCGGCGCTCGGGCATCTTGCCGAGGCGCTCGTCGGGGCCGGCGCGGAGCAGGATGTCGGCCGCGTCGAGGAGATAGCGCGCACGTGCCTTCGGATTGCCCGAGAGCTCGGCGAGCGCCGTGGCGGCGGCGAAGGAGCCTTCGGCGTCTTGCATGCGCGGCGCGACCCGAGCGAGGCCGGTCGCGGCCGTGACCGACAGGTTGTCGATGTGGAGCGCGGCCCGGAAGCGGTCGAGCGATTCGCGCACGATGCCCATCGTCGTGGCCGACGTGATGTCGGGCGTCTCGTTCGCGAACGACTCGAGCAGCTGCGCGAGACGCAGCTGGATCGCGAGGCGCGTGCCGTCGTCCGACGCGAACGCGAAGAGCGAGCGCAACGCCGAGATGAGCGCCCGCTTGGCGCGGAGGTCGCCGTGGCGAGCCGCCGGAATCTCGCGGCGGACGGTTGCTTCGAGCGCGCCGGGGTCGCTCGCGTCGAGGCGGAGGATGCGGTTGTAGGTCTGGCCGGATTCGGCGACGGGCAAACGCCACTCCTCGAGCGTCGCCAGGCTCCACAATGCACCGAGGCGCGCGCCGGTGTCGGTGAACGCGTCGCCTTGCGCCGACAGCATGCGCGCGAGGGCGACCCAGTCGCCGCTGCGACGGGTGACCGTTTCGCCTTGCCGGAGCGCGGCGATATGACGAGCGTCGTCGGTCAAGACACGCTCGAGCAGCTGCGTGGCGTGCGGAAGGTCGCGTCCCGCTTCGATGAGCAGCTCAGCCAAATCGAAGGCGATTCGACGTTCGGCGACGGGCGTGCGGACGCGCTCGAGCCTCTTTTGTTGCAGCGCGATGAGCTCGGCCAAGAGCTGCGTGGGCGCCTTTTGTGCGTCTGCCTTTGCGGCCGTCGCCGCGCGACGGACGAGGACGCGCTCGAGGCGCTCGGCGATGGCGTCCTCTTCCGGGGCCTCCGACATTGCGCGCGCGTAGGTCAGGGCAGCGCGGGCGTCGTCACCCAGGCGGAGCTCGTCGATTTCGGCGGCGTGCACGAGATGGCGGACGCGCTCTTCGGCGGTCGGCGCGTCCTTCGCGAGCGCTTCGACAGCTTCGCGAAAGAGCTGGTCATCCTCCGCGATGTCGAGCATGCGGAGGATCTCCTCCGGCGGAACCGGGTGCGTCGGATCGAGCTCACGCGCTGCCTGGAGCGACGCGAGCGCGGCCTTGTGATCACGGAGGCGCACGTTCTGCATCTGCGCGAGCGCGAGCCAGAGCGCGATTTTGTCCTTGGGAACATGGGTGTGGTCGATGCGCTGGCGCATCGACTCGGCGGCCCGCTCCCACCGACCTGAGTCTTCGTGGAGCCGAGTCTCGAGCGTGCGGGCCGTGGAGTGGGCGCTGTCTTGCTCGAGGACCTCGTCGACGAGCGAGAGCGCGCGCGCAGGGTCGACCCGGGCGAGGGCGGTCGCGGCGCGAATGTGGAGCGTGAGCTTGTCGACGCCGTCGGTCTCGAGGCGGGCCTCGTCGAGGAGGGCGCGGGCGAGCGCGCGGTCGTCGCCGACGCGTGCCGCGCAGCGCTCGAGGCCGATGATCGCACCGCGTCGGTCGGGCTCGAGCGCGAGGATCTCTTCGTAGACGCGTGCCGCGCGGCGAGGCTCGCCGACGAGCTCCTCCCACGTCATCGCGATTTTTTCGAGATACGCCACCTTGCGGCCGGGGTCGCGCGCGCTCTCCACCGCCTGGGCGTAGAGGTCGACAAGGCCCCGCGCTTCGTGATCGAGGACCTCGCTCGGCGCGGGGGTCAAAAGGCGCGCGAGGCTGTCGAGCACCTCGCCGTCGCCGGGGGAGGCGACCCACGCGGCGCGGAGGTGACGGATCGCTTCGAGCGGCTGGGCGAGCTGATTTTCGCAGATTTGAGCGGCGCGGCAGAGAGCGCGCGCGCGCTTGGTAGCGTCCTCGAGGCGCGAGGCTTCGTTGACCCAAAGCTCGACGCGTTTGGCGTCACGCCCCACTTGGGCGAGGAGCCGGTCGAGCAGCTCGATGAGCGTCGTATCGCTCGGGTCGAGGGCGAGGGCCTGCTCGACGTGGCGAATCGCGAGATCGGGCTCGTCGAGGCGCTCGTGCACCTGCGCGAGGGTGCGGAGCTCGAAGACGAGTACTTCCGGATCGATGAAGAACGCGAGGCGCGTCTGGCGAGCACGCGCCGACTTCTCCCAATGCCCTTCGAGCTCGTGGAGACGAACGAGCTCGTCGAGGACGCGACGGTCGACGATGGGCGTCGTCGGCGCGCGGTTCGAGGCACGGGAGAGGAGCTGGAGCGCGCGATTGGGATCCTTCAGCTTCTCCGACGCGACGCAGGCGCCGTCGAGCTCGAGCCGCGCAGCGCGGAAGGTGTCGGTCTCGATGCGTGCTTCTTGATCGAGGAGCACGACGAGCGCGGCCGCGTCGTTATGGGCGGCGACGTGCCGGACGCAGGCATCCCGGACGGGGCCGACGGACGGATCGAGTGACACTGCGCGCTCTAGCGCGGCGCGCGCGCCGTCGATGTTGCGGAGACGCCACTCGAGGATCTGCGCACGCTCGACGTGGAGCCAGGCCGCGAGCCGAGGCTCGGAGACGTAGGCATCGGCTTCGCGCGCGAGATGCTCGGCGAGCGACTGGTTCGCCTCGGCGATCGTGGCGGCGTCGGCGATGGCCGCGTAGGTTCGGACGGCGAGCTCGGTTTCGAGCCCCTTCAGCGCGCCAGCGTGCTGGTCATGATCGAGATGAGCGAGCATCGCCGAGATCGCCCCGCGCCCGTGCCGCTTGCGGCGGAGGACCGCGTGCGCGGCGGCGAGGCGCGGGTCGACCTTCAGCGCCGCTTCGGCGTGCAACATCGACCGCGCGTCGTCGCCGAGGACGGTCTCGGCCGCGATCGACATTTCGATTTGCGCGCGCGCCAGCCCGACTTTGTCGTCGCCGGTCTCGAGCGACGCGATGCGAGCCTGCAAAAGGTCGACGAGCGTCGGCGGAAGCTCGAGCGGCTTGTGTCCGTGCGGCCCGGTCTGATCGGCCCGATGTGGCAACGGAGGCGGAAGGCTCTTCTTGCCGCCGATGGCCGCGGCAGGAAGCGGTGGCGGGCCCGCGTTCGGCGATGAAGGCGAGGGGGGCCGCGAAGCGCCCGGCAGCGGCAACGGCGGCGGCGCCTTCGACGGAGAGAGCAGAGGGGTGAGGTCGAATGGCGTCGGCGCGACCAGCGCAGGGCCGCGCGAACGTTCAGCCGCGGCGGCGTCGCGCGAGGGGTCGACGGCGGCGATTTGGAGCGAGCGCACCTGTGCGTCGATGTTCCACTCCTCGCCGTCGGCGAGCTCGAGAAGCTTGTCGATCGAAGCGATGTCGCTCGCCGAATCAAGGGACGCGGGAGCAATGATCACTTTCTCCACGTCTTCAGAATCGGGAATGGAACGACGATCGGCGCCGGATTGCCCGGACTGCCCCATGGCTGGCCTCCGAGACCCATGGTACCCGTAAACCAGGCCCGTGCGCGTACGAGTAACTGCTGCAGCTCTCGTCCTTTTTTCCTCGATCGCGGGGTGCTCGTTCCTCGTCGATTTCGAGGACGCGCCGCTCGACGACGAGGGCGGGGCGCCGTTCGACGGCTCATTTGCCGACGCGCCCGACGTGGGAGACGGCAGCGGGCCCATCCTCCTAGACGCGGGCGACGCGGGCGACGCCGACATCTTCAACCCCTGCCGCGGCAAGATCGACGGCTTCAACTACAACCCGGACGACACCTATGCACGCTGCTGCGACGCGTCGGTCGTCGAAACGACCTCGAACGATCACTGCGGGGCCTGCTTCATCAAGTGCAACACGGGCAAGGGCCAAAGCTGCAAGCTCAAAGGGCCGCGCTACTACTGTACAGGCTGCAACCTCAGCGCCGACTGCTGGTCGAAGTGCTGCTCGGTGGAGTTCGGCGCACTCTGCGCGGCGAGCGACTGCAGCCAAGGGGTCTGCGACCCGGCGATCTGCAAAGGCGGCACCCACTGCGTCGTCCCAGGAGACGCGTCGAACTACTGCGCGTACTGAAGCTCGCAAAAATTTGTCGGAATCGACATCGAAGTGTCGAATCCGCTTGCTACGCTACGCGGCGCCCGCAATTTTCGACCATCGACCATCGACCATCGACCATCGACCATCGACCATCGACCATCGACCATCGACCATCGACCATCGACCATCGACCATCGACCATCCGACCATCGACCATCGACCATCGACCATCGACCATCGACCATCGACCATCGACCATCAACGGGACGCGGGGTCTTGTTTGTAGAAATTCGCGAGCTCCTCGTAGAGCTCGGGGTGGCGGTCCTTCATGTGCTCGCCTTTTTCGAAGAACATCTCGGTGACGACCGCGAAGAACTCGGCCGGATTCGTCGCGCCGTAGGCGTCGATGTCGCTCTCCCTGCCGTCGTGGAGCTTCTGCGAGAGCTCGGCGTATTCGTCGCCGAGCACGTGCGCCCATGATTTGTATTCTGCACGCGTTTCGAGCTCGGGCGCGCCATTCATCGATCCGCTCTCGGAGTCGAGCTGATGGGCGAACTCGTGGAACACGAGGTTATGGCCGTCGGTCATGCGGACCGCCCCGTTTTTCACCGCGTCCCAGGCGAGCACGACCACGCCGCGCGTCCACGATTCGCCGAGCCGAGCCTGCTCGCCCTCGACGATGAACCCGCCGCCGTCGCGCATCGACGGCGCCTTGTACGCGCTCGGATAGACCAGGATCGCCTCGACGTTCGGATACATGTCGTTGTCGCGATGAAGCAGGAGCAGGCACGCCTGCGCGGCGATCGTCAGCTTCATCGCGTCCGTGAGCTCGAGCCCGCCGCATCCTTCGAAGCTCTTTTCAGCGAGGAAGATCTGGATGAGGCCTTCAATCTCCTTGCGCTCCTCGTCGGTCAGCTTGGCGAGATAGGGGACGCCCGCGGCGAGGATCGCGTGCTCCTCGGTGGTGAGTGGCTTGTCACGCAGCTCGGCGCGTCGGCCCTTCTTGAAGAAGTCGAAGATCAAAAGGGGCGCCCGTGCCCTTTGGCTTCGGCGAGCGCCTGCATGTCGCCGCACTCGCTCGCTTCGAGCGGATGGAGCTCGGACGGATCGCGCGCGAGGTCGAAGCAGCTCCAGCTGCGATCGCCCTGGTTGGCGATGAGCTTTCGCTCTCCGCGGAGCTCGCCCCAGTTCTTGAACGCGCACTGCCAGAGCTCGGTGCAGTTCGAGCAAAAGACCGCCTGGGCCGGGCTCGAGCCGCCGCGGAGCAGGCTCTTGCCCGGCATCTTCGCGCGGAAGGTCGCGATGCGCGGCTCGTCGTAGAGGCCCATCAAGTCGAGCATCGTCGGCATCACGTCGAGCGTCGTGAGCGGCGCGTTCCGCAGCGCGGTGAGGTGGCGTGTCTCTTCGGGCGTCAGCGTCCCTTCGGGGGCGTCGATCCACGCGGGGATGCGCACCTCCTCTTCGAAGAGCGTGCCGGTGTGACCGACGGCGCCCTTTTCGCGCATCTGCTCGCCGTGGTCGGACAAGAAGACGATGACGACGTGATTGCCCTCCGGGCGTGCGCGGATCGCCCGAATCAGTCGACCGACCGCGCGATCTTGCGCATAGATCGCGTCTTGGTAGCGATTTCTGATCTCGGTCTCGTAGCCCGGGCCGGTCGCTTCTTCCTCTGGCTGGAACGGCGCGTGGCTCGGGTCGACCTTGTAGGGAAAGTGCGTGTTCGAGAGGTGCACGACGGCGAAGTACGGCTCGTGGAGCGCGCCGATCTCGCTCGTCGTGTAGTCGACGAGCTTGCCGTCGTCGGCGCCGATCTCGAGCGTGGCGTCGGGCTCGAGCTCCGTCGCCGACACGCGCCGCGTGAGTGGAACGCCTTCCAGCCACGCGCCCGAGTTTCCGAAGAGCAGGTTCTGCGAGGTGAAATAAGCGGTGTCGAGCTGCGCGGCGTGCGCGTACTCCCACACGAGCGGCGCCGAATGCATCTCGGCGCGCGTCGACTCCGGCGGAAGGCCGTCCCACATGACCGACAGCGAAATCGCGGTCGTCGAATCGACCGAGCGCATCTGCAAGAGCGGCAAGCGATTTGGCGCTTCGGCGTTCGAGAACGGCGTCCACGCGCACTTCGGATCGTAGGCGACGCAGGCGCTCATCGCGCGTACTGATTCGGTGAGAATGAAGACGACGTCACGCGGCTCCGCTGGCGTCGCGCGCAGCTCCGGCAAAGGCAGCGGCGAGCGGGGGCCAGGATGCACGCGTTCGACCGTCTCGTTGTGATCCCACCGCGCGCGCGCGAGCTGCCCGAGCGCCGACACGTACATCACGTCCGGCGTCTGCCCTTGTACGCCGCCGTGCTCGGGCGAAACCAAGAGCGCGGCACCCAGCGCGACGAGCATCAAATCGGTCGCCCACTTCGCCTTCGACGGCCGCGTGGGCGCGAGAGTAGTGATCACGATCGGAAGGATGAGCGCGAGGGCGACAGGAGGAAGGAGCGACATGGCGAACGTCGCCCAGTCGCTCGAGAGCTGCTGCCAGATGCTCGGCATCATCGACGTACCGACGAGCACCGACTGGTGATCCAAGTACGTCTGGTAACGATTGAACGTGTAGGTCTGCGCGCCGACGGCGAAGAGCGCGGTCAAGGCGGCGAAGATGCGCACGGCCCAGCGGCCGAGCCCGCGCCGGCGCGAAGCGGCGACGAGCGCCGAGCACCAGAAGACGGCCGAGAGGGCGGCGGAGAAGAGGTAAAACTCGGCGTTGGGGCGGTCGTAGCCCGCGATACGCTCGCCGCGGAGTAGCAGATCGCGTCCGACGACGAGCGCGAACGGAACGACGACCAGGACGAGTGCCAGGAGCCGACGTGCACGCGCGAGTCGCCTCTTCGAGACCGACGCGAGCCCGAGCCATTCGCCGATGCGCGGGAGGTTGTCACGCGCGCCCTTACACTTGTCATCGCGCGCAGCGGCTGTCGTCGACCGCTCGACTCCGCGACCGTTTGCGGAGCACACGTTGAGCCGATGGGCGTTCGCGGCGCGAGACGGGCCGGTATACCTCAAGGTTTGGAGCTGACGTGACGTTCCATGCGTATGGACTCGTCACCTCTGTACGAATTGGTTTATGTCAGCGCGGCGACGCGTCCGTTCCTCGGCGTGGAGCTGCAGGGGCTTCTCGAGAAAGCCCGGACGCGCAACGCAGCCTGCAGCGTGTCAGGGATGCTGCTCTACGCGGAGGGGTCGTTTCTACAGGTTTTGGAGGGCGATGAGGCCAGCGTGAGCGCCGTTTTTACGAGGGTTCAGTCCGACCGCCGGCACGACAAGGTCCTGCGACTCTTCTCCGGGCCCATTGACGAGCGCAGCTTCGGAGAATGGTCGATGGGCTTCGTCGATCCCAGACTGTCCGACGCCACAGCCCGGGCATTGAGTGGCTTCACCGATTTCTTGCGTCACGGCCGGCACGACGTATCGAGCCATCAGACGTCGGAGCGAGTTCAAGCGGTCGGCTCCCAATTCCGTCAAGGCCGATGGCGGCAGGCGGCGAGGACCGCGCTCCGCTGACGAGCGGCGCATGAAACGCGCCGACCTCGCCATGCTGTCGCTCAGCAAGCTCGCGAGGTTTCGTGTCGCTCCGCGATCGAACACCCGGGAGAAGATCAGAGCGAGAGCCCGTTTTGAAGCTCCCTTGGCTCTCGCACTCTCTGCGATCGGAATGGCTCCATCTTTCGACAGATCAGTGCCAACCGGTTACCGATGAAGCAGCGATAGGTAACCAGCGCGTACGGCCCTCGCGCACCCTTTGCGCTTCTTTCTGACTCAACCGCGCGTAGGCTCTCGCTCGCCGAACTCTTTTGCATATCCCTCTCACCCGACCGAGACCCACCCATGAAAAAAACGATTCTGATCCTCTCGCTGGCATGCCTTCTCGGTTGCGACAAAGAGGCGTCGTCCACGGGAGAGCGAGGCGCCGCCACCGCCGCGGGAGGCCAAGCACCGGCCGCGGTCGTGGAGGCGCCCGCCGCTTCGCCGCTCCCCGCCGACCCGAAGAACATCGTCAACATCGCAGCCAGCTCTCCGGATTTTACGACGCTCGTCAGCGCGCTGAAGGCCGCTGACTACGTCGATCCGCTCGCGAATCAGGCCTCGATGACCACCGTCTTCGCACCGACGAACGCTGCGTTCGACAAGCTGCCGAAGGGGACCGTTGAGGGGCTCCTCAAGCCGGAGAAGAAGGAAGACCTCAGGAACATCCTCAAGTACCACGTGTCCACGTCGGTCTATCAGGCGAAGGACTTCACCGACGGGCAGACGCTCGGGATGGTGAACGGCCAGAAGGTGACGTTCCACGTGAAGAACGGAAAGGTGACCGTCAACGACGCGAACATCGTCGCCTCGATTCCGGGGTCGAACGGGATCATCCACGTCATCGACGCGGTGCTCCTGCCCCCCGCGAAGTGAGCCCGACCGAGAGAGCCGCGCCCGTGTGCGGCTCTCTCGTGACTCAAATCTGTCGGCATCGTCCGCTTGACGCCAAAAAATCGCGCATAAAGTAGTGTTACGTAGGTTGCGCCCGCGGCTCTCGCTCGCCGAACCCTTTTTGCAGTTCCCTTCCACCAAGGCATCGTCGCGCTGAAAGCTACGTGCGCTACGCGAGGCTTCCTCGGCGAGCACGCGCCGCCGAGCGCCCGGATCGCTTCCGACCGGTGATCGACGGCGCTACGCTGCGGATGTGAGCTTCACCGCCGTCGCCACGTGGGCTTCTGCACTGACACTCCTAGCCGGACTGCTCGGGTGTGGAACGTCGACGAGCAGCGCTGGACGGCAGAGTGACGCCGGACCTCTGGCCTACACTTGCAAGACTTCTGATCCGTCGCCATTCGATGTCATTGGCTACTCGTGCGGTACCATGCCCGCACTTAGCTGTTATTCGCCCACGCTCAAGCTGCCGGCGCAGATTGAAGACGATTGCACGGTGTATGCGGTCGACTCCAGAACCGACGTACCGCTAACCTGTCTCAACGGACGCGACGCCGGCTGCTGCATTTACGCCGCTTGTCGTTGCACCGGCACCCTGGACGGCAGCGGAGAGTGCATTACGTACTGAAGCGCGCCCGTCGTTGTGCTGTCGCTCGAAAGCGACACCGGATCGGCGCTAAGTACAAAAATCTGGCGTCGTGTCGCATGACCGAGATGGTCCTGCGACGTAGAGCGTGAAAGGGCTCAACGGTCGTTCGATGATCGCGTCGGCGGCGCGTGCTCATCGATCTGCTCGTCGTCTTTCTCGTACCGCTCGCGTGACGCGGTGACGTCGTCCACGCGAACGCGCGGCGCATCCGCAGCGACGCGTGTCGGCTCTCGCTCTTCGGCTGCGGCGGGTGAGTGAGCTTCTCCATTCAGCCAACGACGCGATCGATTCATGCTTTCGATCGCGTCGCGCCCTGCCATCCGCGTGCGATGTGCCGCGTGTTGAAACGACTGCCGAGCAAAAATGACCGACAAAAACTGCAGCAAAAGCGGGACGACGACTTGGCTCGTCAGCGCCACAAGGAGAATTCCGAGCGACAGTACGAGCGAAAGAAGAAATGTGAGTGGCCACGGCGGACCATGCCCGTTTCGTCGCTGTTCGAATCGTCGCGCGCGCCGTACGGCTCGCTCTTCACGACGCGCATCATGCTTCGCACGATTTCGCCCGCGGCGACTCGAGTGCTCCGCCGCCGATCGGAAAGAATCGTTCATGCGGGGTTGATGCGGACCGTCGTTGCGAGGTTCCACGGGCCTGCTCGTGCGAGCTCGCTTCGTGTGGGCTCGTGGCGTCTCGACGCTCGAAATGATTTGCGACAAACGCGACGCACGCCGATCGGGATCAGGCTCGACCATTCTTTCGAGGACGCTCGTGAGCGATGCGCTCGCATGACCACGTAGCGCTGCGCGCACATCGATGCCGAGCCCGCGATGCGGCAGATCCTCCGGCTCCTGTCCGGTCAGCATCGAAATCGCAGTCGCGCCAATCGCGTACACATCGGTGCCCGGAAGCGCCCGACCCTGAAATTGCTCGGGCGCCATGTATCCGAACGTTCCGACGACCGTCGAGCCGCCGGCCACACGAAGCTTGTCGCGCACCGCACCGAAATCGACGAACGCAAAGGATCCGTCCGGTCGACGAAGGACATTTCCCGGTTTCAGGTCGCGATGAAACACCGGCGGCGCACGCCCGTGCAGATAGTCGAGCACGTCCGAAGCGTCGCGAAGTAAACGAAGCACCTCGTACTCGCTGAGAGTGGCGCCACGTGTGCGTATCGACCCGAGGCTCTCGCCCTCGATCTTTTCCATCACCAAGTAGAGGCTGCCGTCCTCTTCGAAGTGATCGACGTAGCGTGGGAGCTTCGGATGCGTGAGCGACTTGAGGACGCGCGCCTCACGTTCCGCGAGCTCGACGTCTTTCCAAGATCGCGCACCGCGGACGTCGAACTGTTTGATCGCGACGCTCTGTCCTTCGCGCTTGTCGACGCCGTCGAACGTGCGCCCTTGCGACCCCTCGCCCAGCGTGCCGAGGACGATGAAGCGGCCGTCTCTCAGCGTTTCGGTCATGTCGAGCCGTCAGAGTAGTCGAAATTCACCTCGCCTCACCTCGCGTGAAGAGATCTGGGACTTCGAGTCCTCAGGTGTTCTGGAGTCTCGAGTGAGAGGCGGTGTCGCTTCTCGTCGAGGGTAAGCTCGATGAACGCGGTCCCGGCGTCGAAGCTCACCTCGCTGGTGATGGCCTCGAGCGGAACGGATTGGGCCTCTTCATCTCGCGCTCATCCAAAGAGCCGGGGCACGATGTCGTCGGCGCTGCCGAGGATCACCTCGCGGAACTTCGGGCTTCCGGGCTCGAGCGGCGTGAGGTTCACGAAGATGGTGTGAGCGCCCTCGTATTCGGCGCTGCGCACGTAGTTTGCGGCCGGCCACACCATGCCGCTCGTACCGATGGAGAGGAAGAGATCGCAGTCGCGCAGTGCGCGTTTCGCTCCCATCTCCTCGCGCGCGCCGAGCGGCTCTTCGAAGAGCACGATGTCGAGCCGCAGCGGAGCGCCACACTTCGGACACGGCGGTGCGGAGTCGTACACGGTGTCGTCGCCGAACGGCTCGAGCGTGCACTCACGCGAGGAGCAACGCGTCCGCCGTAGGTTGCCGTGCAGCTCGAAGACGTCGTGGCTTCCCGCGCGCACATGAAGGCCGTCGATGTTCTGCGTGAGGATGGTGACGGTCCCTCCTTCGCTCACCACGCGCTCCTCGAAGCGAGCAAGAGCGCGGTGCGCGAGCGTCGGCTCGGCGCTCCCCAACGCGCTCCGGAACGTCCCCAGCGCGCGCCACACCACTGACGGCTCGACCCCGGCCACGAGCGCCTTCGCGAGCTCCGGATCCCGATTCCACAGCCCACCCGGCCCGCGATACGTCGGCAGCCCCGCCGCCGCCGAGATCCCGGCTCCGGTCAGCACCACCACACGCCGAAACACCGTCTCCCGCTCCGCAAGCGGTACAAACGCAGCAACCGCCGTCATCCCCTTAGCCTAGCGCGCCGCGCCCAAACGAACCACGGTCCGGAGCCCCGTGCCAAACGCAGGAGGCGGGCCATTGGAATCGGAGTGTGGGTGGAATCGCGGGCACTTTTGCGGCTATTTGCATTCATGCGAAAATAAACATATATACGTGTTCAATGCTGGAAACAGCCGATTCCTCGACCCGGTCTCCGCCGAAGCTCCAAGAGCGGTGGGACCTCTATCGGACGCTCGCCGAGCCGCTCCGGCTCCGCCTGCTCGCGCTCGTCGCGGAGGAGGAGCTCGCGGTCGGTGAGCTCGCCGAGCTCTTGAAGGAGAGCCAGCCGAATGTCTCGCGCGCGGCGACACCGCTGCGGGAGGCGGGGCTCGTGTCCTCGCGCAAGGACGGCACGCGCGTCCTGCTCCGTCTCCACGAAGCCGCGCACGACGACGCGGTCGTCGCCGACGCGCTCGCGAGCGGCAAAGCCCTCGTCGAGAGAGACGGAAGCCTCGCGCGCGTCCCGCAGATCGTCGCCGCGCGTGACCTGGCGGCGCGCGCGTACTTCGACGCTCCACGCGAGCGCGATCCGGAGGCGATGAAGCGTCCGCCGGCCGAGCTCGGCGCGTATCTCTTCGCGCTCTCCACGTTCCATGACGCGGTCGCGCTCGACGCCGGCACCGGTGACGGCGGCCTGCTCGACGTCCTCTCGCCCGCCTTCTCGAGGGTCATCGCCGTCGACCGCTCGAGCGCGCAGCTCGAGGCCGCGCGTCAACGCATCCAGCTCCGCGGTTATCGCAACGTGAAGATCGTCGAAGGCGAGCTCGAGTCGGCCGACGTGAAGAAGGCGGTCGGTAAAGGGGTCGACGTGATCTTCGCCGTGCGCCTCTTGCACCACGCCTCGAAGCCGGCCGAGCTCTTGGCCACGATGGCGAGCCTGCTCGGGCCGAACGGCCGCATCGTCGTGCTCGACTACGCCCGCCACGAGGACGAGTCGATGCGTCACGCGGGCGACGTCTGGCTGGGGTTCGACGCGAAGGATTTGCAGAAGATCGCGAAGGAAGGTGGCGTCGTGCTCGAAAGCGCGGCGCCGATCGGCAGCACGCTCGTGTCCGCAGGACCCGACGCGCACTTGCCGTGGCAATTGTTGAAGTTCAAAAAACAGTCCGAAAAGAAACAATCAACGAGGAAGAACGATCATGGCTGACGGCGGATTCTCCACTTCGAAGACGTACAAAGTTCGCGACATCAAGCTGGCCGATTGGGGCCGCAAGGAAATCAAGATCGCAGAGAGCGAGATGCCCGGTCTCATGGCGCTCCGCGCCGAGTACGGCAAGAGCAAGCCGCTCAAGGGCGCGCGCATCGCGGGCTGCCTCCACATGACGACCCAGACGGCCGTCCTCATCGAGACGCTCACGGCGCTCGGCGCGGATGTGACCTGGACGTCGTGCAACATCTACTCGACGCAAGATCAGGCTGCGGCCGCGATCGCAGTCACGGGTGTCCCCGTCTTCGCCTGGAAGGGCGAGACCGAGGCTGAGTACGACGAGTGCATCGAGATGCAGCTCAAGGCGTTCGAGGGGGGCAAGGGCCCGAACATGATCCTCGACGACGGTGGCGACCTCACGATCATCGCGCACACGAAGCACCCCGAGCTCTTCACCGGGAGTGACCCCGTCCGGGGTATCTCGGAAGAGACGACGACCGGCGTCCACCGCCTCTACGACATGCACAAGAAGGGCGAGCTCAAAGTCCCCGCGATCAACGTCAACGACTCGGTCACCAAGTCGAAGTTCGACAACCTCTACGGTTGCCGCGAATCGCTCGGCGACGGCCTCAAGCGCGCCACCGGCGTCATGTTCGCCGGCAAGGTCGCGGTCGTGGCCGGCTACGGTGACGTCGGCAAGGGGTGCGCGCAGTCGCTCCGCGGTTTGGGCGCGCGCGTCCTCATCACCGAGATCGACCCGATCATCGCGCTCCAGGCGGCGATGGAAGGCTACGAGGTCACGACGATGGAGAAGGCCGCTCCGCGCGGCGACATCTTCGTCACCGCGACGGGCTGCATGGGCATCATCCGCCCCGAGCACTTGAAGGCCATGAAGGACCAGGCCATCGTCTGCAACATCGGCCACTTCGACTGCGAGATCGACATCGCTTGGCTCGAGAAGAACCCCGAGATCAAGGAAGAGAACGTCAAGCCGCAGGTCGACCAGTTCATCTTCCCCGACGGCAAGCGCATCACGCTTCTCGCGCGTGGCCGCCTCGTGAACCTCGGCTGCGCGAACGGCCACCCGTCGTTCGTCATGAGCGCGAGCTTCACGAACCAGACGCTCGCCCAGATCGCGCTCTGGACCGAGCCCACGAAGTACCCGCTCGGTGTCCACGTCCTGCCGAAGCACTTGGACGAGAAGGTCGCCGCGCTCCACCTGGCGAAGCTCGGCGTCGAGCTCACCAAGCTCACCAAAGAGCAGGCCAGCTACCTCGGCGTGCCGGTCGACGGCCCGTTCAAGCCGGATCACTACAGGTACTGATCGCGCCTGAAGCAGGCTGAAATCACGGCGATCGCTCTTCGGGACGGTCGCCGTTTTTCTATTTGCGACGCTGAATTTGGACGACGCGCGTGAAGACAAGCCCGACAGACGAGGCGATCGACTTCACTGCCACGAACGGAGTAGGGCGGAGACGCTCAGTGACCCGGCCAGTGGATCGCGCCGCGATCGACGACGGTCGTTGTCGTCAGGCCGAGCGCGGCGGCGACGTCGGCAGGGAGCGGTCGCCCCGAGCGGTACGCGCTGCTGGTCGGGCGGATCGCGTAATCGCCGCCGGCGGCGTCGACGAAGAACGGGTCGGCGCCCGCGCTCACGTCGCTGCCGTGCGCTTCTTTGTCGGCGCCCTGCGCCGCTTGGAACGAGGCGAGCGTCGTGTAGTGGGCCGGCGCCGTCGGCGGGATCCAATAGAAGAGATCCTGCGTCGGTCCCGCGCTCCGGAAGAAGGCGTCGTCGTCGAGCAAGTCGAAGAATGTGCTCGGCGCTGTGTTGGGAGCGTTCGCGTCCTGACCTTGCACGCGGATGCTCTGGATCGCGCCCGACACGACGTTGTTCGCGATCTCCGACGAGCCCGAGGATGGTGCGCCCACGTCGGTCCAGCCGTCGACGCCGTAGCTGCGGGCGTCGTCGTAGAGCCAGATCGAGCCTGAGCCTTGGTTGCCGACGAGCGTGTTGTTGTAGACCTTCGTGTTCGCCGAGCAGAAACGGATGCCGTTCAGCGTGTTCCCGACCACCAGATTCGACGCGATGATGCCCGTGTCGGAGACCTCGTACATGATGCCGCTGCGCGCGTTGTTCTTCGAGACGTTCTGAATGATGACCCCCTTTGAGCAGGCCAGATCGCACCAGAAGCCGTGGCCGATGTTGTTCTCGAAGACGTTGTTTTTCACCGTGAAGCCGTCCATGTGAGCGAGCTTCACGCCGGCCTGCGCGCACGAGGCGCTGCAGTGGTCGCCGAAGTGCTCTTGATTGTTCGCGTTGAAGACGTTGCCTTCGAGGACGAGGCCGTCGGCGGCCTTCGTCGAGTGCTGATGACCGTTCGAGCCGAGCCCGTTGAAGCCGTTTTTCGCGAAGACGCTGGTCGATACGCGGCTGAGGGTGGAGCTCACGTTGATGGCGCCGCCGGCCATCGCCGTGAACACGTCGTCCTCGAAGACTGCGCTCGCGCCGCCGCCGTAAACGGCGCCGACGTTGAGGTTGGGGTACTCGTTCGTGGCATAGCGCCGGAATCCGATGCCGAGGACCCTCGTCCCCGCGCCCGAGAACACGAGCGCCGAGGCGCGCGCGGCGACCTCGACCTTGTGCGCAGCGGGGTCGGAGGTGACGTAGATCTTCTTGTTCGTCTGATCGTAAAAGAAATTCGCGCCGATCGCGGCGGCGAGGGTCGTGACCTCGTGGACGTAGACGCCGTCGACGAAGACCATCTGCGGGTCACCGACCGCGGCGTACTGCGCATCGACGTTGGTCGCGTTGACCATGTCCCAGTGCGAGCACGGGCCACTGTTGTCGGTGTTCTGCGCGTCGTAAGGATGGTCGTAGTAGTGACCGGCGCAGAAGGTCGGCGTGCTCCAATTCATCATCCAGTGCCCGGAGCCGTCGTTCGTCCAGGCGGCGGCCGCCGGAAGATCGGTGCCGTCGAGCCACGGCGACTCGTGCGGAAACGCCTGGAGCGTGAACGCTTTCGAGGTTTGGACGTTGCCGTCACGGTAGACGCCGCCGTGCACGACGATCGTCCCGCCCGCCGGCACGAGAGCGATCGCCTTCGCGAGCGTGAGCACCGGCGCGGTCGACGAGCCGGCGGCCGTGTCGACGCCGTTCGGTGCCATGTAGATCGCGTTCGCGGGCGGGGGATAATTCGTGTCCGGGATCGTGGCGCCCGATTCGTCGAGGCCGGTCGGCTCGACGCCACCGTCGGCGTTGCCCCCGTCGCTGGAGGACGAGCCGCCATCGTCCGTGACGCCGCCCTCGCCGACGCTCGCGCCATCTGGCGAGCCACCGTCGGCATCATTGGCTTGTCCGTTCGGGGTACCCGACGAATCGGTCGTCGACGAGCACCCAAGGAGGATCAGCACCGCCGCGGCGAAGGGGAGGGCAGCTCTCATGGAATGTCGGCGAATGACAGGTCGTCGGCTCATGGCAGGACAGTAGACCTGTCGACCCGGAATCGTGCGCCAAAGAGGCGCAAGAGCGCGCCAAGCGCACCGGTCTTCACCAGTCTATAAACCCGGAACGTCGAGGAAAATGGGGGACCGCCAGGAGTCAGCTATGATGAGTGGAAATGGCCCACATCCTCCTCGTCGACGACGACCGCGCGCTCGCCGAAGCGCTGTCGCTCGTCCTCGAGGCCGAAGGGCACCGCGTGACGACCGCCGTCGACGGCAGTGAAGCGCTCGCACGCGTCGAGGCCGACGGCCCCGATCTCGTCGTCAGCGACGTGAACATGCCGAGGCTCGACGGGTTCGCGCTCTGCAAGCGCCTGCGCGAGCGCGGCGTCGGCGTCCCCGTGGTCCTGCTCACCTCGCGGGACGGCGAAATCGACGAAGCCCTCGGGCTCGAGCTCGGCGCCGATGACTACGTCACCAAGCCCTTCGTCACGCGCATCTTGCTCGCTCGCATCGGCGCGCTGCTCCGTCGTCAGACCCACCGTCGGTCGGACACGAAGGAGGCCTCGCATGTCGTCGCCGGCAAGCTCGAGCTCGACGCCGAACGCCTCGAAGGTCGCTATAGCGGAACGCTCCTCGCGCTGACGCTGACCGAGTTTCGCATCTTGGAGGCGCTTGCCTCTCGCCCAGGGATCGTCCTCTCTCGCGCGCGCCTCCTCGAGATCGTCCGTGGTGACGACTCGGTGGTCGCCGATCGCATCGTCGACACCTATATTCGCCGCCTTCGCCGCAAGCTCGAGGCGATCGAGCCAGAGTTCGCCGCTCTGGAGACCGTCGTCGGCGCGGGCTACCGTTGGCGTTGACTCGACGGCACGTGCGGCGTCGCTCGTCGCTCCGCATCCGCATCGTCCTCGTCGTGCTCGCGGTCGCGATCGCGCCGCAGCTCCTCCTTTTGGTGTGGAGCCAGCTCGATCGCAACGTGCCGGGCCGGCTCTGGAGCTCGGTCCGCGACGCCGCCGAAGATGCCGCGAAAATCGAGTCGAGCCCTGATGGTGCCGACCGAGTGGCGGCGATATTGGCAGTCGCCGCGCGCACGCACACGCGGATCCGTATCGTCGACGACGTGGGCACAGTCGGTATCGACGTGAGCGCGGATGAAGAACGCGACGTCTTCGATCGGATCGAAGCCTTTTTTCTCGGTGATTCGCATCCACCTTCAATGGCGGAGCTCGACGACACGATGGGTGACCTCGGTGAGCGCGCCGAGGTCGCTCGCGCCCGCCCGCAGACCGACGTCAGCTGTCGCTACCTTGCGATCTTCTACTGCCAAGCGACGCTCCGGGTGGCCACGCCTGGGCACGGCATCGAGACCGTCGTGGTGCAACGCGGCACCCGACGCGCGGTCCAGACCGTCTACGCCCTCCGCTACCAGCTCCTTCGCATCGGCCTCGTCACGGTACCGCTCGCCGTGCTCCTTGCATTCTACATGGGCCGGCGGATCGTCAAGCCGCTCGACGATCTCCGCGACGAGGCGCTGGCCAAGTCGTCGCTCGCCACGCGCAACGTCGCGCTCTCGGCCAAGAACCCCGATGAGGTCGGTGACCTGGCGGACGCGCTGAACGGGCTCCTCTCAGCGCTCGAATCGAAGCGGACGCAGAATGAGTCGTTCATCGCCGACCTCGTGCACGAGCTCAAGAGCCCGGTCGCCGCCGTCCAAGCGAGCGCCGACAGCGTCACGAGCGACCTGACGCCCGAGCGCGCCGAGCGCATCGCGCGGCTCTTGCGCGAGAGCACCGCCAAGGTCGACCGCCTCGTCACCCAGTTCCTCGAGCTTGCACGGGCCGAGGCCGGCATGCCGGACGAAGCGCGTGAGGCAGTCGATCTCGTGGCGCTCGGGCGCGGCCTCGTCACGAGCGAGGCCGACGACCCACGCTGGAGCGCGATCCGCTTCCACTTCGAGTCGACCAGTGACGCCGCGGTCGTCTCTGGGGTCCCTCATCGCCTCGAGGCCTCGCTCCGCGAGCTCGTTGACAACGCGGCTTCGTTCGCGAAGGCGAAGGTCGCCGTGTACGTGGCGGTCGGCGCGGCGCGGGTCGTCGTCACGGTGGCAGACGATGGGCCGGGCATCGACGCCGAGCATCTCGTGCGCGTGTTCGATCGCTTCTTCACGACCCGCGGGCGCGAGCGCGGCACAGGGCTCGGGCTCGCGCTGGTCAAGGCGATCGCCGAGGCACACGGCGGGTCGGTCGCCGTGAGCTCCGAGCACGGCGCCGGTGCGTGTTTCACCCTCGATTTGCCGCTCCCGCGCGCTCTCTGACCTCGCGTTCACACCGTTTTCACACGCGATTCGCGAACGTTTCACCCTGGCGCATGCATGGCGTCCAACACCGCGTCGCATCCTGACTCTCGAAAGGGAGGTCACATGCAAACGGTCTCTTGGTTAATCGATTTCGTCGGTCCGAGTGAAGCAAAACAAAAGGAAGAGGCGTCGCCTGCGCGCAAGCTGCTCGCGACCTGCACGGCGACACTGCTCGCGCTCGCTGCGGCGTCGCTCTGGGGCGTCATCGTTGGCGCGCGGGGACATCTCTCGCTATCGAACGTGCTCACGGTGCCGATGCTCATCGTCGCCTCGGCCGTCGCCGCGTTGCCGCTCGCGGTCTTCGTCCTCAAGCTGACGACCGAGCGGACGCGTGCGCGTGACCTCTTGCTCGCGTATTCCTCAGGCGCCTTCGCCGGGTGCACGACGCTACTTTTGCTCGCCCCGCTCGTGGCGATCTACCAGAGCTCGAGCGCGCTGGTCGGCGGATGGGTCGGGCCGGTATCGGCGTTCCTTGCGTTCGGGGTCGGCGGCCTCGTCGGATTTCGCTCGCTCTGGAAGCTCCGAAACGGCGCGTTCCGCTCGCTCATCGCGCCGGTCGTCCTCCTCGTCGTCGTCCAGGCCGCGACGATCGTCCAGCTCGCGTCGCTCGCCAATCCGCTCTTCGGCAATCGCACCGCGCTCGGCCACGGCATCGACGGCGCGAGCTCACAGGTCGCCGATGAGCCTTTCGGCCGATGATTTTGGCGGTCGCCTTCATCGCGCTCGCGTTCGTCATCGTTCTTTGTGTCTCGGTGATCAAGCGTCTGAGGCGCGTCGTCGAGGCGGAAGACGCCGACCGAGTCCTGCGTTCCGAATACGACGCTTTCGAATCGAGGAAGTGAGCCCATGATGCCTCCCATTCTTTGGCGTACCTCGTTCGAGGGAACGCTGCTCCTGATCGCCTTTGCAGGCATCTTCACGCGCATGACGATGGCCGGCTTCGCGAAGGTCCCGGTCGTGAAGTGGAGCTTCGCCGTCCTGTCGCTCGCGCTCGTCGGGAGCCATCTCCTCTGGCTCTGGGGACCGACGTATCCCTTGAAGTATTGGGGCTGCAGCGTCGCCTGCTATTCGCTCCTGCTCCTGCTATTTTTGGCCGTGAGCCTTCCGTTCGCGGCGCTCCTGCGGCTCGGGGCGAAGCGCGCGCTGAAGGTCGAGACCCCCGGGCCCGACGCACCGCCGCCGGCCGGACGCGAGATCACGCGTCGGCAAGTGCTCAATGCCGCTACGGCCGTCGTGCCGCTCGTCGCGCTCTCGGTTGGTGCGCGCGGCTTCGTCAACGGCATCGCGCTCCCGGAGCTGCCGCGCATCCTCCTCGCAAGCCCGACGCTGCCAGGGGCGCTCGAGGGGCTCATGATCCTGCAGCTCAGTGACCTGCATCTCGGCGTCTCTCGGCACGTGAAAGATCTCGAGCGCTTCGTCGACCGCTTGGGAGCACAGGGCATTTCACCGGACTTGATCGTGTTCACCGGCGACCTCGCCGACGACCTCGGGCAGATCGTTCCGGCGTTTCGCGCGGTCGAGCGGCTGAAGCCTCGCCTCGGGATCCACAGCTCGATCGGCAATCACGAGTACCTCCACGGCATTCGGGAGGCTCGCGCGCAGTACGATCGTGCTCACTCCAATTTGCTCATGGGGCAGGGGACGAGCATCCGCGTAAAGGACGCCGTCATCCATCTTGCGGGCGCCGACGATCCGCTCTCGATCGACAGCGAGATCTCCGGGTTCATGAGGCGCACGACCGAGCAAGCGCTCCGCGATCGTCCCGCCGGCGCGTATTCGATCCTGCTGTCGCATCGCCCCGAAGCCTTCGTCGCTGCAGCCCGTTCCAAGGTCGACCTCACGCTGTCGGGTCACACGCACGGTGGACAGATCGGCTTCAACGGAAAGAGCGCATTCCAGCCCCTCTTCCCCGACGGGTACTTGTGGGGCCGCTACCAGAGGGGAGCCTCCACGCTCTACACGACGAGCGGGTGGGGCCATTGGTTTCCCTTTCGACTCGGCTGCCCCGCCGAAGCACCGCTCATCGTACTGACGCGGGGGGCAAGCCCGACCGCGCTCACCACTCGGTCAGGGTCTTGATATGCGCGGCGAGCTTCGCGCCCATCTTCGCTTGGGTCACGACGCTCGGGTGGTAGTCGCACCCGACGCCGTCGACGGCCTGGTCCTGAATGCCGAGGTCGAGGCTCGAGACCTTCCCGTCGCCGGCGCCGTTGGCGGCGTCTACCACGCTCTTCACGTACCCGAGGGCGGTCGTGTGCTCGGGCTCGCCGAGCATGGGGCCGATGACGGCAACGATCCGTGCATTGGGGTACGTCGTACGGAGTACATTCAAAAAATTGCCGTATCCGGTCACGAAGGCGCTGCCGGGGTCACCTTTCGCGAAGTCGTTGGTGGCAAGGTTCACGACCACGACGTCGGGCGTGTGCTTGCCAAAATCCCAGGTCGAGGACGGATCGTCGGCCAAGGTGCGTGTCCAGAGCTTGGGCATGACGCCGGCGGTCGTGCCGTCGTTATTGCGGACCATTCCTCTGCCCGAGTAAGCGACCGCGGTGTGCATCGCTCCGAGCGAGGCGGCCGCGACCGCGCCCCACGCCTGCGTCTCGTCCTCGGTCTCCGGGCTGAAGTCGCACGAAGGACCGGCGCCGGTGTCGCCGTAGCCGCACGTGATCGAGTCGCCGATCAGCTCGATGTTTCGAGCAAACGGAAACGGCGTCGGGATGAGCGCCCCGCCGTCGGGCGTGAACCCGCGGAATTGGACGACGCCCTGGAAGCTCTCAGTCTTCTTGGTGACGACGGCGGTGTGGGTGCCGCTGCCGAGCCCTTGGGCTAGCACATAGCTCTTGGTCCCTTGGGTGTGGAGCGTCGTCGGCTTTCCATCGTCGACGACGACGGAGAAGTAGTTCTCACCCTGGTCGGCGAGCGTGATGCCGAGCCCTGACCCTGTGAAGCTCGTCGCGACTGCGCTGCCGGGGTACGCGAAGCGCGGCCCCTTTGCGTCGCGCGTATCGAAGCGACCAAAAAAATGTACGTCCTCCGGAGGTCCGGCGTCCATGACACTAGCTCCGTCGTCCGGGGCAGCGCCGTCGACCGTTGCTTCGCTGTCGGCGCTGCCGCCGTCGGAGCCGGGAAGCGTCGCGGTGTCGTCTCCGCTGCTACTGCTGCACGCGGCGATCACCGCGCAAAAGGGACCGAACGCGAGGAGGCCGAGGCGAGGGAAGGCAAGCATCGCGCAACCTCAAGTTACGCCAAATCGACACGTCCTGACGAATCAAGGATCGACGAGCGTGCGGAGGTTTCAGCTCGTCCATCGCCGCCGTCCGTTTTGTTTCCGGTCTACGCTTGGAGAACTGCGCGGATCAGCGCCGAAGCGCCACTCGTCGTGCTGACGAGGGGGGCGAGCCCGACCGCGCTCACCACTCGGTCAGGGTCTTGATATGCGCGGCAAGCGCCGCCTGGACGATGCCCTGAAAGCCTACGCTTGGAGGACCGCGCGGATCCGAGGCACGCACGCGTGAGGAGTGGCATCGCCTCGAGCGCGCCGACGTAGGCGTCGAGGCCGGCGTCGAGCTGGTGCTCCCACGCGCTGGGATCGGCCTCGCCCCACGCCGCGCGCATCGCCTGGCGAATCAGCTTGGTCACGCCCTCGTAGGTCTCGAGCAGACAGGCCTCTTTGTCGCCGAAGTGCTCGTAGAACGTGCGCTTGGACACCTTCGCGTGGCGCGCGATATCGGCGATGGTCGTGCCGGCATAGCCCTTTTCGGCGACGGCCGCGGCGAAGCCTTCGACCAGGCGCGAATGCGTCTCGTCTTGCGCGAGGGGGAGGAGGGTTGGCGCTTGCACTTGGTACTACGTGGTACCATACTCCCCGGTACTGGCCAGTACCAAGGGAACCGTCACTATGAGAAATCGATCGTTCGGGGGGAAAGTCGCAGCCATCACCGGTGCGGCTTCGGGCATGGGGAGGTCTTTGGCGGTCTTGCTCGCGAAGGGCGGATGCGCGCTCGCGCTCTCGGACGTGGACGAAAAGGGGCTGGCGGAGACCGCCGCAATGATCGCGGACGTGAAGGTCACCACGCGCAGGCTCGACGTCTCGAACGGAGACGACGTGCGCGCGTGGGCTGGCGAGGTCGTGAAGGATCACGGCAAGGTGAACCTCCTCTTCAACAACGCGGGCATCAGCTACGGGGCGACGGTGCAGGGCGCACCGGAAGAAGAATTCCGTCGCGTGATGGACATCGACTTTTGGGGCGTCGTCTACGGCACGCGCGCCTTCTTGCCCGCGCTCGAAGCGTCGGGCGACGGTCACGTGATCAACACCTCGAGCCTCTTCGGGCTCATCGGGTTTCCGGGCCAGTGCGCATACACGTCGGCGAAGTTCGCGGTGCGCGGCTTCACCGAGACGCTTCGGGCCGAGCTCGAAATGACCGGCTCCTGCGTGAGCGCGACCTGCGTTCACCCTGGCGGGATCAAGACCAACATCGCGCGCGCGTCGAAGGTGCATCCTTCGCTCGCCGACCTCGGCGTCGACGTCGCGAACGCCTCGGCCGATTTCGAGAAGAACTTCCGCGTCACCGCCGACGACGCCGCGCGCGCGATCTTGAAGGGCGTGATGAAGAACGAGCGGCGCGTGCTCATCGGCGTCGATGCGCGGCTCATGGACGCCACGCAGCGGATGTTCCCGAACAACTACACCGGCATCTTCGGCAAATACGGCAAGAAGCTGATGGGCGCCCAGCAGCGCTCCCGCAAGGTGGTCAAGGCCAAGGCGGTCACGTCGTGAGCGCCCCTGACTTCGACGTGCTCGTCGTCGGCGCCGGCCTCTCCGGCATCGGCGCTGGGTATCGCCTCCAGACCGAGTGTCCGGACAAGCGCTTCGCGATCTTCGAAGGGCGCGCGTCGATCGGCGGCACCTGGGACCTCTTTCGCTACCCGGGCGTGCGCTCCGACTCCGACATGTTCACGCTCGGCTATTCCTTCCACCCGTACACCGGCAAGAAGGTGATCGCCTCCGGGAGCGCGATCCTCGAGTACATCAAAGACACGGCCAAGAAGTTCGGCGTGGACAAGAAGGTCCGCTTCCAGCACCGCATCGTCTCGGCTGCGTGGTCGAGCGCGAAGGGCGAGTGGACGGTCGACGTCGAGATCGGGCAAGAGCGCGCAAAGAAGACCTATCGGACCAAGTTCCTCTACATGTGCTGCGGCTACTACTCGTACGACGCCGCGCATGCGCCGGAGCTCAAGGACGTCGGCAAGTTCCAAGGCAAGATCGTCCATCCGCAGTGGTGGCCGGAGGACCTGCAGTATGAGGGGAAGAAGGTCGTCGTCATCGGCAGCGGCGCGACGGCGGTGACGATCGTCCCGTCAATGGCGGAAAAGGCCGCGCACGTGACGATGCTCCAGCGCTCACCGACGTACATCACGTCGCTGCCGGACGAAGACAAAATCGCCCAACTACTCCAGAAGGCGTTACCTGAGTCGACGGCCTACCAGGTCATTCGCATGAAGAACGTCCTGCTCACGCTCGGCATGTACCAGTTCTGCCGCCGCTTCCCGAAGCAAGCGCGCGCGGTCATCGAGAAGCAGGCGCGCCGCCATTTACCAGCCGAATTCGCGGTCGATCCGCATCTGACACCGAAGTATGCGCCCTGGGACCAGCGCCTCTGCTTGATCCCGAACGGCGACCTCTTCAAGAGCATCAAGAAGGGGAAGGCGAGCATCGTCACGGCCGCGATCGATCGCTTCACCGAAACGGGGATCAAGCTCACGTCTGGCGAAGAGCTCGAGGCGGACATCGTGGTCACCGCGACCGGCCTCAAGATCCTCGCCTTCGGCAACATCAAGCTCTCGGTCGACGGCAAGGCGATCCACGCGAAGGACGCGCTTGTCTACAAAGGGCTCATGCTCAGCGGCGTGCCGAACCTGGCCTGGTGCGTCGGCTACATCAACGCGTCCTGGACGCTCCGCGCGGATCTCGCGTCACGCTACGTGTGCCGTCTGCTCAACTACATGGAGAAGAAGAAGGTCGACCGCGCAACGCCGTACGTCGAGCCGGGCGACGAATCGGCGCTGCGTCCGCTCCTCGACGTCTCGTCCGGCTACGTCCAACGCGCGCTCGACCAGATGCCCAAGCAAGGGTCGAAGGCGCCCTGGTACATCCGGCAGAACTACCTGCTCGACTTCGTGACGATGCGGCTCGGACGCATCGACGACGCGATCAAGTTCGAGAAGACGCCGAAGGCCGCGCGCGCGAGCGACGAGCCCGAAGCGCGCGCGCTGAGCTGACGTTGAATGGAAGCCGCGGGCGGTCGTCCAATCAGCTCGTGTCGGATCGCGCGTGGTGGGAGTAGACCCGTGAAATGGTGTGCGCATGTCGCACATTCGTTCGGTGGCGCGACGGCGTCGGGCTCGACCATCCTCCTCGAGCGTTCGACACGGCGTTCGAACGAGCAGCATCCACTTAGAAAGAGGGAGTCTTCATGAACATCAAGAAAATCATTTCGTTGTCACTCACGTTGTCGGCGATCGGCTTGGCGGCAGCGTGCTCATCGTCATCGAGCGATGACACCTCGGCGACGCCGGACGGCGGCGGCGGCACCGATAGTGGTGGCGGCGGCACAGATGGTGGTGGCGGTGGAACCGATGGCGGTGGCGGTGGGGGAACCTGCGGGCTTGGCGACGGCACCTACACCACGCATACGACGAACACGACGCCCGACGCGGGGCCGACTTGCCCGGACATCGCAGACTCGACCGTGACCTATCCGATCGACGCCGGCGCCGCGACGGATGCAGGCGGGTCGTCGAGCTGCACGACCACGACGACCGGCTCGGGTGCGGGCTGCACGAACACGATCACCTGCAGCTCGAGCACGAGCGGCTACGATTCGACGCTCACCATCACGCAGACGATTGGAGCGGACGGCACCTCGGCGACGGGAAGCCTCCACAGCACGACCAAGGGCCCAGACGGCGGTGTCCTCTCCGACTGCTCGTACACCACCACCATCACGAAGCAGTAAGCGCGCAGCACCCGCGAAATCACGGCGATCGCACGTTGTGTGCGGTCGCCGATTTCCTTTTGTGCTGCCCCTTGTCAGCGCTTCAGCGCGAGCCTCACCTGACAGCCTTCGCAGAACGTCGTCGTTCTTCCGCCGAGCTCTATCTTCGTGAGGATGGTCTTGCACCGCTTGCACGGCTCGCCGGCGCGGCCGTAGACGACGAAGGGGGTCGCCTTCACCTCGTTGTCCTCGAGCGACTTCATCGTCCGCTCTAGCGTCCACGCGATGCCCTTGAGGAGCCTTTTTATGTCGCTTGCGTCGAGCGCGCGGGCAGGGGAGCGCGGATCGAGCTTCGCGCGCCACAAGGCCTCGACCGCTTGGATGTTGCCGATGCCCGCGAGGATGGTCTGGTCGAGCATCGCCTCCTTGATCGTCTGCGTCTTGCGCCGCTGGAGCTTGTGGGCGAGCTCCTTCGGATCGAGGTCGTCGTGGACCGGGTCACCGGCGAGCTTCGTCCAGCTCGGGATGTCTTCTTCGGCGAACACCCACCGACCCCAACGGCGCGGGTCGGTGTAGACCGCGGCCTCGGTCTTCGTCTTCTTGCGGACGGTGATACGGGCGCGCTCGAAGCGGAGCGGAGCGTCGGTGGTGGCGTGCTCGAACCAGCCGCTCATGCCGAGATGCACGAAGATGCGAGCGCCACCGCTCAAGCCGATCCGCAGCCATTTTCCGCGACGATCGACCGCATCGATACGGCGATTTCGCGTGCCCTCGACGAAATCGCGCGGCGATTGCGGGGCGCAGATGCGAGCGTCGTGGACGATGCACGCGATCACGTCGCCCTTCGCGAGCCAGCGGGTGAGACGACGGCGATTGAGCTCGACCTCCGGCAGCTCCGGCATGCGCCGAGGGTACACGCATGCTTCATGCTCCACGGAGAACCGGTTCCATGTCGAGCTCGTCGCCCCGGCTCGGCTTTGCGCGGGCGAACGCGCTACTTCGTGAAGTCGTTCTTCGGCGCTTCTCCGATGAGACGGGTCCACGTCGCCGTGCAGACGCCTCCGGCGGTCATCTTGAAGGTCTCCGGGCTCCACGACCATGACGCGTGCTTCAGGAACGACTCGAGGTCCTTGCCGTTCGGCGCGTGGTCGTAATTCTTCTCAGGAGAGACCGGGGCGTCGAACACGACCGAGAGGCGGAACTTGTTCTCCTCCTTCGGGTGTCGATAGACGTGGGCGAGGGTCCACATTGGCTTGCCGCTCACGGTGCGCTTTTGCCAGACGAGCGAGTCGTCGACGTAGAGCGGGCGCTCGTCGACGCGCTGACGCCAGGCGAGAACGGCGGTCTCGTCGGCGCCGGCGAGCGCGTCGCCGACGGGCCAATCGCTCGGGATGTTGCACGCGGTCTCGACCGTGGAATGGGTAAGGGGAGCGTCCGAAGCGGCTGGCGGTGAGGTGGTCGTCGTCGCGGGCGGGATGTCTACGGTCGCGGTCGCGACGGGCGCGGAGCTCGAGGCAGAGTGATTGCATCCTGCAACCAAAATGCTTGCGAATAGAAGGGCCTTTCTCATCCGACGTCCCGCTTCGCGGCATTCGCGATCGCGCGCGCCCAGTCGTAGAGGCGGTCTTCCTCGGGCCCCTCGATCATGATGCGGAGCTTGGGCTCGGTGCCGCTCCAGCGAATGAGGGGTCGGCCTCGTGTTGCATCGTCTTCAGCTCGTCGAGCGGCTTGCGCGCACGGAGAACCACGTTCTCGAGGATCTGGGGGACGCGGGTCATCGCCGAGTGAGCGAGGGACGAGAGCGGCTTATTGGCGCGCATCATCATGGCCAGGACTTGAAGCGCGGCGACGGTGCCGTCGCCGGTGGTCGCGTGATCGAGGAACAGGAGATGCCCCGATTGCTCACCGCCCAAGTTGTAGCCGCCGGCGCGCATCGCTTCGACCACATACCTGTCGCCGACGGCTGTGCGGACCAGCTTGCCGCCGAAGGCTTGGACGGCGCGCTCGAGGCCGAGGTTGCTCATCACGGTGGCGACGAGCGTCTTCTTCTTGAGCGTCCCCTCCTTCATCATGCGGGTTGCGCACATCGCCATGACGGCATCGCCATCGACGATTTGCCCCTTTTCGTCGACGACGATGAGCCGGTCGGCATCGCCGTCGAGCGCCACGCCGATGTCGGCGCCGCGTTTGACGACCTCGGCGCGAACGTTGTCGGGGTGGAGCGCGCCGGCGTCCTTGTTGATGTTGGTGCCGTTCGGTTTCACGCCGATCGCGAAGACGGTGGCGCCCAGCTCCTGGAAGACGAGTGGCGCGGTCTTGTAGGCGGCGCCGTGCGCGCCGTCGACGACGATGCGGACGCCTGCGAGCGAGAGATCGGCCGGGAACGTGTTGCGGACGAACACGACGTAGCGCCCGCGCGCGTCCTCGAGGCGCTCGGCGCGGCCGATGCCCGGTCCGGTCGGCCTGGCGAGCTCGTGCTCGTGCGCCATGAGCCATTCGAGCTCGGCCTCGGCGGCGTCGGGCAATTTGTAGCCGTCACGGCCGAAGATCTTGATGCCGTTGTCTTGATACGGGTTGTGGCTCGCGCTGATGACGATGCCGGCGTCGGCGCGCATGCTTGTCGTGAGGTGGGCGATCGCCGGCGTGGGCATCGGGCCGCACAAAATCACGCGACCGCCCATCGAGCAGATCCCGGCGGCGAGCGCCTGCTCGAGCATGTAGCCGGACAGACGTGTGTCTTTGCCGATGAGGATGCGCGGCGGGTCGCTCTTGTTCTTTCCGACGTAGCTCGCGATCGCGCGGCCGAGGCGGAGGCTCAAATCCGGCGTCATCGGCGGGACGTTGGCGACGCCACGGATGCCGTCGGTGCCGAAGAGCTCGCGCTCGACCTTCTTGAAATCGGGTTGCTCGCTGACCGTCCGCGACGAGACGTTCGGCGAGGATTTCTTGGCCTTGGTGGTCTTTTTGGCCTGCTTGGCGATCACAGAGCTAGTCCCGGAAGTTGATGAACTGCATCTCGAAGGGCAGATCGATTCCGCGAACGAGCTGGATGGCTTGCTGGAGATCGTCTCTGTTCTTACCGGTGATGCGGAGCTGGTCGGCCTGGATCGCGGCCTGAACCTTCAGCTTCGCGTCCTTGATCGCCACGACGATCTTCTTGGCGTGCTCGGCCTCGATCCCCTCATTGATCTTCACGAGGAGCTTGGTGATTTTTCCGGACGCCTCCGGGTCCTGCGGCTCGAGGTGCTTGAGGCTGACCTTGCGCTTGATGAGCTTCTCCTGGAGCACGCCGAGCGCCGCCTTCGCACGATCTTCGCCGGACGAGCGAATCAGAATCCCGTCCTCGTTGCGCTCCATCTCGGTGCCCGTGTCTTTGAAGTCGTAGCGCTGCCCGATCTCCTTCTGCGCTTGATTCAGGGCGTTTTCGACCTCAGCCCATTGCACTTTCGAAACGATGTCGAAGCTCGGCATGGTGAATACGATACCCGCAGCCTGTGCGCGTTCAAAGCGCGACCGCGGGGTCCGTCGGCAAATCCAGCAAGATGCTACGGGCCTCGCCGACCAAGAAAATCGAGCCTGCGACGACGACGAGACCTTCGTCTCCCGCGGCCTTGCGCGCGATCGTCAAGGCTTCGGCCGGCGTCTTCGCGACGACGCCACGATGTCGTGCCGCGATCTCGTCTGGCGAAGTCGGGATGCGTCCTTTTGGTGCAGTATACACGCGGTTCGTGAAGAGCGGTGCGAGCCGATCGATCATCGGGCGCCACGCTTTGTCGGCGAGCGTCCCGAAGACGAGCGTGCGCG
>CAJDWT010000133.1_pt1 | contig 31788 bp, 27 predicted proteins | sample 7391671 | NCBI WGS metagenome assembly CAJDWT01 (sample SAMEA7055729, study PRJEB34461) | soil metagenome | biome: terrestrial ecosystem; feature: Peninsula; material: soil | place: Antarctica | collected 2016
GGCGCCCACTCTTCTGGCGCCTCTTCTGGCGCTAAAATGCTGCGAGCGTCCGACTCGAATCCGAAGGCGCCCGCGAAGCTGATTTTGGCGCCGCCGAGCGAGCCGTCGAATTCGGCGCTCGCCCGCAGCCCGAACAGCACCGGTGAGCTCCCGGCCGCGCCACACTCGGAGGAGAACCTGTTCCGCCCGCGCCCCGCGCCGCCCTCCGCCGGAGCCAGCGCGCCGGAAGTGAGCGCGTCGGACATCGAAGAGACCGGGCCGCTCACCCCTCGCTCGAAGCGCAACACGCAGAACCCGACGGCCGCACCCGGCGCGGACGACGGCGAGGACGACGGCGAGGACATGGAATCCTGGCCAACGCAGGCGATGAGTGGCAACGAGCTCCCCTCGTTCGACAACATCGAAGATCGGACGCGAATAGGCACGCCCGCATACCGCGAGCCCGAGCCCGAGCCTTTGCATCGCGGCCCCATCCCGATGCGCGGCGCGCGTCCGTCTCAAGCGGTGCGGGTCATCGTGTGGCGGGGGCCGGACGGCGTGCACGTCGCTCCCTACGGAACGACCGTGAGCGCGATCTCGGTCGACGCCATGCTGGTCGCGCTCGACCCGAGCGCCGATCTCTCCGCCTGGCTCTCGAACAAGTAGCGCCGTTCGAGCTCCTTGGCCCGAGCGGCGCCCGCTCGCCCAGCCCAACAATGGCGCCCGGGCGCAACCGCGCGCCGGTCGGCTCGACGCACATCGCGCCCCAAAAATACCGCCGACCCGCTAGAATGGCGGGTTTTTACCCTAGAAAATGGGGTATCGTACTGCATCCCATGTTCGAAGATTTCGGCATCAACCAGGGGTTCGTCGAAGACCTTCACGCGCGGTGGCAGCAGAGCCCGCAAGCGGTCGACGAAAAGTGGCGGCAGTTTTTCGATGGCTTGAACGGCGGCGACGCGACCAGCACGAACGCCGCGTCCCCCCACAGTGAAGGCTCGAACGGAGCCCACGGGTCCTACGTCAGCGGGCATCTGTTCGCGCATCTCGACCCGTTGGCGCTCCCTTCGGGCCTAAGCCTCGAGGGGCCGCCGCCCGAGCTCAATCTCTCGAACTTCGGCCTCAGCGTCTCCGACCTCGACACCACATTCCCGACCGTCGGCATCGCCGGCCTCCCCGAGCGCGCCACGCTCCGCAGCATCATCGCCCATCTTTCGGAGACCTACTGCCGCTCGATCGGCGTCGAGTTCACCCAGATCGAAGAGCCCGACGCGCGCGAGTGGATTCAACAGCGCATGGAGTCGACGCGCAACCGCGCCGAGCTCGGTCGTGATCAGGTCCTCCGCATCCTCTCGAAGCTGACCGACGCCGAAACCTTCGAGTCGTTCATCGCCAAGAACTACGCGAACGCGAAACGCTTCAGTGTCGAGGGCGCGGAGAGCATGATCGCGCTCCTCGACCTTTTGATCGACGAAGCCGGCGCGCAAGGCGTCTCCGAGATCGTCCTTGGCATGGCCCACCGCGGCCGGTTGAACGTGCTCGCGAACATCATGGGCAAGAACGTGCGCGAGATCTTCGCCGCGTTCGACGACAAGAACCCCGAGCGCTTCCTCGGCGCTGGCGACGTCAAGTACCACCTCGGCTACTCCTCCGACCGCGAGACACCGTCGGGGAGCAAGGTCCACCTCTCGCTCGCGTTCAACCCGAGCCACCTCGAGTTCGTCAACCCGGTCGTCGAGGGGCGCGTGCGCGCGAAGCAAGACCGCAGGAAGCGCACGAACGTCATGCCACTCCTCATCCACGGCGACGCGGCGTTTATGGGTCAAGGCGTCGTCCCCGAGACGCTCAACATGGCGGGTCTCGAAGGCTACTCCACCGGGGGTACCGTCCACGTCGTCGTGAACAACCAAATCGGGTTTACGACGATGCCGCGCGACTCGCGCTCGACCCGGTACTCGACCGACATCACGCGCATGCTGCGCTGCCCCGTCTTCCACGTGAACGGCGAAGATCCCGAAGCGGTCATCCAGGTCACGCGCCTCGCGGTCGACTACCGCGAGCGGTTCCAGAAAGACGTCGTCATCGACATGTTCTGCTACCGCAAATTCGGTCACAACGAAGGTGACGAGCCGCGGTTCACGCAGCCGGTGATGTACGGCATCATCGACAAGAAGCCGACGGTCCGGCAAGCGTACGTCGCTCGCCTGGTCGATGCGGGCGAGATCTCGAAGGCCGAGGCCGACCAGATCGCCGAGCGCAGCAAGGCGAACCTCGACGTCGCGCTCGAAGAAGCGCGCAACGGCGACTGGCTGAAGAAGCCAAACGCGATGGAAGGGCTCTGGGCGCCATATTACGGTGGCCCCGACGCGCGCGTCCCCGAGGTGCCGACCGCAGTGCCGAAAGAGAAGCTCGTGAAGCTCCTCGTAGAGCTCGAGCAGGTGCCGCAAGGCTTCACGCCGAACGCGAAGGTCCACGCGATGATCAAGCGTCGCCGCGAGCACGCGACCGCGCCAAAGAGCGTCCTGCAGTGGGAGACCGGCGAGGCCCTCGCCTATGCATCGCTCGTCTCCGAAGGGTCGAGGATCCGCCTCTCCGGTCAGGACGTCCGTCGCGGCACGTTCAGCCATCGCCACGCCGTCATCTTCGACGCGAAGAACAACGCGCCGTACTGCGCGCTCGACGAGCTCGCGAAGGAGCACGACACTCGCTTCGAGGTCTTCGACTCGCCGCTCTCCGAGACCGGCGTCCTCGGGTTCGAGTACGGCTACAGCTTGGACTGCCCCGACGGTCTCGTCATCTGGGAGGCGCAGTTCGGCGACTTCTGGAACAGCGCACAGGTCATCGTCGACCAGTTCATCGTCTCGGCCGAAGACAAGTGGCTGCGCCTCTCCGGTCTCGTCCTCTTGCTCCCGCATGGCTTCGAAGGCCAAGGGCCGGAGCACTCGAGCGCGAGAGTGGAGCGCTTCCTCGCCCTCGCGGCCGAGGACAACATCCAGGTCTGCAACCTCACGACGCCGGCGCAGATCTTCCACGCGCTCCGCCGTCAGGTGCTCCGCCCGTGGCGCAAGCCCCTCGTCATCTTCACCCCGAAGTCGCTCCTCCGCTCGCCGGCCGCTGTCTCCACGCTCGACGATCTCGCGAACGGCGCGTTTCAGCGCGTGATCCCGGACTCATCGATCGACCCGAAGGATGTGAAACGCGTTCTCTTGTGCAGCGGCAAGGTCTACTACGACTTGGCGAAAGCACGTGACGAGCTCGGTCGCAAGGACGTGGCGATCGTTCGCCTCGAGCAGCTCTATCCGCTCAACGCGCAGCTCGTGGACGCGCTCGCTTCGTACGCGGGTGGCACCGAGCTCGTCTGGGTGCAAGAAGAGCCACGCAACATGGGCGCCTGGTACTACTTGAACGCGCGCATCCGCGAGACGATCGGTGACCGCTTGCCTCTCTCGCTTGTCTCGCGTGACGAGAGCGCGAGCCCAGCGACTGGCAGCCACGCGAGCCACGATCTCGAGCAAAAGATGCTGGTCAGCGCGGCGTTCTCCTGATTCGTTAGGCACACCTCATGTGGCCCACCGTCACGCTCGAGCGCTGGACGTGGGCATTCCTCGGAATCGCGATCGTCTTCGTCGCGTTCCTTGTCAACCGCTTCGCCCCTACCCGCAAACATGCGCTGAAGAGGCTCGTTCTCCTCTTCGGCGCGTACGTGTTCTCTCACGTCGTCTCGATCTGCTTCGATGCGCTCACGCTGCCCGATTGGTCCGACGGCGCGCACGGCATCGGCTCGATCCTCAAGGCGCTCATCGTCGTCGGCCTCGCGTCGACCCTCGTCTTCGACGTCATCTTGCCGGCGGCGAAGACGGAGGTCCTCTCGATCACGCGCGACGTGACCACGGGCGTCGCCTACATCATCGCGGCCGTCATCGCGATGCACGGCGCCGGGATGAACCTGTCGTCGGTCATCGCGACCAGCGCGATCGTCTCCGGCATCCTCGCCATCTCGCTTCAGACGACATTGGGCAACATCTTGGGCGGCTTCGCGCTCCAGCTCGACGGCAGCATCCACGTCGGAGACTGGATCCAGCTCGAGAGCGGACGCCAGGGAAAGGTCCGAGAGATCACGTGGCGCCACACCGTCGTCGAGACGCGCGACTGGGACACCATCGTCGTCCCGAACGCGAACCTGCTCTCGTCCCAATTCACGATCTTGGGCAAGCGGAGCGGCATGCCGATCCAGCATCGCATGTGGGTCTACTTCAACGTCGACTTCCGCTACTCGCCCCAGCGCGTGATCGAGGTCGTCAATGAAGCGCTCCAAGCCGCGCCAATCGAGCGCATCGCCCTCGAGCCCGCACCGCACGCGATTTGCTTCGACTTCGCGAAAGACGGGCGTGACAGCTTCGGTTATTACGCCGTCCGCTATTGGCTCACCGACCTCGCGGTGGACGACCCGACGAGCTCGGTCGTGCGCACGCGCATCCACGCGTCGCTGAGGCGCGCCGGCATTCCCCTCGCCAGGCCGGCGAGCACGATGTTCATCGTGCCGGACGACGTGACCGAAGATGAGCGTCGCACCGCGCGTCACTATGGCAAGGGCCTCGAGGCGGTCAGCGACCTGTCGCTCTTCGAGAAGCTCACGCACGAAGAGCAGCAGTTTGTGGGCGAGCACCTGATCGCTGCGCCCTTCACCGCGGGCGAGACCATCACGCGCGAAGGCGCGATTGCCCACTGGCTCTACATCCTGCGGAGCGGCCGCGCGAAGATCTGCGCGAAGGTCGAAGGGGTCCAGAAGACGATCACCGAAATCGAAGCGCCCGATTTTTTCGGCGAGATGGGGATGATGACGGGCGAGCCACGAACGGCCAGCGTCATCGCGCTCACCGACTGCGACTGCTTCCGCCTCGACAAGGCCGGGTTCCACAAGATCATCACCGATCGCCCGGAGATCGCGGCACAGATCTCGGAGACCCTGGCTCAGCGTCGAGTCGAGCTCATCGCCGTGCGCGAAGGGCTCGACGAAACCGCCAAGAGCGACCGCAAGCGCACCGAGCAAGCGCGCATCCTCAGTAAGATCCAATCCTTCTTCGGCTTGTCGTCCTGACGAATCGGGACGACAACGGAGAACGCCCTCGAGCCTCAGCTCTTGGAATCGTCTTTCTTCGCCCCGCGATGGAGCACCGGCCAGGGGTCGCGCATGGCGAGGAGCACGTAGCTCACCCATACCGCGAGGCTGAACATCACGACGCCGACGACGATGAAGAGGGGGCGCGGATCGGCGTACATACGCGATCCGAATACGACCGCTGCCTCGCCCCGTCAACTTCGATTCATGGGCTATTCTCGCGGCGTGCCTCGTTGGCGTCTCTCGGCGATCATGCGTATGGCGATCGCGCGGAGACGGGGCGGCCGCGTTTTAGGCCTGCTCGTCGTCCTTGCGTTCGCGGTCGCGTCACTCGGTTGCCGCTTCGAGCTCGCAGGCGTGCACGACGTCGAGCTCGTCTACGAGGTGGTCGACCCCGCCGCCCCGGAGGTCGTGGGGCTGGTCGACCGCATCCGCCTACGCCTCGCCTCCGCGCACATCGCCTCGCAGGTGACGGTGACGGGCGACTCACGGATCCACGTCGTGGTCGATGCCGACGAAAAGCCTTCGACCCTGGCGCTGCTCCGCTGGCGCGGTGGCCTCTCTCTCTTCGCACCCGATACGGTCAGAAACGGCACGATCGATCCGAAGGCCGTGCCGTTGGTCGAGACCTCGCGCCTCGCGAGCGTCGACACGACCGACTGGGGCCGCGCGGTCAAGATCGTCCTCGATCCGTCGCTCGTTCTTCCTAGCCCCGACGCGAGCTACGCGATCGCGTGCAACCATGCGCTCCTCGGCGTCGGCAAGGTCGAGCCGAAGGAGCCGCTCGTCTTCTCCTCCGGCCGCAATCTGACCGCGTACGCGCGCGCCGACGCTCTGCGGCGTCTCTTGTCGGTGCCCGCGACGCCCGAGCTCCACGCGGTCGACGCCCGCGCAGTTCCGCCCGATTGGCCTCGCGCCGGTCTCGGCCTCGTGCTCCCGCTCTTCATCTCGCTCTCGTGGCTTCTCTTCGTCCGACGCTTCGATCGTGCACACCCGGAGCCCGCTTGGCTCGTCCTTGTCACCTTCGCGCTCGGAGGCGTCGGGGTCTTCGTCGCCGCATTCGTCGAGGGCGCAGCGGCGTCGCTCTCGCCGTGGACCAACCCTGCGCTCTTGTCGTTCGGTGGACAGACGTGGGCATTGCCGATCGCGATCCTCGGCTTCGCGGTCGTGGTCGGCGCGGTCGAAGAGGGGGTGAAGCTGCTCGGCGTCCTAGCCTTCGCGCGGCGCCGACCCGAGTTCGACGAGCCGATCGATGGCATCGTCTACGGCGCCGCGGCCTCGCTCGGCTTCGCCGCGATCGAGAACGTGAAATACTTCGCGATCGGCCGGCTCAGCACGTCCGTCATCGTCATGCGCACGTTGACGAGCGCACCGGCGCATCTCTTCTTCGGCGCTATTTGGGGCTACGCGCTCGGGATCCGGCTCGTCTCGCGCCGCCGCCGCCTCCCCCTCTACTTCGCCGTCGCCGCGCTCCTCCACGGCGCGTTCGACGCTCTGCTCTCGAGCCGCTCAGCGTCGATGCTGGTCTTGCCCCTGCAGCTCGGGCTCGCTGCCACGTTCATCGTTCTCCTCCGCCGCGCGCTCCGCCACGGCGCCGTCCGCGACGACACGATCCCCGCCTCCGCGCTCGAGCGCCTACGCGTTCCGCTCGGCTCGAGGGCAGCGTTCGTCGTATGGGCCGTGCTCATGCATGCTGCAGCGCTCGCGGTCGCGTACGTCGGTGTGTACTTCGAGACCTCGCACCAAAGACCCGACGCCTCGTTCTTCGCCGCCGCGCTCGTCTCGCTCGCTGTCTTCGGCCTCTCGGCCAGCCGCGTGACGTCGACGCTCCCACTCGACCTCGTCGTCGACGCGCAAGGCATCACGTTCGGCGGCTCGGCGCGACGTTGGACCGAGATTCAGAGCGTCGAGCGCCTCTATCGCTCGCTCGTCGTTAAATCGCGCGCAGGCGATCTCGCGCTCGGCCCCGCACCCGAGGACGTCCTCGACATGGCCGAGGCCTCGATCGCCGAAGGCCTCGGCAAACGGCCGATGAGCGTGCGCAGCGTCCGGCTGCCGTGAGCGCTACTGGACCGAGACCAGCTCGACGTCGAACTTGAGCCCGGCGTTGCCGGGGATGGTCGGCGGATGTCCGCTCGCTCCGTAGCCGAGGTCGGCGGGGATCGTCAGCTTGCGCTCCCCGCCCTCTTTCATGCCGACGACGCCCTGGTCCCACCCCTTGATCACTTGACCTTTGCCGAGCGTGAACTCGAACGGCTCGGCGCCCTCGTGATCTTTGGAGCTGTCGAACTTCACGCCGTTCATGAGCGTGCCCGTGTACTGGACCTTCACCGTGTCGCCGGTCTTTGCTTCTTTGCCGGTGCCGACCTTAACGTCCTCAGTCTGGAGCGTCGATGGGCCGGGAGGCAACGGCGTGCCTTGGGTCGCTTGGAACGTCTCGCCCGGCTCGTCGACCTTCTTCGAGCACGCCATGACAGACGAGAGGGAGACGACGGCGAAGAACGACCAGGCGAGGACAGAACGAAGAGCCATGGCGCCTTCTTTAGAGCAATCCGCGTTCGAGGCCTAGTCCAACGCGACCCAGCCAACTCGAGAGACGCTGCAGCTCGGGATTGCTACTGCGCCGACGTACCATTCTGCTGAAGGCTGACGCCGAGCTGACCGGCGATGAGCCCGAGGATGTTCTGGAGCTGCGTGCGTGACGCCGACAGGTGACCTTTCACCACCGAGCCTTCGGCGTGGACGTCGACGTTGTTGAGCAAGCCGTCGGTGAGCATCCGGACGCCGAGCGAGTTCTGCTCGGCCACGTACTTCTTCACCTTCGCTGCGTTCTCTTGGGCGCCGCTCGCGTCCGCGCAGGGCCCTTCGGCGTAGACGTCCGCGCCGCCGTCGCTCGCCCGCGGCACGATCCAGATGCGAAGCTCTTTCATCGACGCCGTCACGAGGAACGGGATCGGATGATTCGGGTTTTGCACGGTGAACGACAGCGCCTCGCCCGGCCGCGTCGGCGAGCCGAGCTTGCTGCTCTTGTAGGCGAGCGCGGCGGTGTGGGCGAAATCCGGCGGCACGACGACGAGCAGATGCGATTGCGGCCGCAAGAACACGCGCGAGGCGCGATCAGCATGACCAAGCGACGCCTTGACGCCCGGCACACCGGCGTCGAACGGGCCGCCGCGATCGAACTTGTGCGCGATGATGTCGATGGCACGGTCGACGACCTTGTCGCTCGCCGAATAGTGCACGTAGATCATGTCGCGGTCGGTGTGCAGGAGCGAAGGTCCCTGGATGTAAATCCAATCGGTGTCGCGGACGGCGTCGACCCCGGTGCCGGCGATGAAGTCGTCCCATTGCGGAATTGCCGACATGAGCGGGCCAAGCTGGGAGCCGACCGGTGTCGTGCGAATCAGCGCGAAGTTCACGACGAGCTGCACGAGCGGCGGACCGGCCTGCACCTTCCCCGCCGCGCCGAGGAGCGCGTTCGGGTCGCCGGGAGCGCTCGCGACGTTGTCGCCGGCGTCGCCCGCGGTCGTCACCTCCGCATCAGAGGGCTCGGGCCCCGCGTCGACGATGTCGGCGTCGCGATCTTCGCCGCCGTCTTTGTCCTCCTCTTTACCGGCGTCATGGTGCGATTTTTTCGCGCCGGGTCCCTCGTCGGCGGTCTCTTGAGCGGGCGTGGTGGTCTTCGGCTCCTCCGCCTTCTGCTCCTCCGGCTCGTTCATCAGATCGATCGGGATCGTAAGCTCGCCCTCGAAGTCGTGGATCTCGTCCGAGTGCTGAGGAAACACGGTCCACGGCGCCATCGCGGCGTGAACCGCGATCGAGGCCGCGAACGCCAACGCAAGCGTTACCTTCACCCCGCGCCCACGCCAGAAGCGCTCTGGGCCCGTCCGCTTGCGCTTCAGATCGAGCGAAGGGGTCGCATGCGGCGCGGTCGGCGCAGTCTCGGCCGCACCCTCCCGGTGAGCGGGCACCTGCGTCCGATTAGCCACGNCAAGGCCCCACCGAGCCACACCGGTCGACACGCTCCCCCGCAGAAACAGGGAATTTGTGGGGAAGTTGGAGGGCGGCACGGGTCTCGCTATGTCTAGCCAATCGAATGCCAGCGGTCCAAAGCCAAGAAGTGGATCGACACCACCGAAGAGGACTACTAGTACGTGGTCTCTCGTCCAGTTGGACGATGATTTCGAAGGGTTGCAGCAACGTGTCGCGCCGAAGATTGACGATTGCGGTTGCGTTGGGGGCTCAGGCCATCCTTGCGTGCAGCCGCTCACAGAGCCAGGGACCGGTCGAGCACGAGACCGACAAGGCACCGATCGGCGAGACCGACGCGGCAGTTACGCATCACGACCCGCTCGCCGACGCCGGTGCGGCCGTAAATCCGACCGAGTACAACGGCCCGTACCTCTACGCGACCTACATGCAGACGCCCGTGATGAGCGACATGGAGTGGCCGATCCCGGACGGCTCCAAGATTCGCGACCCGGCCCGAGAAGCAGTGAAGCGCATCGGCTACATGCGCCGCGGTGCGCGCGTCCCCGTCATCGCCGAGGCACATCGCAAAGCGAACTGCTTGGACGGTTGGTACGAGCTGCTCTCGGGCGGGTTCGTCTGCGGAAAGTACGCCACGCTCGACGCGAATCATCCGCGCGTGAGGCTCGCCCCGCATCCGCCCTACATGGATCAGGCGCTCCCGTACGAGTACGGCTACAACCTGACGAACGGCACGCCGCTCTATCGCACGCTCCCGTCGAGAAAAGATCGCGTCGAATTCGAGCCGTGGCTCTCCGGCCGCGCGCGGCCGAAGCGAGGTATCGAAACCGACAACCCGTACGGCGACTTGGATGCCGGCGCGGCTCCACTGAACGATCCGTACGCGACCGCTTCCACCTCGACCGATGATCTCGACGCCGGCGGGACCCCTTGGTACCTGCGCGACTGGGACGGCGGCAAGCCGCAGGTCTCGCTCGACGACCTCAACGAGGGCTCGCAGGGCCCGATCCTCCGCCGCATGGTGCGTGGGTTCTATCTAGCGCTCGACAAAACCGAGCGGGACCCGCGCGACAAGAATAGGCCCGAATACCAGCAGACCAAGTGGTGGAAGACGACCAGCGGCTATTTCGCCCCGTTCGACCGAATCGTGGTCAACAAGAACGTCAGCGATTTTCACGGCGTCTGGTTGAACGAGCCGCCGCCCGCCGGCGCGCCCACGACGATCGGCAATCCTCCTCGCGGGGACGCAGGAGCCGAGCCGATCACCCCCTACGCCACGACGTATCCGGTGGGGTTCATCCTTTGGAACGGCCACCAGTACACGCTGGCCGAAGACGGCAAGCACATGACGCGCGGCGCGTCGGTCGCCCGCTTCACCACCGTCGGCCTCACCGGCAAGTCGATGGAGTCGGGTGGGCGTCTCTTCTACGAGACGCAAAATGGCTGGTGGATGCGCATGGCCGACGGACGCATCACGCGCCCGCTCCCTCCGCCGAGGGACCTGAAGCCCGGAGAGAAGTGGATCGACGTGAACCTGACGCAGCAGTCGCTCGTCGCGTTCGAGGGTGACAAGCCGGTCTTCGCGACCGTCATCAGCTCGGGCAAAAAAGACCGGGACAACCCGGAGAAGAACCACGAGACGAAGCCCGGCATCTTCCGCATCCGCGAGAAGCACATCGCGGCGACGATGGACGGCGACGTCGCCTCCGACGGCCCCTACTCGATCGAAGACGTTCCGTGGATCATGTACTTCAACGGCTCGATCGCGCTTCACGGTGCCTTTTGGCACACCGCGTTCGGCAGCATGAAGAGCCACGGCTGCGTGAACATGGCGCCGCTCGACGCCCGCGCGATGTTCGCATGGACCGACCCGCCCCTCCCCGAAGGGTGGCACGGCGTCTGGGCGACGCCCGACCACCCGGGCACGCGCGTCATCGTGCACGACGAAGAAGAAGACCGGAAGAACGGCTGCACGCCGCAAAACCCGGGCTGCAAGCGCTGACCGAGGCCTGGCGCGGCGGCCCGCTTCGACCCATGGACGAGCCGCACGGTCGAGCGAACGTCACGCGAAGCGCGCGGCAGACGCGTCACGGCCGATTTTCGAGCAAGGCCCCCCTTCGTTCGCCCTGCGCTTCGAGACGGAGTCCTTGACGGCGCCTGAAGAGTGCGGAAAGTACGCCGCAGAACGATGGACCAGCTCTCGGCACATCTCGATCGCGGATGGGACTTGGCGCAAAAGGGTGACGCCCCGGGCGCGGACGCGTGCGCGCGGCGTGCGTTCGAGCTCGATCCGCAGTCGCCCGAAGTCCACAACTTGCTGGGCTTCAGCGCGGCGCTCGCCGGTGATTCAGAAGAGGCGCTCGAGCACTACAAGCAGGCGATCGCGCTCGACGAGACCTACCTCGAAGCGATGCTGAACGCCGCCGAGGTCCTCGTCCACCCGCTCCACGACTACGACGAAGCCGTCACGATGTGCAACGACGCGCTCGACTACGCGGAGACCAAGGAAGAGATCCTCGACTGCATCCTCCTCAAGGTCGATGCGCTCCTCGGACAGAACAAAACGCCAGACGCCGCGCGCGCGCTCGCGATGGCGCCGGAAGGCCCCTACGAGAGCGCGACCCACGCATTCCTGCTCGCCCGCGCGCATTATGAGGTCGGCGACTCGAAGAAGGCGCTCCCGCTCCTCGAAGAAGCCGTTCGAAACGACGGCGAGCACGCCGACGCGCACTACTACCTCGGCCTCGTGCGTGACGAGGCGGGTGACGTCCGCGCCGCGACCGAATCGTTCCTCAAAGCACGCGGGCTCGACGCGCTCCATCCACCGCCGCCTTGGGCCCCGCAGCCCGACGCGTTCGGCCAGACCGTCCGCGCAGCCATCACGTCGCTCGACGCTCTCCTCGGCCGCTACGTCCGCCAAGCAGACGTCTACGTCGTCGACCTCCCAGGCCCGGAGGTCGTCGTCGACGGCGTCGATCCGCGCACGCTCCTCATCGTCGACCAAGCGCCGACGCCGAACGAAGAAGCCCGCCTTGGTGACCGTGGCGAACGCGGCGACCTCGGCCGCCTCCGCATCTTCGTCTACCAACGCAACGTCGAGCGCGCAGCAGGGTCGCTCGACGCAATGAACGAAGAGCTGAACGCTGCGCTCGAGCGCGAGCTCACGGCGATATTTCTCGAGCGCGACCCCGGCGACCCGTCGCACCGCGAAGGCAAACACCAGCTCAACTAGCTGGATTCGCTTCATTAAATCGACTCTTCATTTTTTTGTCGCGGGCGACGCACCTTTTTTCGAAAGGTGGCCGATGAGGGGGCATGAGCCACCTCGCCACCGTCACTGCGACCCGCCGCGCCCTTCTCCGCCGCCGTTCGGGCAAACGCCGCGGCGTCGCGATGGTCGAGTACGCGTTCCTCCTCACGATGGTCGCCATCCCCGCACTCATGGGGCTGACCGCCGGTGGCATCTCGATGTTCCACCACTACGTCCAGCTGCGTAACCACCTGCTGTTGCCGACGCCGTGACCGAGGGGGCTCTCATGCGCAGGTCATCCACCGTTTCGTCTTCGAAGCTCGTCCACGACCGCCGCGGCGCCACTCTCGTCGAGTTCGCGTGCGTGTTCGCTCCACTATGCGCGGTCTTCTTCTGCACGATGCAGCTCGGGCAGGCGGTGATCGCGCACATCGTGTTTCGTCACGCCGCCTATACCGCCGCCCGCATGGCCGTCGTCGGCGCGAGCCCGATGCAACCAGGCAGCTTCGTCGGCGACACGAGCGAGCCGCTCAAGGCCGCTCTCGAAGGGCTCGACTACTACACCGCGATTCCGGACCCGTCGTTCGATCAGCTCGACGTGAAGACGACCTACCCGAGCACCGACCAATACGGCCCGGTGACCGTGACGCTGACCGGCACGTTCCACTGCACCATCCCGCTCGGCAGCCGGCTGATCTGCAAGCGTCTGAAAATCAACATGGCGACGACCGTCACCCTTCCCCACCAAGGCGCGCGCTACGCGCAGGAGCAATGACGATGAGCATCGATCGACTTCGCAACGACGAACGCGGCGCTGTCATGATCATCGGCCTCATCATGGCCTTCGCGCTCATCGGCGCGCTCTGGTTTTTGTTGGGTATCGGCGCAACCATCGTCTTCCGCGAAAAAATGCAGCTCGCGGCCGATACTGCCGCGTTCTCGGCGGCCGCAGTCCACGCGCGGGACATGAACATCATCGTGGCGTTCAACCTCGTCATGTTCATCCTCACCGGCGTCTGGCTGATCCTCTGCATCACCTACACCGTGGCGGAGGTCAGCGCCGCGTACATGACGGTCGTCGGCGTCGTGAGCTGCATCGTGGGCTGCGAGGCGCTCCCCGAAGCCGCCGCCGCCGACGACCTCGCGAGCGCGGTGGGCGAGATGAAGGATACCTACTCGAACATTTTGGGAAAGGTCCTACCAGTCCTCTCCGAAGCGCAGGACGTCATCGCCGAAGGCGCAGACATCGAAGCGGCCGGCCTCACCGCGATGGACATCGCGTTCCGATCCCACGGCGACGTCATCGGCCTCGGTGCGAGCGCAGACGATCCTCAGCCGCAGGCCATGGGACAGATTGGTAAGCGACTCGGCTTGCCGATCGAGAACGAGAAGAATTCGGCACTGTGCAACCACGCTTCGCAATGGATCTTGAGCTACCTCGAAGACCTCCTCCGTAAAAGCCCGCTCATCGGTGACCTCATGGGCATGAGCGACTTGAAGAAGCTCGCCTTGAAGGCCTCCGTCAGCAGCATCCCGGTCCTCAAAGTCGCGCTTGAGGTCGTCTTCGATGGCCTCGACGAGATCCGCAACGTGACGTCGAAGGGGCTCACCGTTCTCTATTGCTCCGGCGGAGTCTGGGACAAGGCAGGTCCGAAACGCATGTTCCGCTCGGACCCGAACGACAAGAGCAAGATGGAGAAGAACGCGAGCGATTACATGCAGGTCTGGGGCCTCGCGATCACGCCGAACGGCTTCGACGACAACGACGCCGAGCGCAAGATCGGCATCGCGTCACGCACGGAGCGGACCCACACCGACCCGCCCGCGTACGACACCTTCAAGTACGCACAGGCCGAGTACTACTTCGACTGCAGCGGCACCTGGGCGTCAGGCGATTGCAATGCAGTGACCGACACCGTCCACGACTCGGGGATCGACGCGGCGATGTACCGGATGGAATGGCGCGCTCGGCTCGTCCGCGTCCACACCCCGAAGAACATGTCGGGTGGTCAGATCATCAAGGTGGTCGGCTCGATTCTCCACGAACGCGCCGTGCTCAAACAGGCGGAGAGCTCAGGTCCCTACGCGCCGGTCGTGAGCAAAGCCCTCGGCGAGCTTCCGTCGAGCGTCCTCGACTTCATCAATGCTCTTCCGGCCGGCAACTTCCACTGAAACGGAGCCCCCATGAACCCGAATCTCGTGAAAGCGCGAATCCGCCGTCGTCACACCGGGCGCGGTGCAGCAATGGTCGAAGCGGCCGTCATCTTTCCGGTGCTCTGCGTCTTCCTCGGCCTCCTGGATTTCGCGCATGCCGAGTACGACGCGAAGCTCCTGACCAGCTGGGACGCGCAGAACCAAGCCTGGTCGTACGCTGCCAAAGGCTGCACGAGCGGCCCGAAAGAGAGCGGGCAGCCGAACCTTGCCGCCAACGGAGCGAGCAAGAGCCTGGCCTCGGCCGATCCGGACAAGGATCCCGCCAAGCAAAAGAGCTCGGCGCTGCTCGGGGTGTTCGACACGGCTGGCGCGCTGATCGGGTCGCCCGGAATCAGCACGGGAAGCGCAACTTCGCTCGCCCAGTGGTCGACCTACAAGAGAACGGTCACGTCGGACGCTTGGGTTTACTGCAACGAGCAGAACTACAACGGGCGCTTCGGCATTCTCGAAGAATTCTCCAAGTTCGTGGGCTCGTACGTCACGAACCTCGTCAACCACACTCGCTGAGGACGCCATGCTTGCACCGCTTGCTCTGTTGGCCATCTCGAAGAAAGTCGCGCCGCGCTCGCTCTCGACGATTCGCGCCTGGATGCGCGTCATCACGTACGCCGGAGCAGTTTCCGCATTCGGTCTCGGCTTCGCGGTCCACAGCGCGAAGGCGGCGGCGGGCGAAGAGCAGCTCGCGCTCGGTCGTGACCTCGTGCCGCTCGCCGACCTCTTGAAAGAAGAGCACACCGTCCTCGTCAATGGGCAGCGCGCCCACGTCGCGACGGCGACCTCGAACGATTCGCTGGACACCGTGCTCGACCGGTTCGAGAAGAGCTGCGAAGAAAATGCGAGCCCGCTGTCGGATGCGTGGCAGAGCGTGCCCACGACGAATCGGTTCGATGCCCGCAAGGCGGTCGCGACGGCGTCGATGATTCGCGAACGCCACGCGAACGAAGGGACAGTGGCCTGTCTCGCGCGAGGTGCACACTCGGGCCCCACGTTCGCCGCCTCGGTCCAGGGTTTCGCGAAGACCGGCGACCTCGGCGAGCTCGGTCAGATGCGCTACGTGTACGCGAAGCGCGGCGCGGATGGCACGACGTTCGTGCTCACGGCATGGACCGACGATACGTTCTCGGTGAAGTCGCTCATGCCGAAGGCGGGCGAAGACGCGCCGGGTAGTGACTCGAGCAACGCGCCGCGTCCGCCCAAGTCGTCACGTCTCCTGAGCACGACGATCGAGAAGACGCCGTTCGTCACCCGTGCGTACACGTCGAGCGATACGCCCGCGAGCGCGCTCGCGTTCTACGATGACACGATGACCAAGAGTGGCTGGACGTGCGTGTCTCCGTCCGGAATGGAGGAGGCCGCGCGCGCGTGTCATCGCGCAGGGGTAGACATCGCCATCGGCGCGCTCGCGAAGGACGGTGCCACGCTTGTCTCGATCACCGAGGCTCGCTCCGCTGAACAGCGTTGAGCCACGGGATCAGTGCCACGCGCCGATGCCGAGCCCGTAGTTGAAGTAGCGGGGCGCCGCGTCGACCATGATGGTCGCGCGCCAGGTCGTCGAGCTGAACCAGCCGAACGGGTCGCCGGAGAAGAGCTTGAAGTCGGCGCCGGCGGTGAAGTGACTGCGAGCGGTGCCGCCCTCGAAACGTGAGGGCTCGATGTAGATGCCGCTCCTCACCTTGACCCAGTCGACGACGGGCTCGGATTCGACGCCGAAGCGCGGCGTAATGGTGATGTGCCGGCCGAAGCTCTCGTTCGCTTGGTCGAGGAAGCTCTCGACCGCGATGGCGTTGGCGTCGGCGCCGGTGATGACTGCGCTCGCAAGAAAGAGCAGCTTCTCACGCGGCCAATTGGCGTAGCGCGCACGTCGCTGCGCCAAGAGGCGTGCCGATTCGGCCTCCATGTGCTCGTCTTCGATGCGCTCGACGGAGACCTCCTCGCGATCGAGCTGGGCTTTCTGTGTGGCGTAGTAGCGCGCGGGCGTGTGGCGGAGGAGCTCGGCGTTGCGGGCGAGACGATTCGAGCGCTCTCGACTGATCTCGAGGCGAACCGATTTCTCTTGGACCTCGGGATTGAGCCAGGTCGGATTGAGCGGGCGTGGGCCGGCTTGGAGCGCGACGCCGACCTCGAGCTCCCAGGGCTGCACGACCTTCTGCGGGACGATGAAGTCGCCGGCGCGCGTGACCCCGGCGGTGTCGGTGGTCGTGGCGCCGCCGCCCACGCTCCCGGCCGAGACCGGCGCGCGCACGGTGGCGCCGACGCGCCACGGCTGTTTGTCGGGCTTGATGAGCATGCCGAGCTCGGGCGCGGTGCCTGCTTGGGTGAGGACGGAGCCGCTCAGGACGCCGCCATTTTCGCTGATACTGAGCGCGAGGATCCGGAGCCCGGCGCCGACGACGAGCTGGTCATTGAAGACGCCGTACGCGCCGAGCGCGTGGAAACGGCCGATCCGGAGCGTGAGGCTCGATTTGTCTGCGGTCGCCGACGACAGGTTGAACTGTTGGAGGTCGCCCGTGATCGACGCGCCGAAGAGGTCGTACTGAATTTGGGCGCCTAAGTTCAGATAGAGGAACTCGCTGAAGCGCGACGATTCGACCTTGGACGACTGCCCGCGGTTGTCGAAATCGGTGTTGGAGTACGAGCCAGGGAGCGAGATGCTCGCGGTGAGGTCGTAGTCGATCGCGCGGAGGCTGAAGGGCTCGCGGACGGCAGGTGCGGCGGCGTTGACGGCGGTGCCTTCGACCCCTTCGGCGATACCGCTGTACGCACCGGCGAGGCCGGTCACGCGGACCGGAGCGACGAGAGGGCCTTGGAAAAACTCGATGACGTAGTTGTTGTTGTTGAGCGCGGGCGCAGTCGGGCCCGCGGCGAACGCGTCGTTCGCCGTGAGGAAGGCGCATGCACCGGCCGAGACCAGCCCGACGGCGCAGCGAGCGAGGAGTCCCGGTCGCTTCAACAGGCGGCGAATGTACACGACCCGCCCGAAACCTAGGACGCGACGGCGCCCCGCAAGCGCAGCACGCTTCCGCTCAACGCGCGAGCCGGACGCGTGCAGGCAAGGACCACGACCTCTGCCGCGTCTTCGGGCGAGACCGCGGCTTCGGTGCTCCTGCCGGCGACGACGGCGTGACAGGCGATGCCGGCGGCGGCGAGCGCAGCGGCCTCGCCTTCGACCGCTTCGTCACCGACGAGCACGATGGTCGTGACGGTCCCGGCCGCGCTGGCGACCGATGCGGCGAACGACGACGGGCCGGCGACAGCGACGATGATCGACGGGGGACCGAACGACGCACGCGTCTTTTCGAGCGCAGCAAGGGGGTGAGCTGGATCGGCGAGGTCGCCGACCAAATGCCGCGCTTTACCGGCAGCGTTGGCGATTTCGCAGACGACCATCGCGAGCGCGTGCTCGTCGGGACCGGTCACCACGACCGAAACGCCGCGGGCGGCGAGTGAACGGGCCACCGCCGCACCGACCGGATTTCCGCCGCCGACGACGAGCGCGACCCTCCCGGTGAAGTCCGATGCAGCCATCGAAAGCCTCGTAGCATTTGACGTGGCCGCGCCACGAGGGCAAAACGGTCCGTACGATGATTCGCGAGTCGCGGCGGGGACGACGAATCGTGAACATCGCGTTCCTCACGCTCGCCGCGGCCTTCATCGTGTCGAGCACCTGGCAGCTCCAGCGTGGCGTGTTCGGCGTGACCGCGAAGGACGGCAGCGCTCCTCCGCCGCCGGCGTGCGTGGCCGGGGTCTCGCGCCTCGCGGCCGCCTTGGACCGTGGCGTCGCGCGCGCTTCGGGCGCGCCGGACGAAGGCGCCGCCCTGTCGACCTTCGCGACCGAGGCGCGGCCAGACTGGAACGACCTCGGATCGGTCGAGGCCGACTGCAACGCCAGCCCCACGGGAAAAGACGCCTATGCGGCCCTTCTACGGCTCCGGACGGCGGACGAGAGCTTCCTGAAACGACGCGTGGCCGAGCTTTCGCCCATGAGACGCGACGTGGACGCGTATTTACGGTAAACCCCTCGCCCGTGAACGAAATAACGTCCGATATCACCACGAACGTGACGTTCGACGCGCTTCCGCTCAGCGCCGACGTCCGCCGCGCCATCGACGAGCTCGGCTTCGTCAATCCGACGCCGGTCCAGATCGCCGTGTTCGAACCGGCCTCGCGCGGAAAGAGCCTGGTCGTCCAAGCCCGCACCGGCACCGGCAAGACCGCCGCCTTCGGCCTGCCGATCGTCGACGTCTTGGTCCGGCGTAGCGTCGAAGCGGTCCAGGCCCTCATCTTGACCCCCACGCGTGAGCTCGCGCTCCAGGTCGCGCGCGAGATCACCGCGCTCGGTCAGTACCGCGGCACCAAGGTCACCGCGATCTACGGCGGCGCACCGATGGGCCGGCAGGTCGAGGCGATCCAAAGCGGCGCGCAGGTCGTCGTCGGGACGCCGGGCCGAGTGCTCGACCACCTCCGCCGCGGCACGCTCGACCCCAAGCAGATCCGCATCTTCGTCTTGGACGAAGCCGACGAAATGCTGTCGATGGGCTTCGCCAAAGAGCTCCACGCCATCATCGAGACGTTGCCGAAGGAGCGCCAAGGGCTCTACTTCAGCGCGACGATCCCGCCGGACATCGAGCGGCTCGCGACCTCACACCTGCGCGACCCCGAGTTCGTCACGCTCTCGAGCGACAGCGTCGGCGCGCAACAAGTCACGCATTATGTGTACTTTGCAACCGCCAACAAGCGCGCGGACCTCGTCAAGATGATCGAGGTCGAGGATCCGGAGAGCGCGGTCGTCTTCTGCAACACGAAGGACGAGACCGAGCGCGTCGCCGAAGCGCTGCAGAACCGCGGTTATGACGCCGACTGGCTCAACGGCGACCTACCGCAAAACGATCGCGAACGGGTCATGGCCCGCACCCGGGAAGGCAAGCTCCGCTTCCTCGTCGCGACCGACGTCGCCGCGCGCGGCATCGACATCTCGCATCTCACGCACGTCATCAACGCCGACTTCCCGGAGTCCGCCGAGCAGTACGTCCATCGCACCGGCCGCACCGGCCGCGCGGGCAGGACCGGCACGGCCATTTCGATGGTCGGGCCGAAGGACATCGGCAGCCTCTACATACTCCGCCTGACGTACAAGATTCGGCCGATCGAGAAGCGCATCCCTTCCCAGACCGAGCTGAAGACGCGCGAGGAAGCCGACCTCGTCGGCGTCTTCGTCGAGGCGTTCGGCAAGAACGCGCAGCACGCCGACGACCTCGCGCTTGCGCGTCGTCTCCTCACGCTCGAGAACGCCGAGCCCATCGTCGCCGGTCTCCTGCGCGCCTTCCTCGGCGCCCGCGAGGCGGCCGGGCACAAGCCAGTGCAAGAGGCGGCAGAGGCTCGCCGAGCCCGCAATCCGAAGCCCGTCGAGGTCGAAGCCCCTGCGCGCGACGAGCACGCAGCCGCCGCACCAGCCGAAGCCGCGCTACGCGAAGAACGACCGCGCCGCGAGGAGCGTCCGCGTCGTGAGGAGCGTCCGCGCCCCGCCGAGCGACCGCGTCGCGAAGAGCGACCGCGCCGCCGCGCGGAGCCGTCGCTCGAAGTCTTTCCGCCGGCCGAAGCCGGCACCGCCGTCGACGACGATCTGCCTGGTTTCTCCGAATCGCCGTCGCCGATCACGACGCCGACCACGACAAGAACGGGCGACACCGATCCGCCGACGCCGCCCAGGCCGCGAGCGCCCGAGCGTGCTGAGCGTTCCGAGCGCAATACGCAACCTTCGGACGACGGCCTCGCGCAGGTCTTCGTCAATGTCGGCAAGCGGGACAACGCGAGCGAAGACGAGCTCCGTCAGTGGCTGCGTGACGGCGGTCTCTCGGAGGCCGACGTCGGTCGAATCCGCATGCGCGACCGCAATACGTTCGTGAGCGTCCGCCCCGAGCTCGTCGCGACAGTCGTCGCCGCGCTCGCAGGCAAATCGGTCGGCGCCCGCACGGTGATCGCCGAGCTCGCACGGCCTCGCTGACGTTCGGCGACTCCCTTCGACGACCACCGAGAGAGAGGCTCTTCGAGGCGAGCTGCAAAGTTCCCGCCTCGGAAGCAAATTCCCGAGATTTTGTCGTCATCCTCGGCGGTCCTGGCTCCTGGTCAAACGCTTCGTCAGCTGTTCGACGCGCATCATCGAGCGCACAACGGCGAGGGCGGCTCGATGTCGATCGAAGCGGCGATCGTTGCGTTCGTGCCGCTCTGCACCGAGCTCAAGCTACGCCATGACCGCGGCGAGCTCCTCTACGTCCACGCGTCATGCGTCGTGACGTCGGACAACGGTGCGTCCACGCTCGACATGCACCGCGCCCTGGTTCCAACGAACGCGAAGGACCGTGCGTGCACCGCGCCCGAGCTCGTCTCGACGCTGGCACCCGGCGACGCTCGCGCGAGCGTCTTCGCGATCGGCGCCCTCCTTTACGAGGCGGTGACAGGGGCCACGCTTGGACCGGCGATGCAGCGTCCGCGCGTCCTCGTGCCGAATTTGCCCGACGAATTCGAGACCCTTATCGCGAAGGCGCTCGTCTCCGATCCGTCGCACCGCCCCGACGATCTCGGCGCGCTCGCGGCGGCGATGCATCACCTCGCGCCGACGCTCTCAGCCGCGCCGCCGCCCGCCGACGAGTCGCACATGGACAAGACCGGTGAGTTCGACGTCGACATCCGCTTGTCGATGCTCCCGCTCGACGAGATGCCGCCGAACGCTCGCCTCCCCTCGATCGACCTCACTGATCCGTTCGCCGCCAAGAGCGCCGCTCCGCTTCCTGCACCGTCGTCCTCGCGCGCAGACCCAACCGCGCAGCTCGGTGCCCTCAAAGCTCGCCTCGAGAGTGACACGCGCGCCCGGTACGTCGTCAACAAAGACAAGATGGACCACGGTCCGTTCACGGCGGTCGAGCTCCTCCAGCAAATCACGAGCAACCTGTTCAACCTCGGAGACATCATCCGGGACGAGCTCTCCGGCCAGTCGCGTCCGATCTCCGAGTGGGACGAGTTCTCGCCCTTCGCCAAACAGGCTGAAATCAAGCGCGAGATCGTCGCCGAGAAGAAGGCCGTCATCGAGGTCGAGAAGTCCGAGAAGCGCTCCGGCATCGCCAAGACGCTCATCGGCCTCGGTGTCGTCGCCACGCTCGCCGGCGGCGCAGCGCTCTGGTTTCTCGAGGTCCGCGGCTCGCGCAACGACGACGTCGAGGTCGGCGACGATCCGAACGCGTCCGACATCGAGATCAACGGTGGCGTCAAAGGGCAGAAGCGCGGCGGCGGCAAAGGGAATCATGGTGGCGGCGGCGGTTTCCCCGGCGGGTTGAGCTACGAGCAGGCGCTCAACAGCAACAACCAAGAGGTGACGATCGGCCAAGGCTCGGGCGGCCCCGACCTCACCGACGGTCAGCTCTCCGCTCCTCTCAGGAGCGGCGGCTTCGTCTCCGCGTGCGGAGCGCCCGACAGCATGAAGGTCGAGGTCCGCGTCGCGATAAAGCTCGGTCGCGCCGTCGGCGTCACCGTCGTCACGAACCCGCCGAATTCGGGCGTCTCGTCGTGCATCGACCACGCCGTGCGCGGCATCGGTTGGCCGTCGAGCTCGAAGATGGACTCGTTCAAGACCAACTACTGACCCGTTCGAGCTGCTCGTCATAGCGACGGATCTCGCAAAGCGAGAGCCGAGCCAGCGAAGCGATGGATCGAGCAAAGCGAGAGCCGAGCCCGTGCCGCCCACCGCAGCGGATCGAGCAAAGCGAGAGCCGAGCCCGTGCCGCCCACCGCAGCGGATCGAGCGAAGCGAGAGCCGAGCGACAAGCGAGCCTCACGAGCTTGGAGCGACACCACGCCGGCAGCCCACGAGCGGAGGCCGTCGCCTGGCGCGGCCGGAGCGCCCTCCGCGAGCGATCCCTGACCGCGCTTTGCCACGCAAAGCGCTCGCCAAAGGCGACGCCCGGGGAGGCTCAGTTCGCGGAGCGAAATGAGGGGCCGGGCACGGCCCGCCAGAGTCGATGCCGCCCAAACGTCAGCTACTGCGTATCGAAGAGCTTGCCGTAATGAGCAGCCAAGACATCGTTCTCGAGATGAGAAAAGAAGGCCGAATAAGCCATCCAGATGGCCAACCCATTGAGGTCGCGGAACATGGGCGGCACATAATGCGGCGGCTTCACGACGCCGTCGCTCACGCGGCGCGCGAGGAACGCGTAGTTGAGGACAATGCCCTTGCAGTAGCAGGCGTCCTTTGTGAAGGGCGCGCCACCTTCGACGACGCCACCGCGGAAGATGCGGCGGGTGTTGAAGTAGCACTCTTGTTCCTCGTAACCCTCGGTCCGGAACCACTCGAAGACCTCGAGGAAGCTCGCGCCGTCCTCGGCTTTGTCGACGGCGAGGATGCGATCGTTCAAGCGGCGCGCGCGACGCGGGTAGGTGCGGAAGGTGAACATCTCGAGGAGCGCAGCCAGGCCCTCTTGCACGGCGACGGTACGCGGCGGCCCTTTCGCGAGCCAACGCGCGACCGGCTGCTCTTGCCCGTTGAGAGACGTGGCGACGTGCACCCAACCTTCGTGGGCCTCTAGGATGTCGATGTCGCGCGGCGAGAACTTCGCCCCTGTCCTGACCTTGACGTAGTCGTTGCCTGCCGCCGCATCGGCCAAGATGGTGTCGTCGGCCTGCACGCGCACGGTGGTGTCGTGGAAGTATTTCGCGAAGCGGTCGTTCAGCTCCGCCGCGCATTCAGTCGAGGAGAGGTTCCGCTCCTGCACGGGGCCGAGCGCGTTCTGGTCGACGTTCGTGAGGATGCCATAGAGCATGTGACCCAAGTCACGCACCGTCATCTTGCCGTCGGGGAACTTGTCCTTCGGAGAGCCGTAGAGCTTGCGCGAGTAGGCGTAGAACTCTCTGGTTCCACGGGCCTCGAGCATGCGAACGACGTCGCGGTACTCGAGCGCGGTCTTCTTCATGATGTCGCCGATGCCGTCGGTCGGGCCGATGTCCGCCTCGATGTCGCGCGCGATCTGCTCGAATTCTTCAGCCTTCGCCTTGGGGTCGAAGCCTACGTCGACGTCGGCGTAATAGGCGGCGTCGATCTTCGGCATCTCGCGCCCGCGCTTTTTCAAGAATTCTTCTTCGATGCCGTTGTCCCACCGAATGGATTGGAGCACACGGATCGGGCGCTGCGCGTCGACGATGCGAACGGCGATCTGGCAAACCAGCTCTTTGTAGCTGCGCCACGGGCCGGCGGCGGGGAGCGGAGGGATCGACGGCGCGCCGTCGATCACGACGTCGCTCCGCTTCTCTTCGAGCTCCGCGTCGTCGTCGAAGTCGGCCAGATGCGAGGTCGAGCCCGGAGGCGCGGGGGCCTTCTCGTTCGGCGGCGCGGGGACGGAGGCGCGTTCAGTCATCCCAAACGCATATTTGCCACGATTTTGGGCCGTTTGACCAGGCTTTTACGCGGTGTCGCGCTCAGAGGCTCTCGAGCGCCTTGGCGATCAGGTCGACGTCACGCACGCCTTCGGCCTCGGCGCGGTAGCTGAGGACGAGGCGATGGCGGAGCACCGGCACCGCGAGCGCCTTCACGTCGTCGACGTCGGCCGCCGCCTCGCCCGCGAGCGCAGCCCGTGCTTTGGCTGCGAGAACGAGCGCTTGCGAGCCACGCGGCCCGGCGCCGAAGCGAATGTACTCGTTCGTCTCTTTGGGCGCCTTCGGCGCGCGCGGACGGGTCGCGCGGCCGAGCGACACCGCGAGGTTCACTGCAGCCTCGGTCACGGGCATACGCGGAATGAGCTGCTGCAGGCTGCGGACCTCGCCCGAGTGGAGCACGCGCGAGACGCTACCGATGTCGCTGCTCGTCGTCCGCCGGGCGATTTCACGCTCTTCGAGCTCGCTCGGATAGTCGATGTGGATCTCGAGCAAGAAGCGATCGAGCTGCGCCTCGGGGAGCGGATACGTCCCCTCCTGCTCGATCGGATTGCGGGTCGCGAAGACCTGGAACGGGTTCGGGAGATCGTGCGTGGTCGTGCCGACCGTCACGCGGCGCTCTTGCATCGCTTGCAGAAGCGCGGCCTGCGTCTTCGGTGGCGTCCGGTTGATCTCGTCGGCCAAGACGAGGTTGTGGAAGATCGGGCCCGCCAAGAAGCGGACGCGACGACGCACGTTACCGCGGTCGTCGTCCTCTTCTTGGAGGACGTCGGTGCCGGTGATATCGGCGGGCAAGAGGTCGGGCGTGAATTGCACGCGGCCGAACGACAAGTCGAGCGCTTCGGCGAGCGAGGCGACGAGCAGCGTCTTCGCGAGGCCCGGCACGCCGACGAGCAACGCATGGCCGCGCGTGAGAAGCGCGATGAGCATCAAGTCGACGACGTCGCTCTGGCCGACGACCTTGCCGCTGATGGCCTTCTTGAGATCACGGGCCGCCGCCGCCGCACGGCTCAGGAGCTCGGCGTCGTCCGGCGCATCGGTGGTCTTCTTCTCTGCGGTTGCGGCTTCGGTCACGAAACCGAACGCTAGCATTTGCACGCCCAATCCGGGGCGTGTACATCGCTCCCGTGCCCTCGCCTTCGCCTTCTGCTTCGGCCTCCGTCACGGCACGCGCTCTTCCGCCGGCACCGACCGAGATGGTCGAGCGCCCTCCGCCCGGCCTCGCCCGTGGCAAGTGGGAGGCGTCGCCCGCGTTCTTCTGGATCGTCGGCGCCGTCGTCGTCTTCGGCGTCGCGGTCTACGTTCTCGCTCGCCGGGGAGCGTTCGGAAAGCTGCGCGCCCGCCTCGCCAAATCGCTCGGAGGCGGCTCGTGAGCGCGCCTCGGGCCCAGAAGGCGGTCCGCGTCCCGACGAAGAAGATCGTCGGCGTCGTGCTCGTAGGCGTGGCGCTCTACTTCGCGTTCGCGGTCTACGGCGGCCTCGCGAAGGTCGGCGCGGAGCTCGCCCACTTCGCCTGGTGGACGTTCGGCGTCGCCTGCATCCTTGCATTCTGCAACTATTGCCTACGTTACTTGAAGTGGGAGTTCTACCTCGCGCGCCTCGAAATCCGCGGCGTCCCGAAGGTCGACAGCTTCTTGATGTTCTTGGCCGGCTTCATCCTGACGATCACCCCCGGCAAGGTCGGTGAGGTGTTCAAGTCGGTCGTCCTCTACGACCTCGAGGGGGTCCCGGTCGAGCGCACCGCGCCCATCGTCGTCGCCGAGCGCTTGACCGATCTCATCGGCATCATCGTGCTCATCGTCGCCGGGTCGCTCGGCTTCGCCGGCGGGCTCGGTTGGGCGGCTTTCGGCAGCGTGCTCGTCCTCTCGATGCTCATCGTCGTGTCGTCGAAGACGCTATCGCACGGCATTTTACGGCTGATCGCGAAGGTGCCCGGTCCCGTTGGCCGGCTCGCGCCGAAGCTCGAGCACGCGTACGAGAGCCTGTCGATCCTCGTGGCCCCCAAGAACCTGCTTCTGCCCGCCCTCCTCTCGATCGTCGCGTGGTCACTCGAGTGCCTAGCTCTGTGGGTCGTGCTCGGGGGCTTCGGCGTCGCGGTCTCGCCCCTCGCCTCTGCGTTCTTCTACGCGACCTCGACCCTCGCCGGCGCGCTCGCGCCCGGTGGGCTGGGCGTCACCGAGGCTTCGCTCCAAGCGCAGCTCGTCGAGATCGCCCACGCCGGCAAGGGCGTCAGCGTCGCGGCCATCATGCTCGTCCGCTTCGCGACGCTGTGGTTCGCGGTCCTCGTCGGCTTCGGCGCGCTCGCCGTTCTGCGTCGCCGGCATCCGACGCTCTTCGCCGGTGAGGCGCCGTCGACCGAAGGCGACGCGCCCGCGCTTCAGAGCTGACGGAGCGCTAGGAGCGCGGCTGCAAAGTCGGCGGGCGGCGGACGCTCGAAACGGAGAGCCTCTCGTGTGATCGGATGCTCGAAGCCGAGCACCGTCGCGTGCAGCGCTTGATGACCGAGGGTCTCGGCGACCAATCGCAGCTTGGGGTCCTTGGGCGGCTTGCCGTAGAGCGCGTCACCCAAGATCGCGTGGCCCGCATCGGCGAGATGCACGCGGATCTGGTGGGTCCTTCCGGTCTCGAGGCGGCACCGCAAAAAGGTCGCTTTGCCGTCGGCGAGCGGCTCGAGCGCTTGGACATGCGTGATGGCCTTCTTGCCGACGTTCAGCTTGGTCGTGAACTTCACCCGGTCGTGCGGATGGCGGCCGTGCATCGTCTCGAAGGAACGGCTCTCCACCCGGCCGAGCGCGATGGCGAGATAGGCGCGCTCGATCGTGTGCGCAGCGAACTGCTTTTTCAGCGATTCGCGCGCGAACGCGTTGCGGGCGACGACCATCACGCCGCTGGTCCCTTTGTCGAGACGGTGGACGATGCCGGGGCGAGCGTCGCCGTCGATCAAGTCGTCGTGGAAGAGCCCGCGCGCGAGAAGACCGTTCACGAGCGTTCCGCCGGCGTGCCCCTTCGCCGGATGCACGACGAGACCCGCGGGCTTGTCGAGGACGACGAGATCGTCGTCGGTGAAGAGGATCTCGAACGCGATGCCTTCTTCCGGCACGGCGTCGGTGCGGGGCGGCGGCATTGGCGCGATGACGATCCGGTCACCCTCCTTGACCTTGTCGGCCGGCCTCTTGGCTGCCTCGGCGATTGTCACGCGACCGGCTTCGATCCAGCGCTGGAGCTCCGCGCGCGACGGCGCTTGCGCCTTTCCTGCGAGGGCGGCAGCGACGAAGCGGTCGAGCCGCACGCCCGCGCCTTCGCGGGGCACGGTCACGTACCAGCGCCCGGCGGAATCTTCTTCTTTCGACTTCGCGTCCGAGCGAAGCCGAAGGCTCGGCGGCGTGCCGTTCGGATCGCCGCCTCGGGTCATCGGTCTACCAGAGCTTCGACTTGATGTGCCCTTTGGCCTTGATCAAGATGTCGACGAGCGCGCGGTCGTAGAAGTTTTTCGGATACAAATCGGGCGAGACACGGCGCTTGTAGAGCGCACGGCCTTCTTCGATTTCTTCGGAGAGAGAGTGGAAGAGGTTGTCGTTCGTGATGCCGCCGACGATCTTGTCTTCGTTGTAGAGGGAAAGGTCGCTCGCGATGGCGCGTGCCAGGCGGCGTGCAGCTTCCTCGGTCTCGATGAGAGGCATGAAGCCGATCATCGCAAGGCCGCGCGCGCGTGTCAAAGACTGGCGCCGACCACGCTAATTCTTCGGGGTCTCGTCGCCCTCGTCTATTTGACGAGGATCGTGCGGAGGCTGACCATGACGAGATCGGCTGCGCCCGGAACGCTCGCCCAGACCGAGACCTCGTAGAGGCCGGGCTTGCCACCGTCCGACATGGGCACGGTGATGTCGAACGCGTTGCCATTCACCGCGACGGGGATCGGCGTTTTGTAACCCTTCGGCCAGTACATTTGGAACGGCTGCGGGATCGGGTAGCTCCGGCGCGTGTTGAGCTCGGAGACGGCGATCGGCTTCGGCGTCGCGATCCGCGCGAGGCCGACGCCGGCGAACTTCGCCACGCTGTCGATTTTGCCCGCAACGCGGAGCTTGTCACCGACCTTCATTTGCGCCGGGATAGCCTCGTAGCTGCCGTACGGATCTTGGAACTCTTGGGAGATGCACGGCACCGCGATCTCGGTCGCGGTCGACTTGGGCTGCGCGATGCCGATGCCGACCTTCTTGTGGAAGGGCTTCAGGATGTTCCTGCGATGGCCGTCGTTCGGCGGCTTTTCGTTGAAGAACATCGACTCGGCCTTCTCGATCTCGGCCTTTTCGATGCTCGGCCGCGGGTCCAAGACCCGCTCCTTCTCATCGGTGAAGCAGAGCGCGTTTTCCATGTTGAAGTCGGCCCCGCCCGCGCGCGTGATGCGCTCTTCGGGTACTGAGCCGTCGGTCCCCCAGTGGCCCAAAAAGCCGTGCTTCGCCATGTCGTCGGCGTGCGCTTGCCCGGCGGTCTGCGCCGGTCCGGTGTCGAGCTTGACGGGCGCCAGATGCATGGTCGCCCGATCGCGGTTGATAAGCTCGAGCATGTACGCGCGCGCGTCGGCGACGCTCATGCGCTCACCGCTCGTCGACGTAGAGGCGAGCGCGGGTGAAGGCTGCGAAGCGGGCGTCGCCGTCGTCGTGTCGAGCGTCGGGACCGGCGCGCTGCCCACACTTCCGCCCGAGGCTTGCGTGGCAGGAGACTTGGCGGACGAGCCACATGCTGCCCCGAGAAGGACGACGGCGCCGAGAAGGACGAAGCGCATTCTTCGAGTATCGCACGGCCGGCGGGGGCCCGTGGTAGACACGAAAAGGATGTCGCTCGCTCGTCAATGCGGAGGCCTGATCGTCGGCGGATTCTCCGGTGAGGAGCCGCCCGCGTCCTTCCTCGGCGCGCTGCGCGAGGGGGCGCTCGGCGGCGCGATCGTCTTCAAGCGAAACCTCACCGGCGACGTCCTCGCGGTCGCAGAGAGCAACCGCACGCTCGTGGGTGCGGCAGGCTCGACACCGCCCATCCTCTGCGTCGATCAAGAAGGAGGTCGCGTCGCTCGCCTCAAGGCGCCCTTCGTGACGGTGCCACCGATGGCGCTGCTCGCCACCGGCGGTGACGACCTCGTCGAATTGGCGGCGCGTGTGCAGGCCGAAGCGCTCCGCGCGCTCGGGTTCTCGACCGGCTTTTCGCCCGTGCTCGACGCGAGCACGAACTCGAACAATCCCGTCATCGGAGATCGCGCCTTCAGCGCCGATCCGGAGGTCGTCGCGCGGCTCGGGGTCCGCTTCGGGCTCGCGCTCCAAGACTCGGGCGTGTTCGCGTGCGCCAAGCACTACCCTGGTCATGGCGACACGAGCCTCGACTCGCACGTCGCGCTCCCGACCGTCGATCGCGAAGCAGCGTCGCTCGAAGCGGTCGAGCTTGTCCCCTTCCGCGCGGCCGCGAAAGCGGGGTTCGCAGCGATGATGAGCGCGCACGTCGTCTATTCGGCGATCGATCCCGAAACTCCCGCGACCCTCTCGCGTGTATTCTGCACCGAGTACTTGCGCGGTCGCCTTCGGTTCGATGGGGTTCTGTTCTCCGATGATCTCGAGATGCGCGCGCTCTCGGCGCGGATGCCGGTCGAAGAGTCGGCGGTTCGCGCGATCGCGGCCGGCTGCGACGCGCTCCTCGTGTGCTCGGACGAAGCGCTCCAGCGGCGTGCGCACGAAGCGCTCGTGAAGAACGCAGAGGCCGACTCCACCTTCCGCACGCGGATCGAAGAGGCAGCCACGCGTGTCACCAAGCTGCGTCATGCCTACGCGCCGGCGCCGCAGAGTCGTAAAGAGGTGGAGCGCGTGATCGGCGGCGACGACGCGAAGCGGTTCACCGCGGCGCTCACGAAGGCAGGTCTCGGATGAACCGACGTATTTATGCCGCAGACCGCATCGTCACGTGCGACCCGACGCGCCCGGGCGGCCCGACGTCTCTCGGCATCGTCGAGAGCGCCGCGCTCGTCGTCGAAGGGGGCATCGTCGTCGACATCGTCGACCGCCGCACCGCCGGCTCCGACGCGAAGGACTTCGGGATGCGCGTCATCACGCCGGGCCTGGTCGATGCGCATACCCACGCCGCCTGGGCCGGCTCGCGCCACGACGAATACGCCATGAAAATGGCCGGCGCCGACTACCGCGCGATCGCCGCCGCCGGGGGCGGGATCGCGAGCAGCCATCGCGCAATTGCGGGCACGAGTGAGGCCGCGCTCGCCGAAGAGCTCGCCGCGCGCCTCACCCGCATGGCGCGGCTCGGCGTCACGACGTGCGAGGTCAAGAGCGGGTACGGGCTCGAACGCGAGCACGAGCTCAAGCAGCTCGCCGCCATCGCGCGCGCCTCGAAGCGGGCGAACGTGCCCGCCGTCATCCCGACGTTCCTCGCCCTCCACGCGTTGCCTTCGGCTTCGACCGATCGCAAAGAGTACGTCCGCAGCGTCGAGGCTCTCGTCGACGAGGTCGCCGCCGCTCCCCTCGCCCGCTTCGTCGACGCGTACGTCGACGCGAACGCCTTCACCGTCGACGAGGCGCGCATCGTCGGTGAGCGCGCGCGTCGCCGTGGCCTCGGCGTTCGCTTGCACGCCGGCCAGTTCGCCGACATCGGGGGCGCGGAGCTCGCCGTCGATCTCGGCGCGCGCTCGGCCGACCACCTCGAGCACGTGAACGACGCCGCGCTCGTTCGGATGGCGGAGGGCGGCGTCTCGGCAGGCCTCCTCCCGACCGCTTGCTTCACGCTCAAACAAGCACCCCCGCCGGTCGCCGCGATGCGCAAGGCAGGCGTCTCGATCGTCGTCGCCAGCGACGCAAACCCAGGCACCGCGCCTACCGAGAGCCTCCCCCTCGCGATGGCGCTCGCCGTGCGCCTCTACGGCCTCACCGCCGAGGAGGCGATCCTCGGCGCGACGATCAACGCCGCCCGCTCGCTCGACGTCGACGCTGGCGCGCTGCGCATTGGCGGGCCGGCCGATTTCGTCGTCTGGGATTTGCCGCACGAAAGGGCGATCATTCAACCTTGGGGCGTGTCGAAGACGCTGCTCGTTGCCCGCGCGGGCCTCGCGCTCTTCAGCGCGCTCTGAACGCGTCGATTGCGACGCCCAGCCGACGCACCCCTTCGAGGACGCGAGGCAGCGCAACGGCGGTGTAGCAGAGACGCGCGGCGCTCGCCGAGACGGTTCCGAACGCCTCGCCGGGCGCGAGCAGGACGCCGTTTTCGATCGCTAGCGCGAGGAGCTCACTCAGCTTCCGCTCGCCGAGCACCGATGAGAAATCGACCATCAGGTACGTTCCGCCTTCGGCTTGCTCCACCTTCACCGGCAGCGATCTGAGCGCGTCGAACGTGGCGTCGCGCGCATGCTTGTAGTCTGCACGTGCTTCGGCGAGCCAAGAAACCGGCGCCGCGAGCGCGCCGAGGGCCGCGCGTTGCATCGCGACCGGGACGTTAAACGCCGAGTGGACGCTCACGCGCCGGGCGGCGGCGATGACGTCGGCCCCGGCGACGATCGCACCCACCCGCGCACCGGCCAGCGCGTGGCTCTTCGAGAACGAGAACGCGGTGAGCGTGCGCTCCTTCATGCCGTCGAAGCGCGCAAGGGTCGTGTGGGGGCGGTCGAAGGTGAGATGCGCATAGACCTCGTCGGAGATCACCCAGAGATCGTGCTCGCGGGCGAAGTCGGCGATGCGCCCGACCTGTTCGGCGGTAAGCACTTTGCCGTCCGGGTTGTTCGGATTGATGACGTAGAGCGCCTTGGTCTTCGGCGTCAAAACCGCCTCGAAGAGCGCGAACGG
>CAJDWT010000048.1_pt1 | contig 31757 bp, 25 predicted proteins | sample 7391671 | NCBI WGS metagenome assembly CAJDWT01 (sample SAMEA7055729, study PRJEB34461) | soil metagenome | biome: terrestrial ecosystem; feature: Peninsula; material: soil | place: Antarctica | collected 2016
TCGCGGCGCCGCTCGTCAAGGATGCGGACCAGAAGCCGTTCACTCCGGCGCCCGACGACTACGAATCGCCCTTCGCGTGGGACGGCGCGAACCAAATTGTCTTCCGCCCGATTTCCCGCTTCTTCGCCGTCGATCCCGCCGGCCGCGCGGTCGACGTGAACGCGTTCGACGAGGTCCCAGATTCGAGCTGGTTCACGAACCGCATCGGCGTGAAGGCAATGACCGCCGAAGAGATCGCGCGCGGCTCATGCGGCGACAAGGTCCTCGACCCCGCCAACGCCGAAGACGGCGAGTGGACGATCGACCAAGGCAAAAGCAACGGGGCCAATCCAGGCTTTCGCGTAAACATTCCGAGCCTCGGAAAGTTCATGCTCAAGACCGACCCGGAGCCGGAGCCCGACCGCGCGACCGGCGCGACCGCGATCGCATCGCGCTTCTACAACGCGGTGGGTTACTGGTCGGCGTGCGACTCGGTCGTCTACTTCAAGCCTTCACTCCTCAAGCTCAAGCCAGGTCTCACGGTCACCGATAACAGCGGCGAGACGAGACCGTTCGACGAGAAGGCGCTCGAGAAGATCCTGAAGAGCGCGTCACACCGAAACGGCCTCGTGCGCATGGTCGCGTCGAAGTGGCTTCCGGGAAAGACGCTCGGCCCGTACCGATACGAAAGCACCCGCGACGACGACCCGAATGACGTCGTGAACCACGAAGACCGTCGTGAGCTCCGCGGCGGACGTTTGCTCGCTGCGTGGCTGAATCACTTCGACACGCGCGAGCAGAACACGATGGACGTGTTTCTGTCGCCGGACGTGAAGAACCCGAAGGTCCCCGGATACGTCCGTCACTACATCATCGACATGGGCGACTGCTTCGGCAGCGTCTGGGCCTGGAGCCAGATCACGATCAGGCTAGGTTTCGCCTACTATTTCGACCCGCCGTACGTCGCTGAAGACTTCATCACGCTCGGAACGAAGGATCGCCCGTGGGATCACCCCGCTCGGGTCGGCGGCACGTTCAACTATTTCTCTGCGCGGGACTTCGTCCCCGAGCTCTGGCGCGGCGGGTATCCGAACCCAGCGTTCGTCCGTATGACGGAGCAAGACGGCGCGTGGATGGCGCGCATTTTGGCCCGGTTCACCGACGATCTCGTCGCTGCCGCTGTCGCCGTCGGCCAGTACACCGAAGGCGACACGCGCTATCTCACGCAGACGCTCATCACGCGCCGCGACGTCATTTTGCGCCGCTACCTCACGCGCGTATCGCCGATCGCCGACGTTCACCTCGAAGGGGATGCGATCTGCGGCACCGATCTCGCGCGTAAGACCCATGTGGTGCCGGACGAGCAGACGTCGTTCTCCGCGATCATGTATGCGGGAAAGTGGCTGAAGCCGAAATGGCGGCTCGCGCCCGCGTCCGCGCTCGGCGGCAACGTCTGCGTGACGCTCCCGCACGTCGTCGGCGACGGAGGCGCGATCGACGACGACCCCTCGCGCTACATCGCCGTCGATCTCGCCAACGGCTACGCGCACGGCCCGCTGCGCACCTACCTCTACGACCTCGGCCCGCACCGTGGCTTTCGACTCGTAGGAATCGAGCGGCCCGACAACGAGACGCATTGATGAGGCGGCGGCTGCTCGGCCTCGCGTCGGCTTCCGTGCTGCTCGTGGCGTGCGGAGGTCCAGCGCGCATTCCGCTCGCTCTCCCGCTGATGCGCGATCCGGACGACACGCCGTTTTCGCCCGCGCCGGCGGCGTACGACGCGCTCTACGAATGGGACGGCATCAACGAGACGATGTTCCGGCCGATCGCCCGCTTCTTCGCCGTCGACCCGGCCGGACACGCGGCCGACGTGAACGCCTACGACGAGGTGCCGGACTCGAGCTGGTTCACCAACCGCATCGGCACGAAGGCGATGACCGTCGCCGAGATGAAGAGAGGCGCGTGCGACGACAAGGTCCTCGACCCGAAGACGGCTAAGAAGGGCGAATGGATCATCGACCAGGGCAAGCCGAGCGGTGCCAACCCGGGCTTTCGCGTGAACATCCCCGGCGCCGGCAAGTTCATGCTGAAGACCGACCTCGCCGGTGAGCCCGACCGCGCGACCGGCGCCACGTCGGTCGCCGCGCGGCTCTATCACGCTGCAGGTTACTTTGCGCCATGCGACTCGGTCGTCTACTTCGATCCGTCGCTCCTCACGCTCGAGCCGGGCCTCAAGGTCACCGACAACGCCGGCGTCTCGCGTCCGTTCGATCAGAAGGCGCTCGACGCGATCTTGAAAGCGGCCTCGACACGGGACAGCCTCACGCGCATGGTCGCGTCCAAGTGGCTTCCGGGAAAGACGATCGGTCCCTACAAATACGCCGGCACGCGCGGCGACGACCCGAACGACGTCGTCGATCACGAGGACCGTCGCGAGCTCCGTGCCGCGCGCCTGATGGCGGCGTGGATGAACCATTTCGACACGCGCGAAGCGAACACGATGAACGTGTTCCTCTCGTCGAACGAAAAAGACCCGAAGTCTCCCGGGTACGTGCGCCACTACATCATCGACCTCGGCGACTGCTTCGGCAGCGTCTGGCAGTGGGAGGAATGGACAAAGAGGCTCGGGTTCGCCTACTACGTCGACGTCCCGTACATCCTCGAGGACTTCTTCTCCCTAGGCACTATCGACCGCCCGTGGGACCACGCCGAGGAGACGGGCGGCACCTTCAAGTACTTCAGCGCGCGTGATTTCGACCCGGAGTACTGGCGCTCCGGCTATCCGAACGCGGCGTTCGTGAAGATGACGGAGCAAGACGGCGCGTGGATCGCGCGCATCATCGCCCGTTTCACCGACGAGCTCGTCGAAGCGGCAGTCGACGTCGGCGACTACACGCCGAAGGATGCTCGCTATCTCTCGCAGACGCTCATCAGCCGACGCGACGCGATCCTTCGTCGCTATCTCACGCGCCTCTCGCCGATCGCCGAGCCGCACCTCGAGGGCGACGCCCTCTGCGGAACCGATATGGCGCGCAAGACGCACGTCGTCCCCGACGACCAAAAAGCGTTCTTCGCCACGCTCTATTCCGGTCCGAAGCTCGAGCCGAAGGTACGGCTCGTGCCTGATGCTGCGCCCGGTGGAAACGCGGCCCGCTCCGCGCGTTCCTCTACGATCTCGGTCCGAAGAAGGGCTTCCGGCTCGTCGGCATCGAACGTCCCAGCAGCGCCGAGCCGCCTTAAAGCGGTTGTCATTGGCATGTCCGAGCACGCCGATCTCTCTTCAGTCCGAAGATGAGTCTGGTTGATTCGGCGGCACGTGCGGCACTGGCGGCGGATCGTGCGCGTTCTTCGTGTCGACAGGCGCGCCCTTCACCTGCTTGGCGAGCGGGATCTCGGCCGAGTCGCGCGTCTGACCGAGGTCGATATCGCCGCGTGCACGCCGAATCTGGAGGACGGTGCTCGCGAGCGCGGCGACGACGTCGCTCCCCATGTCGGTGTGGTCCTCGAACATGTCGAGGACCGCGTCGTACGACGTGTGCATCACCAGCGTCTCGGTCTTGGCCGTGAGGTCGAACCAGCGCGGCGCTTGGGCGAACACCTCGAGCCCGCCGAGCGGTCCACCGCCCTCATGGATACGTTCCTCGGCGTCGGACGTGGCGACGACGGTCCCGCGCAAGATGATTGTCATGTCGATCGCCGGGTCGCCACGCTTCCAGATCGGCGCTCCGGCGGCGTAGGTCTTGGGGTGGAGCTGGCGCGCGATGCTCGCCAACGCGTCGATGCTCACGTGCGGGAGCGGGAACATGCGGCGCAAGAAGAACAGCTTGTCGACGAGGTCGAATCGGACCTTTCTTTCCAGTTGTAAAGCGTGGTCGCCCGCGAGGGAGAGGGGCAAGACGAGCTTGCCGCCTGCTTCGGTGATCGCGGTCTTGGCGACCTCCTTGATCGTGGAGCGCAAGACAGCGAAGTGATCTTCGAAGAGCTCGAAGAGGTCGACGGCGTCGAGCAAGAAGGTCTTGAGCTCGGAGAGCGCGGTCACGCGCGCATCCGCGACGACGCCGGAGAGTGCGTAATAAAGCCCCAAATAGGCCGGTCCGTTGATCTCGAGCATCTTGCCGTCGCGGTCGAGCGTCACCTTGCCAGGGGGCAAAATCCAGATGCGTGGGACGACCAAGTCCTTCTCTTGGATGACCTCGCCACGCGCGAGCTTCTTCTCGTGCATCAGCTTCGCTGCGCCGGCGACGACCGGCGCAGGAACATCGCGAAAGATCGGCAGGGTCCGGAGCGCGAGGAGGCGGCGCGTGTCGAAGCGCTCACTCATTGTCTGCCATCTCATCCGCCACCCCGAGCGGCATGCTATTCGGCGGCGGAACGAAGCCTTGCAAACCCAGCTCCTCCGCGTGGTAGACGGCTAGGGCCGAGAGCGTCTCGCTGTCTTCTTTCAAGAGATCGCGCAGCGTCGTCTCGAGCGCGGGCGGGCGCGCTGGCTCGGCCTCCGACGCGACGACGAGGACCTCGTCGCGCACCCTCTTTGGCAGCACGTTCTCGAGCAGCTCGCGGCTGGTCGAGCGCGCCTTCGCGCTCTCGTTGTGCAGCCCGCGAAAGATCGTCTCGTAGTCTTCCGTCGGATCGATGAGCCCGACAAGCGAGAAGACGTGCTCTTCGAGCGTCGTCTCCTTCTCTCGCAAGAGGCCGCTCAAGAGCTCCAGCGCGGGTGTGTGGTGCGTATCGCGCGCTGCGAGCGAGGCGCGCCAGGCGCGATAATGAAGGACCATCAAAAATCGTTCACGGAGCATCTTTTCGTAGAACTTGGTCGCCCGCGTCGCCGCCGGCCTCCGCTTCTGGATCTGGCGGAGCCCGCGGAGGAGCCGGAGCCCGAGCACGAAATCGCGGGTCTGCGGCAAGGCAGCGAGGAGCGCGGCGGCGGCGAGCGGTGGGTCGAACGCGGCGATCGCATACGCGAGCAGACCGATGAGCACGGGGATGCACGACGGATCACCGATCGCACCCATCGCCCGCGCGGCCTCGACGAGCACGCCGCGGTCGGTCGACTGCGCGAGCATGAGCGCGAGTGGAAGGAAGCGCGGATCCGGTTGGCGCCGGATCGCGCGCAGTAGACCGGTCTGGAGCGCGTGGCGCTCCTTCGGATCTTCGTCGATGGCGAGAGTGGCGAGACGTTTCTCGTCGAGCGCACCACGACGCGCGAGCGCGATGACGGCGGTCGCTCGGACGCCGGGGTCGGGGTCCTCGAGATGACGCTCGAGGATCTCGTTCGAGGTCTCGAGGGTCGAGAGCGCGCGCAGCGCCGCCGCGCGCACCTTACCGTCGGGGTGGGCGTGGAGCCGGAGCAAGATCGGCTCGAGATCGTGCCTGCCGTTCGCCTCGAGGATGTCGAGCGCGTGCGTGACGACCCGCGCGGAAGGGTGGAAGAGGATGAGGGCCGGGATCAGGCTCGCTTTCCCCTGATCTCGAAGGAGATCGAGCGCGGCGAGGACCTCACCGTCGCGGCTCGAGTTCAGCGCGCTCATGATCGCCTCGAGGCTCTCGAGGTCGGGCGGCGGAATCTCGAAGTCGAGCTGGATCTCGCCAGCCTCGAGCGTCTTGCGGAACAGCTCGAGGTACCCCTTTCGGAGAGGCGGTAAGAGGAGGAGCCACGCGAGTGCGAGGACGGCGATCGCACCAAGGAGCGCGCGCGACGGTGCATGTACGGCGACGAACCCGAGGATCGCGACCGACGCGATCGCCTGCCCGGCCCTTTGCCCGAACAAGTCGACGGCCACCTTTGCGCGAGGGCGGAGGTCGTCGTCGACAGGAAACAAGAACAGCTCGGTGCCGGTCTTGAGGAGTGAGGTCCGGAGCGAGCCGTCGGTACCCTTGATGAGGATGATCGTGAGGAAGGCGGGGAGGACGAAGCCGGCGGTCGCGAGCGTGAGGAAGAGGAGGGGAATCAGCGCGAGGGCGCGGTGGACGCCCGCGAGCTTCAAGAGCGCGTTCAAGAAGAAGAGCTGGAGGCCAAGCGCGGCGAGGTTCGTCCAGAACGCCATCGCCGCGAAGAACGGTCCGATCTTCACCTTTTGGACGTGGGCGAGGACCTCGTTCTTGAGGACGTAGTCGGCGAACGTGCCGATCGCGGTGGCGATGAGGACGAGAAGGAGGACGCCGAGGACGTAGCGGCTCTGGAACGGCGCGCGCGCAGCTTCGGCCGCGCGTTCACGCTTGACCGACGGAGTCGGGGCGACCTGCTTGGCGATGTGCCGGCCGAACATCGCGGCGGGAAGGAGGGCGGTGAGGGTCGAGACGATCGCCGACGCGAGCAGGAGCTTGCGCAGCCCAGGCGCCGAAAGAATGAGGCGCGCGGTGCCAGAGCCGGCGACGGCGCCCAAGAGCGAGCCTGCGCCGATCGGACCGTAGAGGCGCTTGGCTTGGGTGATCGTGAGCGCGGGGGCGAGTACGATCCAGAACGTGGTGATGATCCACGACGCGAAGACGCCGGTCCATACGTAGAACGCGTAGACGACGAATCCGCTCCGGTCGTTCAGCAAGAACCAGAACGCTATGTCGACGATCGCGGCGAAGAGCAGGGCGGCCGAGATGGCGTACGTCCGGCGGCTGCCGACGCCGGCGAGCCGGCTCGTGATGACGCCGACGACGGCGATCGCGATGTAGACGACCGGCAGCTGAGTGAGCGGGATGCGCGTTACGAAGAGCGCATCGCGCGCGGTCTCGAGCAGCGTGTGCCCGCACAAGATTCCGAAGAGCGAGAGGAAGGAGAGGAAAACGAGCGTCCGCTCCTCTTTGCTCTCGTGGCGGAAGAGACCCTTCATCGTCGCGACGGCGCGTGCTCAGACCGAGGCGCGGGCGAGCGCGTCGATGAGCGCCGCGTGGATCTTGCCGTTCGTCGCGATGATCTCGCCGGTGCGGACGTCGGCGCCCGAGGCGTCGTAGAGCGAGATCTGGCCTCCCGCCGCGCGCACGATGGCGCTGCCGGCGGCGATATCCCATGGGCGAAGGCCCTTCTCCCAATACCCGTCGTACGTGCCGTCGGCGACGAGGCAGAGGTCGAGCGCGGCCGACCCGCAGCGGCGCACCGCCTGGCACTGCTTTTTGATGGCGACGAATGCATCGAAATTATTGTTGGCCGTGCGGCGATGGTCGTACGGGAAGCCGGTGGCGAGGAGCGCGTCGAGGAAGTTCTCGACGTCGCTCACTTTGCCCGGCGTGTCGTTGCGGAGCGCGATGCCTGGCGCATCGCCTACGCCGACGACGCCCGTCCACTCGGTGTGGAGCGAAGGGGCGACGACGACGCCAAGGAGCGCCTCGCCACCGACCGCGAGCCCGACCGAGACGCAGTAGAAGAAGTGCCCGTGGACGAAATTGGTCGTGCCATCGATCGGATCGACGAACCACGTAGGCGCGCCGTCGGCCGCTGCCGCATCGGCGCCCTCTTCTTCTCCGATGACGGCGAGCTTCGTCCTCGCGTGGAGGGCGTCGCGCAAGAGCCTCTCGCTCTCACGGTCGAAGCGGGTCACGAGATCGACTGGCCCCTTGTGGTCGGCGACGACGCCGCGCCGCCAGCCGGCCTCGACGAGCTTGCCGGCCTCACGCGCTACGTCGAGCGCGATCGCGACGAGCTGCTTTCGCCCCTCGAGCGTTCCCGTGTCACTCATGGCCGAGAGGATAGGGCTTCGAGCAGCCTCTTGTGCAACCCCGCGAAGGCGCCGTTCGACAGAAGCGCGATCGTGTCGCCCGGCCGAGCTTCGCGGGTGAGCCGTTCGAGGATCGCATCCACGCTTGGCGCCGCCTCCGCGCGCGCGCCGATTTCGCGCGCGAGCTTCGCGAGGTCGAGGCGCTCTTCCGGCGCGAGGTTGGCGCGGCCGAGCGGGGCGAAGATCACGTGATTTGCCGCCGAAAATGCGTGTGCGTACGCGTCTTGATGCAGGTTGCGGCACGCGGTCGCGCTGCGAGGCTCGAAGACCGCCCACAGGCTCCCGGTCGGATGCTTGGCCTTGAGTGCGCGCAAGGTCTCGTCGACGGCGGTCGGGTGGTGCGCGAAGTCGTCGTAGACGCGGATGCCGTTCGGCTCGCCGATGAGGTCTTGCCGGCGACGAACGCCAGCGAACGTCGCGAGCGCGCTCCGGGAGACGAGGATGCTGACACCGAACCCTTCGGCCGCGGCGGCGATGGCGGCGACGGCGTTGCGGACGTTGTGCGCGCCTGGATTCGCGATCGCGCAGCGGCCTGCATAGACGCCGCCGGCATAGAGATCGAACGGTTGCATCCCGGCATCATCGATCGGCGCCGGTGCCCCGAGCCAGGTGGGCGCAACGTCGCCGAAGTCGTCGCCCTGCAAGCCGTAGAACGCGACGCGCGCTTTGGCGTGCCTCGAGACGAGGTCGCGTACGCGCGCGTGGCTTCCGTCGCACACGACGAGCCCCCCTTCCGGCACGGCGGCGACGAAGCGCTCGAACGCGCGGTCGTACGCCGCGGCGTCCGGGTAGATGTCGATGTGATCGTGCTCGATGCTCGTCACGATCGCGACGTCACGGTCGGAGACACCGATGTAGTCGAGGAACTTTGGCTCCTTGTGCCAATAGACCGCGTCGTACTCGTCGCCTTCGACGACGAAGGGTGCGGGGATCGAGCTCGAGCCGACGAGCTTTCGCCTCGTCGAGCCGACGGCGGCGCCGGACGGGAAGTTCTTCGGCAAACCCCCGATGAAGTAGCCGGGCGCCAGGCCCGCGCTCTCGAGGATCCACGCGCACATCGCGCTCGTCGTGGTCTTGCCGTGCGTTCCGGCGACGACGAGCGGAATGCGCTTCTCCAAGAAGACCTCGCGGAGCGCGGACGACATCGATCGCGCATCCAGGCCATTTTCACGGACGAACGTGGCCTCCGGGTTGTCCTTGCGGATCACGTTGCCTACGACGACGAGCTCAGGCTTTGGCTCGAGATGCGCCGGGTCGTAGCCCTTCAGACAACGGATGCCGCGCGCTTCGAGCGCCGGGCCGATCGGAGGGTCGAATGACGTGTCGGAGCCCGAGACGTCCCAGCCCGCGTCTTGGAACAGCATCGCGAGCGCACCCATTCCGGTGCCGCAAACGCCGACGAAATGCGTGTGCTTCATTGCTTCTCGAACTTGAACTCTTCGCCGTCGACGTCGACCGAAATGGTCGATTTGTCGGTGTAGCCGCCGGTCAGGATGTTCTCGGCGAGCGGATCTTGGAGCTTCTTCAAGATGACGCGCTTGACCGGCCGCGCTCCGAACGCCGGCTCGTATCCGAGCTCGACGATCAGCGCCTTGGCCTTCTCCGTGAGCTCGAGCTTCAATTCGCGATCGCTCAAGAGCTTCTCGAGGCGCATCAATTGGATGTCGACGACGCCGCGCAGGTCCTTCTTGTCGAGCGGACGGAAGACGACGATATCGTCGATGCGGTTCAAGAACTCGGGGCGTAGGAAGTTGCGGAGCTCCTCGAGGAGCACGTCACGGAGCGCGTCACGACCGTCCGGGGATTCGAACAGCTTCGCGTCGCTCTCCAAGATGCGCTTGGACCCGATGTTGCTCGTCATGATGACGACGGTGTTCGAAAAATCGGCCGTCCGGCCCCGGCCGTCGGTGAGGCGACCGTCGTCCAAGACTTGGAGGAGGAGGTTGAAGACGTCGGCGTGCGCCTTCTCGACCTCGTCGAACAGGAGGACCGAGTACGGGCGGCGACGAACAGCTTCGGTGAGGAAGCCTCCTTGATCGCTGTCGGCATAGCCGGGTGGTGCGCCGACGAGCCGCTGCGCCATGTGCTTCTCCATGAACTCGCTCATGTCGAGGCGGGTCATCGACTGCTCGTCGTCGAAGAGGAACTCCGCGAGCGCCTTGGCGAGCTCGGTCTTTCCGACGCCGCTCGGGCCGAGAAAAAGGAACGAGCCGATCGGCTTGCCCGGATCGCGCAGCCCGACGCGCCCGCGCCGAACCGCACGTGAGACCGCGCGCACCGCTTCGTCTTGGCCGACGACGCGCTTCGAGAGTCTCTCCTCCATCTTGAGTAGCTTGTCGGCCTCGGTCTCGAGCATCTTCGCGATCGGAATGCCGGTCCAGTCGCCGAGCACGAGCGCGACGTCCTCTTCTCCGACCACGTTCGACATCGGCTCGTGGCCGTCCCTTTTTACCGCCGCCTCTGCCGCTTCTAGGCGCCGCTTCACGTCCGGGAGTGACACGTGCTCGATCTCGCCGAGCTTCGCAAAATTCTGCGACTTTCGCGCTCCTTCAAGCTCGGTCGTCAGTTTGTTGTATTCCGCACGCAATGCGTTCTGGGCCGCCATCGCGCCGCGTCGCGAATCGAGCTTCTTCCGCATCTCGGTCACGGTCGGAGCGAGTGTCGCGATCTCTTTCTCGAGCCGCTCCCGGGTCTTCACGCTCATCGCGTCGGCGTCGTCGGCGAGCGACTCGCGCTGCGCTTCGATCGAGGCCAGCCGCCGGATCGCCTCGTCCACCTTCGCCGGAACGCCGTCGAGCTCGACCCGCTTTCGCGCCGCTGCCTCGTCGAGCAGATCGATCGCGGTGTCAGGCAGCGCGCGGTCTTGGAGATAGCGCTTGGCGAGATGCACCGACGATACGACCGCCGGGTCGCCGATCTGGACGTTGTGGTGCTTCTCGTAGCGGGTGGCGATTCCCCGGAGCACCTCGATCGCCTGATCGGGCGTCGGCGGCTCGATCGTGAGCGCGGTGAAGCGTCGGACGAGCCCGGCGTCCTTCTCGTTCATCTTCCGCAGGCCTTCGGGCGTCGTCGTCCCGAGGACGCGGACGTCACCGCGCGCAAGCGCGACCTTCAACGCGTCGGCCGCGCCGTTCGCCCCACCGCCTTGGGTGACGAGCGCGTCGATCGCATCGACGACGAGCACGGTGTCGCCGTTCGCGATCTCGCGCAGCACGCTCTTGAGCCGCTCGTCGACCTCGCTCCGCAGCCGTGCGCCGGCGCCGAGCGCACCGGCGTCGAGCTCGACGAGCTGGCACTTGGTGAGGTTCTCCGGGACGTCGCCGGCGGCGATGCGCATCGCCAACGCGCCGACGATCGCGCTCTTGCCGACACCCGGCTCGCCGACCAAGAGCGGATGGTTTTTCTGCCGGCGCTCCAAGATTTGGAGGACACGCCGGACCTCGACGTCACGACCGATGACCGGGTCGAAGCCGTTCTTCTTCGCGCGGTCGACGAGGTCGCGCGTGAACTTGCCGACGTCACCTCCGCTCCCGCCGTCGCCGCCGAACGAGCCCGTGTCCTTCACGGTCGCGAGCGCCGCCATGTGCGGACGAAACGAGCCGGGCCCGAGCGCGAACGCTTGCAGCACGGTCGCCGCGCCGCCGCGGATCTCTTGCGAGATCGCGTTGAGGAGCTGCTCGACGCCAACCGCCGACGTGCCCGCCTCTTTCTGCGCTCGTCCGAGGAGGTCGAGGAGAGCGTTCGACAGATACGAGAGCCCGCCGCCCGTCTTCGCGATCCGCGCGAGCTGCGTCTCGGTCTCGGCCGCCAAGTCGAGCGGGTCGGCGCCCGCCCGCCGGACGACCTCCTGGACCCCTTTGTGCTCGAGGGCGCGCGCCAAGAGGTGAATGGGCTCTACTTGCGCGTTGCGTCGCTCGTCCGCCAAGGTCTGGGCAGCGCCGACCAGCGATTTCGCGTCCGATGCATAGCGATCGAGCGGCAGGGTTTGGGGTGCAGGCATCGCCCGAAACGTAACACCGTGCGCCCTGATAGGAGGGTGGTTATGCTTCGCCCCATGGCGGATGTCGTCGTTTACAGCACCAGCTACTGCCCCTACTGCACCCGCGCGAAGGCGCTGCTCGAAAAGCTCAAGATCAACTTCCAAGAGGTCGACGTGACGAACGATCCGGTCAAGCGGATGTGGCTCATCAAGACGACCGGCCGGCGCACCGTTCCGCAGATCTTCATCAAGGGAAACTCAGTGGGGGGCTTCGACGAGCTGTCGGCGTTGAACAAGAGCGGAGAGTTGGCGGCACTGATCCCCCTCTAGCCGCCGCTTTGCGGCGGCTGTCTCCCCCACTTCGCGTGCTCGCCGCCTTTGGCGGCTGCGCGCGCTCAGGGAGGAGACCGGAAATGGCGCAGGCACGCTAGAGGAATAAAAGAAATTGTCGAATCCGCTAGGCATGTCCAGGCAGCGACAATACCGTTTCGACCATCGACCTACGGCAGGTGCTGCCCTAGGCAGTACGTGAGCGGCTCGGCGAAGTCTCCGGGGACGGGGACGTGTCCGGCTCCCTTGATTTCGTGGTAGTCGAGCGGATTCCCGTTGGCGGTGAGCTCGGTCTTCGCGGTCTGGGCTTGCGGCAGGAGCGAGTCGTTCGTTCCGATTTGGAGTGAGACTGGGATCTTGCGGGCGGCGCCGGTGACGAGGGTTGGCTTGCTCCCTCCGAATGGGTCGCCGGCGGCGAGGACGGCAGCGCAGGAGAGCTTGGCCGAGGCGTCCATTCCCCAGCGGAAAGAGAGGAAACCCCCTTGGGAGTAGCCGTAGACCAGCACGTTCTTCGGGTCGATCGATCCGGTGGCGACGAGCTGTGCGTCGATCGCATCGAGGAGCGGGAGGTCGATGTTGGCGGGCACGTCGTTGTACGGATCCCAGTCGACGTTCGGCACGGTCTGAGCTCCGACGGCGATGTTGCGCGTGATCCCCTGCGGAGCCGCGAGGATGAAGCCGAGCGCGTCGGATTTGGCTTTGAGCTGCGTCGTGCCGGTCACGAAGTTGGCGTTGGTGTCGCCGTCGCCGTGGAGAGCGATCACGAGCGGGAGCTCGTGGCCGGTGACGGAGGTCGGAACGTGCAAGAGCACGCTCCGCATTTTTCCGCCGGCCATGATCGTGAGCGTGGAGTCGCCCGGAGTGAGTGAGCCACTCCCGGTCGGCGGGCCGCCGCTGTCTTTGCCGGACGAGGTGCCGCCATCGCCCTCGCTACCGCCGTCGGCGTGGTCGCCGGTGCTCCCGTCGACGCTGCCGCCGTCGACCGCTCCGCTGTCGAGGTCGCCGTCGTTGCTCGCTCCGCTGGCGCCGTCGTCCGACGAGCCGGAGCAAGCTCCGAAGCAGAGCACCAGCAAAACGACGCGGAGCGATTCGCCGGCCGCACCGTCGCGGTCAGCCCTGCATTAGATGGAACAGGAGGGTCTCGCCGATATAGGCCTCGGTCGTGGGGGGGGGCGTGCGTTCGTCTGGTCCGATCGCGGCGGGGTCGGGGGCGTCGGTCTTCACCGAGAACGGCGCGATGGTCTCGGATCGCCCTCCGATAGGATCATCGGTGTCCTCGGGGCTAACAGACGTCGATCAGGCCGGCGACCAATCTGGGCACGTCTTTTTCGGCGACCGAGCAGAGGCCGATGCGGAGCGCGTTTCCTCCTTCGCTTGATAGCGGGACCACGAAGATTCCACGCTCACGGAGCTCAGCGGCTTTGGTTGCGGCGCCCGCCGTGAAGACGGTGACGAAGAACCCGCCTTCGTAGCGTGGGTAGGCGAGCTTGCCCTCGGCGTCGGTGTTGAACGCATCGACGCGGCGGAGGAGGAGGTGGGTGAGGAGCGCGCGCTCTTCGTTGCAGGCCTCGGCGAGCTTCTTGTCGGTGAGGAGCTTCGTGATCGCCCAGAGCCCGCCGCGAGAGCAGTTCGACCATGTACCCCGGCACGAGTAGCTGAGTGCGGCGTGCGTCTTTTTGCGCTCGCCCGCGTCGGCGACGCAGGCGACGAGCGCGCCGACGCGGAGGCCGTAGTGCGTGAACGTCTTCGATGCGCTCCACGCGAAGAGGAGGCACGCGTCTTCGGCGACGGGCGCGACCGCTTCGAGGAGCGCAGCGCGGTCGTGCTTGCCGTAGGCCGAATATGCCGCGTCGACGAGGAGCGTGACGGGCGCTTTTTTTCCGTGCTTACGCACGACGTCGGCGACCTTCTTCCACTCTTCGACGCGCATCGAATAGCCGGTCGGGTTGTGGCAAGGGTCGTTCAAGAAGATGAGCGCGCGGCCTTGCTTCGCGAGGAGCTTGCCGAGCGTGTCGTCGAACGAGGCGACGTCGAAGTTGCCGGCCTTGTCGAACATGGAGAAGGTCGTGACGCTTCGGTCGGCCTCGTCGGCGAGCGTCTGGTAGGGACCCCAATAGTAGCTTGTCGTCAGCAGCGCTTGGCCAGGCTCAAGGTAGTTGGCGATCGCGTGACGGAGCGCGCCGCTGCCGCCGGGCGTCGCGACGGCGATCGCGGTTTCGGCGAGACGGGGGAGCGAGGAGAGCAGGTCGGCGATGACGGCGGCCGTGAACTCCGGCGTGCCGGCGATCGGCGCGTAGGCGGCCCATTCGTCACGCGGCACCTCGGTGAGCACGCGCGCGGCGGTCGGCAGCACGGCGAGCTTGCCGCTGTCATCGAGCAGCGCGCCCACCGTCGCGTTCAAGATGTTCTCTCCCTTCGCGCGGCGCTGGTTCGCCTCACGGTTGAGCGCAAAAATAGGGTCGTCGGCGGGGCGAGAGGCGTGGCTCGGGATCAAGTGCTGCATGGGCGCACCCGCCACCATGCAGCCCGCGATGACCAATGTAAACGCAGATTCGTGGGTCCGAAATTCGCCCGCCATGAACATCTGCTCGTGGCTGCAATGCGTCGACGGCGACCCGGCTCGTTCGATCTCCCGGTCTCGTCAATCGTCGGCGAGGCGCCGACCGCGGCCGCTTTCTCGCGCGGATTCCGGCTGTCAGAATGGCAGAGGGCGCCGACCGGTGTGCCCGAGACGTGCCACGTTGGCTCGCGACCGAGGCGCAAATCCGCGTGAATCACGGCAAACTTCGGATGGCATGCAGTATGCTGAATGAACCGCCGTGCTCCGTGTGCCGTCTCTGAAACCTACGCTCTGCGCCGCCCTCTTCGTGAGCGGCGGGCTTCTGCTCGCCCGCTCCGCGCGAGCCGACCAGACGATCACGCTGAACACGGCCGCGGTGGTCCTCCACTACAACCAAGGCGGCTCCCCCTCGTCGCACCCGAACGGCTCGCAGCCGACGTGGATCAGCCATGACGATTGCACGCGCAACGTCTACGTCGCGGTGCCACTCAAGCTTGCGGGGACGTTGCAGTTCCCGGTGCAGACCTGGGCCGGACCGAGCGGCGCCGATTGCACCGATCCGACGCAACGCTCCGGTTTGACACAGGTGTGCTGGCAGGTCGCCCCGAGCGCGCAGCCGCAGCAGGTGATGACGATCAACATCAACTCGCAGGACATCGTCGGCCCGTTCAACGCCCCGACTGGTCAGAAGCAGCCGAGCGGCTTCACGCCGCTCAATGATCCGGCGGTATGCGACTCGTTCACGACGAGCGGTGCGGTTCCGATCACTCTGTTTTTCATCGCCGCACAAGGCACACAGAACGCGACGGGCGCAACCAACGCGACCTACGCCATTTCAGCGGCGCTCATCGGACCGGGTTCTCCCACCAACGTCGGCGTCGAGGTAGGCGAGAAGCTCTTGAAGGTGAATTGGACGCCCGTCCTCGACCCGAACACGCAAGGCTTCCGCATCTTCTGCGATCCACCGCGCGGTAAGGAGCCGACCGCCGACTCCGGAACCGCGAGCGGCGCGATCGTCGACTCGGGCACTGAGGTCGTCTGTCGAGACGGCGGAACGGAAGATGGCGGCTTCGACGAAGCGGGCACGTACCTCGGCGATATCGACGTAGACGGCGGCTGCGAGACGATCAATGTCGGCTCCTCGGGAGGCGGCGGCACGAGCGGCAACTGCACGAGCAGCGAGATCATCTCCGGCGGCGGCACGGCGTCGACGACGGGCGACGACGAATCGGGCTCGACGACTGTCGTCACCGGAGCGACCGCCCCACCGTCCAACATCAACGACTACAAATGCGGTGAGGTCGCGAGCCCGACGTCGACCTCGTACACCGTGACCGATCTTCAAGACGGAACGAAATACGTCATGGGCGTCGCCGCCTACGACATCGTCGGAAACCTCGGACCGATGAGCATCCCCGGTTGCGACACGCCGACGCCGGTCAGCGACTTCTGGAACGTCTACAAAAACGCAGGTGGAAGCGGCGGCGGCGGGTTCTGCTCCGTCGACAAGAACAACGAGCCCGCGGGGCTCGGTGCGTTCGCGATCGTCGGCGGCGCGTGCGCCGTCTCGGTCTTCCGTCGTCGCCGTAAGAACAAGAACAACAAGAGGAGCGCCCGCAGGTGAGACGTCTCGCGCTGCTGTTTTCGATCGGAATCGCTTCGCTCTCGCTCGCTCCCTCGGCCTACGCGGCCGACGAGTCGCAGATCTTCGAGAAGCATTCGCGCAACTACGAGTCGCCGCAGCACTTCGCGTTCGAGCTCCGTCTTGCGCCGTACAAGGCCGACATCGACAGCGATCCGGCGCTTCACGGGCAGACGCCGTACGCGAGCGTGTTCGGCGACACCCAGCGCCTGCTCGTCGCCGCCGAGCTCGACTGGCAAATCTTCCACTTCCCTCACGTCGGCTCGCTCGGCCCCGGCTTCAGCGCCGGCTACACATCGATGAGCGCGCGCGCCACGCGCCTCGACAACGGGCAGCCGTCGGGTGAGGACACGAACCTCGACGTCTACCCGATGTACGCGGTCGCCGTGTTCCGCCTCGATGTGCTGAACAAAGACCTCGGCATCCCGCTCGTTCCGTACGTGAAGGCGGGCGCCGGGCTCGCGTTCTGGCGCGCATACAACGACGGCGGTACCTCCTACACCAACAACATCGCGGGCAAAGGGCACACGTTCGGCTATCACGTCGCCGCCGGCGTCGGCCTCGACCTCAACGCGTTCGATCGCAGCGCCGCGCACAACTTCGACGAGTCGATGGGCGTGAACCACACCTACCTCTACGGCGAGTGGATGTTCATGGGCCTGAACGGCATCGGCCAAGACGGCGCCCTCCGCGTCGGCACGAGCACCTGGGTCGCAGGCCTAGCCCTAGAGTTCTAACTTAGTAAATCCGACACTCGTATGTCGAATTAGCTAGAACCATCGACCATCGTCAGTCGCAGATCTTCTTCCCGACGTCGCACTTGCCTTTGGCCTTGCAGCTCCTGCCGTTGGTGTTGTCCTCACCGCAGGTCTTGCAGACGCCGAGACCCAGAACGATCGTCGGACGGCACACCTGGTCGTCGCCCGGGCAATTCGAGACGTCGTAGGCGCACCCACAGTGCACGTAGCCCTGGTTTTTGATGCAGGACGAGCCGCTCGTGGGATCTTCGCACGTGCCGGTCACGTTGAAGCCTTGGTCGATGGGGCAGCGGTAGCACGCGGTCGTTTGCTTTGCTCCGCACTTGGTGCAGTCGGCGACGCAGGTCGCGCTGGTGCCGTCGTTGCACGAGAGCTTCGCGCCAGGACACTGCGCCGTGCAGTTGCCGACGCACGTTGTGGTTCCGGGGCAAAGCGACTGACCGGCGGGGCAACTTCCGGCGTCGGGCGTCGACGTCGCGTCGGGGAGCGCCGTGGCGTCCGTAGCAACAGCGGAGTCGTCGAAGTCGGCGCCTGATTCCCCGTCAAGCGTGGAGAGCCCGTTGCCGTCGGCCGAGAGCATTCCGTCGGGGAGCGTGGCGTCGCCGTTCGAGCCTCCGCCCGGCGCACCGAGCAGCGTGACGGCGCCGTCGTCGAGGCTGCAGGCCGCCGCGAGCGCCGAAGCGGCGACACCGACGGCGAGCACCATGAACGTCTTCGAGCGCGAGCGCATCGGCATCCTCGTTAGATCTAAATGGCGACCGACGGACCGTCAAACCCGCGCGGCCTCGACGGGTCGATTCGTCGGGGTGGGCAGGAGTCGTACAAATGGTAGAAAAGGGCACGCATATGAAACGCACTGTCGCTTGGTTGGGCTTGTTTTTTGCGAGTTTCGGCGCTGTTGCGATCGCTTGCGGCTCGAGCTCGGACGGCGCGGGGGCAGGCGACGACGACTCCGGCGTGAATCCGAAAGGTGACGGCGGCTCGGTCGACGACAGCGGTGGCGACGCCGGCGCGACCGCGTGCACGCCGACGGGCACGCCCGACGACCACGTACGAAACGTCGTCGTCTCATTTCCGTTCGACGCGGCCGGCGACAAGGCGACCAAATTCGAGCTCCTCTCGCTCGCGATCGACGGCACGCTCACCGACACCGGCAAGAGCTTTCAGATGGGGACGGCGACCTCGCAGCCGGTCCTCTTCACGCCGGACGGTCGCATCGCCGTCGTCGCGCAAGATGACGGCTCGATCGGCGTCGTCCGCATCGACGCCGGCAGCCCCGTCGTCGTGAACGCGGCGTTCAAAGGGAGCTTCAACGCCAGCAGCCTCGTGATGGATCCGAGCGGCTCACGGCTTTACGTGCTCGACGAGGACACTGCCGACAACGGCGGCGGCGTCTACGAGGTCGACATCGCATGCGACGGCACGCTCACCGACAACGGCCAGATTGTCCCGGGCAGCAACGCGCAGGCGATGGGCTTCGTCCCGTCGTCCTCGCGCGCCGTCCTCTCCGGCGCGGAAGCGTTCGACTCGCCCGACGGCAGCGACACGCATCTCATCGACTTTTCCGATGGCGGCGCGTCTCGCGTCGCGAGCGGAAACGGCTTCGTCGACGGCGGCGCGATCGTCTATTCGGTCGCGGTCATGCCCGACGGCAAATTTGCGCTCGCCGCCGACGACGGTGTCGGCCACGGCAGCCGCATCGCTGTCGTGAAGATTCCGGGGATGACGAGCGCGCAGATCATCGACACGCCGAACCCGGCCGCCGTCGCCGCCTCGCCGTTCGGCAACGCCGCGCTCGTCTTGAATTCAGACGGCACCGACGGCCTCCACATCCTCTCCTACAACCCGAGCGCCGCTGCACCGTTCGCGGTCGTCGGCGAGGTCGCGTACATCAATCCAAAGCCGCAGCTCCCGAGCTACTTCTCGCAAATTTCGCGCGGCGCGCTCAAGGGGCGCGTGCTTGTCGCCGAGCTCTCGGCCATTCGCCAAGTGGCTTTCGAGCCCGACGCAGGCGTGACCGACGTGTCGTACTTCAACTTCGACAAAGACGGCGGCTTCGACCAGATCGTGGGTGTGGTGGGGGTCGAGCCTTGAGGGTTGCGGGGATGGCGCTAACGGAGGGCGCTCGGTCGCTTCGCTCCTTGCTTGCGATGGCCTGTTCTCGCTTCGCTCGCTAAGAGATTCTATTTTCGCTCTCCGAACTGCTCGTACTCCGTTGGGGGTTTCGCTTGGGTCGGCATGGCGGAGCCTCCTGAGGCAGGTTTGACGGTCGATGGCGTCACGGACGGGGCGTCCTTTCGCGGCAGCTTGGTCGGGCTTTTTGTTAGGCGACTCGCGGTCGGGAGCGCGGAGACGTCGATGGAGACGGGCGTCGGGTCCGGTGGTAACGGCGGTGGTAGATCAGGCGCGGTGGTGGCGCTCGTGATCGTGGCCGCCGAGACCGGTGGTGTTTCGGAGGGCGCGGCCTTCGAATGAAGCGCCATCCAGCCGATGCCGATGAAGAGGAGCAGGACGCCGGCGGCGATCGCGAGCGGGGAAGGCGAGCGTCGACGCGGGATCGCGGCGGCGAGCGCGGATGGATCGAGCGTTTCGGTCGAGCCGTGGATCGATGGCGGGTCGCCCGTTTCGGCGAGCGCGAGGCGCGGCTTCAACTCCGGCGGTGGCACGGGCGTCGTCATTCCGGCCGGCGTCGCCAGTGGCATGAGCATCGGCGAGGCCTCGGTTCCGAAGGAGGGCTGAAGCGCCTCAATGAACGCCTCGCAGCTCTCGAACCTGTCGTCGGGCCGCTTCGACATCGCCTTCATGAGCGCCGCATCGATCGGCGAGAGCTCGGGGCGGAGATCGGAGACGTGCGGCGGTTGCCGATGAAGATGGCTCGCCAAGATCGCCGACACGTTCTGGCTCTCGAATGGCGGACGTCCGGTGAGGAGCTCGAACGTCATGCACGCGAGCGCGTATTGGTCGGCGGCGGGGCCCGGTGGCGGCGCGCCTTCCTCACCCGCCTGGATCTGCTCGGGCGCCATGTAATACGGCGTCCCACCGACGAATGACGTCGCGCCGTCGGTCGGGCGCACGTTCGCGGCGAGGCCGAAGTCGACGAGGACCGGGCGACCGGTCTCGAGCTCGATGACGATGTTGCCGGGCTTCACGTCGCGGTGGACAAGCCCCTTGGCGTGCACTGCGCCGAGGCCGCTGGCGACCGCGCGGAGGATCGACATGATCTGCTCGGGCGGCAGCGCGTGGCCCTTGGCCGCGAGGAGATGGTCGACTGTCTCGCCGTCGATGAACTCCATCGCAAAGAAGTAAGTGCTGTCGTGTGGCCCGTACGCATAGACCTGGACGACGTGCTGATGACGGATCGTCGCGAGCGACTGCGCTTCGCGGCGAAAGCGCGCGATCATCATCGGATCTTGGGAGAGCTCGCGGGCGATGAGCTTCAGCGCGATTTTGCGATCGAGATTGAGGTCGCTCGCGAGGTACACGACGCCCATGGCACCGCTGCCGATGATCTTCTCCAGCGAATAGCGGCCGTCGACGACCGCTCCGAGGGAGCGACTTCCGGGAGACTCCTTGGCCATCGTCCCCGAAAAGATACCGCGCTCGCCGAACAGCGTCCATGCGCGGAGCGGCGCCGACGCGGCAACAGGTAGGCAAAGGGTAGACAAAAAACCTACTCGGACGTGGGGCTCAAGCTCGCCCACGATTCGGCGGCTGGCGCACAATAGCTCTTGCGCTGAGATAGCTTTGACGGCCATCTAAAGCGGAGATGCGAAGAATTGCGGGTGGTCTGGTCGTCGCTTCGGTGTTGGGCTTGGCCTACGGCTGCGGGTCTTCGGGCGACGACACGGTCGGCGTGAACGGAGACGACGCCGGCACCTCGGCCGCGCTGGACGCGACGGCCCCGACCGACGACTCGTCGACGAACGCCGACGCAGGACCGGACGCGTCGAAGTACACGGACGGCAACTACCCCATCAAGCACGTCATCGTGATCGTCAAAGAAAATCACACGTTCGACAACTACTTCGGCACGTTCCCCGGGGCTGAAGGGACGACGACCTGCAAGAACGCGACGGGCACGTTCGACTGCGGGCACGCGCCGAACAAGACGCCGCGCGACCTCTGTCACGAGCATTCGTGTGCGCTCGCCGATTGGAACGGCGGTCAGATGAACGGCTGGGACACCGGCGACTCGAAGAACTCCGGCCACGACAAGCTCAATTACGCGCAGTACACAGAGAGCGACATTCCGAGCTACTGGGCCTACGCGCGCAAATACACGCTCGGCGATCACTTCTTCTCGAACATGCTCGGCCCGAGCTTTCCGGGTCATGCGTTCCTGCTCGCGGCGCAGGCCGGGTGGTCGACGGGCAACCCCGATACGCAGGTCACCCATCCATACTGGGGCTGCGATCAGACGAGCGATACGCGCGTCACCATTCTCGACAACGGCACGTGCACCGAGAAGCGGGTCTTCCCCTGCTTCAAGATCCCGTCGGTGCCCGACCTCTTGCCGATCGGCACCGACTGGCGCTTCTACGGCTCGAACTTCTACGTCCTCAACGAGGTGTGGTCGATGTTCAACGCCGTCGACTCGATCCGCAACGGGCCGGGCTGGGCGCACATCGTGAAGGTCGACCAGTTCGAGAGCGACATCGACACCAAATCGCTCCCCGCGATCACCTGGCTCGTGAACCAAGACTTGAACAGCGAGCACCCGAACGTCGGCGGCGTCTGTCAGGGTGAAAACTGGACGGTCGAGCGCGTGAACAAAATCATGCAGTCCGACTACTGGAAGGACACCGCCATCATCTTCACGATGGATGACTTCGGCGGTTGGTACGATCACGTCCCGCCGCCTCGTCAGTACGGCTGCGACGCCGAGCACCCCTACGGTCTTGGCTTCCGCCTGCCGCTCATCATCATGTCGCCGTACGCCAAGCCCGGTTACATCTTCAAAGAGCAGGCGGAGCAGGCGTCGATCCCGCGCTTCATCGAGCGCATCGTCGGCGCGACCAAGACGCTCACCGACCTCGACCCGGCCGCCCAGGACAAGGGCGCGAACGATCTCATGGACGCATTCGACTTCGATCAGAAGCCGAACGACCCGCTCATCCTTCCGACCCGGAGCTGCCCGTAAGCGACGGGCTCGTCGTCCCTCAGATCGTCTTCACCACGTCGTCGCCGAGGCCGTTGGGGTCGGCAGCGATCTGCGCGTCGATCTTCTCGGCTTCGGCGGCGTGGCCAGCGGCGTCGTCACCGCCCACTGCCGCCAGCCGACGATGCGCCTTGGCGCGGCGGGACATGAGCTCATAGACGCGCATCATCGAGGTCAGGCCGTCGCCCGAGCCGCTCGCGAACGTGCCGATGCCCCACTGACAGCTCTCGGCCTCGCGCAGGTAGGCGACGACCTCGGCGTCGCGCTTCGCGTTTTCGCTTTCGTCGGCGCAGGCGATGAGCGCTTCGCGGAGCGCGAAGAAGGAGTCGTAAGGCTCGGACGCCTTTGTCTCCGCGCGCACAGCAGCGAGATGGTCGGTCATCGGCGACACGAGGTCAGGGAGCGGCAAGATCTTGAAGTCCGGGAGCGGATAGATCGCGACGATGGACTCTTTCGGGATCGGCCCGAAGACGTGCGGCATCTCTCCGCGTGGCGTCCTCGCGAGCTCGACCCGAGTCTCGAGCTTGCGCGGGTCGATCATCAAGACCTCGAGGTTCGTCTGCGGCGAATAATAGAGCTCGACGGTGCGCACGAGCGCGTCGCGGAACGAGGCGTGAACGAAGCCTTCGGTACGGAGCGAATTCGCCTCGTACGGCCAAGGTCGATTCTCGAGCACGATGCGCACGTGGTAGAGCCAGCGATCTTTCGGCGCCATCGGTCCAACTTCGGCCTCTTGCGGCGCGAACACAAGTCGCGCACGCCCCAGATCTGCGATGATGCGCCGCGATGGAGCCTTCGCCCAATGACCCGATCGAAGCGGTCGTCGACCGCATCGTAGAACGCGGCGGCACGAGCGTGCATATCGCTGCGCCGCTCGGGCTCGGAAAGCCGAATCGTCTGCTCAACGCGCTCTATGCGCGCTTCAAGAACGACCCGACGAAGAAGCTCGTCCTTACGACCGCGCTGTCTCTGAATCCGCCGAAGGGCAAGAGCGAGCTCGAGAAGCGGTTTTTCGGCCCCTTCGCGCAACGGCACTTCGGCGTGAGCTATCCACGCCTCGCCTACGAGGACGACGTCGCGAGCAACTCGCTCCCGCCGAACGTCACGATCCAAGAGCTCTACTTCGCCTCGGGCGCGACGCTTGGCTCCGAGCGCGCGCAACGCGACTACGTGAGCATCAACTACACGATGGTCGCGCGCGAGCTCGTCGCCGGCGGTGACCTCCACGCGGTCGTGCAGCTCGTCGCGAAGCGCGGGGAAAGCTACAGCCTTTCGTGCAACCCGGACGTCACGCTCGATCTTCTCGATCGTCTCGCGGCGGCTGGGAAACCGAAGCCGCTCATTGTCGGCGTCGTGCATCCTGACTTGCCGTTCCTCGGAGGCGACGCCGAGGTCTCCGCCGACCTCTTCGACGTGATCCTCGACAGCTCGAGCGAAGAGCAGCCCCTCTTCGCGTTGCCGCGTGAGCCTGTCGACATGAGCGAGCACGCGATCGGTCTCCATGCGAGCACGCTCGTCAAAGACGGCGGCACGCTCCAAATCGGCATCGGCGCGATCTCTGATGCGCTCGTCGCCGCCCTCGTCATGCGGCACGAAAAGAACGATGCGTATCGCTCCGCGCTCGCCGCGCTCGGCCGCGGAGACGCCGCGAACGAAGCGCTCATCACGAAGATCGGTGGGAGTGCTCCGTTCGAGCAAGGTCTTTACGGCGTGAGCGAGATGGTGACGGACGGCTTCATGCATCTCCGTAAGGCGGGCATCTTGAAGCGCGTCGTCCACGACGAAACCAGCTCGCCGACTTCGTCGGCAGGGGCGACCAAGAACGGTCACTACCTCAAGGGCGCTTCTGTTCTCGGCTCCAAGGAGCTCTACGCGTGGCTGCGCGAGCTCGAGGGGGAGGACTACACCGGCCTCTTCATGGGACGCGTATCGGACGTGAATCAGCTCTACGGCGGGCGTGAAGAGCTGGGCGCGCGTCAACGCAAGGACGCACGCTTCTTCAACGTCTGCATGATGGCGACCGCGCTCGGCGCCGCCGTCTCCGACAGCCTCGAGGACGGTCGCGTCGTCTCGGGCGTCGGCGGGCAATACGACGTCGTCGCGATGGCGCACGCGCTCGAAGGCGGCCGCTCGACCTTGATGCTTCGCTCGACGTTCACGACCGGAGACAAGACGGTGTCGAACGTCCGCTTCTCGTTCAGCCATCTCACCATTCCTCGCCACCTCCGCGACATCTTCGTCACCGAATACGGCGTCGCCGACCTCCGCGGAAAGTCGGACGAGGAGTGCACCAAGGCCATGCTCGCGGTCACCGACGCCCGCTTTCAGGACGAGATCGTCCGCGCAGCGATCCGCGGGAAGAAGCTCGCCAAGGGCTTCACCGTGCCCGACGCATGGAAGCAAAACACGCCCGCGGCGCTGGAGGCGAAGATGAAGCCGCTCGCCGCGCAGGGGCTCTTGCCGAAGTTCCCGTTCGGGAGCGATTTCACGCCGGTCGAAGAGCGCCTGCGGGTCGCTCTCGGATGGCTCCAGACCAACGTGAAGAGCGAAGAGTGGGGCGCGCTCGCAGGGGCGATGGCGTGGCCGCGGCGAACCGCCGAAAGCGATGCCTGCGTCGAGCGCCTCGGCCTCGCCGCACCGGCCACGTTCAAAGAGCGCATGCTGGCGCGATTGGTCCGGGGCGCGCTCGCGCGGACGACCTAGGAGCCGCAAGCCCGAGCGGCGGCCCGGGGCTTGCTCTGTCGTTCCGCAATGACCCGTCGTGCCGAAGAGGGCAGCACCCACAGCGCAAGCGCGCCGCATTCGCCAACGCCCGCCCGATCCCCCAAGAATTCGGTGCTTTTGACCGGATCGACCGGCTTCGTCGGCAAGCACATCTACGCGACGCTGATTCGGCACGGCTTCGACGTGACGTGTGGCACGCGCCGTCCCGAGGAGGCGGCAAAAGACGACCCGGTGCGGCAGTTTTGTAAGTTCGACCTCGACGCTCCGGGATCGGTCGCGGACGCGCTCTCACGCGTCGACCGCGCGATCTACCTCGCCCACAGCATGGGTGATGATGGCGACTTTCTGGAGATCGAGCGTCGTCATGCCGAGACGTTCCGCGACGCTGCGGCGGCGAGGGGGCTCGACCGCATCGTCTATCTCGGCGGGATGCGTCCGTCCGGCGCGCTCTCGCGCCATCTCGAGAGCCGGCTCATGACCGGCGAAATTCTCCGCCACGGCGCCGTTCCGACGATCGAGCTGCGCGCGACGATGATCATCGGCGGCGGGAGCGAAAGCTTCCGGATCGTGCGTGATCTCGCCGCGCGTCTTCCGTGGATGCTCCTGCCCAAGTGGCTCGAGAGCAAGACCCAGCCGGTCGCGATCGCCGACATCGGCGAGGCCATCGCCCACGCGCTCGTGATGCCGATCGAAGAGAGCGCCGTGTACGCCGCCCCGGGGCCGGAGATGCTCAGCGGTCGCGAGATCCTGCTCCGCACGGCCGAGCTCCTCGGTCAGAAGCCGAAGGTGATCAGTGTCCCGCTCGTGACGCCTCGTCTCTCGAGCTATTGGATTCGGCTGGTGACGCGCGCGAACCCCCAGCTCGCGCGCGAGCTCGTGGAAGGGCTCCGTAGCGACATCGTTTCGCAAGGGAATGACATATGGACCTCGATGCCAGAGCTCGAACGGACGCCGTTCGACCAAGCCGTGAAGTTGGCGTTGCAGGAGGAAGAGACGAGCGTGGGCTCGTCGATGCGACTCGTGGAGCGCGCTCTGCACGGCCTCGCGCGAGAGTGAACCGCGCGCTCCTGACGACGGCCGTGGCAACGGCGCTGATCGTCGGGTGGGCGTTCGTTCTCCGAAAGATCGGCGCGGGTGACGTGTACGCCGTCCTTGGCCCGTACTCGCTCGTGGTCGTCGCGACGTGCTTGATTTTACGGCGATCGCTCGAGCGGACGTCGCAAGACAAGGCCGAGACGTTCCTCCTCATGAACGTGGCGATCGGCGCCGGGCTCGGCGTCGTGATGACGCTCGGGACGTACGCGGCATATGCGGTCGCCGAGCAGCTCCTCCCTTCTTTGCGCGCGCAGGTCGCGGGTCTCTATGTCGCCGCCCACTCCGAGACGGTGCTGGCAGCCTTCGCGTGGACGACGGTGTCGATCTTCGCCGAGGAGCTCCTCTTCCGCGGTCTCCTGCTCGAATCGCTCCGTTCGGCGGGCGCGCAGAAGACTGCAGCCGCGTTGGTCTCGCTCGCTGCCTACGTGCTCGTGCAGATCGGGAGCGGCTCGCTGGTCATCGCAGCCGCGGCGCTCGTGTGCGGCGCGTTCTGGACCGTCGAGCGCGTGCTTACCAAATCGCTCGTTGCGTCGATCCTCTCGCACGCGATCTGGACGCTCGTCGTCATCCACGTGCATCCGCTCGTCGGCTGAGCACGTTCCTACGCGTGGCCGAACGCGACAGCCGTGCGCCCGATCGATGCGCGACGTCACCTGACATCGGAGTCGTGCACCCTCGATTCGCCGACGAATCCGGCGTCGTCTGCGTCGGCTCGAGACGGTATGCCGATTGCTGAAGAGAGCGCGAAAGGTAAACCATGAAAACCTCCTCTTCCTTCGTCCGCAGCGGTCTCGCTTCCGTCCTCGTCGCCCTCTCGCTCGTCGCTTGCGGTAGCAGCTCGAGCGGCGTCGACTCCAACAACGGCAAGGCCATCTCCGGCATCGACATCGGCGGTGACGTGACGCTCGACAAGGGCGCGACCCAACAAGAGACCGCGACTGTCGAGTATGCCGACGGCACCAAGAAAGACATCACGTCCGACAGCGACTCGGTCTGGAACGTCGGCGACACCGGCGTCGCGACCGTGTCGAAGACCGGCCTCATCACCGGCGTCGGAAATGGCGCGACGACCGTGAGCATCACCTATCAAGGCACCGTGAGCGACAAGAAGGCCCTCATCGTCCACTGATCTCGTGATTGGCTTCCTTGCTTCCTCGGCTCAGGCGGCCACCGGCGCCGACCCTTCGTTCTGAATCAGGGGAAACGACATTCGGATACGGGTTCCTTCGCCAGGTTGGCTGTCGAGCACGAGCTTGCCGCCTAGAGCCTCGGCGGCGTGCAGGAGCGCGCCCATCCCGACCCCGCGGCCGGAGAGGTCGGACGCGACGGAGCTCGTCGATACGCCGTCGACGAAGAGCGCCTTCTCGAGATCGGACCTCGTCTCCCATGGGAGGCCCGCCTTCTCGGCGCGAACGCGGACCTGCTCCCAATCGATCCCGCGTCCGTCGTCGCGGACCTCGATGACGAGCCGGCCGCCTTCTTCTGCTGTGCGCAGGACGAGCGTCGCGTGGCGGCTCTTGCCGGCGGCCAGGCGCTGTTCAGTGGTTTCGATGCCATGATCGACCGCGTTGCGGACCGCGTGCGTGAACGCGGCCCAGACCCCGCCCCACTTCCGTGCGTCGAGGCGAATGCCGTTGTCCTCGACGACGACGTCGAGCCCGTCCTTGCCGAGCTTGGTGGCGATGCGCTGCGCTTGCTGACCGAAGTGCGCGAGTCGGGCACGTGCGGGCTCGAGCTTCAAGTTGCGGACGCGATTCACGAGCGAGCCTGACAGGTCCCTGCTCCTGACCGCGAGGAGCAGACTGTCGTATTCCTTGTCGCTCATCTGGACGCTGCGCGCACGATTGCCCACGACCTTGTCGATATCCTTCGCGAGGCAGCTCCAACGCGACAGCAGCGGCGCGTACTCGTTCAAGATCGGCGCGCGTTGCTCTTGGGCAATGCCGTCCTCGAGCGAATGGCAGATGTCCGAGATGCTCGCGAGGCCGTAGATCGCGGCGTTTCCTTTGAGCGTGTGGATCATGCGCTTGACCATCGACAAGCTCCCTTCGCGCTGGAGAATCAGCGTGTCGATGAGGCTCGAGGTCTCTTCGAAGAACGACTCGACACCCATGCGGTCTTGGAGCAGGTGCTCGAGGACGGCCATGACCTCGCGACGCTCGGTCTCGGCGGCTTCGCGTTCGACCTGGCTCGTGACGTCGGTGACGATGACGAGGAAGCGGTGCTCGTTGTCGGAGGCGATCGCCCGATATTCGACGCGGAGCGCGCGGCCGTCGACGTCCAAGCGGTGCGGCATCTGGTCGAGGGTGAGCTCGAGCGGCATCACGTCGGCGACGACCTCCTCCCAGGCGAACCGACTCGCGGAGGCGAGCTCCGGACAGCGGCGCTCGAGATAGTCGAACCACGTGGCGTCGTGCTCGGGACGCGGCCCGAACCAGGCGCCGACGGCGGCCGATTGATCGGCGATCAGCCTCCCTTCGCGGTCGATGGTCAAGAGGCCTTGCTCCACATTGTCGAGCAAGAGACGGAGATCGCCATTTTTGGTGTCGAGCGCGACGATGCGCGCCTCGGCGATCTTGTCGTGCTGGATGACGTTGTCGAAGAAGCTGCGCGCGATGAAGCAGCTCGCGATCGATTCGAGCACGACGAACGCACCATCGACCGCGACGACCCAGACCGAGGCCTCGTAGTTGACGACGCTAGCGGGTAGCACGCTCCACACTACAATGTGATGGAGGACGACCGTGACGGCGCCGGCGACGATCACCATCGGATTGCCGAAGACGGCGCACATCGCGAGGAGCGCGAAGAAATAGAAGTGCATCTCGAGCTGCATCGGACCCTGTGCAAAGTGGACGAGGAGACCGCCCATGAGCATCGCGGTGACACCGTGGACGGTCGAGATCGCGCGAGGATTTTCGAGGGTACGGATCGCCGCGATGGGACCGACGAGCACGGCGAGAGTGAGTGCGAGCGCCACGAGAGGACTCGTGTCGTTCAAGGCGGCGACGGCGACGAGAAGCGGCACGTGCAGCGCGAAAAACCAGAGCGCGACGCGATTGACGCGCACGAGATAGGTGCGTTCGAACGTCGTGATTTCGGCAGGCAGGAGCAGCGCGTGGAGGAGGAAATTCATGGTGTTTTTACGGCGCGGGGAGCGACGCAAGCTCGCCGTGGAGGCGCTCGCTCACCGCGAAAGGCTCATCTCGAGTCGAGGGAACGGCAAAGTGGGCTCCCCGCTAAAGGCCGCAAAAGCCCTCGCGGGAGCGCACGAGATTTACAGTACGGTGCACGAAGCACGACGCGCCGCGTGGTCATCGTTGCGCGTGGGTGAACGCGATCGCGTGATCGAGCCGAAAGTACGGCGAATCGTGGGTCTCGTTGGAACGCGCTTACACGTGACGACATGACCGAAGGCGCGGTCGAGCTACTCCTCCAGATGTAGTGGCACCTCATCCGGAACGCTTGCACGGACGACGCAGGCCTCTACCTTGTGAGTCGGTGCGCGTTCCGCTCACCGACTTGAAGAGGGACGAACGGATGGGTGTGCGGAGACCGCGCGTCGAAGCAGTGGACGAGGGGCGCGGGACGATCCTCCTCGCGGAGGATGAGAGCACGCTCCGGCGTGCGCTCGCCCGGACGCTGCGCGCCAAGGGGCACGAGGTCATCGAGGCGACGAGCGGTCGGCACGCGCTCGAGCTCCTCGATCATAACGACGTCGACGTGCTCGTGAGCGACATCGGGATGCCGGCGATGCATGGCGTCGAGCTTCTGCGCTTGGCGCACGAGAAGCGGCCCGATGTCCCGGTCGTCCTCATGACGGGGCTCCCCGCGATGTCGACGGCGTTGCAGGCCGTCGCGCACGGCGCGTTCGACTATCTGACCAAGCCACTCGACGTCGAACGCTTCGAGTCCTCGATCGAGCGCGCCATCGTCGCACACCGCGAGGCGGTCGCGACGCGCCACGCGCTGGGCTCGGGCGTTTGCGCGAAGGCGATGCCAAGCGGCGGCAGATCGCTCGAAGGGCGCGAGCAGCTCGCCGCCGGCGAGATCCTCGCCGGCCGGTATCGCATCCTAGGCGCGCTCGGCTCGGGCGGCATGGGGACCGTCTATGCCGCCGAACGGCAGGACCTTGCCGATATGCCCGTTGCGATCAAGGTGCTTCATCCCGAGCTCGCGAAGCGCAAAGACGCGACCGTCCGCTTCCGGCGCGAGGCCGACGTCGTCGCGTCGCTTCATCATCCCAACATCGTCAACGTGCTCGACTTCGTAGCGGCGGAGGACGATCTCACGTTCCTCGTGATGGAGCTCCTCCGCGGCGACACGCTCACGCAGGCGATCGCGCACGACCCGCCGTTCAGCGCCGAACGTGCGGCCTTCGTCGCAGCGCAGGTGCTGTCGGCGCTCGCCGCCGCGCATGCGGCCAAGATCGTGCATCGCGATCTGAAGCCCGACAACGTCTTCCTCACGACGATGTCCAACATCGGCGATCTCGTGAAGGTGGTCGACTTCGGGATCGCAAAGCTGCAGACCGATGACATCGACACGAAGCTCACGCAGACGGGGACCGTGCTTGGAACACCGGCGTATATGGCGCCCGAATATGCGCGCGGGGAGGCCGCGGGCGCGCTCGGCGACATCTACGCCGTCGGTTGCGTGATGTACGAGATGCTCACGAAGGAGCCACCGTTCACGGGAGCCAACTACAACGCGCTCCTCTTCGCCATCCTCGACAAGACGCCGACGTCGCTGCTCGAGCTTCGTCCCGATCTTCCGGCCGAGCTCGTCGTCGTCGTCGAGACCGCGATGGCGAGGGATCCGGCCAAGCGCTTTCAGACCGCGGAGGCGATGCGTGAGGCGCTCTCACCCTGGCTCGCGCCGCCCTCGTCAGGCTCGATCCGCCCCGTCGATTCGCGTCGGATCGAGAATGCACCGACAGAGACTGCGCGTTCGTCGCCGCCGTCTCCCCACAAATGATCAGGCTCGGCGCCGTGCCCGCTCGGCGATGAGGCCACCGAGGTAACCACACGGCAACGCGCTGAGGACGAGCGCGAGCGCATACCAATGCGGCCCCATGCCGGTGTGCCTCCAGGTCGCGAGGGTGCTCGCAGCGGTGCCGAGGAGCTCGACGGTCGCGAGGATGAGCGCGATGCGCATCGGGTGACTCTTCGCGAGCCGGCCGGCGAGCGCACATCCGCCAACTTGGAAGAGGACGCGGTAAGCGACCGCGACCGCGAAGCGCGAATCGCCCATCGTGCTGCCGGCGGCCGGAAAGAATTCGACCCGGACCATCAGCCGGTCGGTCATCGCCGACAAAAGCCCGGTGACGATGAGCCCCGCGAGGATCGCGAAGCATGCGCGGAAGAACGCCGGCAGAAGCGAAATGCCGGGCGGCTTGTCTAACGGATCGGACAACAAGAGGATCGAGCACATAGCCGCTGTCCGGTCGGCGGCGCAATGCGAAACGGGCCGGAGCGAACCGGACAACGCCGCTCGCGAACGAGACGGCGGCCGAGGCGCGCTTCATCTCGTCAGTACAGGTGGCCCGTCAGCAAGAGCACAAGGAGGATGACGACGAGGATGCCAGCAGGTGACCAGCTGGCGTAGCCGTACCGCCCATGACCCCACCCGCCACCACCGAGCGCGAGCACCAACAACACGATCAGCAGAATGAGAATCATTGCGTGTCCTCCGTGCGCTCGACTGTGCAACAACGGCGCCGCCGCGAATTGCGCGAAAATGCCGATTGATCAGGTGTGGCTGACGTGTGTGCCCGTGCGCAGCCGCGACCATAGCCGCGCGCTTGTGGCGTTTCGCAACGGAGCG